>Ga0116114_1000332_pt1 | contig 32335 bp, 27 predicted proteins | sample June2015DPH_10_5_FD_89823 | JGI IMG/M metagenome (GOLD analysis project Ga0116114, IMG submission 89823) | Peatland microbial communities from SPRUCE experiment site at the Marcell Experimental Forest, Minnesota, USA - June2015DPH_10_40 | ecosystem: Environmental > Terrestrial > Soil > Wetlands... | reverse complement strand
TCACTCTTATCCCTTTTTAATTAACGGGAAGAGCTTTAGGTTGAAAGATATTATAAAAAATAATTAACTTTGGCTGGTCAATTTTCACCGGAAACTTGGTCAATTTTCAACCGGAATTAACAGCCCGTAACGAATACAACTTTAAAACCTTTCTTGATGAGAAATTCATAAAGCCTTTTTACTCCGTCTATCGCAGGGACTTTTGCACTGTCAATCCATTGTTCCCATAAGCCGGGCACAAACCCGAAGTCGATTCCCTCATCAAATGAATAATTGGATAATGCCGTTTCATCTATATCAAATACTACAAGACTGTTATACGCTGCTTCAACATTGTCGAATTTGGCAATTGCATTATCTATAACATTATTAAGTTCAGTTCCATACTTACCCGAACTATAGTAATTGACTACTTCCTCCTTAACCTCACCTATATTAGGAAGTGTTGATGAACAAGACTCCACTACAGTTGAAGCTGCCAAAATGACGATAAACGCAGTGATTTTTCCTTTGATATTCATCTTATATTCTTTCACAATTAAATAAACTTGAGCGTAATAATGGTAAAATAACTGAAGTTACGCAAATGATATTTAAAATAGCCCCGACATTTATGTCGGGGTTTTATAAATTTCAAAACATGTTCGGCTTTAGCCAAAATGACATGAAAATTGTGGCTAAAGCCAATAATATCCGGGCTTTCATTATCCCCCGAGTTAAAACTCGGGGCTATTTAATAAAATTTGTAATAACTGCGTAACTTCAGTAAAATAACAAAAATTAGGCAACAAATTTAATTTTTAAGAATTCTTTTCATTAATGAACTCCAGATCACTGCTGTGATTGCCGATACCGGTTTTGGGATTGAAAAAGATCGAATCTCTCTTATCTTTAAAAGATACTATCAGATTATGCGGATATCTTCGGATAAACAATCAGTAAGATTTTGAAAGGAACTAAAATGAACATAAAAATTTTAATTTTATTTGTACCAGCCCTTTTGATATTCGGATGCGCTAAATCAAGTTCGAAAGAGAAAACGGAAATGTCTGTTGCTTTGGTTAACGCAGATTACGACACTGCAACCTTTGCCGGGGGCTGTTTCTGGTGTATGGATGCGCCTTTTGAAAAATTAAGCGGTGTAAAAGATGTCGTTTCCGGTTATGCAGGCGGTTTTGTTAATAACCCAACTTATGAACAGGTATCTTCCGGCAGCACGGGTCATGTAGAATCCATACAGGTTATTTACGATCCGCGGATAATCAGCTATTCTGAACTACTTGATGTTTACTGGAAACAATTTGATCCGACTGATGCCGGCGGATCTTTCTATGACCGGGGTTCGGAATATAAATCTTTTATTTTTTACAGAAACGATTCTCAAAAAGAAATTGCCGGGGCTTCAAAGGCAACGCTTGATAGATCAGGAATATTTAAAAAACCCGTATTGACTGAAATTAAAAAATTCATTTCATTCTTCCCCGCTGAAGATTACCATCAGCATTTTTACAAGAAGAATCCTACAAGATATTACAGTTACCGGGAAGGCTCCGGCAGGGATAACTTTATTATGAGTATCTGGGGAGATGAAGGAGTAAATAAGTATATAAAACAATCGGAAGATAAAATGAAAACACAATTAACGCCGTTACAGTATGAAGTGACTCAGAAAAACGGAACAGAGAAAGCATTTCAAAATGAGTACTGGAATAATCACCGTGAAGGGATTTATGTTGATATAGTCTCCGGCGAGCCCTTATTTAGCTCAAAAGATAAATTTGATTCGGGAACAGGCTGGCCAAGCTTTACAAAGCCTATTGATACAAGATACGTCACAAAAAAAGTAGATAATTCTATGGGTATGCTTAGGGTAGAAGCTCGCAGTAAGATTGCTGATTCTCATTTGGGTCATGTTTTTGATGACGGTCCCGCGCCAACTAAATTAAGATATTGCTTAAATTCGGCAGCGCTTAGGTTTATTGCTAAAGAAGATTTGGAAAAAGAAGGATACCGAGAGTTCTCTTACCTCTTCAAATAACTAAATTGTCTGCTTGCCCCGCAGTAAGCGGGGCTTTTGCAGGAGCAGGCATTTTATCAAAAGGATTTAAAAGGGAAAATTCATAGTAAGAAAAGTCTATTCCGTTTATACGGCTAAAAAAACTATTGGAGATAATTTTTCTATGTGTTAAATTGCATCGACTGCGGTATGTTATATTTTAGCGGGTGATGAAAGATGAGTGATAAAGGTATTTCGCGGCGTGATTTTTTTAAGAGAACTGCTCAATTCGGTTTGATTTTAGGAGGTGCAAGTTTTGCCCTTTCACATCCTGACCTGGCTAAACCTTTCGCTTCATATAAGACAAAATCATTTTTAGATTCAATAGTTGAAGAAGCTATTCTTCAAAATGCACCGCTTGCCCGGTACTGGGTATCAACCTCGGCTAAAAATGCTGGCTGCGCTAACTGTCATACTCCGCAGGAAATAAAATTTTCAACGCAGCATAACCACAGTGAAGAAACAATAAGATGTTTGCTCTGCGCCCAAAGATGTTTTATAAAAAGCGGCGAGCGCGGAAAATGCAGAGCAAGGATGAATATTGATGGAGAGCTAAGAAGCCTTGTTTACGGGCATCCGGTAGCAATTCATACTGATCCTATCGAAAAAAAACCTTTTTACCATTTCCTGCCCGGCTCAGAAGCTTACTCGCTTGCAACAGCGGGCTGCCCGCTGTCATGTAAGTTCTGCCAAAACTGGCAAATCTCACAGTCAAAACCGGAAGATTTTTCGATCGAATATACATCGCCGGATGCTATTGTCGAATCCGCCGTCTTGCAAAATACTCCCGTTATAGCTTTTACCTATAATGAACCTACAGTCTTTACAGAATATTTATTAGACATCGCTGAGTATGCAAAAGGGAAAAAAGTCAGGTCTGTATTAGTTAGCTGCGGGTTTATGAACGAGGCTCCTCTTACCGATATGTGTAATGCTTTAAGCGCTATAAAAATTGATCTGAAAGGATACAGCGAGGATTTTTACAGGAATGTCTGTAACGCAGAACTAAAACCCGTACTTAATAGCATTAAACAAATTTCAAGAAGCAAAGTTCATCTGGAAATTGTAAATTTAGTTGTGCCGACTTTAAATGATTCTGAAAAAATGCTTAATAACTTAACCGACTGGATAGCGGGGGAGATTGGACCGGATGTGCCAATTCACTTTACGAGATTTCATCCCGACTATAAGCTTGCTAATCTTTCCTCTACTCCGGTTTCCACGCTTGAATATGCAAGGGATACGGCGATGAAGAAAGGCATTCATTTTGTTTATATAGGGAATGTGCCGGGACATCCCGGCAATAATACTTACTGTCCTTTTTGCGGAAAAGAAATAATCAAAAGATCTAACTTTTTTGTTCTTGAAATGAAAATGACAGGGGGCAGATGTGATTACTGCAATCATTTAATTGCAGGTGTGTGGCAGTAATCAGATGAATTAATTAAAAATATAAATCTTATTTTATTATGCTTAAAAAATATTTTTATTTGGTAATAATTATGACAGCCTTAAGTACTACTGGAAATATACAGTGCGGCGAAAACGATTCTAATGCTAAGATTCGTAAGCCTGCATTTGCCGGACAATTTTACCCCGCAGATTCGTCAAAACTTTTAAAGGCAATAGAATACTTTTTAAAAGATGCGGTTACGGAAAATACCGGCAGACCAATTGCTTTAATAGCGCCCCATGCAGGATATATTTACGCGGGGCAAATTATTGCAGATTCATATAACCAGGCAAAAAATTATAAATATGATTTAGTAGTTATACTCGGCACCAACCATACAACTGCCGATTTTAATGAAATATCAATTTATCCGGGTACAGGATTTGAAACTCCGCTTGGAATTTCAAAAATTGATACGGTAACTGCCGAAGAATTGATTAAGCTGGATGATGACTGTGTTTTTTATGAACCCGTACATACGCAGGAACATTCGGTAGAAGTACAGCTTCCGTTTATTCAACATTTGTTCCCGGATGCAAAAATTCTTCCGGTTGTAATCGGTACTCCTGATTATAATATGTGTGTAAAATTCGGGAAGGTACTTGCAAGACTTGTTAAAGATAAGAATGCACTCATTGTTGCCAGCTCCGATCTTTCACATTATCCTTCATACGACGATGCAAATCATGTAGATAAAAATACTCTTGAAGCGGCAGCTTCGCTTGATTTCAAAAGATTTGAAATGGTTGCAGAAAAGCAGCCTGCAACGGGTATTTCCGGTCTTGTTACCAGCGCTTGCGGCGAGGGTCCTATAATAACAGCCATGGCGGCTTCACAAGAATTAGGCGCCAACTGCGGAACTATAATAAGCTACGCAAATTCAGGTAACTGCCTTGTAGGCAGCCGTCAAAAAGTTGTTGGGTATGGATCAATTATTTATTCAATAAACGATCATCCTGAAAAACACGATATATTTTCTTCTTCATCCTCAGAAGATAAAAGCTTTGAATTGAATGACCAGGATAAAAAATTACTGTTAGCTTTTGCAAGAAAAACAATTAAACAGTACCTGGAATCCGAAACTGTTCCTCTTGCCCGCGGGTTTTCCCCGAATGCGGAAAAGAATATCGGCGCCTTTGTAACATTAAGAAAACACAAAGACTTGCGCGGCTGCATCGGTTATATGAGGGAAGATTTACCGTTATGCGAAGTTGTCGGTTCAATGGCTCTTCAATCAGCTTTTAACGATCAGAGATTTAACCCGCTTTCCGAAGATGAACTGTCGCAGGTAGATATTGAAATTTCAGCTTTAACGCCGTATAAGCTCATTAAAAGCGAAGCCGAAATAATATTGGGGAGGGACGGTGTAGTTTTAAAGAAAGGTGTGAAGCAGGCAGTTTTCCTTCCGCAAGTAGCTGCAGAGATGGGCTGGAATAAGGAAGAATTGCTCGATAATCTTTGCAAAAAAGCCGGACTCCAGGCAGGCGATTGGAAGCAGGATGCGCAGCTTTCCACTTTTCGTGCGGAAGTGTTTGATGAATCCGAATTTAAATGAAGAATAATGCCCTGCCGGTTTACCTCTTAATAACCGGATTTATTTCAATTCTTGGTCAGGTTGTAATTCTTAGTGAACTTAATGTTGCTTTTTATGGTATAGAATTAATTTATATTATCGCGCTTGGTATCTGGCTGCTGGGAACCGCCGCCGGTACGATATCGGGGAAATATATTTTTTACAAATCTTCCCATTCATTAAAGATTTTATTTCTGATATGGGGCATTCTATTGCCTGCCGATATTCTCTTTATTCGCTCTTCAAGAATAATTTTCGAAGGTGTACCGGGAGCTTATTTACAGTTTTTTTCACAGATCGCAGCTATATGTATTGCAGTACTGCCTGTCAGTATATTGCCCGGAATTATGTTTCAGCATGCAGCCGGAAATTATATAAAGGAGAAAAATTCATTAGCTAAAGCTTATGCCGTAGAAAGCGCAGGAGGCGTTGCCGGCGGCTTTACGTCAACAATATTATTAATGCTCGGCGTACAAAATTTAACTGCGGCTTTTCTATGTAGTCTCATTTCATTTCTACCTGTATTGTTTTTCTCACTCATGAAGAAGGAAAAATATTTCACTGTTACTACGGCTTTTCTTATTATACTCATTTTATCTTTATTCGGTTTCTCTTCATCACTTGATTACTTAATGACTAAGATTAACCATCCATATTTAGCAGAGACTAAAGATACTCCCTACAGCCGCGTTTCGGTTACTTCCTATCAGGGGCAAATTTCAGTGTTTGAAAACGACGCTCTTTCTTTTGAAACAGAAAGCACAGCCGCAGAAGAATTTGTGCACATGGTTTTGACACAACATCCCGCTCCAAAAAACGTGCTTGTACTTGGCGGCGGAATTGAAGGGACTATTTACGAACTGTTAAAATACGATTCCCTCAAAATTGATTATGTAGAATTAAATGAAAAATTAATCAGCACCGTGCGTAAATACCTGCCGGATGAAATAATTAAAACTCTTGAATCAAAAAGAGAAAATCTTATTATAGCCGACCCGAGAAACTATTTGAAATATTGCGGAAGCTATGATGTAATATTAGTCGGTATGCCTGAGCCTTCATCAGGGCAAACAAACCGGTTCTACACTAAAGAATTTTTTGAATTATGTAATAAACGTTTGAATAAAGACGGGATTATTGCCGTAAGGCTTAAATCCGCTGAAAATTTATGGACTCCCCAATTAACCAACCGGAACGCAAGTATTTATAATACGCTTAAATCAGTTTTCCATGATGTTATTGCTCTGCCCGGTGCTACTTGTATTTTTACCGCATCTAATTCTATCCTTGAAAAAAATCCTGATGTCCTGGTAAAAAGATTTAAAGATAGAAATATTTCGACTAAATATGTTATTCCCGAGTATATTAAATACATTTATACAAATGACAGATTTTTTCAAATTGCAAACATTCTTTCCGGCAGTAATTCCCAAATCAACTCCGATTTACTGCCTGTTTGCTACCAGTTCACAACGGCAATATGGCTTTCAAAATTTTTCCCTGATCTAAATTGGTTCAATCCCGGTCCTGTTTTTGAAAGGATTAAAAACAACAGGACATATTTAATTGTTATCATCGTTTTTCTTATAGCCTTTATATTAATTGTTAAATACCGCACATCTTTCAGCGGTACTTTGTTAGTATTTATTGCCGGTTTTACGGGGATGGTATTAGAGACGATGTCTATTCTGTATTACCAATCGGTCAGCGGTGTGCTTTTTCAAAACATCGGAATATTACTTACGGCATTTATGATTGGGCTTTCTATAGGCGCAGCTTTTATAAATAAATTATATCACAGGCGAATCAGCAAAAATATTTTCCGGCTCACCGGTTTGGGATTTATAATACTTCTTGGGATAATAAATTTCTCTTTCGGCTTTGCTGTAAATGGGAATTTACTGGCTGGATTACCGGGAACTTCAATAATCCTATTTTGTACCGGATTTCTCGTTGCCGGCATTTTTGCTTTTGCGAGCTTCTTTAATGTAAAGGTTCAGCAGGATACTATTTCATCTCTTTATTCAGCGGATTTAATCGGCGGTTGTGCAGGCTCGCTGCTATCAAGCCTTATATTAATACCAATTCTTGGTATGTTTACTACCGGAACTATTATGGGGATAATATTACTGCCCTTTTGCTGTTTACTTGCAATATAATGTAGGTCAGCTTGGCAAGCTGACCCTTATTATAGTTTAGTATTGATTAAAATTAAAACATTAATCTTACTTTAGCATTCTAAAATTACTTTTTACTTAGTGAAACTCACGTTTAAGTGAGTCTCACATGAATGTTGCTATTTCAAATACATCATCTTTTTAGTTGAAGTAAAATTACCAGCCCGTATTTGATAGAAATATATTCCGCTTGCAAGCCTCGAAGCGTCAAAGTTGACGGAATAATTTCCGGCTGTTTTATAATCATTTACAAGTGTCTTAACTTCCCTGCCCAAAATATCGTATACTTTTACTGTTACCATCCCGTTAGTTGGAAGTTGATATTGAATTATTGTGGATGGGTTAAAAGGATTGGGATAATTGGCGAATAGTTTATATTCAGTCGGAATTTGAACAGCAGCCGGTTGCAAGTCAGGTTTCTTAGCTAAATTTATTGAATAATATGAAGTGTCACCAAGAATTAAATGTGCCTGAATGTCTTCCTGACTCATTGGGAACGTATTGTCTAATGTGGATAAAACTGCCAGCGCGTTTTGCTTGTCCCCTTTATCAAAATGATAATATACTGATAACTGTTACGGGCGGCGCAGCCACGTCGCCCTTAGCTATATAAGCTTTAACATACAATTACCTCCTTTCGTTTCCATTTAAATTTTCCCCCTTATTTTATCACCATCAGCTTTTTTGTTTGGACAAAGCTTCCGGCAGTAAGCCTGTAGAAGTATATCCCGCTCGGTAATCTTGATGCATCGAATGTTACCTGGTAATGTCCGGGTAATCTTTCAGCATCAACAAGCGTTTCAATCTTTCTGCCGAGTACATCATAAACATTTATCGAAACATGAGAAAGTTTAGGGATATCGTACGATATTATTGTTGTAGGATTAAAAGGATTTGGATAGTTCTGCCAAAGCATAAAAGACTTTGGGGAAGATGATAATATAGGCTGTTTGATCGCTGTAACGATATCAGACAACGGCAGCCGCCATAGTCCACTCCCTGATACTTCCGCAAATACACTTGAGTCGTTTACGAATAAAGATGTGATTTCACCACCAGGCAATCCATGACTTATATTATTCCAATTGTTACCACTATCTATAGATCCATAAACGCCATTATTGAGATTTACAAAGATATCAGAACCATTTACCATTAACTGGTATATATTACCTGAAAAATACTGAGGTATGCCGGCAATACTAACCGGATTCCAGGTTATACCATTATCAGTAGAACTTTTTAGGCTGGTGTAAGTAGGCCCGAAATCGTTTAATACCAATGGACTTCCCTCATTGACTGCAAAAAGTGTTGAGCCTGTTGAGACAATACCTACAAAAAGTCCCTCGTTTGTAAGTGTATCATTCAATTCGACCCAATTTTCACCATTATCGGTTGATAGATAAATACCGTTGGCGCTCTCTGAGAAAACTTTGGATCCGATTGCTGATAGAGCGGGTACAGGTTGTGTGTTAAAACCATCCGCTTTCTTCCAACTTGCTCCATAATTTGAAGAAAAATAGATGCCATTTTTTTGAGTAGCTACAACAAGATTTGAACCACTCTGAACAAGATCATATGGAGATACCGTATCCATAACGCCGCCGTTTATTGAACTCCAGTTCTCTCCATCATTTGAAGACATAAATAAGCCGCTATCAGTGGCTGCATACAATCCGGAACCGATAACCGTAAGGTGTTGAATGAGTCCATTGCCCAAACCGCTGTCGGCAGCAGCATACCATGATGATCCAAAGTTAGTGGAAACATATATTGGGGATCCTTTGATGGCAGCAAACATATTCGGACCGCTGCCGGCAAAACTTAATATTTCCGTTCCAACAGTTTCATTATTTTCAGCCGTCCAGCTTGTGCCATTATTCGTTGATAAATATACCCCATTATTTGTAGCCGCATATAAATTTGTTCCACCTGCCCCTGTGGAGCCTGCTGCAATAGAATATACCTGCTTTGGAGGTACCGGCATTCCGTTACTTGCCGCAGTCCAGCTTCCTCCATTGTTGGTTGATATGTACACACCATTTGTAGTTCCTATAAAAACATCAGAATTATTAAATAAAATAGAGAAGATACTTGTACCATTATTCAATCCAGTATCAGCGATTCCCCATGAATTGTCCTTATCTATAAGGAGCTGTCCGGGTGTTCCCACAAATATAGTCGAGTCATTTCCAGCTATACAATTCATTTGCTGATTTGAATAATAATCACTTGTCGCAATATTTGACCAGCTATTCCCGTTATCCGTTGAGAGTAATAGCCCTGAACCTGTACCAGCATAAATATTCGTTCCAATCACTGCAAGAGCATCAACAGTGTTTTGATCCTTATTTATGTCTGTCCAGTTAGTTCCATTATTTGTGGAAAGATATATCCCGTTAGCCGTGGCTGCAAAAATCATAGTATCCTTCACTGCAAAAGCAACTGTCCAATACGGCATACCGGGATTGGGCCCGCTCCAGGTACTCCCGCTATCTGTGGAAATTATTACACCTGAAGAAGTACCTGCTAAGATATTTGAACCAATTGAAGCAAAACATAAAGTCATACTGCTGTTAACGCTCGTCCAGGTAACACTATTATTGGTGGACCGGTTAATGCCGGCATTAGTTGCTGCAAAAACATTCGATCCAATTACAGCAACAGAGTTTATTTGACCACCAGCCGGGCCGAGATTAACCTGCTGCCATTGGGCTTTAAGCTCAAGAACAGAATTCAGTATTATTATTATAATAAGTAAAAATAAAAACACAAATCTGTTCATAGTAAATTTCCTTTCATATAAAAAGTTAAAACTTTTAAACCCGGTTTAAATCGGTAGTATTCATTATGTAAAAATAAATAACAAGGAAATTGGTTATTTCTTTTAATATAATGAAGAGAACATACTGATTAAAGAAATGGATTTATTTTATCTTTTGCCGGTGCTTAAATTTTATTTTTGCTATCGAAGTTTTATAATATGATGAAAAAATGAAAAGATGGGCAATTGAACCTGAATTTTTTTTCATACCTAATCTCCTTAAACCGTGATCATTTAAATCACAAATTTTTCATCCCACTTTCTGGGAATGAAAATAAAAAACCAAAATTCAGATAAGCAGTTTCGTATTGTCAATAGCTACCGGGGCATTAAGGCAATTCTCTAAATCGTCTATCCCTGCCCTAAATATTAAAAATCTCGGTTAAATTATAAAGACTCTTTAACTTAAATGAATCAGTAAAAACACGTAGACATTTCTACGTAAAACACGTAGAAAATTAAAATATATCCCAATACTGTTTCATTTTTTAAGGACTTGCAGATCTTTGAATATGGCTTGAAATACACATTGGTTCATGAATAAGATAACCAAAACAAAGTTTTCTTATAATTAGTTGCTGTTAAAAAGATTATTATCAAGTTGCATAAACGATTTCCTAAAAAAATATTTTATATTAGTTATATCTAAAAATGAAGTGTTATAAATTAAATAAAGTCCGAATAGAATATAGTATGCTTTCTTAATTCCTATCCTTTCATTTGGTAACATAATGACTGCTATATTCTTACTTAGCGTGTAGAACATCTGATATCTCAGATTGACTATCAATTTATTCAGGGCTATATTATTAAATTTGCCGAAATTCCAGGGAATAGAAGTATTATTTTGTAAATTATTTTTATATATATTAAAATGTATAGCTATAAATTACACCGGGAAATATTGTAAATTTACCGTTAGAGAAGTAATAAGTGAAATATTTTTAATGGTTAGAGTAATTTCAAAGTTGTTTTTAACCGGGAAGTCTAAGATTATTTTTTTGTCATTTACCTAGTTAACAGCAGATGGATGAAAAGAAAAAATTAAAATCAAAAAGCAGTTTCCGGGTTAAGCTTTTAATCGGGCTCTGCACAATAATAGCTATTGCCCTTATGTTTCCCAAAGGTGAATCGATAGAATCGGAAGTATCTATTGGTTCGATCTGGATTCATGACGATATTACCTCACCTTTTAGTTTCCCCGTTTTAAAAGATAATGATGTCTATACAGACCAATTAGAAACTGCCGCCGAAAGCGTTTACCCGGTTTTTGTATTAAAAAATAACGGCTCCGGTATGGCGATGGATTCCCTTAATTACTATGACAGATACATGGTTTCCATAATGGATAGTATTTTAAATAATGAATCTTTGCAGGATTTCAATCCTACCTTTTTAAGTTCCGCTTCCTTTAATGTATTAATGAACCTCAGAAAGCAGGACAAAGGAATGTTCTCCGGAAAGGTTCTGAATCTTGATAGATTTTTCGATATTGTGCACGATAAAATAAGAAACGTTTATCAGAACGGTATTATAAATAAAGATTCTTCTCAAATAATGAGGGACAGCATTGCAGTCCGCAATGGCAATACCGATAAAATACAAAGCCTTAGAAGTCTGCTTGATCTTAAAATTGCAAAATCAATAATTGAGGAAAGCATTAATAAAATGAACTTTCCCAGGGAAATTTTGCAAACATTAACGGAATATACCGAACATTTCATCTTTCCTGATATATTTTACAGCAAGCAGTTTACGCAGGAAGAAATCGATCAGGCAAAAAATAATATCTCCCGGTACAATGGAATTGTTAATGAGAATGAGAGAATAATTGCCAAACATGACCGTGTAACTAAAGATTCTAAGTTAAAGATAGAATCTTTCAGACTCGCAAAGGGTGAGGAAGTTGGACTCGAAGGAAAACTGCTTCAATTATTGGGAAAAATTCTTCATATCGGTTTTTTACTTACTTTATTTACTATTTATCTCTTCCTTTTCAGAAAAAAAATATTTTATGATAACCAGAAAATACTCCTGCTTTCAATTAACTTTTTGTTTGTAGCTTTAATTACATTTTTTATTAATCAAATCCCGGTTGATGAGCCTTTACAGTTTCTTATTGTAATTCCGGTTGCTTCAATGCTGATAACAATAATATTCGATTCAAGAGTCGGATTTTACAGCACGGTTGTTATGGTTTTAATTTCAGGCGCATTAAGAGGAAATGATTATACATTTGCAGTAATGAATTTATTCGCGTGCGCCCTTTCGGTTTATACAGTACGCGATATTAAAAACCGGTCGCAAATATTTAGATCATTCCTTTTTATTTTTATTGGGTATGTAGTTTCTATTTTGGCATTTGGATTTGAAAGATTTGCGTCGGTAGAATCGGTACTTTCTGAAGCGGCATTTGCAGGAACTAATGCTTTGATAAGTCCTGTATTAGCATACGGACTATTAATTTTCTTTGAACGATTATTCAAAATAACTACGGATTTAACCTTATTAGAGCTTTCAAACTTTGACAGGCCTCTGCTTAAAGAACTTGCCAGAAGAGCGCCGGGCACATTTAATCATTCTATGACTGTGGGAACATTAGCGGAATCTGCTGCCGAGGCTATTGGCGCTAATCCGTTACTTGCAAAAGTGGGAGCTTACTATCATGATATTGGTAAGACCATCACACCTCATAATTTTGTAGAGAATCAATTAAATAACCAAAACATTCATGAGAAACTTACACCGGAGGAAAGTGTCGAATTAATTGTACAACACGTCCGGGAAGGGATTTCTTTGGCTAAAGATCACTATGTGCCTCAAGAGATAATTGATTTTATTCCAATGCATCATGGCACTATGCTGATAACGTATTTTTATGAAAAAGCAAAGAAATTATACGGCGAAGAGAAGGTAAATATTGATGATTATAAGTATCCGGGACCAAAGCCTGACACCAAAGAAACAGCTATTGTAATGCTTGCGGATGGTTGTGAATCCGCTGCAAGATCAATTGAAGAACCTGATCCGGTAAAAATTGGGAATTTAATTGAAGGTATTCTGCAAAACCTTATAGAAACCGGGCAGCTTGATGAATCGCCTATTACATTCAGCGATTTGCACAAAATTGAGAATGCATTTGTTAACATATTGATTGGACAATACCATAAAAGAATTCGTTATCCCAAGCAGGACGAGATGGAAAAAGGGACCGAAGATAATGCAGATGAGTAATGAATATTTTCCTTAATGAATATTTATCTGTTTTAAAGCTTGAAAAGAATCTTTCCGAAAATACGATAGAATCATACCGAAGCGACATTTCATCTCTATTAAGATTTTTAGAAGAGTACAAGATTGATGACCCTTCTGAAGTCGGTTATGAAAATCTTATTGCATTTTTCAAAGCGCTTAAAAATGCCGGATTAAACAGCAGGTCTGCTGCTCGATATTACTCCTCGTTAAAAGGATTCTTCAACTACCTTGTAAGAAATAAATATATAGCAGCAAACCCAATTGAAAAAGTGCCCACTCCTAAACTTGGTAAAAATCTACCCTCCGTATTATCGGTAAATGAAGTTGACGCAATATTATCTAAACCGGATACAGCAAACATACTTGGGCTGCGCGATAAAGCCATGCTCGAAACTTTTTATGCCTGCGGTATACGCGTTTCCGAACTGATAAATTTGAAGTTATCCGATATATTCCTTGAAGAAGAAGTCATACGTGTATTAGGTAAGGGTTCTAAAGAAAGACTTGTTCCGATTGGAAGCAGTGCTATAGAATGGATAAACAATTACCTGAAGCATAGCCGCCTCTTACTTGAAAAAAAAACTAAAAGTGGGAATTTTCTCTTCTTAAATAATCATGGGACTAAGCTTTCACGTATGGGCATATGGAAAATTGTGGACAGGTATGTAACCGAAGCAGGTATACTAAAAGAGGTTCATCCGCATACATTCAGGCATTCTTTTGCTACCCATTTATTGGAAGGTGGAGCAGATTTAAGAGCGGTTCAGGAAATGCTTGGTCATGCCGATATTTCCACCACGCAAATTTATACTCATATTGATAGAGAATACATAAAACAAGTCCATAAAGATTTTCACCCGAGAGGATGAATTAATGTCTAATATTCAAATAAGCGAAAAGCTGATTTCTTTTATTACTTTTCTTCCTATTTTTTTAATTTCCTTGAGCGTGCATGAGTTTGCACACGCACTTTCAGCTTCCAAGTTTGGCGATGATACTGCAAAATGTCTGGGGCGGCTGACTTTAAATCCTTTTAAACATGCAGACCTGATAGGCACTTACTTAATGCCTCTTGTTTCACTTACTACAGGAATTGCACTTATAGGCTGGGCTAAACCTGTTCCCGTAAACATGTCTAAATTTAAAAACCCTTTGAGGGATGATGCTATAGTATCCTTCGCAGGGCCATTTTCAAATTTTATTCTCTCATTCTTGTTTTTCATCTTATTTTTAATATTCGCTCGCTTTGTTTCCGGTGATAAGCATTTTATTTTAAATCTCTGCTGGTATGGAGTTTTTCTTAATGTATTTTTATTTTTTTTCAACCTTCTTCCGATTCCGCCTCTCGATGGCTCGCATATTTTATTTGACTTTTTCCCGAACAATTATACTGCCAAGTTGATGAAATTGGGAATTTATGGATCAATTATTCTTATGTTATTCATATACAGCCCATTGTGGTTGTTTTTTATGAAATTCATCAACTTAATATTAAGTTTGTTTGTAAAAACCGCTAACTTTTTTAATGTATAAAATATTTTTTGTCTTTTTAATAACCGGAATTGTATTATTTCCCGGATGCGCCGGCAAAAAAAACAATACAATGTCAGGCAAAAATGATAGTGCTGCCGGTAATTTCGCCGCGAAAAAGTCGCTTGATTTCAATGAATTCTACTTTGTCGGAAAGCTTGGTGAAAATTCCAGTGTTTATAAGTTTATTTCAAAGAGCCGGCAAACCGGAATACAGGGGAAGAATTTTTCAAAGTTTTGGTCAAAACACAATGAAAAGGTAATAAAACTTTCATATTCACCCGACAAAAAATCATTATTTTTTCTAACAGCCGGGGATTTTGGTAAGAAAGCCATTTTCCCTTATGTAAACGATATAAAACTTTATAGCATAAGTCTGGATTTGTCAAAGGTAAAATTTATAAAAAAAATTGGAAACGGATTGCAGGTGTTTACAATATGGGGACAGGATAATACATTTAGGATTATTTTAAACTCATTTGATCGAAATTCAACTGATTTTGTAAACCAGCAGACATTCATCTTCAACGGAACAGGCAAAATTGTTACTATTTATTCAAAGAAATTTAATATAATAAAAGAAGGTTATCCTCAGATTATAGAAAAAATCAATATATTATCTTCTCCCCGAAGTAATTATTCAATATTTGCCGTAGATTCAACGCAGACTTTAATTTACCTGCAATCCAACTCAGATGGGAAAGCAGAACTAATTACTTCAACAAACCAAAGATTAAGCCAGGCAGACTGGTCTCCCGATGAAAAATATTTGATCTTTTCAATATTAAATGCTCCCTCAAAAAGCAGGACCATTTACGAAGGTACTGCAAATAATTCAAAAATATTTATTTATTCTATTGATAAGAAAAAAATCATAAAAACTCTGGATATAGGAGGAATAAAAAATTTCTTCATAACGGGAGACTTGCTTATCTTCGATAAAGGATTTCAGAAAGATTCTTTTATAGAAATAATTAATTTTAAAACTATGGAACCGTTTTATTCAATCCATTTACAGGATGGATGCGGTTTAAAAAGCGTACTATAAAGAAATGTTTGGATTCAATTAAAGGAAAGTTTTATTGACACAATGGAAAAGATTTCTGTAATTATAATAACAAAAGACGAAGAGTCGCAAATTGAAGAATGTATTAAAAGTATCTCCTGGACAGATGAAATAATTATAGTAGACTCTGAAAGCGCTGATAGAACTATTGAAATTGCAAAAAAATATACAGATAAAATCTTTACCAGGAAATGGGAAGGATATGCACCGCAAAAAAGCTATGCACTCAGCCTCGCAAAAAATGAGTGGGTTTTAAGCTTAGATGCAGATGAAAGGATTCCGGATGATTTAAAAAATGAGATTATGCAAACAGATTTCAATGTTTGCGACGGATATGTAATTCCACGGGAAAATTACTTTTTGCATAAACATATAACATCCTGCGGCTGGGGAAAAGATTCACATTTAAGGTTATTTAAAAGAGATAAAACATCTGTTACAGACCGGCTTGTACATGAAGGTTTTGTTGTTAAAGGAAAGGTAAATACATTAAAAAATCCCATGACCCATTTTACTTATAATTCAATTGAGAAAGCAATTACAAAAATCAATCAATATTCTTCGCTCCAGGCAATGGAAATGTTAAAAACGAAAGGTAAGGTTACCGGTTTTACAATTATTACTCACGGTATCGCAGCTTTTTACAGATCATTTATTGCGCTTAAAGGTTTTAAGGATGGGGTTCATGGGTTTTGTATTGCATTTATAGATTCACTTACTAATTTCCTGACTTATATGAAGATTTGGGAATTACAGAACAAAGGCTAAATTAAAACATAAAATTTTATATCCAGGATTTGAATGAAAACCTATTTACGCATATTAAATTTTGTTAAACCATACTGGAATCATCTGTCAATATCTATAGTTTGTACTATCTTGTTTGCAGTTTTTAACGGACTTTCTATTTACCTTACAATACCGCTTCTTGATACTTTATTTCAAGGAGGGCAATCACAAGAAGGGCAGCCAGGCGTACAAATAAATCCGTCCACCGCCATAGGAAATACGACAAGTCTTTTACCTGATTGGGTTATTAAACTGGAACACAATATTTCAGATACATTTAACACCTATGTTTTACAGGGGGGTAAGATTGATGCGTTATTTAAAATATGTTTACTTGTATTGATTGCCTTCTTTTTTAAAAATATCTTCGGATACTTGCAAGCATATTTCCTTTCATATGTTGAAGAAGGTTCCATGAAGGACCTGCGTAATGCTGCTTATAAGCACCTGCACCAGCTTCCCATGAGTTATTTCAAACAGGAGCGCGTAGGAAACTTGATTTCCCGTATTACAAATGATGTTAATGTGGTACAGAGTAGTATATCTGCAGCTTTTTTAAACCTGATACGCGAGCCGTTAACCATACTTGTTTTCATCGGAATTGCTTTAAGCATTAGCTGGAAACTTACGCTCCTCGCATTCATCGTACTTCCTTTCTCAATGCTTATTATTGCAGGCATAGGTCTTAAATTAAGGAAATACAGTTCCGCCATTCAATCTAAAATGGCTGACATAACCAGTATACTTCAAGAGACTATATCCGGCGTTAAAATTGTTAAAGCATTTGGGATGGAAGGATATGAAAATAATAAGTTTAAAAAGGAAACTTACAGCTATTTTAGAATGATGCTGAGAATAGTAAGGATTAGAAATTCCTCCTCACCCATTACTGAGTTTTTAAGTGTTATTGTAGGTGCGGTTATTATATTTTACGGCGGTGTATTAGTGATTCAGTCACATACTCTTAAAGCTGCAGAGTTTATGGGATTTCTCTTAGCTATCTTTCAAACTATGCCGCCAATTAAGGAGCTTAGTACTGTTAATAACCGTATTCAGGAATCAAGCGCGGCAGGCGACAGAATTTTTGAAATACTCGATACGAAGCCGGCTATTAAAGACGAAGTTAATGCTCATGTATTAAAAACTTTTTCCAATTCTATTTCCTTTGATCATCTTTCATTTCATTATGATGATTCTGAGGAGTTAATATTAAGTGATATTAATTTTGAGGTAAGAAAAGGTGAAATAGTGGCGCTTGTTGGGCCAAGCGGCGGGGGTAAATCTACACTTGTCGATCTGATTCCAAGATTTTATGACCCTTCTTATGGGCGGATTCTTATCGACGGAATTGATATTAAAGAGGCAAAAGTTAATAGTCTCCGGGCATTGATGGGTATCGTAACACAGGAAACTATTCTATTTAATGAATCTATAAGAAATAATATCGCTTATGGACTTGATGATTATCCTATAGAAAAAATTGTTGAAGCAGCTAAAACCGCTAATGCACATAACTTCATTATGGAACTGCCGGAGGGTTATGAAACTGTGATAGGTGAAAGAGGATTGAAAATTTCCGGAGGACAACGGCAAAGAATTTCCATTGCAAGGGCTATCCTGAAAAATCCGCAATTAATGATTTTTGATGAAGCGACTTCTGCTCTGGATAATGAATCGGAACTGCTTGTACAGGAAGCAATTGAAAGGATGATGGTTAATAGAACATCTATAGTCATTGCACACCGGTTAAGCACTATTAGAAATGCAACAAGAATTATTGTCCTGGATAGAGGTAAAATTATCCAGACAGGCACGCACGAGGAACTTATTCGTAATGAAAATGGTTTGTATAATAAGTTTTATGAGATGCAATTCAGAGATTAAATAATTTATTATATACTATGATATCTTCCAGGTTTGATAGTCGATTACCATTTTATCTTTTAGCTGCTTCAATTTGCAGCATGATGGTTTCTCTTTTCCTGCTTCAATTATTTCTCGGCTTGCTTGCCTTCTTATGGCTTTTTGAAAAAACAGGAAATAAGAAAAAAGCATTTGATGTTTTTACATTATTAATAGCCGTATTTGGCATTATAAGAATATTATCAATTATTTTTTCTCTATACCCGGCTTCCAGTGTTCAATCCTTATACAAAGAAGCGCTTTTCTATCTTGGCTTTTTATCTATGAGCTTTTATTTAAAAGCAATGAACAAAGAAAAAGTTGAAAAAATAGCTTTTACATTTTCAATTTCATCAATAGCTGTAGCATTAATTGGTTTGACTTTATTCAATTTAAGACTTGTTGAAAGAGCTGAATCTTTTTCATCAGGCTATGCAACATTTTCTTCATATCTCCTTGCTGCAGCGGGAGTCTATATTGCGCTTCCATTCAGCAATAAAAAGAAAATCAATTGGCTGCTATGGTCGGCTGGGTTGTCGATTATCTTTTCCGCAATAATAACATCGTTGGGCAGGACTAATATAGCAATAGCAGCGTTGCTTTTTATTACCGGTCTAATTTTCAGAAAAATAAAAATTAAGCCGGCAGTTGTTATCATCTTTTTAACGGCGATTATTTCTCTTTTATCGTTTCAAAATAATAAGCAGCTATTATATAGAAGAGTTGAGAATCCTACGGGGCTGTCGGACAGGGATATTATCTGGAAAGGGTTTGATACACTAAAGTTTCAGCATCCTTTTTTAGGCTTCGGACCAAGAACCTTTCATGATATTTTCCCTTACGTTAACCAACTTGGCGATAAATTAATCGGAAGCTGGCATAATGATTTTATCCAGATGTACTTTGAAAGCGGTGCATTCGGTTTATTGTCATTCGCTGTTCTAATTTTTATAGTTATTTATTTTTCGGTAGTTTATTTAAAGAAAGCGGGACAGACAAATAATTCCCGGAATATTATTCTTGGTGTTTTATTGGGGACTTCAGCTTTGGTACTGTCATCTTTAACCGCAGGATTTATTAGTTCCCCTGTTCTTTCTATCGCTTTTGCATTTCTAATTTCGCTTTTATCATCTGTTATATTTTATACAAATTCACAACCCGGTTAAATTTTGTTAAAAGAAAATCAATATTTTATATTTTAAGAGTGTATATTAAAGGTAATTAATTTCAACGGAGAATTATCAATGGCAGTTAATGAGCAAAATGAAATTTTAGAGCTAATAAAAAATTTTTCTTCACCGTTAAACTACAATTTACATGAGATAGCTATAATTCTTGCTGCTGGGCATGGTAAAAGGATCAAATCTCAAAAGTCGAAAATGCTTCATAAAATTTGGGGCGTACCTACTGTTGAAAGGGTTTTTAACGCATGCCGTAACGGTATAAAAGATATAAACATTATTCTTGTTGTTGGAATTAAGGCTAAAGATGTAATTGGGATTTTAGGGAAAAGAGAAGCTGCTTCTTTTGCTTACCAGGCTTTTCAAAACGGAACAGGACATGCAGTTCAGGTGGCGCTTAAAAATATTGATAATAAAAACTTTGACGGCATTGTTTATGTTTTACCCGGTGACATGGGATTGATTGATTCTAGTACTATGCAAAACTTCCGTAAAGAATTCATCAGAACTAAAAGCGATATGCTGGTATTGACGGGTATATTTTCAGGACAAACCGCTGAAAACTCCTACGGAAGAATAATTCGGGTAAAATCAGAAGATGAAAACGGCAATCCTTCCGAAAAAGATTTCGGCAGGGTAATTGAGATTATGGAGCATAAAGATATTTTGTCTCTTCCGGAAAACGAACCTTACAGGGTTAAGTATAACAACCGGACATATTCCTTCAGCAAAAAAGAGTTGATAGAAAATAATGAATTTAATTCAGGTGTTTATGCATTTGATTATAAGAAATTAATCGAACTTGTCCATTCAATTGAAAGTAACAATGTTCAGAAAGAAATATATATTACGGATTTGATTTCATTGTTTAATAAAAAAGATTATACTATAAGTGCGGTGAGCCCGCATGAACAATACGTGGTTATGGGATTTAATAATAAGTCTGTTTTAAGGGAAATGGAAGCTGTTGCAAGAAAAACAGTTTATGAAAAAGTGAAAGATATAATTGAGATAGATGACCCCGAGGATTTCTTTATAGACGAATCTGTTGTCGATAATATAATTGAAATGGATAAACAAAATATTCCGCTGGATATTTATATCGGCAAAGGTGTTCATATCGGCAGGGGAGTAAACTTGAATTATAGCACTGCACTTTCTAAAAATGTTTATGTAAATGGAAATGTTAAATTTGGGAAAAATGTAACTGTAAGGTCAAATGTTCATTTATCGTGCTTCCCGGGACAATCTATAAAGATTGGTGAAAGAGTTGAAATTCTTTCGGGTAACATAATCAGGGGGAATGTAATAATAGGCGATAATACAATCATTGAATCAAGCGTAACAATGACTGGAAATGATGAATTTCCGGTAATATTAGGTAATAATGTAATAATCAGGGGAACAAGTTATATCTTCGGTTCAATTGTTGAGGATGATGTACGTATTGAACACAGTGTCATAATTAAAAAGCGTGTTGAAAAATTGATTAAACGTGACGGCTCTGTACAACAAATTAAATTCTACCTCCCTATGCCCGAAGGAATAGATGCAATAGCAGATCTTTAACTAAATTGCAGAATTTCTCTTATTTTTAAAACAAAAAGGCTCTTCAAAAATTGAAGAGCCTGAATGATACACAAGATAAGTTGGAATAAAGAACTATTTAGCCGCTGTAAGGCTATTTAAGTGTTTCGTCAATGCCGCTTTTTTTCTGGAAGCAGTATTCAAATTAATCTTTCCTTTAGTAGTACTTCTGTCTAAAATTGCTATTGCTTCTTTATATAATTTTTCTGCTTCTTCTTTTTCTGATGCTGAAAAGGCTTTTTTAACAATAGTTTTAATCTTAGATCCGGCTATTTTATTAACCATTCGTTTCCTGGCATTAGTACGAATTCTTTTCTTTGCCGATTTATGACTTGCCATATCCTAAAAACCTTAATAATTATAAAAATTTAAATATAAATATATGGAAACATCTGTTTGATGTCAAATTTAACTTTTGTAAATTTATAACCTATTTAGTGTTAAAAACTCTCAATTTGATAAGAAATTATGTTAAAAGTTAACGAAATCTATCATTCCATACAGGGAGAAAGCACTCAAGCAGGTCTCTCTTGTACATTTATCCGGCTGACTTATTGCAACCTACGATGTTCTTATTGTGATACTGTGTATGCCTTTGACGAAGGCAGAAATATGAATTTTGATGAAATACTCTATGAAGTGAGAAAATTTGACTGCCGGCTTGTTGAAATTACCGGCGGTGAACCGCTTTTTCAAAAAGAAAGCCTTAACCTTATGAAACTTCTTAGTGATGAAGGATTTGAGGTTATGCTTGAAACAGGCGGGAGCCTGCCTATTCAGGAGATCGATAAACGTGTAAAGATAATTATGGATTTAAAATGCCCTTCCAGCGGGATGGTGAAGAAAAATCTTTATGACAATATCATGTACTTAAAACCGGCAGATGAAATAAAATTTGTCATAGGAACACGCGAAGATTATAACTGGACAAAGGACATACTCAGACAATATAACCTGACAAAAATTTGTGCTGTTTTATTTTCGGTGGTATTTGGTGGGCTTGAGCCTGTTACACTTGTAGAATGGATACTTGAAGATAAACTTAATGTTAGATTTCAGCTTCAATTGCATAAGTTTATTTGGGAACCGGCAGCGAAAGGTGTTTAATGAGAATTGCAAAAGAATTTAATTGGGAAATGGGGCACAGACTCCCGGAACATTTCGGGAAATGTAAAAATATTCACGGGCATTCTTACAAGATGCTGGTGGAAATTGAAGGCGATGTTTTGGAGAACGGAATGGTAATGGACTATTACCACTTGCGCGATGCTATTGAACCGCTTATCGAAAAGATGGATCACGCATTTCTTGTCTATAAAGATGATACCGATGTCATCGAATTCTTAGAGAAGATGAATTCAAAAAGAGTAGTTGTTGGTTTCTATTCAACTGTAGAAAATATTACCCGCTACTTTTTGGATGAAATAAAAAAATTAAAACTTCCAGCCAATATTCACAAAATTAAAGTACGTGTTTGTGAGACGCCGGATGATTATGCTGAAGAAGAAATTGAAATAAATTAGTTCATGTGTGGATACTTTCTAAATTAAATTATTTTTAGATAATTATAACTCGTGTTACGAAAAAGATATTTAAAATAGCCCCGACACTTGTTTAGCCCGCTTGCCCATCTGGCAGGCAGGCTTGCCTGCCGCTAGGCAGATTTTAGCCCAATATGTTCACAATTTTTAAAGTGGAAGTTCAATAAGATTTGCAGAAGATTTATACAAATGTCCAGATTCAAACTATACATCGAATATGACGGAACACGATACAGCGGCTGGCAAAAACAGCAAAACTCCAAAACCATCCAGGGAACAATAATTAAAGCAGCTGAAGAAATTTTTGGAGGTTCTAAATTAGACATACAGGGTTCGGGAAGAACCGACAGCGGTGTGCATGCGCTTTGTCAGGTTGCTCATCTTGAAGTTAAAACTATGCTTGCCCCCGAAATAATGAAATTTAAATTTAACGACAAGCTGCCGCATGATATTAATATTTTAGAAATAGAAAAAGCGGGTTTAAACTTTCACGCACGCCATGACGCTGTTTCCCGGAGTTATATTTACCAGATTTCCCGGAGACGCACTGCTTTCGGTAAAAATTATGTATGGTGGATTAAAGACAAACTTAATTTCAGTAAAATGCAGGATGCCGCAAAAGAATTTACCGGTATGCATGATTTTTCTTCATTTGCGGAAGAGGATAAGGAAGAAAAATCAACAAAAGTTCTTATCGAAAATATACAAATGAAGGAAGAAGGCGATCTTATCCTGATTCGTATTACCGGTTCTCATTTCCTCTGGAAAATGGTAAGAAGGATGACAGGTATTCTTGTTGAGATTGGACGCGGCAATATGTCCGTCAAAGATTTGAAATCATTACTTAGCAGTAAGTCCCATTTACCTGCAAAATATACTGCTCCGCCATCCGGTTTGTTTTTGGAACAGATTATTTACAAGGGAGATAATAACCTAAAAGAATTAGTCTCAACGTTTTCTGTCTCAAAATTTAAGAACTCAATCTATCGTAAATGAAAAAAAATCAGGTTTTAACCATAAGGTGACTAATTAAGTCATTGATTTTTTTTAAAAACACATTTATCTTGCGTCAGTTAAAAAATATGTATTTTAATTAACCTCAATTCATAGAGAGTGCAGTTTCTGTTTAACTGTAACGTGATTAAACGCCCTCCTCTGTGTTTTTTTATCATAATAAAGGAACTATTTATGAAAAAAATGACCTGTTTATTTTATTGCCTGCTCGGTACATTCCTTATTACATTCGCTTCATTTGCACAGACTATGGATTCAGTAGCCGTAAAACCATTTAACGACGGTTTGGATAAAATGCAAAAAAGCGACTATTCCGGCGCACTTACAGATTTTCAGACTGCATTGGCTGCCAGTAAAGACTATAGGGTTTATTATCAGTTGGGCGTGGCTAATGAAAAACTAAACAAACCGGATGATGCAGTTACTAATTTTAAAAACACAATTGCAGCGAAACCAGATTTTGAACCTGCTTATAATGATCTTGGCAATGTTTATTTTACCCAGGGTAAGTATCAGGATGCTGCTGATAATTTTCAGATGGTATTAAAGACTTCAACAGACAGCACCTTAAAAGCTAATGTTAACTTCAACATAACTCTTGCTTACTCAGGTCTTGCTACTTCAGCCGGGAAAAATAGCAAGAAAGCGATAGAGTACTTAAAGAAAGCGGTTAGCTACACTAATTATGACGTTGTATATTTAAATTTGGCCAAAAATTATTTTCTGATAAATCAATATGATAAATCAATTGAAGCCTCCCAAAACGCTTTGAAATACAAAAAGACAATCAGTGAAGGCGGTCCGAATTATTGGCTCGGCGTTGCTTACCAGAAGAAAAATGATGCAAAAAAAGCTAAAGAATACCTGACAAAAGCTAAAGATGATCCGGTATACGGGAAATCAGCCCAAACAGTTCTTACGGCAATGGAAAAACAACAATAAGCTTTTTATTTAGGTTTGTATTAAAGTTTAAATTACTACGGGGTCATTTCCGCTATGCGAGATGGCCCCGTTTCATTTATATTACCCTGTATAATAAAGTGGTAAACTTTCACTTTATCATCTTCTTCAATTTATTTATCTCATCTCTTAGAGAAGCGGCTTTTTCAAATTCCAAATCTTTTGCCGCCTGATGCATCTGATCGGTAAGCTGCTCTATCAGGTCTTGCTTTTGTTCGGTGTTCATATATTTAAGGATGGGTTCTGCAACTTTTGTAAAAGAATAATCTTCCTTTTCATCTCTTTTCCGTACGTCTGCAATGGATGTGGATGAAAGAATTTCCTCCATACTTTTATATATCGTTTGAGGTTCAATATTATGTTCTTTATTATACTCAGTCTGCAAAATCCTTCTACGGTTAGTTTCATTAATAGTTTTTCTCATGGAATCCGTAATGATATTTGCATACATAATTACTTTCCCGTTTACATTACGTGCAGTTCTGCCGGCTGTCTGCATAAGCGATCTCTCGCTCCTAAGAAAGCCCTCTTTATCGGCGTCAATTATTGCAACAAGGGAAACCTCGGGAAGATCAAGCCCTTCTCTTAAAAGGTTTACACCTACAAGCACATCAAAATCGCCTATCCTAAGATCCCGGAGGATCTCAACTCTTTCAAGAGCATCAATATCACTATGGATATAACGGACTTTTATACCGATTCTGTCTAAGTAATCGGATAAATCCTCAGCCATCTTTTTAGTTAAAGTAGTTACAAGAATACGTTCTTTTATTAATGCTCTTTTTCTAATCTCTCCGATTAAATCATCAATTTGTCCTTTTATTGGTCTCACTTCAATTTCCGGATCGAGCAGCCCTGTGGGACGGATAATCTGCTCAACTATTACTCCCCCGCTTTTTTCAAGCTCATAATCTGTCGGAGTAGCGCTTACAAATATTACCTGGTTCAGCATTTTCTCAAATTCTTCGTACTTCATCGGGCGGTTATCAAGGGCTGAAGGAAGTCTGAACCCGTATTCAACCAAAGTTTCTTTCCTTTTCCTGTCCCCGTTATACATTGCTCTAAGCTGGGGAAGAGTAACATGGGACTCATCAATAACCAGAAGAAAATCTTTAGGAAAATAATCAAACAGGTTATATGGTCTGGAACCCGGCGGGCGGCCATCCATATACCGGGAGTAGTTTTCAATCCCCGAACAGTAACCTATTTCTTTCATCATTTCAACATCGAACTTAGCCCGCTGCTCAAGTCTTTGTGCTTCCAGGTATTTTTCTTCTTTCCTGAAATACTTCAGACGTTCCTCAAGATCCTGCTCAATTCCGTAAATTGCTTTCTGCATCTGATCACGGTTGGAAACAAAATATTTTGCCGGATAAATAGGAGTAGATTCAACCTCCCTGATTACATCGCCGGTTACAGAATCAATTACAGAAAGCTTTTCAATATTATCATCCCAAAATTCAATTCTAACAGCTTCATCGTACTGGTAAGCAGGAATAATTTCCACAACATCGCCCCTTGCCCGGAAAGTACCCCTTGTAAAATCTATATCATTCCTGATATAGTGGATATCGATTAAATCCCGGAGAAGCTTCTTACGGGAAATAGTCATTCCTTTTTTCAAGAAGATTATTTGGTTAGCATATTCCTGCGGCGCTCCGATTCCATAAATGCAGCTTACGCTTGCAATTACTATAACATCTCTTCTTCCCTCAATAAGCGAAGTAGTTGTCTTTAGCCTAAGTCTGTCAATCTCTTCGTTTATTGCAAAGTCCTTTTCTATATAAACATCTCTTGAAACCACATAAGCTTCCGGTTGGTAGTAGTCGTAATAACTTATAAAGAATTCCACGGCATTATTTGGAAAGAATGACTTAAACTCCGAGTAAAGCTGGGCAGCCAAAGTTTTGTTATGGGAAATTACCAGGGTCGGTCTGTTTATATTCCTTATGACATTTGAGATGGTAAAAGTCTTTCCACTGCCGGTAACACCAAGCAAAGTCTGGAATTTATCCCCTCGTATAATGCCTTCAGTAAGTTCTTTTATAGCCCTGGGCTGATCGCCGGAAGGTTCATAATTGGAATGCAGTTCAAATTGATTCATAAAACTCTCTATCTATATTAATCATCACCCAATTTGCGGAATATCCAGACTTAAGCAGATTTTTAATCTATTAATTTAGTAATTTTTATCTTCAGCTATCAATATATATTGACTGAATGGTATGCAAATTACATTTTTTCAAAAAGCAGATTTAGTAAGCATGAAAGATAATAAATTCTGGTTAATCATAAGCGGAATTTCCGGCTTCCTTGCCGTCGCTTTAGGAGCTTTCGGTGCACACGGACTTAAAAACGCTCTCCCCCCGGAAATGATGGATGCCTACAAAACAGGCGTTTTGTACCATTTGATTCATTCTGCTGTTTTGCTGGTAATATCATTAAAAAACGATTCACGGTTTTATACAAGCGCTTTCTTCTTTCTGACGGGTATAATTCTTTTTTCATTTTCACTATATCTCTATGCAATAAGTGGAATTACGGCATTTGCAATTATAACGCCATTCGGCGGGATTAGTCTTTTAATTGGCTGGCTGTTTATAATAGTAGGAGCGGTAAGACCTGTAAACAAGAATGTCTTATAGGAACTCAATAGCTACTTTATCACTCTCAGCTTAAAATAAACTTCCTCCGGTGAAAAAATTCCTGCGAAAAACCTTTCATAGATGACCGGCTCTATATTAAGGATAAAATCCATCCATTTCAGAGGAACGAAATGAGATGAAATAAATTTTTTTTCGACAACTTCAAACTGTGCCTTACCTTGATAATTCGTCCTGTGATTTAATTTCCATTTCTCATAGAATTTCAGCTTCCGGTTACCTATATATTCATAATTATCAAATGATCTTATAGAAAACGGGATTTTATGGTCAGGTTCGCCGAAATACTTTGTATTCAGGAAAAAGGGGACATAAACAATAAGCAGACCGTTAGGTTTAGTTATGCGGTACAACTCGGTAACAGTTTTGTGAAAACTATCAAGATGTTCCAAAACATGGGAGGCAAGTACCTCATCGAACGTATTATCCTCAAATGGATAAGGGAACTTATTGATGTCATGAATGGTATTGCCGCCGTAATCGACAATATCCACGTTCACGTAGCCTTCTTTCAGATCGTTTCCGCATCCGAGATTTAGTTTCATATTGCGTTCTTTAGATTAAAGATTAAAAAAGTTAAAAATTATTGAAAAACACCTTAAAAAATTGAAAAATACATGAATTTTTTAATTATTAAATTTAATGAATCTTTCAATTTTCCAATATCTAATTTAAGAATTTATATTAAAATATTTATGATTAAACAGTCTCCTCAATAAAAAACCCCGCAGCGGCGGGGTTAAGAATATGCACGAATTAAATATCTAAGCCAAAAGCTTATTGATTCATTTAATTCAGATTAATGACCGGGAAATTAACACCTTTTAGGCTTAACTGCTCAACTTTTACTTTGCCGACTCCCCTAAGAGTCATATCAAGTAACTGAGCTGCTGCCTTGGATAAATCAAGCTGTCTGCCGCCAATATAAGGTCCCCTATCGTTCACCCTTACGATCACGGATTTGTTATTTCTTAGGTTTGTTACCTTAAGCAGAGTACCGAACCTAAGAGTTGTACTAGCAGCAGTAAAAGCCAATTGGTTGTAAACTTCGCCGTTTGCGGTTGTTTTACCATGGAACCGGGGCCCGTACCATGACGCAAGCATACTCCCCTTGTCTATATAATTTACTATTGAAGTTTTTACTATACTTTCGTCATTATTGACGGTGGTTGCTTTCGCAATGTTTACCGGTTCAATGGTAGCACTAGTCTCGTTTGAGACAATAGTGAAGCCGACCAGTAAAATCATTGACGAAATAACAAGAACCTTTATTAATGACCTCAAATATACCTCTCTTTCTGTTTTAATACTTTTAAGTTTGTTATCTAAGAACGATCCAAAGTTATAGCTACTTAAAAGTTATTGCAACCCGTTTGGGATCGCTGTGACTGGATTGGAAATATCCCAACTATTCGACTATTTTGGTTAATTGGTCGTAAAATTGTACATATTGCAATTAGCCATAGCCAGCCTCCTAATATTCTTATATTCATTTATAATTGATAGTACTTCTACTTTTAGGAATGAGTTAAAGTAATATGCAGTTTTATTCTTTGGAGGGTTCAAATTAGTAAACGGGACACTATCGGAAGTAGTTTGGCAGCAAGGACTTAGCCTTCGGTATGAAGAGTCATCTCCTTCTACCCGGTTCAGAAATTTCCGAATAAATTGTAATAGAGAAATCCTGTCTCCGGCTTAAGCAGGGTAGTATTGTTATGGTTGAAAATTGAAGCGTGTTGTAGCGGACCGACCATTTTGAGAAATCAAAGCAGTAATTTTTATCTTTATCCTGTAAGGTGCTGTTCTTGACATTGTTTCTATAAACACAAGTAAGCTACCATCATTTCCCTGGAATTCCTTTGTTTGAGTCTCAATCTTATCCAATCTTTAAAATTCAACATCCCTATCATGGGAGATTTCCAAATTTTTTCCGTCTTCTTCATTCTCTTCGTCCTCCCAATCATATCTTTTATAGGGATCTGATTTACGAAAAATAAAGGCGCAGGCAATTCCTGTTAATGATCCGAATAGGTGGTATTCCCATGATATTCCGTTATTTTGAGGAAATATACCCCAGATAATACTGCCATAAAGGAAGGTTACTATAAGCGCAAGAGCAATCGAGCGTGTATCGCGCCTGATTATACCGCTAAAAAACAAAAATGAAACAAAACCGTAAATTAAACCGCTTGCACCTATATGATATGCGGGACGGCCAAAGAACCATACAAATATTCCCGGAATGATATAAACAAAGGTGAAAATTTTAAATGCCGATTTAGGATAAAAGTATAAAATGCCTACTCCTAATAATAAAAGCGGAAGTGTATTTGAAATAAGATGATTGAATCCGGAATGAATTAGTGGAGCAGTAACTATTCCTATTAATCCTTGTAATTTTTGGGGCAATAACCCCAAACGGGAAAGATTAATAGAAAAGACTAATTCTCCAATCTTAATAATCCACAGCAATAATATAAAACTCGCAGGGAAAAGAATACTTGAGAATAATTTTTTTTTCTCGTCCATCATCAGCCCGAATTAGTTTTTTAACCTTTCTTGAAATTATGTGCAAGTATTACACTAATAGAACTCCAGATTAATCCCAAAGCCCATCCGCCTAATACATCGCTTGGATAGTGAACCCCAAGATATATCCTGCTAATTCCTATTAATAATATTAAAAATATGGCTGAATATAAAAAAGATATTTTAATGCTTCTTTTTATATCAAGAGTGAAAATTATAAATATTAAAGATAAATAGATAATTGCGGATATTGCCGAATGACCGCTTGGATAGCTCAATGAATCTACATTAACAAGATGAGGAACTATGTGAGGTCTCGGTCTCGAAAAAATTCCTTTCATTAGTAATTCTATTATACCGCCGCTGATTGATGCGAACAAAACAACTCGTAGGGAAGGATATTCTTTTTTAAGAATTAGAAACCCTGATGTTAAAATAGTTATTAAAACAACGATAGTAACACTTCCGAGCGCAGAGACATCCCTCATAAAATTCAAAAGCCATCCCGGGCCTATAGGTATAGAGTGATTGTTAGTATTTCTTAACGATAGTAAAATAGCATTATCTATATAATTTATTTTTCCCGAAATAACCGACAAAGAAACCAGGCAAAATAAAACTATTCCGGTTAGCAGTGTAATAAAGATTGTGTTAAAGCTTTTCGTCTTATCCAAAAAATTTTATCTGCTGAATAAATTGATTTAAAAAAATAAAAGCGCTCTAAAGAGCGCTCAATGAACTAAAGGTATAAAAAGATGCATTAGCCTTTGGGCTTTGCTTCACTGACTATAATGTTACGGCCTTTTAGTTCCGAACCATTGAGAGCCTGAATAGCACTGTTAGCATCAGATTCGTTCTCCATTTCAACGAATCCAAATCCTCTAGATCTACCGGTCTGACGATCGGAAATCACTTTAGCAGAAACAACTTTGCCGTGTGCTTCAAAAGCTGCTTTCAAAGCATCATCATTAACTGCCCATGGGAGAGATCCCACAAATAGTTTAGTACTCACTAACTTACCTCTAAGAAATAATTGAAAATAACTATGCGGATTTTTAACCGCTTTTTAAAATAGCATTATTACTGAATAAAACAAAATGGTTTCTTTGATAAGATTTAGAATCTTAACATTCCGCGCTTTCCCAATTAGACAGCTATATGGAGAGTTTATAGTCCGATTATAAGCTTTTTTGGTTAGTCAGTCTGATTTATTACTTCCTTAATAGCTTCGGACAGGCTGCCGACGGCAATAATCTTTATCTTTTCGTTCTGTTTTAGTTCTTTAAGATTATTTCTGGGGATAATTATTTTCTTAAATCCAAGTCTTTCAGCTTCCTGAATTCTTTTTTCTACCTGGCTGACGGTTCTAATTTCTCCTCCCAATCCAACTTCACCGACAATTACACTCATGTTATCTGAAGTTTTATCAAGCAGACTCGAAGCGATGCTGCAGCAAACTGCCAGATCTATTGCAGGCTCGTCTATTTTTACTCCGCCTGCCAAATTCAGAAAAACATTATTAGCAGAAAGTCTGAATCCGCTTCTTTTTTCCAGTACAGCAAGAAGAATAGATAATCTTCTTTGATCGAACCCTGTAGCAACTCTTTGCGGATTACCATAGTTAGATGGTGTAACTAATGCCTGAACTTCTAATAAAATTGGACGGGTTCCTTCCAGACTTGCAGTTACCACCGAGCCGGAAGTTTCTTTTTCTCTTTCGCTTAAGAAAAGCTCGCTTGGATTTTTAACCTCAGTTAAACCATCTTCGTGCATTTCAAAGACGCCAATTTCATTTGTGCTGCCGAACCGGTTTTTCTGTGAACGCAATATTCTATATGAATGATGAGTCTCGCCTTCGAATTGAATAACAGTATCAACAATATGCTCAAGAAGTTTTGGACCGGCAATGATTCCTTCTTTTGTTACATGCCCGATAATAAGAACAGAATAGTGCTTCTTTTTAGCTTCCTCCATAAGAAGGGAAGTACATTCTCTTATTTGAGTAACCGTCCCCGGTGAATTCTCAAATTCACTTCTATACATCGTTTGTATAGAATCAATTATTACCAGGACTGGTTTCAGGGTGTTAATTGCAGCTATTACCGGATTTAAATCTGTTTCGGGCAGAATATAAAAATCATCTGATTTGACCTTCAATCTTGAGGCTCGGATCTTAACCTGCCGTTCAGATTCTTCACCAGTTACATATAATACTTTATCTTTTATAGCGGAGGC
>Ga0116114_1000330_pt1 | contig 32467 bp, 26 predicted proteins | sample June2015DPH_10_5_FD_89823 | JGI IMG/M metagenome (GOLD analysis project Ga0116114, IMG submission 89823) | Peatland microbial communities from SPRUCE experiment site at the Marcell Experimental Forest, Minnesota, USA - June2015DPH_10_40 | ecosystem: Environmental > Terrestrial > Soil > Wetlands... | reverse complement strand
TTCAGGACTGCGCGCTGTTTCCGCACCTGACCGTGGCGGCCAACGTGGACTATGCGGCGCCCCGCGAGACCGCCCGCAGACTCATCGATGTGTTCGGCTTGGCGGATCTGGCCGATCGCTTTCCGCGCGCGCTCTCCGGCGGGCAGCAGCAGCGCGTGGCCGTGGCGCGCGCGCTGGCCGCGGAGCCGGTGCTATTGCTGCTGGATGAGCCGCTCTCGTCGCTCGACGCCGCCGCGCGCGCCCGCATGCGCCAGGACCTTCGCCGGATGCTCCTCAATGGCGGCGTCCCCAGCCTGGTCGTCACGCACGACCGCATGGAGGCGGTGGCGCTGGGCGACTGGATGGCGGTGATGGTGGATGGAAGAATCCGCCAGGCTGGTCCGGTGCAGGATGTTTTCCGCCACCCGGCCGATGCGCAGGTAGCCGAGTCGGTGGGTGTCGAGAATGTTCTGCCGGCCGAGATCGTATCGCACCACTCGGGCCTGCTAACGGTGCAGGTCGGGCCGGCGCAATTGCAGTGTGTCGATTCAGGCGAGACCGGCCCGCTGGTTGCGTGCATTCGCGCGGAGGATGTGGCGCTCACACGCGACTCGCCGCAGCTTTCGAGCGTCCGCAACCGGCTGCCGGGCCGCGTTCTCTCGGTGATCCCGGAAGGCCCGCTAGCGCGCGTGGAACTCGATTGCGGCGTGCCGCTAGTGGCGGTGATCACCGCGCAATCGGCCAGCGAGCTTCACCTGAACCCCGGCGACGCCCTCTGCGCCGTGGTGAAGACCACGTCGGTGCACCTTACGGCTGCACCCGGCCAGCGTTGAAGTAGATCCTGGGGAGCGAAAGAATATAGCCGGCACTTCGTCCAACCTGCTTGTGGCCAGGTGGCCTGCACGATGGGATTTCTGAAGCGTGGCCGATCAGGCGAGGTCTTGTGGAGTTGGCGAGCTCTCGTGGCCGAGGAAACCAAGAAGAAGTTCCAAGGCGCGCTCGATCCTCGGCGTGGCTTGATCGAAGACCCCGTCGGCAGATCCACGGGCCACGGCGCCTGGACCATCGCCGCCGTCGTAGCGGACCGGAGCGAGTATGGCAAGCTGGTAGTTGGCTAGCCGCATGGTTCTATATGCGTCGCAGACGGTGCTTTTCAGTTCGTCGGGGAGCAGCGCGAGCGCACCTTCTTGGATAGCCCGCTGAAATTGCGTTTCCAGAAATGGGCATAGGTCGGCAGAGCGCGCATGGTCGCCGACGTTCTTGTTGAAGGTGAGTTCGTCGATGAGGGCCTGCAGTGGTCCAACCTCGGTGCTGGGAAAAGATTGGATGAGGAGTTCGGGTCTCTCTTTGCAAAGCTGCATCCACTCGTCCCTGCGCCTTCGGAGTTCGTCTGGCGTATACATCCGCCCCCTTGGGTGCTTCGGGTTATACGCGTGTATCTCCGCGTGACACTCGAAGCAGACCGGGATTGCGTTCCCGATCTCGTCCCCTCCATTTTGATCGATGTGATCCGTCTCAATTTTGACACCGCAAAAACGGTAGCAGATGCAGCAACGGCGCTTGCATCCTACGAGGAGATCTGTTACTTGATTCCGATCGAAATTGCCGGCCATGGTTTTGATGATGCCTAATTCACATAGTAGCTGAAGGTTAACGCCCGTCCGCCAGCGCCCGCACCCTACTTCTGCAAGAAGAAGTTGCCCACGAACATGGCATCAATCCCCGATGAGTAGAAGCTCCGCACGGCGTCGCGCGGGGTGCAGACCAGCGGCTCGCCGAAGAGATTGAAACTGGTGTTGTAGAGCACCGGAAGGCCCGTGGCTTTGCCGGCGGCGTGGAGGAGCTTCCAGTAGAGCGGGTTCTCGTTGCGATCCACGGTGTGGACACGCACCAGGTCGTCCGCCAGCACGGCGGCCGCGAGTTTGTCGCGGTTCTCGGGTTTGACGCGGCCGATGGTGGAGAGAAAACGCGCGTTGGTCCCCACATCGAAGTACCGGTCGCACAACTCGGCGGGAACCGACGCGGCGAATTTGCGGAACGGCTCGCGGTGCTTGATGAAGATGTTGAGGTTCTCGGTGGAATACGGATCGAGCGGAGAAGCCAGGATGCTGCGGTTACCCAGCGCCCGCGCACCGAATTCCATGCGGCCGTGCATCCAGGCCACGATCTTGTTATCGTTCAACTGCGCCACGGCGGTTCCGATCAGCTCGTCCATGGTCAGCATGTAGCGGAAGCGCAGCTTGCAGTTTTCCAGCACCTGCTTGATTTCGGGCGCGGTGTAGGCGGGGCCCAGGCAGAGGGTATCGAGGGCCACGCGCTGCTCCTGGCAGCAGGCGCCGTGCCAGGTTTCGAGCACCGCGCCGATGGCCGTCCCGGCATTGCCCGAGGCGGGCTGCACAAACACGTTCTCGAAACCGGAGCGGTTTTCGAGCGCCGAAACCAGCAGCGCATTCAGTCCCAGACCGCCCGCCAGGCACAGGTTCCGCCCCTTGCCGGCCATGCCAATCACGGCCGCTTCCACGGCCTTCTGGATGCCCGCGGCGACGTGCGGACGCAGCTCCTCGGAAACCGGCGCGCCGTCCTTCAATCCCAGCCGCTGGTAGAATCGCGCGCTGAAACCGCCGCGGTTCAGCCGCTCGGTGCTGAAGAAGGTGCGGTCCAGGCGCGGCCCCGAATCCGAAAGGCAGAGGATCTCAAGGAACAGATCGCGGTAACGGCCGTCGCCGCCCGCGGAGAGCCACTGCACCTTGTGTTCTTCCTCATCGGCGCCGAAGCCCAGCAACTCGGTGACGCGGCCGTAGAGATCGCCGAGGGAGTCGGGCGAATACTGCTCGTGTTCGAGCGTCATGTGCGCGCCGCGCGCCTGCCAGCGCGAGCCGCATCGGAGGTCGCTGCCGCGGTCGAGCGTGAGGACCGTGGCTTCCTCGAATGGAGAAGGGTAGTAGGCCGAGGCGGCATGCGCCAGGTGGTGCTCCAGCACCACGATGCGGCTGTCGGGGAAGCGCGCGCGAAGCTTGAGGTGAAAATCGGATTCGGGGATGGGGCGCACGATGGCCACCGCATCCACCTGTTCCGGCGTTGCGCCCGCTAGTTCCAGGCACTTGGCGATGGAATGCTCGGGCAGTTCGCCGTGCCCGCCCCAATGCGTGCGGCGGCGCACCAGCTTCGATTCTTCGATGGCGGCGACGAGGACGCCGTCTTTCAAAATGGCGCTGGCGGCGTCGCCGAGAATTCCGCCGATGCCCAGAATGATCATTTCTGTTTACGGCCCTCGCGTTTCTCAATCTTGGCCCAGGTGTCGCGCAGCGCCGCGGTACGGCTAAACACCAGCGCACCGCAAGTCGAGTCCGCATCGACGCAGAAATAGCCCAGGCGCTCGAATTGATAACGGCTGCCAGGAGCGGCGCCGCGCAGGCTCGGTTCCAATTTGCAGCCGCGCACAACCTCCAGCGAATGCGGGTTGAGATTGGCGGTGAAATCCTGGCCCTCGGGCACTTCGTCGGGGTTCTCGCACGTGAACAGGTTGTCGTAGAGGCGCGCTTCGGCATCGATGGTATGGGCGGCCGAGACCCAGTGGATGGTGGATTTCACTCTGCGCCCGTCGGGCGAGTCGCCTCCGCGGGTGGCGGGATCGTAAGTGCAATGCACCTCCAAAACTTCGCCCGTCTTTTCATCCTTCACCACGCTGGTGCAGGTGATGAAATAACCGTAGCGCAGGCGCACTTCACGGCCCGGAGACAGCCGGAAATACTGTTTGGGCGGATCTTCCCGAAAATCGTCCTGCTCGATATACAGCACGCGCGAAAACGGCACTTTGCGCGTGCCCATGGCGGCGTCTTCGGGGTTGTTGATGGCCTGCATCTCTTCCACCAGGCCTTCCGGGTAATTGTCGATGACCACGCGCAAGGGCCGCAAAACCGCCATCACCCGCGGCGCACGCTTGTTCAAGTCTTCCCGAACGTAGTGCTCCAGCAGCGCCAGCTCGGTCGAGCCGTTGGTCTTCGACACGCCCACCGCTCCGCAGAAATTGCGGATCGCCTCGGGCGTGTAGCCGCGCCGCCGTATGCCGGAAAGCGTCGGCATGCGCGGATCGTCCCATCCGCTCACATGTCCGTTCTGAACCAGCGTGAGCAGCTTCCGTTTGCTCAGCAGCGTGTAGGTGAGGTTGAGCCGGTCGAACTCGATCTGCTGCGGGGCGTAGATGCCCAACTGCTGGACATACCAATCGTAGAGCGGCCGGTGGTCCTCGAATTCCAGCGTGCAGATGGAATGCGTGATCCGCTCCATGGAATCCGACTGCCCGTGAGCGAAATCGTACATCGGGTAGATGCACCACTTGTCGCCCGTCCGGTGGTGCTTCTCATGCAGGATACGGTACATCACCGGGTCGCGCAGGTTCAGGTTGGCCGACGCCATGTCGATCTTGGCGCGCAGCGTTCGGGCGCCGTCCGCAAACTCGCCGGCGCGCATGCGCTCGAACAGATCCAGGTTCTCTTCCACCGAGCGGTTGCGATAAGGGCTCTCCTGGCCGGGCTCGGTGAGGGAACCGCGATGCCGGCGGACTTCATCGGCGGTCAAATCGCACACGTAGGCCTTGCCGGCTTTGATGAGCTGGACGGCCCACTCATACAACTGGTCGAAATAGTCGGACGCGTAGAAGAGCCGGTCCTCCCAATCGAAGCCCAGCCAGTGGACGTTGTCGATGATGGAATCGACGTACTCAGTCTCTTCCTTAGACGGGTTGGTATCGTCGAACCGCAAGTTGGTCTTGCCGCCGAACTCGGCCGCCAGGCCAAAGTTGAGGCAGATGGATTTGGCGTGGCCGATGTGCAGGTAGCCGTTGGGCTCGGGCGGAAAGCGCGTGTGCACGCGCCCGCCGTACTTGTTGGTCTTCAAGTCTTCGAGGATGATGTCGCGGACGAAATTAGTAGGACCGGTTGTCGGATTCATAATTCCTTCAGCTTGGCTATGGCCTGGTCAATCCGCCTTAGGCAGGTATCGCGGCCCAGAACCTCCAGCGTTCCAAACAGCGGCGGCGCGGTCTTGCGGCCGCACACGGCCACGCGGACAGGTTCGAACAGTTGGCCGGCCTTGATCCCCATGCTTTGGGCGGCGGAGCGCAGGGCCGCATCGAGGCCGTCGTGCGAAAAGCCAGTCGAAGCCAGCGTCCAGGCGGCCTGCTCTAAGACGGCCAGCGCCAGAGCCGCATCTCCTTTCTTGGGGATCAGCTCGGAGGTTTCATACGGCGGCAGCTCTTCTTCGAAGAAGAAATCCGCCACGGTGAGGACATCGCGCAGCAGCTTCATGCGCTCGCGGACCAGCGGTGTGATGGCGAGCATCTTGGGAAGGTCCACCGGGAAGCCGGCCGTGCGCACAATGGGCAACAGCCGCTCGGCCAGGTCCTCCACCGGCAGCGCGCGGATGTGCTCGGCGTTCAGCCAGACGGCCTTGGGATCGAAAGGGTCGTCCTCTTTGAAGTTGACCTCGGTGTTGGCGCGATTGATGCCTTCGAGCGAAAAGGCTTCGACGATTTCCTGCCGTGTCATCTGCTGGCGATCGTCCTTGGGCGACCAGCCCAGCAGGCACAGAAAGTTGACGAAAGCGTGCGGCAGGAAGCCGGCGTCGCGATAGGTGGTGACGCTCACCACCGGCCCATGGCGGCGCTTGGAGAGCTTGGTGCCATCCGGCGCCACCAGCAAGGGGAGGTGTGCGAACTGCGGCGCGGCAACCCCGGCGGCCTCGAAGATGAGGACGTGCTTGAAGGTGTTAGTGAGGTGGTCCTGCCCGCGGATGACGTGGCTGATTTCCAGTCCGGCGTCGTCGGCGCAGGAGGCCAGGTGATAGGTGGGCATGCCGTCGCTGCGCAGCAGGGCGAAGTCCTCGATATCGGCGGTGGATTTAGATTGCGGGCCGTAGACAGAGTCGGCGAAACGAACCTGGCGCTCCGTATCGCGGGGCACGCGGAAGCGCAGCGCGAAAGGCTCTCCGGAAGAGGCGCGGCGGTCGCTCTCGTGGGCCGGGAGATGGCGCATTTCCGAGTTGAAGAGCCAGGTTCCCTGGGCGCCGGATTTTTCGGTCTCGCCGGATTGCGCGGGGGTGAAATCGCGGTAAGCCAAGCCCTTCTGAAAGATGGCTTCGGCCATCTCCCGGTGCCGCGCCAGGCGCTCGGATTGCTTGTATTCCTCATCCCAACCCAGGTCGAGCCATCGCAACCCCTCGAAGATGGAGGTGAGCGAAGCCTCTGTGTTGCGCCCCACGTCGGTGTCGTCGATGCGCAGGATCATGACACCGCCGTGGTGGCGGGAAAAGAGCCAGTTGAAGATGAAGGTTCGCGCGCTCCCGATGTGCAAAAAGCCCGTGGGAGAAGGCGCAAAACGAACTCGGAGCATGGAAATGCCAGTATAACAAGCCTCACCGGTTGGCTCTGAAATCATTGCGACGATAGGGCCTTTAAGGCGACAATCAACCCAGGGAGTGAATCATGAGAACGCAAAGGTTTCTGGGCTGTGCGTGCGGCGCTATCCTGCTTTCCCTTACTGCGTATCCGGCCGACTGGCCCCAGTGGCGTGGACCGCAGCGGAACGGCGTTTCCGCCGAAACCGGCCTGCTTAAGGAATGGCCCAAGCAAGGCCCGCGGTTGGTCTGGCAGGCCAAGGACATTGGCGATGGCTATGCGGCGCCCTCCGTGGTGGGGAATCGTATTTACATTCTGAGCAACCGGGGACTGGACAACGAATTCGTGCAGGCGCTTTCGACCCAGGATAGCAAACAGGTGTGGGCCACCAGGCTCGGGAAAGTCGGAAATCCGGAACAGATGCCTTATTTTCCCACGGCTCGCTCTACGCCCACCATAGACGGCGCGCTGCTCTATGCCCTGGGCTCCGATGGCGACCTGGCGTGCCTGGAAACCGCCAGCGGCAAGATTCGATGGCGCAAGAGCCTGCGCGCCGATTTCGGCGGCCATCCCGGGCAGTGGGCTTATTCCGAATCGCCCCTGGTCGATGGGGACGTGCTGGTGGTGACGCCGGGCGGCGCACAGGCTACCATCGTGGCGCTCAACAAGAAGACCGGCGAGACCATCTGGAAATCGGCTGTGTTGGGCGGCGATGATGCGGCCTACGCATCGGTCATCATCGTGGAGACCGGCAGCCGCAAGCAGTACGTGCAGTTCCTGGCGAGGGGCCTGGTGGGAGTGGACGCGCGAACCGGCCAATTCTTATGGCGTTACGACGCCACGGGTAAAGGCAACACCAACATACCTTCACCCCTGGCCAGCAACGGATACATCTACACTTCGCAGAGCCGCGGTCCGGGCGGCTTGGTCCGCCTGGTGGCCGCCGGTCAGGGCGTCGCAGCCGAGCAGGTCTACCTTCAGCGAGGCCTGCCCGATAGCGTCGGCGGTTCGGTGGTAGTTGGCGCCATTCACTACGGCACTACCGGCGAAGGGCTGGTGGCAGCAGATTGGGCCACCGGCAGAGTCTTATGGCAGGATGCCGGCACGACCGGCGGCGCCATTCTCTATGCCGAGGACCGGCTTTATATCCACGGCGAGGACGGCGAGGTCGCCCTGGCGGAGGCGACGCCCGACGCCTATCGCCAAAAGGGACGCTTCATGCCGCCGGACCGGCCGAAACAGACCCGGGCCGCCATGGAGAAAGCATGGGCCTACCCGGTGGTCGCCAACGGGCGGCTTTACATCCGCGAACTCGACTCGCTATGGTGTTACGACATCAGCGGCAAGTGAGCCTCGGTAATCGCTGAATCGTCAACCCCTCTCGTGCTATCATATGACTGTAGTTTGACAGTTCCGCTAATTCAGGCATCCCTTAGCCCGGCACAACCGTCCTATCCTGCCCGCGATTCGCTGCTCTGCAAATTTCAGAAAGAAGAAAAGAATTAAGTGAAGAATATTTTCGTAGGAAATCTCAGCTTCGGGGCTACCGAAGATGCGGTTCGATCCATGTTTGAGGCGTACGGCACGGTTGATCGTGTGAGCGTCGTGACAGACCGGGAAACCGGACGGGCCAGAGGCTTTGGGTTCGTGGAAATGAGTTTGAATGACGAAGCGGAGCGCGCTATCGCCGCTTTGAATGGCAGGGAGCTCGACGGCCGGGCTCTGAATATCAACGAAGCACGGCCGAAGGTGGACCGTGGCGGCGGTGGATACCGCGGCAACGACGGCGGCCAGCGCCAGAACAGACGCTGGTAAGCAGGCCGGATCAGATCAAATCCGATCGGGATGGGGGGCGACAGTCGCAACTGCCGCCCCTTTTTCTTTTTCACCCATTTCAATTTAATTCAAATTAAATGTATGAATTCGCACATTGAAACAGTATACTGGTATTTGTAATTACGGAACGGTCTGAAAGGAGGCCGGTATGGACGAAGGCCTGTGCCTCATCGATGAGCCGCCCAAACAGGGCGTGCCACGCCGGGCAGTCATTCCGGTGGCCGGGATTGGGGCCTCCGCGGGCGGCCTGGAAGTTTTCCAGCTTCTGCTCGCCGATTTGCCCGCTGACAGCGGCTTGGCCATCGTCTTCGTTTCGCACCTCGATCCCAAGCACCACAGCATGCTGGCCGAGATCCTGGCGCAAGCCACCGCCATGCCGGTCAGCGAGGCGGCCGAAGGAATGCCGGTAGAGGCCAACCATGTATACGTCATGCCGGCCAACGCCGATTTGACCATCGCACACGGCGTGCTGCGGCTGGCTCCCCGCACCCAGACGCCGGGATTCCACATGCCCATCGACCGGTTTCTGCGGTCGCTGGCCGAGGAGTGCAGAAGCGGGGCCATCGGCGTGGTCCTTTCCGGCACGGGTTCGGACGGCTCGGCGGGCCTGGAAGCCGTCAAAGCCGCGGGGGGTGTGACATTTGCGCAGGATCGCGCCTCCGCCAAGTTCGCCGCCATGCCGCAGGCCGCCGTGTCCACCGGCTGCGTGGATTTCGTGCTGCCGCCCAAATGCATTGCCGCGGAACTGGCGAGAATTGGCCGGCACCCTTATATGGCGAATGCCGTATCCGCGGAACCGGAGCCCGCGCCGGCCGCCGACGAAGAGCGGTTCGGCGCCATCCTGGCCCTGCTGCGCGGGGCCACCGGCATCGACTTTTCGCTTTACCGGGAGACCATGGTCAAGCGCCGCATCCTCCGGCGCCTCGCCTTGTGCAATATCGACGGCCTCGCGGCGTACAGCCTGCGGCTGGAGAACGATTCCGATGAGCTGGCCGCTCTCGAGCGGGATTTGCTGATTGTCGTGACCAGCTTCTTCCGCGACCCGGAATCTTTCGAGAGCTTGAAGAAAGTCGTCTTCCCGCGCATCGTCCAGGGCCGGCCCGCAAACGAGGCGATCCGCATCTGGGTGGCGGGTTGCGCCACGGGAGAAGAGGCTTTCTCGATGGCCATATCGCTGCAGGAATACCTGGACGAAACCGGCGCCGCTTTTCCAGTGCGGATCTTCGCCACCGATATGAGCCTGCCGGCAATCGAAAAGGCTCGCAGCGGCAGATATCCCGAGAACATTGCGGTGGACCTGACCCATGAACGCCTGAACCGCTATTTCTCCAAGATCGAAGGCGGCTACCAGGTCAACAAGAACCTGCGTGAGATGTGCGTCTTCACCCGGCATAATCTGATCGACGATCCGCCGTTTTCCAAGCTGGATTTGATCAGTTGCCGCAACGTGCTGATCCACCTGGGAAGCGTGCAGAAGGACATCATCCCGCTGTTCCATTACGCGCTCAAGCCAACTGGGTTTCTGATGTTGGGCGCATCCGAGGCGGCGGGGTCCGGCGACCTGTTTTCGGTGGTGGACTGCGAGCACCGGATCCATGCCAGGCGGGAAACCGCCAGGAAGCCGCACCGGCTTCGCGCGGGCGCCTCCGGACGCCAGGCCGAACCGCCGGATGCGCCTCCCAAAGGCGATCTCCGGGACCGCCAGATCTCGAGGCTGAAACGCCAGCTTGCCGACGCGAAGCAGCGGCTGCTCTCGGGCATCGAAGAGCAGCGGACATCCCGGGAAGAAAGCCAGTACACCACCGAGAAGGCGCTTTCGGCCAACGAGCAATTGCAAAGCCTGAACGAGGAACTGGAGACCGCCAAGGAAGAGCTCGAATCCACCAACGAAGAACTGATCACGGTCAACGACGAGCTGGAGGCCAAGAACGCCGCCCTCACCCAGGCGCGCGACTTCGCCATGTCCATCGTCGAAACCGTTCGGCAGCCCTTGCTGGTGCTGGACGCCCAGTTGCGGATCAGGATGGCCAACCCGGCCTTCTGCCGGGCGTTTCAAGTGTCGCGACGGGAAACCGAGGGCGAGGTGGTCTATTCGCTTTCACGCGGCAGTTGGGATCTTCCCGGCTTGCGCGATTCGCTCGATGGTCTTCTACAGGGCGGAATCTCGTTCCCGGACTTCGAAGTCGAGCGGGATTTTCCAACCGTCGGGCACAGGACCCTGGTGTTGGCGGGCTGCCGCATCCATCATCTCAGCATGATCCTGCTGGCGGTAGACGATATTACCGAGCGCCGGCTGGCGCAGAGTGCCCTCCGCCGAAGCGAGGAGCATCTTCGCCAATCCCAGAAAATGGAGGCCGTCGGCAGGCTCGCCGGAGGCATCGCTCACGATTTCAATAACCTGCTCACCGCCATTATCGGCTACAGTGACCTGCTTCAGGATACGCTGGCCGGCAACCAGCCCGCCGTCCAGCAGGTGCTTGAAATCAAGTCCGCCGGCGAGAGGGCGGCTTCACTCACGCAACAGTTGCTGTCCTTCAGCCGGCGCCAGGTGCTGCAACCCAAGGTGCTGGACCTGAATGCCATCGTAGGGGACTTCGAGAGAATGCTGCGCCGTCTGGTCGGCGAGCGCATCAAGGTCGCTGCGGCCTGCGCCCCCGGCCTCTGGCAAGTGAGGGCCGACCCCGGCGAAATCGGCCGCGCCATCATGAACCTTTCGTTGAACGCCAGGGATGCCATGCCGGACGGCGGCGCGCTGACCATTGAAACGGCCAATGCGACCCTTTCGGAAGCCGATGCCTCCGGGCAAGACCTTGCGCCGGGCCGCTACGCCGTGTTGGCCGTGCGCGACACCGGGGTTGGCATGGACGCGGAAATGCAGGCCCACCTCTTCGAGCCCTTCTACACCACCAAAGAGACCGGCAAAGGGACCGGCCTGGGTCTCGCCACCGTTCTGGGAATCGTCGAGCAAAGCGGCGGTGCGATTCGTTGCCAGTCCGAACTGGGCCGGGGCACCACCTTCCAAATCTTCCTGCCCGCGGTCGAAGCGCCGGACCACGCAGCGGGGCCAGCTGGAGGCCTCGTTAAAGCGCCCAAGGGCTCCGAAGTCATTCTCGTGGTGGAGGATGAAGACGCCGTCCGCAAGCTTGCCCGAAGGATTCTGGAAACCAGCGGGTACGTAGTTCTCGAGGCGCGTAACGGACGTGAAGGGCTGGCGGTCTGCCAGGCCCACCAGGGACCCATCCATCTGCTTGTGACCGATGTGGTGATGCCGGAACTGGGCGGACGCGAACTCGCCCAAGGGGCCCTCAAGCTGCGGCCCGGCATGAAAGTCGTGTTCCTCTCCGGCCACACGCAGGATATCGTCTTGAAGGAAGGCGTCCAAAAGGGAACCGCCTTCCTCAGAAAGCCCTTTTCGCCCGTCGAACTCACGCAAGAGGTGCGTCAGGCCCTGGATTCCGGTGTCAGGATTGCCGGGTAGCCGGAACCGCCTACGCGACGATCAGCTCGATGCCTTGCTTACGGCCCAGGTTGCGCGAATACTTCTTGTCGGTCGGGTTGTTCCAGTGCTCATGCACGCCGAGGCTGGCCAGCACGCCGCTCTTGTCGGGATTGTACACCGTCCCTGACGGGGGCTTCGCCGCCTGCGACGCTTCGTGCAGGTAGTTGTCCGCGGTGCCCCGGAGCTGGGTCGCGCGCGGCTCGCTCCTCAGGACGTCCAGCCCCACGGAGTCGATCGCCACCGGGTCCTGCGACATTATCAGGCTGGAAGCCCAATGGTCGTTGAAAGAGGCCCACTTGAAGACGTTGCCTTCATTGTGTTCGGCGGTATACAAGCCGTCCAGCATAAACAGCATCGTCTTGCCCCCCAGGTGCCGGTGCCCGATCAGGTCCACCAGGGCGTTGTAGGATCCCATGGGCAGAGTGCGCAACACGTAGCTGTGCAGCGGGCTGGGCGTCCAGCCGCCATTGTTCGGGAAATGGACGGAGCCGAAGTGATTCTTTCCGATCAGGGTCATGCCGGCCATTCCGTGCGGCCGCATCAGGGCCATGTTGATGATGTACTTGGCCGCGGTCACCTGCTTCGCCAGGTAGCCCGTCGGTACGCCCTCTTTCGAGAACAGAATCGGGTTCTCCATGTCCGGCTCGGCGAACATACGCCCTCCCTCGCCAAAGTCCGTGCCCACCAGGAACTTCACCGCCTGGAATTGAGGATTGGAATTCGCCCTGATCCTGGTGTAGATGGGTTGGCCGACATTGCGCCCACCCGCCACATCGTAGATCATGATATCTTCGCCCCGCACCCCGCCCCTTTCGATCAGTTGCGTTACCAGGGCCACCACCGCGTGCGGGCTCGGCATACCATTCAGCGGTCCCCTCTGCATGGGTCCCCGGCCACCCGCGGGAGGGCCGCCCTTGGCCGCGTTGGGAGGCGGGGGCGGTGGGTTCGACCCCACGCCCCACTCGGGAGTCCGGTCCTGGTTGCAGTTGACCTTGATCGCGATCGTCTCCCCGGGACGGTATCCGGAATGCCCCAGCTTGTGCGTTTCATTGAAGCTCCGGAACAGCGCGTCCCATGCCTGCTTGTCATTCTTCCGGCCCGTCAGGTTCAGCAGCATCTGGGAAGTCATGCGGTGCACCACCGTTTGGTCCGTATTGGCATCGTCCCACCAGTGCCCCGTCGCGCCATCCCAACTGGTCGCCTTGGCGTCCTGCACCCACGCCACACGGCCCGGATGGATCCCCTTCGCGACACCAACCGGGCTGTTGGCCGCGTCGGTGGGTTTGAAGGGATCGGCGTTCATGCCCATGCCGCCGCCCCGCTGCTGCGCCATCGCCTCCCTCAGTAACAGAGGAACATTCACCAGGCCGGCAGCCGGAGCCACCGCCAACGACCTTAGAAAGCATCTTCGAAGCATAAACAACCCCTTTCAGATCCTTTATTCCTAATTTCGTATACTGCCTTGCGGGACGCGCCGACGGCAGGCGCCCGCCGGTACCACTGGGCCTTCCGGCGGCTGCTGTCTCCATTCTAACCGCATGGAGGCCGATTCGTAAACTGCTTGGAGATCCCCCGGCACATTGTGACCGCCTGCATTAGCGATCCAGAAGACTTGCGTACATCTCGTACGCCGCCTTACCAAACAACACGAAAATGACTTGCTGGAGTTTTGTGCCGGCTTTCTCCAGGTGCAACTTCACTTCGCGGAGCGCGATCGCGGCGGCTTCCTCCAACGGGTAGCCATAGACGCCCGCGCTGATGGCCGGAAAGCTGACGGTGCGGACATCGCGTTCTTCCGCCAATTCGAGGCACTTGCGATAGCAGGAAGCCAGCAGTTCCGGCTCGCCGTGCCGGCCGTCGCGATACACCGGGCCTACCGCATGGAAAACGTACTTGGCCGGCAGCCTGCCCGCGGCGGTGGGCACGGCGCTGCCGGTGGGACAGCGGCCCATCCGCCGCCGGATTCCGTCCATCTCACGCATGATCTCGGGGCCGCCGGCGCGATGGATGGCGCCATCCACGCCGCCGCCTCCCGCCAGCGCCGAGTTGGCCGCGTTTACCATGGCATCCGCCGCTACGCGCGTGATGTCGCCTTTTTCGAGGACGATCTTCCGCCCCGTGCCGCTCATCCACTCCATACCTATTTATTACAATTGTTCTATGACCAGGCGTGAACTGCTGGCCGCGGGAGCGGCGTGCGCGTCCACCCTGTGGGCGCGAGGCCGCATGGATAAATCGCGCATCAGCGCCATTACCGACGAGATCGGCATGTCCACGGACGAGTCCATTGCGTTCGCGCATCAATACGGGCTTCAGTTTGTGGAGATCCGCAACCCGCCGGGAAGCCGGAAGGAGTATTTCTCGCTGAGCGAGCCGGAAATCAAGGTGGATGCCGTGAGGTTCAGGAACGAGGGGCTCAAGGTCTCGTTCGTCAATACCAGCCTGCTGAAGTTCGCCTGGCCCGGCAGCGAGCCCACGCGCCGAAAACCGGAAGAGCCGGCCGCGCGCGAAAAACGCCTGGCGTCCGAGAAAGTCCTCTGGGACCGCCGGCGTGAGGACCTGCAAAAGGCGCTCCGTTGCGCCCAGATCATGGGCGCGGACAAGGTGCGGGTCTTCACCGGTTCGCGCGTCGAGGACCCAGAAACCATGGTTCCGCGGATCGCGGAGGTGCTTGGAGAGATGGCGCTGGCGGCCGAAAAGGAGAAGATCTACCTGCTCATCGAAAACGAAGGATCGCAAAACGTGGCCACTTCCGCGGAGCTGGCCGGCATCATGAACCTGATTGCTTCCAAGTGGGTGGGGATGAACTGGGACCCGCACAACGCCTACGGCCGCGAAACGTCGTACCCCGACGGCTATGCGTTGCTGCCCAAAAAGCGCCTCCTCAACGTCCAGGTGAAAGCCAAGGGGGTGATGCCCGACAGCCCCGAGAAGGAAGACTGGAAGGCCATCATGCTGGCGCTGGACAAGGACGGCTACAAGGGCAAAATCGCGCTGGAGACGCACATTTTCGACGGCACGCTGATCGCTGCCGCGCACAAGTCCATGGACGAGATCATGCACATCGTGGGTGAAATCTGAATATGAGCAAGAACTTTTTGATCGCGTTCGGCATCGGAATCGTTTGCATCGGAATGGCCGCCATGTGGGTGGTTCACATAAATCGCGGGGCGTACATCGACTTGCCGGGGAAGGTCCTCAAAGTCCGCACCGCGCCGCTCGACGAAGCCAGCGCCGTGGCGGTGCTCGATTTCCGGGTCTCCAATCCGGCGGACTATCCGTTCGTGGTACGGAAGGTCACGGTGGCGATGGAAGATAACTCGGGCGCCGAGTCCGAGGGCCAGACCGTTTCCGAAGTGGACGCCAGGCAGCTTTTTCAGGTAATCCCGCTGCTGGGACAGAAGTTCAACGACACTTTGCTGATGCGGGACTCGATCCCGCCGCACAATTCCTGGGACCGCATGGTGGCGGCGCGGTTTGAAGTGCCGGAATCGACGCTCGAGGCTCGGAAACGCCTGGTGGTGCGGATTGAAGAAGTCGACGGCAAGGTTTTCGATTTATCGGAAAGGTAGCGCGTTGACGCCGCCTGCCGCTACCGGCGCAGCACGGCGTAGTGCGGGTCGAGCGCGACCTTTAGCGGCGGCTGCGTCAGCGCCACCGTGAAGGTGACCGGATCGGTGGCGGATCTTACCCACTGCGTGATGATGCGTCCGCGCGCCACCTGAATTTCCACCGGCACGGACGCGCTGAAATCCTCACCCACATCGGATTGCGTCAACGTTCCGACCAGGCGCAGAGAGGGCGCCTTTCCCTTGAGCGACCAGGCCAGTTTCAGGCTGGGAATGCCGGTATCGTAAACCCACTGCGCAAAAAAAGCTTCCAATTTGGGGTCGTCCGACTTGGGCGGCAGAAACCCGGCCGCCACTTCCCGGAAACCCTCGGTGGAGAGCTCCTTGCCTCCATAGCGCTCCATCAGCTCGCGCAGCATGGAAAGGAAGCGCTCGTCGCCCATGCGCCGCCGCAACATCTGAAGGATCCAGGAGCCCTTTCCGTAGACGATATTGCGCCAGGCGCGCGGCTCCTGCGAGTTTTCCAGGCGCGCGCCCAGCACGATGGGGCCGGTGGAATCGACGATCTGGCCGCTATCGCTCTTGGCCAGCAGGTCGGCGCGGTAGGAATCCAGCATCAGCTCGACGGAATGCACGCCCTTGCGCTTCTCCAGGTAAAGCAGCGCAGAATAGTTTGCCAGCGCCTCCAGGAGCCAAACGTCGCGGTAGGAGACTGCCGTGACGCGGTTCCCCCACCACTGGTGCGCCACCTCGTGCGCTTGCAGGACGTCCTCGAAGAACAGTTCCACCTGGGGAGTGGCGGGGGCGTGGGCGGCCGGCAGGTTCCTGAGGTACGACAGCGTGGAAAGATAAATCAGGCCCGGGAAACCTTGGCCAAACGTCCCGGGAATGGGTGAGACCGTGAGCTGAGGCAGCGCCGGCGGACCGAACTTGGAGGCCATGTACTCGAGCGCCGAAGCCACTTCGGACGCCAGAACCTGGAGCCTCTGCTGAGGGCTGGGTTCCAGGGCCACGGTCGATTCTACGGCGCCCGGCTGGCGGCGCCGCGGCATCGCCGGGGGCGGCTCGGCGAGGATGGTCTGTTGCCGCGGCTGGAGCGCCCGCTCGAGTGCGCGGTTGGCGCAGACGTCCACCACGTACCCGGCTCGCTCCAGCCGGGCGTGCTCATAGTTGCCAAGGTTGAATGCAGCTACGCGAATGGCGATGGGGGTGCGGCGGCGGGTAGTGCGCCAGTCGCCTTCGGTGCGGTCTTCAACGACCTCTCCAGGGGTGACCAGATCCAGGTCGTGCGGATAGCGGAAGAGCAGGTCGTAACTGGCGAACTGCTGGCCGAACATGGGGTACCAGGCGCCGCGCGCGCTCACGAACAAGACGCGGCCGCCGGCGTCATGAATGACCTTGCCGGAATGGTGAAACTCGAACTCGTACTCGACTCCCTCTCGCAGCGGCTCGGGAGGGACCACCAAAAAAAGATTGCTGCCGCCGCGCATCAGATTGATCCGCAGCGCATCGCTCTGGAGCACTTCGGCGGCGCGGCCGTCGACGGTGGCCTCGGTGACCGCCATTTCGGGAGCGATTTCGAACGGTACCACGGGCGTGCCGCCGGCCGCCGGCGTCACCTTCACGCGCGTCACGACGCTCAGCGACAGATCCTCGCCGACGACAGCCTGGATGCGATAGTCGCGCAGCAACAGTTCCGGCTTGTGCGCCACCGGGTGCAGACGGGAGGATCTGGCAGTGAAACTGGTCCAGGTGTCGAAATAGAGGCTGTTGTCACGGGTGGTGATCTGGCCGGCCAGGACTTGCTCCGGTCTGTCGGGATCGAAAACCACATCGAAACTGCCGAGCTTGATTCCCTGAAAGAAAGCGGCGAGGAGACCGGGCCGGCTTGCCGGCCAGCCTAGCAGATCGAGCGTGAGGCGCGTCTGGTAACCGGCGCCCAGATTGCGCAGCGCCGAGGTCCAGCGCTCATCCAGCAAGACACCCAGTTCGGGGACCTTCTTGTTGGCGGGGTTGTCCGGCAACTGCTTTTTCAGCGCGTCGTAGACATCGCCGGTGAACAGGAATACGGCGCCGCGGAAGTGCTCATCCAGATTGGGAGAGTCGATGTAGGTGGCGAGCGAGCGGCGCTCGGCGCGATCGGGCGGCAGCAGCATCACTTCGCCGTCACCGCCGTCGGTATCGGCCAGGAATACAGCGGCGATCGGACGGCCCGCCACCGGCTTGCTGAAGATGAGGTATCCGTCGGTGAGGTAGACGTGTATGTCTTCTTTAACCAGGGTCAGATCGCGAACGCGATAGCACTCGTCGCGGTCGAAGCTGTTTTCGCGGATGGCGCGCGCCACGTCGGCCGCGGCGCCCGCCACCAGCGGCAGGCGGGAGAGCAGGCCGAGAGCGAGAAGCCATCGCATGATCCCAGTCTACCCTCCCCAGCCCTACGCGGCGGCTTTGGCGATGGGAAGCTGGCGCACTTTGGCGAGCTTGCATGTTTCGAGCAGGCGAATGAGGGGCCACGCGGGGTCGATTTCGTGGCGGCGCAGCGAGAGCCGCGCCGAGGTGGGGTACTGGTGATGGTTGTTGTGCAGCCCCTCGCCGGCGGTGAGAAATGCAATGGACTGGAGGTTGGTAGCCTTGTTGTCGAAATTGCGGTAGCCCACCATGTGGCAGATGCTGTTGACCGAGGAGTTGAGAAAGATGTACAGCACCACATGCACGGTCCAGGCCGCCAGGCCCCACCATACGCCGAACATCAGCATGAAAATCGCCATCCCAATCAGCGCCGCGTAGTTCATGAGGGGGAGCTTATCGAGCGCGTCGTCCTTCCAGTCGGGCGTGTACTTGCGGACCATGGCCCGGTCGTTGGCTTCTTTGCGATAGAAGAAGTAGTTTCCGAACAGCACGGTCCACAAGCCGTAGATATAGGGGCTGTGCGGGTCGCCTGGCTGGTCGGAGAAGTGGTGGTGCTTGCGGTGCACCGCAGCCCACTGGCGCGGGATCACGCCCGTGAAAAGGCTCAGCTCGAGGTGCATGAGCGCTCCGACCACGGGATGCAACTCCAGCGCGCGGTGCGTTTTACAGCGATGCAAGAATACCGTGGTGCAAAAAATCGATACTTGCAGGATTACCAGCGTGACCAAAATCCACAATAGGGTCATTAGCTCTCCAAGTGCGGTTGCACCCATGATAGCAGATCGACTAGAACACGTCGCCGAGGCCTTCTTCGATACGCTCCCAGGGACCCAGGGAATCCCACAGCTTCGCCTCCAAGCCGGTATGAGGCGATTCGACAGGCGCGCCCGGACGCCCGGCCCCAGCCAAAACCGCGCCGAGAACCTCTGGGCGGACCTGCGCACGCACCAGCGAAATGAGCTTCTTCTCGATTTCCGTGCCTCCGCTCGCCTCGGAACGCTCGCCGCCGTACGAGCCGACATGGACCTCGAAGTACCGGATAGCGAGATCGCATGGGCCGCAGTGAAGCATTCCGAGAAGCGAACCGCGCAGCGACAGCTCCCTTCTTTCATCGTCCGCGGTCCACTGCCCCTCTTCGACTTCCTGCTCGCGAAAAATGCCGATTGCGGTCGCGAGGTCGTTGTTCGAAAGCCCGATCGTCACCCGCCTCACGTACCCCGGTTCCGTGATTTCCTCGTAACTCTCCGCTCCCAACCCCGCTGCCCGCGTCCTGGCGCCGGCGTTTTGAAACCGCCATTTATAAATCTGCGAGCAGTAGTTGACGGGCGGGCCGGCTCGATTATCGATGGCGTACTCGAGAAGGCGCAAGGCCGCGATTTCCGACTCGAAGACGGGAACCGGTGAGTCGGACGGGTAATGAAGAAATGTGTAACGCCGCGCGGCCAGTGCCCTGTAGTTGTATCTGGTCGCCAACAATTGGTGCACGTTAAGATGACTAACCCCGGCACTCTGCATGGGGGCCAGAGAACTCTTCAACCGCTCCAGGTCTTCCGGTATCGCGGGCACCTCCACCACGACTTGATCGAAGTGCTGGCGCGCCAGTTCCACCGCTCGCAGGTCATAATGCGAGCCAGCGATGTTGAATCTGATCTCATCAAGTCCCGCGCTTTGCAGTTGGCTCAGAGCGGCGGCTGCGTCTCCGTTGCTGTAGAGCCACACGTAGATTCCACTGCCAAAACGATCCTTGATCTTTTCGATGAATTGAAGCGTCGTGTCCAGACTCAAGGCCGGCTCACCGCCGGTGATTCCGACGCCCTGGAAGCCGAGATCCTCCAGGTAGGCGATGTAGGTTTCGGGGCATTCGAACGGGACTTCAGCGGCAATCGGGTTTCCGTTCAAGTCCGGCGCCCGGTCCTGCGGGCAGAAGAAGCACTTGGCGGTGCACGCGGAATTGATCTTGAGGCAAGACCATGTGCCCTCGCCGCAGCGCCTGCAGCCCGGCGACAGATCCCCGGTGCTCAACTTGGTCCCTTTCGCCGAAAGGTGAACCCCTTTTTTCACGAGGGCGGCCACCAGTCCGTCGCGCATCTTGCCTGCGTTCTCCGCTTCCTCCGGCCGGAACCAATTCAACTCAGGATAGACCCAGCCGACGTTCCGCCTGGTGTTTCGCGCATGTATGGCCCGGCGCTCCGCAATATCGCGCTCGCTTGGCTCGCCTGGGGTCATAGGAAGTTTCGGCAGATGGCCTCCTTACTGTCCTTCCAGCGCGGGCGGCGCGGGTATCCGGCTGGGAGCTCCGATTCCGCGCTCACCGATCGCCAAGGCGAGGTACTTTCCGTTCTGATGGAACATAAGCCGCTTCCCGACGAGGTCCTGAAGAAACGCGATCAGATCGCCTTTGGCCGCGTCCGGGATTCCGTCCGCCAGTTGATCGATGGTACGGATTCGATGGCAGCTCAGGTACGCCGCTCTGGCTGCCCCTTCAAGCCGATAACGCAGGGTTCGGCCATCGAGCGTCTCGCGGCGGATCAGCAGGTACGATCCGCCGTCGCGGTAAGACAGAGGCGGCCTGGCGCGGGCCGCCGTCCTCCTTCTTCTGTGAAACTGATCCCACTCCTGCACCTTTTTCACCACGGCAGACCACATCTCGCGCTGGCGATCCTTGTCGCCCCGGTATTCCAGATAAGGCAGGAGCGCATCGGCGGCAATCCCCTTGGGAAAGAGCCCGGCCAGGCAATGGCGCTCCACAGCCTGGATGCCGTACTCGCGCCGGTTGGCGTCTATCGGACTACCCTGCCCCAGGTAGAATGGCGAAATCGAAAGCGGCCGAAACGGCAAGACGAACTCCAGGTTAGCCAGCGTCTCACTGACGTCCTGGGGACCGCTCCCGGGGAATTCCGTGATCAGATTTCCGTCCAGCTCAACGTCATTCTCCATGGCGCTCTTCAAGGCCAGAACATTGTAAATGACCGTAACGCCTTTCTTCATTCGCCCCAGCAGGGTCTCGCTCAACGCTTCAATGCCGGACTGGACTGCCCTGAGTCCGCCGCGGCTGCACTCGGCCAGCACGTCCCCGCAGTGCTCGACCCTGGTCTCCGCGAAGAACCGGCAGTCCCGCGCATCCTCGGCCATCAGCCGAAAGAACGCCTTCGATTCCCGAACGGGCAGCGCATTGTCGTTAAACGCAAAATCCAGACACCCATGCTTGTCCGCCAGCGAGGTGACTTCGGCATACATTTGCCCAGCGCTCTTCGCGCGATATCCGCACCACTGGCGGTTCAGAGTGCAAAAAGCGCACTTGCCCCACCAGCAGCCACGTGAGAATTCAATGGGCAAGATGGGCTCCGGCGCGCTGGTGGAAAACACTCGGGCTATCTCGGCAAAGTAGCTGTCATAGTCCGGCGGGCGCAAAGCCCCGAGGTCCTGAACCTGGCTGGGCGTAGGGCGCTCTCCTACAAGTCCATCGTTCCTCGAGTAGACCTGAGAATCGAGTCCGACGCGGCTTCCGCGAAGATACTCGCACAAACTGGCGAGCGGCCGCTCGCCCTCGCCGGCCACCACAAAATCCACCTGCGGGAAGCCCTGGAGCAGTTGCGTCGCGGCTCTTGCGGAACACGAAGATCCCCCGAAAAGCACGCGCACGCCGCCGCGCGTCTCCCGCTTCAAAATCGCCGCCGCCGCCAGCGACGAAAACACCTGATTGAAGCAGACCGAGAATCCCACCAGGTCGAAGCGGCCCCACTCGATGCTGGCGGCCCAAGACCGAAGGTGAGCGCGCGCCTTCTCGTGCAGCTCTTCATAGCTCACTTGCGGCTTGATCCCCAGGTCGCGCAAGCGCCGGCCGAACAGCCGTTTCGACCCGCCGTACCGGTCTTCGAAGATCATCGGGGCGTATACCACCTCTCCGAGCCAGTGATCCTTCGACACCCAACGATAGGCCTCGGGACCGATTTCTCTCGCTACTCCCAGATAGGGGTGCAGCGTCTCGACCAGGAGACCTTGGCTGCCATCCAGATAGCTTTTTAGCGCGCCCAATTGAAGGGATGGCCTGTCGAAAAGCGGCCATGGCATGGATACCAGCGCCAAGCGAAAGGGCTTCACGCCGGGGTCGCCCGCTTCTTGGGCGCCTCGCTCAACGCCTTCGTACGCGCCGGTCTCAGGCAATGAGATTCGCCACCTCCGCGGCTTTTGCATCGCCCGTGAACCGGACTCTGCCTCTCACGACCTCCTGGATCATAGAGCTTTCGGAGTTCGCGATACTCAACAAGACCGCAGCTTCCATCGAAAGGACGCAATCGGACGGAGCGTCGCCCTCGATCACCTCCGGGTCTTCTCCCCGAAAGGAAACCACCCATGTGCTCTCGCGATCTCCTTGGATGACGTACTTCAACGACAGTCCGCATCCTTTTAACAACCTGCTATTGGACCTGATGCGCGCGGGGACATGCCGACAGAAATAGGCGGCCACGTCCGTTATCTTTTGGATCGCCGGGCCGCTCCCGTAGTCGGGAGGGTTCCGGTTAAGATCGGATGTGACCACGGGGTAGCCCAACTCCTTCAGCAGGGCATTCATCTTCTCGAGACGGTCCCCCGGAATGGTCCAAAACGGGATCTCCGAACCCCGGCCAATGCGGTCCGTGCGCAGGCCGTCCGTGAATTTGATCTTGAGATCGCCACCGCCGTCGTCGTGCTCCGATTGGAAGACCCGATCTACGAGATCCGGCTCCCAGTCCACTTCCAGGAACCGGCACAGCGGTTCCAGAACCTTGCCGGGATCGCACACCAGATCCTCGTACCTTACCCGAAAGCAGTTGGAAGGTCTTCGCCGCTCGGCGTCGACGATGACGGCGGTTTTGTCAAGCCAGTTGTCGATCATGGCCGCAACGAAGTTGTGCGGGCTCCTGCGCACGTATTCGGACACTTCCGGCATGAAGCCGAGCTTGCTCACCTGCAAGCAGGAGTGAACCACATCCATGCAGTTCCGGTACAGACAGATCGACCGGGCTTCCGGGAAGACGGTCTCCAGGTCGTTCAGATACGCGAGGTTGCCCGGAGACTTGTCACACCAGATTTGCTTGCCTCGCGCCCGCGCATACGACTCCATAATTCCGCCGATAATGCGCCGGACCTCGCGCCTGACCGCCTGGTCCCGCCTCTCGGGGTCCTCTTTCCGGATGCGGCAGCCAAGCGTGCGATCGAGGACCAGAAGCAACTTGTCGCAGAGACCGCCCAGGACGAGTTCGCCAGGGCTGCAGATCTTCGAATGCGTATCGAGGATATATCGAAGAAGCGTGGAACCCGACCGCTCGCAGGACAGAATGAACAGAGGCGCATTTCGCGGCTCGGTCGGGACAATCGGTTCCACGATCTCACGCTTCCCTGGACAGCCAGGCCCAGCGGCCCAGCGGAATCACGAGCGGTCCCCCTCCGGCAAAGGCGGGCCTTCGTCCTGGAACTGGGGAAGGCCCAGGTATTTGTTCTTTTCCAGGTAACGGAAGCATTGCTGGTACGCCTGACCCGCTATCAGGCGCATCGCGATCTCCGGCCTGCTGAATAGCGCCTCCATTTCCGCCACCAGGCTTGGCGTGTTACACATGTCGACGCACAACTCGCAGATTCCCGTATAGGCCTCGCGGCTCTTCACGGCGGCGGAAAACCCGTTTTCCTCCAGGAGCGTCAGAATGCCCCTCGGCCCGAGATTGTGCAGCGCTGCGATCAGCGGATTACCGCGCGCGCGGATCAGAATATGGCTCAGCTTCTCCTCCCGCCAATTCCCCAGATTCAGCGGATTGGAGTCGTTGAACTCTATGCCCGGACCACAGCAGGCCTGCACCTTCCCATTCGGCAGCGCGATGGGCGCCAGGACCGTGTCGCAGCTTTCGTTGGGGACGTAGGTTCGCGTCCGGAACAGCTCCAAAGGCAACGACGCCGCTCGTCCCATCCGCAGTACCGGCACCCGGTGAAAGGCCACGTCCGGGTACTTCCCGTGATCGGCAAACCCATCCGCGAAATCGTCCTCCTTCGTGCAGCATACCCGGATGGCGTTATCGATACCGCAAGCCTTGCAGGCCTCCGCTATGTATAGCGCCTGCTCGGGCTTGCCGAACGGCAGGTGGAACTGGTCCATGCTGATGCACAGGGAACCGAGACCGGCAGAGGCCAGTTCCGAGATCATCGACTGCGCGCTCGCGCGAGTTTGCGCCCAATAACCGTTCGATACCAGGCTGACGTTCAACCCGAGGCGGCTGGCGGCGCGGATACATTCCAGGACTTTGCCGGTCTCCAGCAGGCTCTCTCCACCCGTGAAACAGATGCCCCGAGATGCCTGGGAGATGTCGGAGATAAGATCGATGGCCTCGTTGAGGCCGACGGAACCGTTCCGGTTCGGTCCTGAATCGTTGATACAGTGCCCGCAACTATAATTGCACTTCAACGTCAGAGCCAGGCCGACGGTCCTGAAATTCGCCACCGGGTCTTCGGCGAGTTTCTTCATCTTGTAGTAGTCGCTCCCCTCTGTGCGGCCCCAGCGCCGGACCGCGCAAACGCAATACATCAATCGGCGGCCCGCCCGGCGCGTACAACAAATGCAAGAACGCCGGCCGCCTTAGTAGTCGATCAGTTTCGCCGCTTTCAGATCGGCCAGGCACCGGCGTACGTCTTCGGCAGCCAGATGAATGGCCGGAGTGGATTCTCCTCCGGCCCTCGTCTGCCCTTCGCGTAACAGCCGGCACACTTCCTCGAACGGCTGGCCGTCGCTAAGCTCGAGCACGCGGAAAGCCGCGTGGTTGATGACCGCGACTTCGTGCCGATTCGGGTTCGTTACGTAGTACAGACCGTCGATGTTACGGAACACCAAGCCGGGTGCCTGTTTGATCGCGGCGTCACTGATTCCCTCGTTCACAATGGGCGCCTTGAAGAACGGGATTTCCAACGGACGTCAGGAGGAACGCCTGATCTTTATGACGACCTCGTCGGCGACCGTCACATTGTCTTGCAAGACCGTCCTGACATCGATTTCCTTGAGTTCGTCCCCCCTGCTACAACTCTGACAGGTTGCGGGCGAGCAGACAATGCCGTCCCTGGCGTAGCCTCCGTTCGTGTAAACGATGTTCTCTGCGGTCTTCTTACTGAGCTTCAACTGGATTTCTTCACCTAGAAGCTCGATCTCCTTGAACACTTTCACAACCTGCGGTTTTTCCGGAGCCATTGATTACGTCCTTTCTTTTCTGTCAGGCTACGCCGCTGTGTAGCTACAGCAGCCGTCGTGCCGGAAGCTTCCGGGACGACGCTGAACCCCGGCCGTATCCCGGTCCGCACACTCGGAGTTGGCCGGACTCTTCCACCGCCTCAGTATACTGGACCAACAACCCAAAAACAAGAGTTTTAGATCTGGAGAGCGCTGTCTGTCCCGGCTTTTGGCTGATCGGGCATCCCAACGGCCAGCTCTACCTGCGGGAACAGAGCAACGGTTTGAGGTCGAAGACCTCGCTAGACTAGATATTCAGGACCTGCCGGGCGTAATCGATGCACTTCTGGATGTTGTCGTCCTCGAACTTTACCGCCGCCTCCGGGCTCAGCCCGGTGACATGCGGAAGCGGCTTCTTGGGCGGGTTCTTGCGAACGAGATTAAGGATTCTTGCCAGGTCCCGGCCGGGCAGGGGGCTGTAAGAATCGTCGAAAGTCGCCCAGTACTTGTCTGTAAACACGGGGATCTTCCACGGATCGCGCGTAACCATTTCCAGGTAGAAGGGCATGTTTGCGTCTTTTTGCCGCAGCGTCTGAACGATCTGTTTGAGATCCAGTATCCCTTCGCCCATCACCACCTCGGATAGCAGGAAGCCGTCTTCGTAGGTATCGAGGCCCACGTCTTTGATATGGCACATGATTGTGTACGGAGCCAGCATCCTCAGCGTGTCCATGGGATCTTCGCACAGCGTGAAGTTGTTGGCCAGGTCGAGGCAGACCCCGACCCATTCACTGTCCAGGCGTTTGAGCCAAGCCACCTGCTCGGCCGCGCGCCAGTCTTTGTGATTCTCGATGGCCAGTTTGATCTGGTACTTGCGCAGGAGTGGCTCGGCCGTGGCAACGGCATTCTGGACCCGCTGGAAGTCCTCGCGGAACGCGTCGAGGGAGGCGTAGTGTTCCCAACGCACCATCGACAACTCGGCGTGGAGACAAAAGGCTCCGGCGTCCTTGCACGCCTGGAGCGCGACGCCGAATTTGAACATCGAGCCCTCCCCGCCCGGCAACGGGGGCACATTGAGGATGAGCTGCATACCGTAGTCTTCGACCCTCTTGCGGAGTTGTTTGGCCGGCTCCGTCTCGATGCCCTCGAGCGTCGTCTGGGCGCCCCCCAAGCCCAGCGCATGACAGTGCTCGACCATGTCGACAGAACCCCAGATCCGGCCTTCGATCTGCTGGCGTACGTTGAAAGCGGCACGAGCGGCACCCAGCCGGGTCTTTCCCTGCTGCGCCTCAGCCGGCGGGGATACTGCCGATAGCCAAGCCGGGGCAGATCCGGCCAGGGCGAGAATTTCTCTCCGTGTCATAAGGACGTTCTCCTGTCACGCTGGTAAGGGTTGTGGCACCTTACGGCACCTTTTTCGCGGTCAGATGCCAGTCGCGTTCGGATCCCGGCAGGGAGACTCTGAAGTTGATTTCGCCGCCGTCAACCCGCCCGCTATAGGCCGCCGTCATTTCGCGGCCGCCCACGCTCTGAACCACGACAAACGAGACCCTGTCCCCGTTCACCTTGCCGTCGCGGATCTGCAGGTCGCCGCCCTCACTGCTGACGGTTCCGGTCAGGCTCGCTTCGTCCTGCTTGAACGTGAAGGTGCACGGCTGGACATCGCTGGCGTCCGTCCACTCGCCCTTCCATTGGCCGCTGATGTCGGCGGCCCAAGCGCCCGCCGTGAACAGAACCACTAACAGGACCCCACGCCAGGTTCCATAACCTCTCATGGAGGGTCTCCAGTTACACGTACTCCCAATCCCGGAGCCATTCGTGCCCGGGGTGGAGTCCCGCCCACATGCGGCGTCCGGCCTCGTCCAGCTCGGCCTTCTCCTTCTCATCCAACTGGCGGCGTTCGCGAACGGCCTGAACGGCGTTGTCCACCTGGTGAATGTTAATCAGGCCGGGAATCGGCGCGGTGATGGCGGGGTTGGAGAGAATGTATCGAAGGGCCAGGCGCGCGCGCCGGTCGTCGTCCGCCAGGTGCGGGTCGTTCGGGAAGCTGGTCCCCGCGAACAAAGAATTATCCGCGAACGGCTTGATGCCGAACACCCCCACCTCATGCTCCCGGATGGCATCGAAGAGACTGTCGGTGGGGAGTTCCTTGCTGCTGGCGGTGTAGGGGAAGATGGCCACTTCGATCTGCTTGGGGTAGGCCTCGATGAGCGACTTCAACCACTCGCGGTTGTGCGAAGACACGCCCGTGAACCGCGCCTTGCCCTGCTGCTTGGCCTTGGTCAAGCCCGCGATGGTGGCTTCTTCCACGCGCTGGAGTTCGCTTAGGTCCGGCACTCCTTCCATGGGCAGCGCGATGCGCCACAAATCGACGTAATCGAGTCCCGCCGCCTTCAGGTTTTCCTCGAGACCTTGGAGAAGCGCGTTGGCGGTGCGATACTCCGCCCTGCGCGGCTCCTTCTGGTGCCAGGCATAGCCGAAGTAGAACTTATCCCGGCGCCCCTTGAGGAGTTGGCCGTAGACCAGCACCTCGGGCGCCGCCATGGCATCCAAATAATTGATGCCCACGTCGATGCAGTGGGCCAACACACGGTCCCGGGACTGCATGAACCCGGGGATCTTGGGATAAGAAAAGTCGCCGTCGGAATAACGCTCCGGAACCTGCGCCTTTCCGAGCTCGATTTCGATCCGCTTCCAGTGGCCGCCCAGGGATATCGCGGAGACCATCAGACCGGTTTTTCCCAGCTTCCGGTACTCCATGTTCTGGTTGTAATTGAGAATGCTCCGCGTCGAAGGGGCCTTGGCCTGGGTGGGAGGCGCCTTGGCCTTTGAGGGAACTCTGTTTTGAGCTTCCGCGAGACCGCCAGCGAAAGCGCCCGCTGCCAATGCGCCGCCGGTCACAAAATCGCGTCGGTTGATCTGTTTGCCAGCCATGATTCACTCCGTGGGGCGGCCCATAACCGCCATGCCCGCCCAGGATTGTACCTCACTATACCACCGAGACGCCGGCGTGTATCACCCGCCCCACCTGTATTTTGGAGAATGAGGTCTCTTACGCTGAAAGCCGGAAACCCGTGACTACCGGAGCGGTAACTCGTAGATGCTCATGCTGAGCTTGGGAACCGTCAGCCGGCCGGGCACTCCCATCAGCGGACTCTCCACAATGTCCACCACCAGCGGCTTGCCGGGCTCATTGTCGGCGGTCAGGTCCGCGCCGGCGATTCGCCACAACCGGCCCTTGTCCTGAACCGTCACGCCCTGGATCGCGACATCGATCTGCTGCTCGGACTCGGTCGGGTTCACGATCGCCACGGTCAGGGCCTTCCTGTCGGCCGTCAGGGCGGCCGCGGCATCCAGCGGATAGGTATCGCTGCCCGAGGAGACCTTGGGCTTGTCCACCCAGATCGTGCCCTTCACCTCGTGTTGCGGAGAGTTCCCCGTCACCGCCACCGGAATGGTCCCGAAATGCCGCCGGTACAGTTCGAACATCAGCCCGATCGGCCGCACCGTCGCATCGGTCTTGTTGATGGCCAGCAGTGAGGACGCCCCGGTGTACGCCGAAATGATGAACATGTTGGAGTGATTGAACATCTCATGCATCGCCTGGGAGCAAGCCAGGGGCGCAAACATCGAATTGCCGGGGGGGTTCGTTCCACGTTCTCCGATCCATTCGGAGACCCATTCATCGAGCGCGACCGGGTATCGATCCATCTTGAGAGCCGGGAATCGCCGCTGGTACTCCGCCCAGGCCTCCACCACGCAGCGAACGCCATTGGCAATCTTCCGGGCGTAACCAACCAGGGGCTCCTCCACCTTCACGTAGTCCTGTTTCTCGGCATCGAAGGCCTGGTCCGCCGGGGAGGGATAGATGTGTTCGGCGGCCGCATCGAAGTAATCCGAGGAGTGGGCCAGCAGGGCGCCGGTAAAGTCCGCCGGCCCGCCGAATGCGGCAATGTGCTTTCCGGTGATGGCGAGTGCCGCGTGGCTCTGGCTGGTCTCGATGGGCGACGCCCCCGAGGTCACGATCTTGATGTGCGGGTCCACCTGGCGCATCGCCTGCGCGAACATGTTGTGCTTGACCCAGTACTGATCGGCAGCCATGAAGCCCATTTGGGCTGTGTTCCACATCTCATTGCCGATGTTCCACCAGGTCACCTTGTAAGGCTCCAGATGGCCATTGGCGGCCCGCCACTTGCCCATCGGCGTGTTCACCGAACCGCTGACGTACTCCACCTCTTCAGCAGCCGAACGCGCGTCGCCGAAACCGGCATTCACGCAAATGTACGGCTCAATGTTGAGCAGCTTGTTGAGGACCATGTAGTCGTCGATCCCCAGGTCGTTCTGCTGCACTTCGCCCCAGGCGGGGTTCAGGCGCGGGGGCCGTTTGTCGGGATCGCCGATGGAATCCCGCCAGTCCCAGGAGGAGACCATATTCCCACCCGGCCAGCGGAACATGGTCGGCCCGATCTTCTTCATCTCCGCGATCAGATCCGCGCGATAGCCATTCAGGTTGTCCGCCGGCATCAGCGACACGGCGCCGATGTGGAACGTCCCCTTCCCGGTTCCCACGATTTCGAGGCGCGCGTCGTCCGTGTCCGCCCCGGCCGTGAAGCTCAGGGGAAACCTGGCGTATTCGGTTCGGAGCGGCTTGATGGGGATGGTCTGCCGGTCGCCCGGATTGGGCCCCCAGACGAGGCTGACCTTCACTTCCGCCCCCGGATCGGCCGCCACGATCACGCGGCCGGAGTACTTCCTCCCTTTTCGGAGTCCCAGGCCCGCCTCCTGGATCCCATGCGGCGTGGCGGCCTCCAGCTTCACCATGGGGCTGTGCTCACCCACATAGACCTTCTGCCGGTCCATCACCACGAACTCGTCCGGGCCCAGGGGCCTAAACCTGGGCGCCGTGGCCCTTCGCCTGCGCCCCGGGGCAGGTTCGGGATCCTTGCTGGAGTCCACCGGATGGAAGAACTTCCGGTCTCCGAGCATCTCGGCCCAAAAGCCGCCCTCGTTGTTGGCCTCATGAAGTTCCGTGAAAAATCCATACATGTATGGGGAGATGGGCGCACCCGTCTTGGTCGCGTCGACCGTCATAGTTACTGGTTGCGCGCTGCCACTGGAGGCAAAAAAACTGACGGCCATCGCCGCCAACACGATCTTGAGGAATCCTCGTGTCTTCATGAGTCACCTATTCCTTCTTGCCCTGCCACCTTGGATTGTAGCCCCAACCACACCTGGTTGGAGCCCACCGAAGTGGAAACACGCGGCGCCTGCCCCACCCGCCTCGGAATCGCAATAGAATCAAGTGTGAACTTCCATGCTTGCGATGTCACCCACTAGCACGCGGGAATTGCTGGAGAAGATGGCCGGCGTCTTCGTTCCCATCTCCACGCCGTTTGCCGATGACGAGGCGGTCGACTACGACGCCCTCATATTCAACCTTGGCCGCTACGCGCAAAGCGGCGTGCTCGGTTATCTCGCCCTGGGATCCAACGGGGAGAACCGCAGCCTCACGGAAGAAGAGAAGATCCGCGTGCTCTCTACCATCGTGCGGCACAAGGGCACGGGCCAGGTGGTCCTGGCCGGCGCCACTTACGACGCCCAACGCGACACCGAGCGGTTTCTCAAGCAGGCTGCCGATTTGGGGGCGGATTTCGGACTGGTCCTCTCGCCCGGTTATTTCCGCAAACAGATGACCGACGACGTTCTGTTCCGCTACTTCTCTACCCTGGCGGACACTTCGCCCATCCCGCTGCTGGTTTACAATGCGCCGGGCTTCTGCGGCGTCACGGTATCCCCTGCGCTGGCCGGGCGGCTCGCCGGCCACCCCGGAATCGCCGGCATGAAGGATAGCGCCGCGAGCGGCATCGAGCACTTCCTGCAATTCGAAAGCGATTCCTTCCACGTGCTGGCCGGCTCGGCCAACTTCCTGTTTCCCGCTATGATGAACGGTTCCGTGGGCGGCACGGTTTCGCTGGCCAATTCGTTCCCGAGTATCGTCATGGAGCTGTTCCGCCATGGCCAGGCGCGCGACGAGGCGCAGGGCGTCCCGCTCCAGGCGCGCGTCACTCGCATAAACAAGATGATCTCCGGACCGTATGGCCCCTCGGGCGTGAAGGCGGCCATGAACCTGGGCGGATTCAAAGGCGGCATCCCCCGCCGGCCGCTCTTGCCGCTTACTGCCGCGCAGGTGGAGGAGATGCGCAAAGTTCTCATCGAGGAAGGGCTGCTGCCGTGAAAGGCGAAGGCCGCGGCTCACTGACTATGGAAAACTCATCCTTGCCCGCAGTGGAGCTGGTAGTGCGGACCATCGCCGAGACCGCTATCGCCAATGAGACCTACTTCTGCCAATTGGATTCCGTGGTTGGCGACGGCGATTTCGGTTATTCCCTGGCGCGGGGTTTCGAAAAGGTCCTGGAAGGCTTCGACGGGCTCGACCGTTCGAGCCCCGGGGCCTTTCTGAAGAAAGTGGGCCTGGTGATCGCCAGCCGGGTGGGTGGAACATCCGGCCCGATCTGGGGCACGGCGTTTCTGCGCGCGGGAAGCGCGGCCGGCGCCAAGGCCACGCTTTCCGGGGCGGACGTGGTGGCTATGCTGCGCGCCGCCGTGGCGGGCATCCAGGCGCGAGGAGGCGCTTCCCTCGGCGAGAAGACCTTGCTGGACGCCCTTGTTCCGGCCATCGACCGCTTGGAAGCGGACCTCGCGGCAGGCGGAGCCGAAGCACTGGCTAACGCCGCCCAGGTGGCCGAGCGGGCGGCGGCAGAGACCTCCGGGATGCTTGCCAAACGAGGCCGGGCTTCCTATACGGGAGAGCGCAGCATCGGCTCTCCGGATCCGGGTGCGGTCGCGGTCGGAGTGATTGCGAGCCGCGTAAGCGCCGCCTGGCGCGAGTATTGTTCAGCGAAGGAGTAATCGACCCTCATGAGAAAATTCGTCAATGACCCCAAGCAGTTCGTACCCGAGATGCTGAAAGGGATCGCGCTCGCGAACCGTGCAGAGTTACGGTATGTTCCGGAGTACAACCTGATCATGCGCGTGGATGCGCCGAGCGACCGGAAAGTATCGATTGTGCAGGGCTCCGGCTCGGGCCACGAGCCGGCCCACGTCATGCTGGTCGGCAAAGGCATGCTGGACGCCGCCTGTCCCGGCGATGTTTTCTCAGCGCCTCCGGTAGATTACGTGTACGAGACCACCAAATTACTGAAGTCGGAAAAAGGCGTGCTCCACCTGGTGAACAATTACACGGGTGACCGGCTGGCCTTCGACATGGCTCGCGAAATGGCCGAGGCCGACGGGATTCGCGTGGAGACGCTGATCATCGATGACGATGTCGCGGTCAAGGACTCGACCCACACCGTCGGCCGCCGTGGTGTGGCCGGGAATTTCTTCGTCATGAAAGCCGTGGGCGCGGCCGCCGAGTGCGGTGCGGACCTGGACTCGCTGGTAGCGCTGGGCAAGCGCGTCAATAGCGTCACTCGCAGCATGGGGATCGCCTTGAGCTCGTGTACGCCGCCGGCCAAAGGTTCTCCGCTGTTTCAGATCGCGGAAGATGAGATGGAGGTGGGCGTCGGAATCCACGGCGAACCCGGACGGCGCCG
>Ga0116114_1000314_pt1 | contig 33728 bp, 31 predicted proteins | sample June2015DPH_10_5_FD_89823 | JGI IMG/M metagenome (GOLD analysis project Ga0116114, IMG submission 89823) | Peatland microbial communities from SPRUCE experiment site at the Marcell Experimental Forest, Minnesota, USA - June2015DPH_10_40 | ecosystem: Environmental > Terrestrial > Soil > Wetlands... | reverse complement strand
TTTGCAAGAGCCGCTGCAGCAGCGGGAAAGCCTTATTCGGAGTTGCTTCATTGTATTGCTAATTTTGCATTAAGCAGAAAAAGAAATGATTCGCAAAATAAAGCAAGCTGACATAAGCGAAATAGAAAGAATTTTGAAAAAAATACCGGCATTCACGTCCGTTGAGGTAGATGTAGCAATGGAACTTGTGAATATAGCGGCAAACAATCCTTTACAAGAGGATTATCATATTTTTGTTTATGAGCAGGATGACAAGATACTGGGATATCACTGCTCAGGAAGAAGACCTTTGACAGACGGTGTTTATGATTTGTACTGGATTGCTTCGGATCCGGAAGCTAATGTTAAAGGCATTGGAAAAAGTTTATTAGAACATGCGGAAGCATTTGTTATAGAAAATAAAGGAAGATGGCTTTTAGCCGAGACATCTTCCAAAGAAAGTTATTTACGGACAAGAAATTTTTATTTGAGAAATAACTTTTCAATAGTGGCGCAGATAGAGAATTTCTATTCTATAGGCGATCACTTGATTGTTTTTGGAAAATATTATAGTAAACAATAACAATTAGAGGCTAAGTCATGGAACTGTGGCAGCAAATGGTCAGAGACAGTGTTCATACTGTTGATCAGCTGGTGGAAAAATTTAATATTGATAGAAAGGTTGCTGAAGATTTGGATGAATTTTTCCAGGCAAGAATAAATCCTTATTATTTAAGTTTAATCCGCTATCCGGGCGATCCGATTTGGAAACAGTGTGTCCCTGATAAGGTTGAACTTGAGGATTTAGATTCGGAAGAGGATCCCCTGATGGAAGATGCTATGAGCCCTGTTCCCAATATTACTCACCGCTACCCCGATAGGGCTCTATTCCTTGTAACCAGCCAATGCGGTTTATACTGCCGTTTCTGTACCAGGAAAAGGAAAGTCGGCGATTATGAAAAAATCTCTATGAAAGGCTTGGAAAGCGCTTTCAAGTACCTTGAAACTCACACAGAAATCAGAGATGTAATTATGTCCGGCGGCGATCCTTTAATGTTGACAGATACAATGCTGGAAAAAATACTTCAACGCCTGAGATCAATGCAACATATTGAAATTATCAGGCTTGGCAGCAAAATGCCGTGTGTTCTTCCCCATAGAATTACACCTCAATTGTGTGATATGTTGAAAAAATATCACCCGATTTATCTTAATACGCATTTTAACCATCCGTGGGAAATTACACCCGAAAGCTCCCGCGCATGCGAAATGCTTGCCAACGCCGGGGTTCCGGTCGGTAATCAAATGGTGCTAATGAAAGGTGTAAATGATGATCCGGCTATTGTAAAAGAATTAATGCAAAAGTTATTAAGGATAAGAGTCCGACCGTATTATATGTATATGGCAGATGAAACTAAAGGCGCAAACCATTTCAGAACTTCAATAGAAACAGGACTGAACATAATTGAAAATCTGAGAGGACATACAAGCGGTCTTGCAATTCCTCATTTTGTTATTGATGCACCGGGCGGAGGCGGAAAAATTCCACTGCTTCCAAATTATGTTATTCATCATGATGAAAATAAAATCATCCTTCGTAATTATCAAAAAAAGATTTACTCGTACAAAAATTACTGTGATAAAAATAATCCTATCAGCAAAAACGGAAGAAATGGTAAGAACGGAAAGAGTTCTAGAACTAAAGTTAAAGAGCTTGAATTTACAAGAATTGAATTACCGGAACTAGAAGAAATAGAAAATTAAATTGGTTATATAAATCGATCCCGAATGCATTCGGGATCGATTTAAAATGGAAATTAGCTGTTTAATATCTTTAATATATCCTTTTCAGTAGTTTCCTTTGGAGACTCTACTATTCTGCCAATTTCCAAATTATCCCTGTAGAAAATAATAGTTGGGATAAGTTCAATCTTCATACCATCGGTTTCATCTGATATGCCTTTTTTGTTACGCCCTATAGCAAGGATTGAAACCTTATTACCGGGAAATTTTAGATAATCAAGTACCTTAAGGAGTTTTGGAACTACTCTGCGGCTATCACTGCACCAGGTTCCCATTACAATAGTTATTTTTATATCATCCAGCTTATCTTTGAAACTTAGAGCGGTAGTCGAGTCTATTTCATACATGTCATAAACAGAATTGAACCACCAGGAGAAACTTGTATCCTGAAAAGCATGCCGGTTACAGTAACCTAAGAGCATTCTTTGGTGATTAGAGGTATCAATTATGATCGTATCCCTGGAAACTGAGCAGATATTACCATTCTGTGTAAAAGCAACTGTTCCAAACAAAAAGGAGAATGAAATAAGGACTAAAAATTTCATATTTAATCCTGCACATTAAGAGAATTTTTTCTCAAATCAATTCCCCATAAAAGTTTTTTCCTTAGCGTTTCATAATAATTAGAAAGAGAAGTATGGACGAGCTTAAGCGGGCGCTCACATTTTTTAATTTTTATTTGCAATGGTGGTGGAAAAGCAAATACCCGCTGACCATCGCAGTTTACGTGAATTTCTTTATATAAGGAGTTTGCCCTGATTGTAATTTCAGAATTTCCGGGGAGAACTATCGGACGTATGTTTAAACTATGCGGTGAAATGGGCGACAAGGTAATTACATCTGCACCGGGACTAACAATTGGTCCGCCCGTTGATATAGAATATCCTGTTGAGCCTGTTGGTGTAGCAGCGATAATTCCATCGGCAGCAAAAGTTGTAACATATTCACCGTTTACTTCAATGGTAATATCAATCATTTTTGGCCATCCGCCCTTATCAATAACCATATCGTTAATAGAGTACAATTTTTCAACTTTGTGCCCGCAGCATTCCGTCTCAATAACCATTCTTTTCCCGATTTTGTATTTTCCTCTTCTGATTGCTTCCATAAAGTCATCTATTTGATTTATATTAGCTTCAGCAAGGAAACCGAGTTTTCCAAGATTTATTCCGAGGACGGGCTTATCATATTGGTGGGCTTTATAAGCTGTAGCAAGCATTGTTCCGTCGCCGCCAATAGAAATAATCATATCTGCTTTTTCACAGAGTTTATCATTATTTATAAAAGTAGATTTATCTATATTTTCTTCCAGTAAATCTCTTTTTGCATATAAGCTGTCTCCTAAAAGAAAATCTAATTCTTTTGTCCTTAATTTTTTGATAAGTGCGGAAACAACTTCAAAGACATTAATTTTATTAATATTTGCAATTATTCCAATAATCATTCTTTTATGTTTATATTATTTTTTAATTCCCATAATTTACAATATTTCACGAAAACATACGCTGACGAGAATATAGCAAGAATAAAGCCCTGAATGCCGTCTAAAAATCCTCTTTTTAAAACATACAATTTAATAAAAAAGAAAAAAGGACGTATAATAATATCCGTTATTCTAAATTGTTTCCCGTTTTTATTGAGTTCTTCCGCTGCAAGAGTAGTATAATAATTAAATTTTTCAAAGTAATGTTTTATGTTCGGGTCGGTAAAATGTTCCAGATCGTTTTTAATTTGACCTATATTACCGTTAGTTATTAATCCTTCATGGACATCTTTTTCGCTGAATTTTACTTTGCTTTTATTGAACAGCCTTATAATCCTGCCTGGATACCATCCGCTATGCCTTATCCATCTGCCGAGGAAGTTTGCAATCCGGGGTAAAGAATATGCATCACATACCGGGTTTGAATTTTTAAAATCATTTAATTCATTAGATAATGCGGTGGTAATAACTTCATCGGCGTCAATCCAAAGGACCCATTGGTTGGAAGTTAAAGAAACTGCATATTGTTTCGTCCCTGAATACCCCACCCATTTTATCGATTCGCATTTTACTTTTTGAAAGGATTTGGCAATTTCAAATGTTTTATCTTTCGTCCTGTCATCAACAATCACGACAATCTCATCAATACAGCTTAATTGGCTTTCAATACATCTGTGGATATTTGCTTCTTCATCCCTGGCGATTACAATGGACGATATTTTAATATTTTCATGCATGGGGATTTAAAATTTTGTTAATTATTGCTATCACTCTATCAGGTTTAATTTCATTAATATCCAGTTTTGATTTGAATCTAAAGTTACTGTGTTTGAGATCGTCGGTATTAATTAAATTTTCAATCTCTTTGGGATAAATGTAAGAAGTATTACGGAAAATTTCCTGCGGATAGGGATTAAATCTTCCAAGATAATTGCCGTTTGAAATACATATTAAAGGTGTATCAACTGCTGCGGCAATATGTACCGGACCAGTTTCATTTGATATTAATAATTCTGCATTCGCAATGTATTTTATAAGGATACTCAAGGATACTTCCCTAGGTAAATTATAAACGGAATTTGAATTTAATTTTGAAGTTAATAAGTCTGTAAGATTACTCTCTTTTTCAGAGCCGCTGATAATAATATTCATTTTATAATTGTCTATAATAAATCTTGCAACTGAAACAAAATAATCCGTATTCCAAATTCTATCTTTATTCTGCGCCCCTGGAACAATTATTACATATTTGTCTCTAATAATTTTAGTGACGATAATTCCACCGGTATTAAAATAAGGCTTTTTAATATTTATTTTTGAGTTAAGCAAATTTTCAAAAAATTCTTTGTTTCGATAGAATTCGAATAAGTTATCCTTTGAAGAACTAAGCAAAGTAGTATAATAATTATCGGAAATAAGATTTCTTTTCCACTCTGCATGTTTATCAGGCGAGCCGCTGCATCCAATCCTTTCTTTTGCATTACTAACTCTTACAATCAAATCACCAAATAATATTTCACGTGAATAAGTCGAATTGATCACTACTTCAAATCCCGAATTATGAATTTTTTTTAGGATTTGATATTTGTAAACCGGGTTGGAATAGAATTTATTTCTATTTAACCAGACGAATTTATCAACAAATTCTTTATCAAAAGTTTCTGCTAAATTTTTCCATGCAATATTTCCGCATAATGTAATTTTATATCCGGTAAACTTATCGTTTTTTTTAAGTACTTCAAGAAAATTTCTAAATAGTATATAATCACCTATGGAGTCTATTCTAATTATCAATAAGCTTTTAGGTTTAGTATTAATTCTTTTTAGGTTTAGCAAATAAATTAGCCAAATAGAAATTATATATACTCCAAAGTTTTGGGTTTTTTTTATTAAATCACTCATGTTTATTGTCATACGGCAAATTTATTATTTATCCCAGATACCCGAAGCTTTCAAATTAATCAATTTTTTAAATTGTATTGGAGCTAATATTGAACCTAGTGCTACACAAAGACATGTAGCGAGCATAATACCCGTTGATCCGAATTGTAAGTTTTTTGCAAAATAAATTGAAAGCGGGATATTAATTACAGCTACAAATATTGAACTATAAAATTGAATCCTGATTTTACCTGTGCCATTTATAAAATAAACAAAGATATTATTCCAGTTAGAAATGATTATAAAAATGCACATAACTATAGAAAGTTTTATTGGCACATGAATATCGGGTCCGACCCATATTTTATAAGCGATATTTGAAAAGCCAAGCATTATTACAGCAATAATTGACAGTACAATCCAAATTCTGAAAATCTTTTTAACGGAATTCCTTATCCAGTCAAATTCTCTTTTCACATAAGCTTCTGTATAAGCCGACCAGAAAGGTGTAAGTACCATTTGAAATATAATTGATATATAAAAAAAATATTTATAGGCTATGTTATACGTTGTTACTTCTTTAGGGCCAATAATTTGAGTAATAATCATGTTGTCGGTAGCAAATAAAATTAGACCGGCAAATTGGATTACAAAGAATTGCAGCCCCAAACTTATCAATCCTTTGGCATAGTACATTTTAATTGATTTTATCGAGGGAGCTATTTCCTTAAAATATTTTATATATAGAAGAAAGCTTGCTGCAATGAGAATGATGACGGGTAAAGCACTTGTTCCTAAACCAAGGGAAAAAATTGATTTGCCCGGCGTCTTTAATAAAATATAAATAAATAGAACAGTTGAAAAATTAATCATTACACTAATAAAACCGTTTATTGCCGGCTTTTGGTAAGCGCTTGTTATAGAGTAAATTAATTTCAGCAGGAATTGCAATGAAACCAAAACAAATACAACAAGTACCAGCTTATTTATTTCGGCGTTCATATAATCAGGGGAGTTTAAAACTTTGGACCAATTTATAAAGCCATATATAACAAAAAACAGAATCCATAAGATTAGCAAGGACAATGAAAAAACCGCATAAGCTGTGCTGACAAATGCTTTTCCGGTTTCGTTTTTCCCGTTAGCTAAAGCCTCGGATAACTTATTTCTTAAACCGTTTCCTATCCCAAAATCAAGATAACTTAACCAAACCAGCAGCGAACTTAAAGTAAGCCAGATTCCATATTCGAGGGTTCCAAGATATTTAAGTGTTAACGGAACAATAAGAAGTGTAAATAAAAAATTGAATCCATTTAAGAAAAATAAAATAATTACATTTTTTTTAGCTTTCCCAGACCTGGTAGCTTCTTTAAAGTTAAAAAGATTTTTGAATTTTGTAATTAATGATTGCAATTCGATTATCAGTGAAGTTATTAAAAGTTAAATAAATTTTTTTATCTCCATTTTAATTTGCGCCAAAGCTCAACGATAAAATTAAGGCTTAAAGATGTTAAGTATTTTTTAACCTTAGTTCTAAAAATTCTTGTAAAATAAATTCTTTTAGCAGTGAAATTCCAAAATTCATGAAGAATAAGAGCATTTTTCATTTCTTGAATGCCTTTCAATTCCTGGTTCCAGGAAGCCCCGCCGGCATTCATAATTGCTAATGGAATCTCACTGATATATGAAGAAATATTTCTTACATCTTTAAATGATTTTTGCAGTCTATAAAAAAATTCAGTATCCATTGCTACCCGAAAACCCTCTTTATAAAGTCCTAACTGATTGTAAACGGACTTTCTTATAAACATAGCAGGATGATTGTACAAAATAGCTCCCGTAACCGGGCAATCTCTCGGGGTTCTTCTGTTTGAGCCGTAAAGTGAATCAATAAATAAAACATCGCCGTGTACAATTAATATATTATCATATTTAAATGCTTTTGTCACTCTTTCAAAAATGGAATTATCAAAATATTCATCGTCGCTATTCAAAATGGCAATAATATCTCCCTTTGAAGCTCTAATACCTTTGTTAAATGCATCAGAAATGCCGCTATCTTTTTCAGAAATAATTTTGAGCTTTTCAATTAGATTGTTTTTTTGGTATAGAGTTTCAATTTTTCTGATGGTATCATCAATACTTTCATTATCAACTATTATATGTTCGAATTCTTTACAATTTTGAGAAATAACAGATTGAACATTTTTTGTTATCGTATTACTTGAGTTAAAAGTTGGTGTAATAATTGAAATCATTAAAAACTATAATGTTTATAAGGATTTAAAAAAGGCAATACCCGGGAAATCAGCAAATAATATAATTATTATATTCAGTTTAAAATGTTATAAATTTGTAAGTAAAGATAATATATTTAGCTATTATTCATACACATGAATGCATACAATAAAAGAATCTTAATAATAAAGATAGGCGCAGTAGGCGATTCAGTTATGGCGCTTTCCATGCTTAATGAGATAGATAAAAAATATCCGGGTGCAGAAATAACCTGGATTTGCGGTAAAATTATAGCTCCCCTGATAAAAAGCTTTGAAAGAATAAATAGAGTTATTGTTATTGATGATTTTGAATTATTAAGAGGAAGTTTTTTATCCCGTTTTAAAGTTTTATTCAGAGTATGGTTTTTGCTGGCATTGAAAAAGTATGATATTGTCATTAGCGCATATAAGAATAGGGGCTATGGATTGTTAGCCCTTACTACGATTAAAAAAGAATACAGAAGTTTTAGCTCTAAAAGTAGAAAAAATCAAATGATAAAGGGAAGGTACCATGCTTCAGAGTATGCCAGGTTAATCCATGGAATAGATGATTGGCAGGTTCCCGAACCGGTGCTTCCTGAAATTAGTTTAGCGTCCAACAGAAATATTGATGCAATTGTTGATAAATTAAAACATCCTCGTTTTATTCTGGTTCCGGCAGGCGCAAAGAATTTAATTAATGGCGGGCTTCAAAGAAGATGGTCAATTGAATATTATTACTCCTTAGCAAAACAATTAATTACAAAATATAAAGATTGTTCTATAATTTTAGCCGGCTCAAAGGATGATAGCTGGGCTTTTGAAAACTTTAGGAATTTGCCGATTATTAATTTAATAGGCGAAACTACATTAATAAATCTTATTTATTTATATAATAAATGCGATATACTTATAACGCACGATACCGGTTTATTCCATCTTGCAAAACTTTCTAATATAAAGACAATAGCTCTTTTCGGGCCTGTAAATCCAATAGAAATGGCAGGGAACCACAGAAATATTAGCTGGATATGGAAGGGTGCGGAGCTTCCTTGTTCACCGTGTTACGATGGAAAATCTTTTGCTGATTGCAGCAACAATATCTGTATGAAGAATATTTCAGTAGAGATGGTATTAGAAAAAATTACGGATATTATGAACTTAATAAAAATATAAAAACAGTTCTTAAATAATTCATTGAAAATTTGCAGAATTAGTATAAATAAATTCACAATTATAAAAGAATAAAAATTGAAAATTGCAATTGTACATGATTGGCTTGTCGTTTATGCCGGTTCAGAAAGATGCGTTGAATCTTTTACAAATATCTGGCCGGACGCTGATGTTTATACCCTGGTCAATTTTTTAACTCCGGAAGAACAAAGGATAATTGTAAAAGATAAAGTACCGGTAACATCATTTCTTCAAAATTGGCGTTCTGTCAGAAAAAACCACAGGAAATTTTTAATGTTGTTTCCCTATGCAATTGAGCAATTTGACTTAACAAAATATGATTTAATAATTTCAAGCTCTCATGCAGTTGCCAAAGGGGTTCTGACAAATTCGAATCAACTGCATATAAATTATTGTCATACGCCTATAAGATATGCCTGGGATTTAACACATCAGTACTTAAATGAAAGCGGTTTATCGGCAGGAATAAAAGGCACGATAGCTAAATCGATTTTGCATTATATAAGAATGTGGGATGTCAGCGCTTCCAATAGAGTTGATTATTTTGTGGCGAATTCAAATTATATTGCAGGCAGGATAAAGAAAATTTATAGACGCGAAGCCGAGGTCATTTATCCGCCAGTTGATACAAAATATTTCCCTTTACAAACACAAAAAGAAAATTTTTATTTAGCGGCTTCCCGTTTTGTTCCTTATAAAAGAATTGATTTGATAGTGGAAGCATTTTCAAAGATGCCGGATAAACGGCTGATAATTATCGGTGAGGGGCCGGATGAAGATAAAATCAAATCCAAAGCTTCCGTAAATATTGAATTTCTTGGTTATCAATCACGGGAAAAGCTAAGAGAATTTATGCAAAAAGCTAAAGCATTTATATTTGCTGCAGATGAAGACTTTGGAATAATGATAATTGAGGCTCTGGCGTGCGGTACTCCGGTCATCGCTTTAAATAAAGGCGGAGGCCGTGAGACTATCATTGATAATAAAACGGGTATACATTTTAATGAACAAAGCGCCTATTCTATTAAAGAGGCAATAGAAAAATTCGAAAAATGCCGGGATAATTTTAATCCCGAATTATTAAATGAATATGCAAAACAGTTCGATAGAAAAGTATTCGAAGAAAAGATTAAATCTTTTGTAAATGCAAAATGTAATGAATTCTTTAATAAATAATATATTGCTTTAATTCTTAATGTTAACCGGTAAAAAATCCACATATTATTTAAGATTGTTTTTAGATTTAGCCATCTTAAATCTTTCTTTTATTTTCTCGGCAGTAGTTGCACAGTCGTTCAGAATTCTACTTCAAAGAAATCATATGTTCATTTTGATGACAGGGTTAAATTTCGTCTGGTATTTCTTTTCAAATGTCATTAATTTCTATGAAGATTTCAATACAAGAAATTTTTCATATCAATTTATCAAGATTATCAGGAGTGTAATTGTTCAGATAATAGCCACCATTCTATTTATCTTTATTGTAAAAGAAGATTTATTCACAAGAAATTTTATTGCTATCTATTCTGTTTTGCTGATAGTATTAGTTAGTATACGGACTCAGTTAGTTAAGTATTTACTTTCCAAAATCAGAGAAAGCAGCAAGAATGTAAGGAATGTGCTTGTTATAGGCGCCGGTGAGCTTGGAAAAAACTTTTATGAAATGGTTAATAGCCATATTGATTTCGGTTATAATTTTATTGGCTTTCTCGATGATAATGTTGAGTCAGACGTAAAAAATGTTCTTGGAAGGTTGAGTGATCTTGATAAGACTATTAATGAATTGAATGTTGAAGAAGTAGTTATAGCTCTCCCAATGTATGCTTCAAATGTGTTAGAGCAGCTTATCAGAACATGCAATAAGCGCGCAGTCAGGGTTCATATTATACCCGATTACTTTCAATTTCTTTCGAAAAAATTTCAAATTAGTATGATGGGAGATTTTCCTATTATTACGGTGAGAAGCGAACCTTTGGCTGAATTCCACTGGAGACTTGTAAAGCGTACAATAGATATTGTATTTTCATTTGTTGTAAACCTCTTTCTCCTCTCATGCCTCATCCCAATTTTATATCTGGTAAATAAAATATCCTCACCGGGTCCTGTATTCTTTATTCAGGATAGAATCGGAGCAAAAAATAAAACATTTAGATGCAATAAATTTCGTACAATGTATTCCGGTAATAACAGTATTAGTAAATATCAACCTACCATTGAAGATGACCCGAGAATAACGCGAATTGGAAAGTTTTTAAGAAAATCAAATTTGGATGAACTTCCACAATTCCTTAATGTTTTAAAAGGCGAAATGTCTATAGTCGGTCCAAGGCCCCATGCAATTGCATATAATGAAATATATAAGGAAATGGTTGATGAGATAAAGATCAGAGGCTGGGTTAAACCGGGTATTACCGGTTGGGCGCAAATTCATGGATTTCGAGGCGACGTTTCTGATTATGATGAAAATAAAAAACGTACCATAAAAAGGATTGAGTATGATTTATGGTATATAGAAAATTGGTCAATTTGGCTGGATATTCAAATTATATTAATCACAGTTTGGCAGATGATAAAGGGAAGCGCAAATGGTATCTAATAATTTCGTCTTTTTTTCCGATAATATATTTCATAGTCCCGAAGCTTTTAGGATTAAACGCTTGACATTATACCCAACCCGAACTAATTTAACCGAATAGTTGCAGTAAATTTTATAGCAGGCTGTCATCATGTTAAAAAATAAAAAAGTAACAATATTTTTCGGCTTTTTGCTCATAATTTTAGTTATGGTTTTTAATGAAAGCTGTAAACAGGCGGATGAGGTTGTAAGTTCAAGTTCAACTTCCGGCGGTGGAAATAGCCAGACCACTATGAAAAGTGTAGTTAGCGGACTTGTAATCAGCAATTTAACAGGTATTGCAATTGACAGCGCACTTGTTCAAATTATTGGAACATCAATTAACATTTCTTTACTTACAGATTCTAAAGGCAAATTTTCAGATACAGTTGAGACATCCTCAAACATTAATTTAGCAATATATGTTTCAAAATCCGGTTATGCGCAGGACACAACGAATATTTATGTTACTGCCGGAGTAGATTACCCTGTACCTGCAATAAAGTTAATTCCTTCCAACTCTACAGGTACAAAACCATCCGGCAACCCTGTAAGTATTTATTTGTATTCTCAATCATCTACAAGCATTGGAGTTCAGGGAAGCGGTTCCCTTGCGACAGCTACTATTACATTTGTTGCGGTTGATTCATCAGGGTCGCCAATTGATTTGGATCATTCTGTAAATATTAATTTTTCGTTTGGCGCAAGACCAAATGGGGGAGAAGTATTAAGTCCTAGTACTGTAACAACAAATGATTCGGGGTTAGCATCTGTTAATATTACGAGTGGAACAAAAGCAGGGGCAGTTCAAATTTATGCCGCTCTTGTCTTGAACGGTTCCAAAATATATTCCATGCCTGTTGCAATTTCAATTTTTGGCGGTCTTCCCGATTTAAATCATTTTAGCGTTGCACCTGCGGAGGTTAATTTTCCCGGGTATAATATATATGGCTTAATTGATGCTATAAGCGCTTATGTGGGTGATAAATATGGGAACCCTGCCCGGCCGAATACTTCGGTTTATTTTACTTCCAACGGCGGCATTATAGGGGGGTCAGCTAATACAAATAGTCAGGGGATTGGTACAGTATCATTATTATCGGCTGCCCCACAACCTTCCGATCCAACCTTAGGTCCCGGTTTTGCTACTATTACAGCTTCAACAGCAGATGAAAACCTGAATACTATAAGTACTAATACTATAGTTCTTTTTTCAGGATATCCAACTATAACGGTATCTCCGACAGCTGTTAACATTCCTAATGATAGCTCGGAAATCTTCAATTATACTGTTTGCGATCAGAATCAAAATCCTCTTGCCAGCGGGACTTCCATATCAGTCTCTCTTACTGCTCCTGATATTGCTGCTCAGGGTGATGTGCAAGTAACTTTACCGGATACTCAGAATAAAACAGTCTGGACTCATTTCAGCTTTACTGTATATGATACTTCTTATACAGGAAATGTTCAAAAACCGGTTATAATATCAATTTTAGTCTCGGGACCGAATGGTTCAACAAAACAATCAATATCCGGTTATTATCATTAGTATTTTAAGATTAAAAGAGCCGTCAGCGGGAAAATTGAAATGCTTAAAGATGAAGATATGGTTAATATTAGAGAGTATGATATGAACGGCAGTGCAAAAATTTCTGTAATTGCGTTAAGAAAGTTAACAAAAGCATTAAACAAACTATTTGACAAAATGCCCGAATTTAAAAATGATATTTTAATCCTATTGGTGCCTGCAGGTGAACTTTTAAATATGGCTGAGATAGAATTCCCCGATTATATCAGTTTCATCGGACCGGGTTTTGATGAGTAATATCAACACACTGAATTCCGATATTTATTATTATAAAACTTATAAGTATATTAGACAAAAATAATTTTAATTTCTTAATATTTTCTAATTTATTGGAACCACAATATGGCATCGGATTTATTAGCGCATGTAGAAATTCCTTCTACCGATCTCGAAAGAAGCAAAGATTTTTTCACAAAACTGTTTGGCTGGGAGTTTAAAGCATTTGGAAATGGATATTTATTATATAATACCCATAAAGGCTTTACGGTTGGATTAAGAAAGTCGGACAGTATAGCTAAAGGCGATACAACAATTTTTCATATTAGAGTAAACAGCGTTGAGGAATATTTAAATAAAGCAAAAGAATCCGGTGGTGATATTTTTAGAGGAAAAACCATTATTCCTGCAATGGGCGCTTATGCGCTTTTTAAAGATCCCGACGGAAATGTAATCGGGTTATACCAGGGTAACTAATCCTGTAATAAAATTTTTATAAAATAAAAGCCGGTTTCAGCACCGGCTTTTTTATTTAAACACTAATAAAATCCTTATTTAACAATAATAAAAAATATTATGAGAACATTTGAAGTATTAACAGGCATTTTTATTTTTGCCTGTGTTTTAGCAAACTCCGGTTTTGCCCAGGAAATTCAAAAGGGAGACTTTTTAACTCAAGCCATTGATTCAACGGTTAGCCCCGGTATTGACTTCTTTAAATATGCGACTGGCTTATGGATGAAGAACAATCCTATTCCGCCTACAGAAAGAGGATGGGGAATTGGGAATCTCGTTCAGGAAGAAACTTATGCAAGATTAAAAATAATTCTTGAGGAATCAGAAAAAACGAATTCACAAGAGGGTAGTAACGAACAGAAAATCGGTGATTTTTATTTTTCCGGAATGGACTCAGCCGGTATTGAAAAACAAGGTATTACCACTTTAAAACCGGAAATAGATAAAATTAATTCAATAATAAGTAAAAAAGAGCTTTTTGATGCGGTTGCTCTTCTTCAAAAAGAAGGAGTGAGCGCTTTGTTTAGCTTATTCGTCGATCAGGATCAGATGAAAAGCGATCAGTGGGCTTTGTACCTTTGGCAGGGCGGCCTTGGACTTCCTAATAGGGAATATTATTTCAGAGAGGATTCAAGAACTGAAAATATAAGAAGTGAATATAAAAAGCATGTCGACAAAATGTATCAACTGCTTGGAGAGAGTGAAAATGGTTCAAGTAAGGATGCCGATGCAATTTATCATATAGAGTCCTTCTTAGCAGATTCTTCCAGAAAACTTGAAGATTTACGTGATCCCTATTTGAATTATAATAAAATGTCAATTAGTGATCTGCAAAAAATTTCTCCTGCTGTTGATTGGAAAGGAATCCTTTCTAAAATTGGAGCAAAGGACCTGGATTCTTTAATTGTTGGTCAGCCGGAATTTTATAAAGCTGTAAGCGCAGCAATAGATAAATTTACAGTAAATCAATGGAAAGCGTACTTAAAATGGCATTTAATAAATGCTTATGCAGATAGATTGAACAGCACTTTTGAAAAAGAAAATTTCCACTTTAGAGGAACGGTAATGTCCGGAGTAACTGAACAGAGACTAAGGTGGAAGCGGGTTGAGGATGCTGTTGAAGATGCTATGGGAGAGCTTCTCGGACAGGTTTATGTAAAAAAATATTATTCACCTGAAACAAAAAAAAGATATGAAAAACTTGTTGATAATATGATTAAAGCTTTTGCCGACAGGATTAAGAATCTTGAGTGGATGGGAGATTCAACAAAAGATAAAGCATTGTATAAATTAAGTAAAATAATAAAGAAGGTTGGATACCCGGATAAATGGAAAGACTTTTCAAAATTATCGATTAATCGAAGTTCATATGCAAGAAATACAATTAATGGAAAAATATTTTGGTTTGAGCGAGATATTAATAAATTAGGCAAACCTGTTGACAGAACCGAATGGAATATGACTCCGCAGACTTATAATGCTTACTATAATCCTTCAAACAATGAAATTGTGTTACCGGCAGCAATGTTTATTGTCCCCGGTGTTCCTGATTCTTTGCTTGATGATGCTGTCATTTATTCTTATGCCGGCGCATCAACCATCGGACATGAAATGACTCATGGCTTTGATGATCAGGGGAGGCAGTATGATGAGAAAGGAAATTTATCAGATTGGTGGACTAAACATGATGAAGAAAAGTTTAATGAGAGAACTAAATTGATGGTGGAACAATTTGATAATTATGTTGTCCTCGACAGCATGCATATAAACGGCAGGGCAACATTGGGAGAAAATATTGCCGATCTCGGCGGTCTTGTAATAGGCTTTGATGCTTTTAAGCAGACCGATCAATATAAAGAGGGAAAGGTGATTAACGGATTAACACCGTCTCAAAGATTTTGGCTTGGATATGCATATTCGTGGTTAGGACATTCGAGACCTGAAGCTTTAGCCCAACAGGTGCTGACGGATGTACACTCGCCAAATTTCCTGCGGGTTAACGGTCCGCTCAGTGATATAAAGAATTTTTATGAAGCATTTGGTATCGAAGAAGGTCAACCGATGTGGAGGCAGCCGGATAAAAGGGTGAAAATCTGGTAGAAGTATTTTCAGGCATTTTTTAAAACAACAAAATATTCTGCTAGTTATAAATGGAAAAGACTATTCATTATTATTGTTTCTCTAACGAAGAATTAAGATTTTTTAAGCAGTTCAAGAAACCAAATGACATTCAGCAATTTCTTAATGCAATTGAATATAATTCAGAATATGTTACAAACTCTCCGAGGAAAGTTTTACAATATAAAAAAGCTAATTGTTTTGAAGGAGCAATTTTTGCTGCCGCCGCTTTGCGAATGCTTGGCTTCAAACCTTTAATAGTTGATATGATGTCCGAGAATGATGATGACCATGTTATTGCCGTCTTTAAATATGATAATTTTTACGGAGCAGTAGCTAAATCAAATACAAAGCTGCTTAGATACCGCGAGCCTGTTTACAAAACCTTACGTGAATTGGTTATGTCATATTTTGATTTTTACTTTAATATTCTGGGTGAGATGTCTTTGCGAAGTTATTCCAATCCCGTTAACTTATGTAAATTTGACAAATATAATTGGATGACAACGGAGGAGGATTTGGAATTTATTGGCGACTATCTCTATAGAATAAAGCATCATAAGGTAGTAAATAAAAAGCAAATTAAATCCTTAAATAATGCAGACAAGGATATAGTTGATCTTTGCTTTAGCAGCTCAATTAAAAAAGGATTATATAAACCAATTAAGAAATGAAATAAATAGTATTTGGAGATAGCATAGATGGCATTGCCCTATCGTAATTGCCGTTGATAATTGCCCCGAATGACATATTCAGGCAGTTCTTCCAAAACTTTTTTATCATCAAACATTTCGTTTAAGGCGAATAATATTTTGCCTATGTTAATTCCTCTTTCTCCTTCAAGAGTGCAAATTTTAGGATTACCCGGGCATTTAACGCCGCAGTAATATTTATCAGGCATGATTATTTTATTTGTATTTCCAACAGGCCCCCATAATTGAGGCGAGCAAGCCGTCAATGGACAAAATACGGAAATAGTTTTTACCCCAACCGCTGCTGCAATATGCATAGGTCCTGTACTTGATGAAATTAAGCAATCTAATGAGGCAAAAGTAATAATTGAACTTCTTAAGTCGGCCTTGATGTTTGGATATTCTACACCGTTAATATCTTTTAATGGTTCCGGAATCTCATCATCCGTAATGACTAATTGAAACTTATTATGATTTTGTAATCTCTTTATAAGTTGTAGATAAATCTCAGGCTTTAAGTTTGGCGCTGATTTCATGCTGGTACTGTTAATGCCCAATAGATATTTATTTTCTTTTCTTGCTTTAATTCTTAGCGCTGCTACTTTATACCGTTCACCTTGCGTCAAAAAAATTTGCGGAGTAATATCATTAGATTTGATCCCAATTTTCCGTGCTAAGTCCATACAATAATCAGCTTCATGCCGCAACGGATTGTATTTATGTCTGCTTACACCTTTAACAAAAGTTATAAATTGGTAAAATTTTTGCCCGACACCTATCCTTTGCCTGATACCTGAACAAAATAACATGTAATTGATTTTTCTGGAAGGTAATAGCATTAATGAATGAGTAAACCTGTAACTTCTAATTTCCTTCACTTTTACGAAGAAATTATTTATGCCGGCTAACTGAATTTCATCGTAAATAAATATTTTATCAATATGAGGGTTATTTAGATAAACATCCTTAGTATAATTATTTACAAGTACAGCTACAAAACTATCCGGCCATTTGTTCTTAATTGCCCTAGGAATTGGAGTAGAGAGAACAACGTCGCCAATTCTATCCTGCCTGACAATTAATATTCTTTTTTGCTTTTCCATTGCTCTCGCCCATGTAATTAATTACTTTGACCATAACCGATGTATAAAGGTTTAAATAGGGCTTATGCTCAAGCTAACCTTATAATACACTATAATATGATTTTGCAGTTTTAGGTTTATATAACAAATAACATTATACCGGGTTTATAATAAGCGAAGTTGTTTGGAATATTATCCAAATGAAGAAGTGTATGTGGAATTAGGTAAAACAGATTCAATAAAATAAGGCACAAATGAATATGAGGGTTTAAAGATAAACCGCCATTTATAAGTTTCTATTTAATGATTATATCAAAAGAACTTAGCAAGGAAACAGCCTCAGGAAGTGAGAAAATGGTTTTTTTAAGTTTATTATTGTTAGGATCGATATTGTAATTAAGTGATTCTGAAAAATCGGCATACGATAAATTTGTACGTGTAAATTTGCTGCCTAAAAGATCCGTGTTTGTAAATACGGCTTTAGTTAAATCGGCTTCAACAAAATCAACGTTTTGGGCAGAGCATTTAATTATGTTAATTGAGCGAAGGTCCATTCTGTAAAAAATACTGTTATCTATTTTACAATCGACAAACTTGAATGTTCCCGGTTTTCTTATCCCGCACCAATCAACCCCGACGGTTTTGGAACCTTTAAATACAACATCTAAAAACTTTGAGCCGGCAACAGAGGCTAAACTTAAATCACATGATTGAAAAGTGCAGTTTTCAAATTCGCAAGAATCAAATATGATCTTGAAGAAATTAGATGAGATAAACCGGCATTTGTAAAATTCTTTGTCTTTAAGTTTTCCTTCTGCAAAGACAAGATTCTTGAATTCTTTTTCGCTGTAAAAAGATTCATTTAATTCAAGTGGTTTGTTTCCGTTCTGATCTTCAAATAAAGATAAATTATTCATTTTGAAATTTATAAAATTAAATATTCAAATATTGGCAATGTTTTTAGAAATAGAAAAGATAAGATTCAAGAACTTGTATGCCAATCTTATGAGCTTTATAAAAGTTATATAGAACGCGGCAAGCCAATCAGAAAGCAAGATTTCAAATGCTTTGTAACTCAAATGTTGATAGAGTCTTTTTTGTAAATTGGTAGTTGAACCAACATAGATAAGACCCTCTATACTTTTTATGATATAAACATGAGCCATGAAGCAAAAAGATAAATATTGGAATCAATAGAGAAGTATGAGCTGTTAAAAAAACCCAGTTATAAAACTGGGTTTTTATCTTGTAGCGGGGGCAGGACTTGAACCTACAACCTTCGGGTTATGAGCCCGACGAGCTACCAATTGCTCCACCCCGCGATGTTTTTTGCTTTTATTTATAAAAGACAATTTAAAATTTGTCTTACAACGAATTTTAGCTTACAAATATAGCTATTAAGGCTGCGACTGTCAAATTTATCAACAAGAAGTGTATTATCGGGGGATATTACTAAGCATAAAAAGAGGAATTTTTCTTAATTATTCCGGCTTTTTACCCATCAATATTGTTGAAGCTTGAAATCATACCGTCAATTACCTGTGAACGTGCATGAATTTCATTCAATTTTTGAATTATGCGGAGGATGGATTTTCTCTTTTCTTCAATGGTGTCGGTTATGAAACTCCGTACTTCAGGAAGATTACATTCATCAAGTATTCCTTCATAGAAACGAACTAGTGATGCTTCTTTTCTAAGTGCCTCATTCAACATAGCACAGGTATCCTTACAAGCATGCATACACTTTATTTCATTTTCTTTCATAGGTTACCTCATTTCAATTCTTGTAAGCCAAGGCTTAAATGAATGATTATTTTATTCTATCAACCGACCGTTAAAGAAGGTTCTTTAGCAAGTTTACTGCCTAAAAGAAGAGCTTGTTCATTTAAAGGAATTAAATGATGATGTCTTTCGGGCAGTACTTTCTTTAACGCATTAAGGATATTTTCAATTTTTACAATAGGTCTTTTCTCAAGAAAAGCGCCGACCAAAATCATATTTGCAACTTGTTTTTTACCAAGTTTCTGAGCTTCATCATTTGCAGCGATAGCTATAACTTCTATATCTGTTCGAGTGGGCAAATTTATTAAAGAAGATTGTTCGTATAATAAAAAACCGCCCGGTTTAACTGCTTTTTCAAACTTATCAAGTGAAGGTTGATTAAGTATTATTGCCGAATCAAACCTGGAAATTATGGGAGAACTTATCCTTACAGGTGAAACTATTACCGTACAATTAGCAGTACCGCCGCGCATTTCAGGACCGTAAGAGGGCATCCAACTTACTTCTTTTTGTTCTATCATTGCCGCATAAGCAATAATGGATCCCATCGAAAGAACTCCCTGTCCTCCAAATCCTGCAAAAATTATTTCATGAGCTTGCTGCATTTCAAAATCCTTTTGTTTTATTTTTCCTGCCGGTTAGGTTTGCTTGCCGGAACCTTTAAATCACCTACCGGATACAAAGGAAACATATTTTCTTCAAGCCATTTGTTGCTTTCAAGCGGCGTCATCTTCCATCCGGAAGGGCAATTGGAAACAACTTCTATAAAGCAAGTACCCTGGTTCAGCTTCTGGTATTCAAAAGATTTTTCTACTGCCTTTTTTAATTTTCTTACAGCATTTACAGTGTGAACAGATTGCCTGGTTATGTAATATGCCCCCGGCAATTGTACTAACATATCCGTAATTTTTAAAGGGTAACCCATCGTTTCATGTTTTCTTCCGTAAGGAGATGTGGAAGTAACCTGGTTTAACAACGTAGTGGGAGCCATCTGCCCGCCGGTCATTCCGTATATTGCATTATTTATAAATATCATCAAGATATTTTCGCCGCGATTAACAGTATGAATGGTTTCTGCGGTGCCTATAGCCGCTAAATCTCCGTCACCCTGATAAGAGAAAACAAATTTATCCGGGTGAATGCGTTTTATTCCTGTAGCTACTGCACTTGCCCTGCCGTGAGCAGCTTCCTGCATATCGATGTTCATGTAGCTATAGGCAAAAACCGAACATCCAACGGGCGCTACGCCGATGGTTTTATCCTGTATGCCCATTTCATCCACGACTTCCATCAGAACGCGATGAACAACACTATGCCCGCATCCGGGGCAATAATGAAAAGGTGTGTCGGTCAGAGTGACCGGTTTTTTATAAACTATATCAAATCCGTTTAGTTGAGTATTTTCTTGCATTAGTATGCCTTCTAAATTTCACTTGTGCTTAAAGTAAGGACTAAAGATTCCAGTTTTTCAACAACATCTTCGGGAGTGGGAATCATTCCGCCCATTCTTCCTTTAAAATAAACAGGGCGTTTTCCATTCACAGCTAAAGCAACATCTTCAACCATCTGACCTGCATTCATTTCAACGACTAAAAAGAAATTTACTTTATTAGTTAGATTAGAGATTGCTTCTTTCGGGAAGGGATATAAAGTAATAGGCCTCATTAATCCAACCCGAATGCCCTTTTCTCTTGCGAGATCGACTGCCTTTTGACAGACGCGCGCCGATAACCCGAAAGCTACCAGAGCAAATTCCGCATCGTCTAAAGCAATCTCCTCAAATCTAACTTCTTCCCGCATTTTATCGTACTTCTCCTGAAGACGAATATTAATCCCCTCCATTTTCTCCGGATCGATAAAGAGAGAGGTAATAACATTTCTCTCGCGATTAACCGGTTTTCCTACGGTCGCCCAACTCTTTTCCAGTTTAGGCAAAGAGCCTTCTTCCGGTAGAACTACCTTTTCCATCATTTGTCCAAGTGCGCCGTCAGCTAAGATCATAGTAGGGCATCTGTATTTTTCTGCCAGGCGGATTCCGTCAAAAACGAAATCTGCCATTTCCTGAACTGAAGAGGGAGCTAAAACAATTAAGTGATAATCTCCATGTCCGCCGCCTTTTACAGCCTGAAAATAATCACCTTGCGAAGGTTGTATGGTACCTAATCCGGGACCACCTCTTGTTACATTGACAAGTAAACAAGGCAGCTCTGCAGATGCTATATATGAAATTGCTTCTTGCATTAAACTTATTCCGGGGCTTGAAGATGAAGTCATAACCCTGCCGCCGGCGCCTGCCGCTCCATACACCATATTAATTGCAGCTAATTCGCTTTCTGCTTGAAGGACTACTCCATGGCGTTTAGGCATTTCAAGTGTAAAATATTCCAATATCTCTGACTGCGGCGTTATGGGGTAACCAAAATACGCATCTATACCGGCGCGTATCGCCGCTTCAGCTAATGCTTCGTTACCCTTCATTAAACGGGCTTCGTTTTTGCCGTTAATTTTTTCTTCCATTATTTAATTTCGATTTTATGATTATAACCTTTGGGATTATACAAAGGTAAAAGTTAATTATACCGCTTTTTTAAGAGCAGATTTAGGCTGACGATAAACCGTAATTGCAACATCAGGGCAAACAATTGCGCAATTCACGCAACCGGTGCAATTATCCTTTATTAGTTCAGCAAACCTGTAACCGTTAAGATTGATAAAGCTTGATAAACCGAGACATTCCTGCGGACATGCAGCTATACAAAGCTCGCATCCTTTACAAACGTCGCGCTCAATTTTTACCGTTCCTTTTATCATAATTTCATTCTAAGTAGTTATTTTCTTAATATTTGAGTATTTAGGGCAAGTTATATGCCAAGCGGTAAAATCTCTTATATTAAAGAATTCTATAATTGGCTTTTCATAATTAAGAAGTCGACGGATTATTTCCTTCTTATTTGCGAGAAGTTATTATAAGCGGATTAGCATATATATTTCCATATTTGCTTATAAATTGAGAAGTTATAGAGAAAAAGAGGAGTTATTGCTTGAAGAGGATTTACTTAAATATTTAGTGAAACTTTTATGTTAAAACATTTAAAGAACTGATTGATATTTTATACTTCATGTTTAACTTGCTCTATACCGCAAGTATTTCCAGATCAACTTTTGTTACTTCGGTTATTGCTTTACCCAGGAATAAACCGGCAACTTCTTTAAATTTTAACGGAATATCGCTTACATAAAATTGCAGGTTACCAGGTGAATGCTTATTTGTATTAAGATCAAACCGGTCTAATTCTCTTTTAACGGTTTCAGCAGAAGCAATACCGGAATCTATCAGTTTTACATTTTCGCCAATAATATTCTGTATTACCTTAGCGAGGATAGGGTAATGAGTACAGCCCAATACTAGTGTATCGATGTTTAGTTTTTTAAAATCTTTTAAATATTCTCCGGCTATATCGTAAGCAGCTTTGTGATTTGCCCAGCCTTCTTCCGCCAAAGGCACAAACAAAGGGCAGGCTTTCTCAAAGACCTCTATATTTGGATTTAATTTTTTTATTTCAGAAGAATATGCTTTGTTCTTTATTGTCGCCCTTGTCCCGATTACACCAATCCTGCCCGTCACTGTAGAATTTATAGCAAAACGTGCACCTGGTCCTATCATCCCTATTACAGGGACGTGGAAGATCTTTTTCAATTCCTCAATTGCAACGGAAGAAGAAGTATTACATGCAACTACAATTGCTTTTACATTTTTATGGATTAAAAATTTTGCATCCTGAATTGAGTATTCTATTACTGTTGAATTAGACTTTGAGCCGTATGGTACCCGGGCTGTGTCGCCAAAGTATACTATATCTTCGGAGGGCAATGCAGAAGCAATTCTTTTTACAACTGTTAAGCCACCGATTCCCGAATCGAAAACACCTATCGGTTGTTCCTTTTCAATAAAGTTCAATTTTAGTACCTATAACATTTGTGTAATTGTTTCAATTAGTTCCGACTTTATAAAATCATAATTATACGATGATATCTTATTGCCGTTATTATCGAGGACATAAAATGAATCTACAATATCATCTCCTTTTGTTGAAATCTTTGCAAAATAAATTGACATGCCAAGCTGGTACATTTTTGAAGTTACCTGGTAAAGAAATCCGAGCCTGTCCGGAGAAAAAACGTCAATAATTGTATATTTTTCGTGCTTATCAAAATCAATTTTTACTTTGCCGGCTCTTTTGAAAAACTTACTTTCGATACGCCACCACTTTGACTTCATGCGGGCGAATTCCTGATTGAGCTGTAAAATTCCCATAACAACGTCGTTAAGATCGTTTTTTATCTTAGGGTATCTTTCAGGGTCAATCTTGCCATGAGATCTAAAGTCTGTAACGTTAAATGTGTCAATTACCATTCCGTCTTTTCTGGTAAAGATTTTTGCGTCATGAATGTTGGCATCGTTTATTGAAAGTACGCCGCATAACTTAGAAAGCAGCGATGGGGAATCTTTTGTAATAATAGTAATATTTGTAAAATCTTCAAATTCTTTAAATGAAGTTGAAAGGATAATTCCCTTTTGAATTTCTTCTATGTGTTTTGCTATTTCTTTATCTGTAAATTGATGAGCATATCCGATGTCGTTTATGGATTCTATATGCTCCTGCACATGCGATTCCGAAATCATCTCGGAATGTTTACTTATTTCTTTTGTCTCGACATAAATACTTGAAAATAACAATTCTTCACCTGAGATTTGGTCTTCCAGCATAGATTTAGATTTTGTATATAATTCGGCAAGGAGATCGCTTTTCCATGAAGTCCAGATAGCCGGGTTTACTGCTGATAGATCAGCATACGTAACAAGGTAAAGAAGATCTAATTCTTTTACGGAATTAAAACGGGAAGTAAAGTTGTTAAGAGTTTCCGGATCATTTAGATTTCTTCTAAAAGCAACCTGTTCCATGACCAAGTGATTCCTCACAAGAAAGGCAACCGGTTCTATTTCTTCATCGCTGTAGCCGAGTCTGTGCATAATTGAAGAAGCCATCTCGGCGCCAATAATCTCATGCCCTGAAATATTTATCGGTTTTGCTATATCATGAAAAAGCAATGCAAGATGCAGTGTTTCTTTATCTTTTAGGTTATTGTAAATTTTGCCAAGCGGTGAAATATCCTTCTCAAGTTTTTCAAGATTTTGAATAGTTTGTATTGTATGTTCGTCGGCGGTATAACAATGATAAACACCATGCTGCACAAAGCCGCTAAGATCTTTAAACTCCGGCATAAAAGCTTTTAATACGCCAAGCTCGTTTAATACGGATAAAGTAAGCCCGACGTTTTTAGGCAGCCTAAGTATTTCACGGAAGAATACGGATGATTCGGCTTCATTTTTACTGTCGCCTTCGTAATCTTCTACAATCTCTATTACGGTTGATCTAAGATTTTCGTCAAAATGAGCATTATGCAAACCCCTGTAATAAAATGCTCTGATAATATCCGGAAGAGAAATTTTCGGTTTGCCGTTAAGTGAAATGGTTTTACCTTTAAGAATAAAGTCTTCGTCAAGATCTATTGCAAGAGAATCGGGAAGAGGGTTAAAAATTTCTTCCTGAAATTTCTTTATCATCGATTTTGAAAACCGGTTTATAATATTTGCCGCATTAAAATACTCATGCATAAAACCGGGTAAAGCGTCTTTTCTGTGAATAAGCATTGAAGAGATTTTTCTCTGGGCATTAAATTCAAAACGATCATTCTTTTGCCGGGAGGTAAGATGAAGCATATTCCGTACGGCAATAATCAGCCGATAGCTTTTAAGCAGCCGCTTACATTCGTTTTCCGAGGTATAATTGTTTTCTCTTAGAAGATTGATGAAAACTTCTGCCTGGGTCATTTCACTCTGCTTATTCAAAAGAGTCTTATTCATTAAAACATACATCCATTCTATCGCTTGAAAATCTCTAAGACCGCCCGCTGATGATTTCACATTCGGCTCAAGCACCTTAGGCGACTCGCCGTACTTTTCATATCGTGTATTTATGTCATCAGTAAGTTCCTGAAGAAGCTTTATTTTTATATCGTCTGTTATATAAGAGAAAAGGGTCTCATTCCATTTCTTGTACAGAGTTTCACTCCCAAGAAGGAAGCGAGTTTCAAAAAACTGTGTGAATGTATGAAGATCAGTATGCAGAAATTTTTCAATGTCTGAAAATTCTCTTAAAGTATGAGATGCTTCCAGACCGCAGTCCCAGAATTTAGTAACGAGATGTGAAATTACTTCTTTATTTTCTTCAATCGAATTTGTAATAAACATCAGATCAATGTCTGAAAACGGAGAAAGTTCACGCCTGCTAAAACTCCCGGCAGATGCCAGAATAAAATTATGTTTATTTTCCCCTGAAAGTTCCCTAATGTATTCTTCTACAAGAAGACTGTATGAAACGCTGAATAAAAATGAGTTTTTCTGTCTGAAATTTTCCTGAAAAAGTTTATCGCGTTTTCTTAGGAATTCTTTCTTTATGTTTGATAAAGTAGTCATAATGCTATCACAAAGATCTGTTAGTTAAAAACTTTTTTAGCATTTATTGCGGTATTCTGCTTTAATTAAAGAAGAAATTCCTCCTCTTACATTAAACTGTGCTGTAATAAGCATATAACGGGGTTTGCATACTTCAACAAGATCATCAAGAATTTTATTGGTTACACTTTCAAAGTATATCCCGTCATTTCTGTAAGAGTTTAAATAAATTTTTAGTGATTTTAATTCAATACAAAATTTATCGGGGATATATTCTATTATTATTGTAGCAAAATCGGGCTGACCGGTTTTAGGGCAGACGGATGTAAACTCGGGGGCAGTATGAATAACAGAATAATTTCTATCCGGATATGCATTCTCAAATACTTCTAATGTTTTTAATTTATCGATCACGTATACCTCTGATAATCTTTCGTTTTTAATAATACTTTGGTTTTGACTTATAAGCAATCGGGTCTTCAAGACCGGCAGCCTGGAAACCCTTTAATCTAAGCGCACAACTGTCACAAATACCGCAGGCTTCGTCTTCATTCTGGTAACATGACCATGTAAGCTCCAGGGGAGCTTTTAGTTCAATACCTATTTTTACAATTTCGGCTTTTGAAAAATGAATTACTGGGGTTTTAATTTTAATTTTTGTTAATGGCTTTGTTCCTGTTTCAATGATTTTTTCAAAAGCTCTGAAAAATTCAGGGCGGCAGTCAGGATACCCTGAAGAATCTTCATATACAGCGCCGATAAAAAGAGCACTTGCATTTAAAACCTCAGCCCAGCTTGTACATGCAGAAAGAATATTCGCATTTCTAAACGGCACATAAGAAGAAGGGATTTCTTCATTCGATAAGTTAGCTTTACTAACCTCAATATTTTTATCGGTTAAAGAAGAGCCTCCTATTTTTGTTAAGTGAGTAAAATCTATTACAAGCCTTTTATTAACCTTATAAAAATCAGCTATATCGTTAAATGCTTTTAACTCTCTTTGTTTCGTTCTTTGCCCGTAATTGATGTGAGTAAAAGCTAATTCATAATGTTCATTTGCAATTGCGGCAGTTACACAGCTATCCATTCCACCGCTTACTGCTATAACCGCAATTTCTTTTTTGATAGACATTAATAAATTCTTATTTTAATCCTACAAAAATAAGAAAATAGCTCGATACTTTGTAGTCTAAAAGCTTTGTTCAGCTTTTACTGTTTATGTTTCTCCAGATGATAAAAAAATGGGAATATTAACTTTTGCGAATACCTTCGCTATCTATATTTGATGATTTCGGCGTCCAATCCACTCCTTCGCAAGGAAGGAAAATCTTGGACGGATGTTTATCGTGAAGCATGCACAAAACAGCAGTTTCATCAAAGTGTGCACATGTTGAACAGAGAGTTGACTCAAGAATTTCTTTGTTTTTCGATTTAAAAAGTTTATAATGGGTTACAGCCGGATGTAATATTGCGGCATATATAGTTGCAACGCTAATGAACCACCATAGTTGCTGTGAAATATATGCTTCTAAAACCCAAAGGAGAGGAATAATAACAGCAATTCTGAAAATTGTCCAAAATATTATTTCGCCCATCGAATTCTCCGGAAAGGTAAGTGGATTAATTTAAAATATATAACCTAATTGCTTAAGATAAATATTGATAATTAAAAAATAAAGGGAGTAAATTCTATCAAATAGTGAATTTTGGCTCTAAGCGGAAGGCTTTATTGAATTAAAACGGGTTTCAAAACTTTAAATATCCGTTCATTACTAAAATTATTCTTTTAATATTTTCAATATTTAATTTATTTTTGTGTACAATAATATAGTTAAATACTAACTTTATAGTGACTAATTTTTTCTTTAAAATAATAAAGCCCAAAGATGTTTTAATTCTTTAGGCTTAGTCAGAAAAAAAGGCTTAAGTGAGCGCGGGTGGGCTCGAACCACCGACCCTCTGCTTAAAAGGCAGATGCTCTACCCCTGAGCTACGCGCCCTTTTTTTTAAGACTACAAATATAAAAATTAGGTAATATTATTCCAAATATATGCTATAATTAAAGCAACAAGATTTTATAGTGGTAATGCAAAAAAACTCAAAAATATTAGTTTGTGATGATGATGAAACCCTTTGTTATCTTCTCAAAGAGCAACTTCTTGAAGAAGGCTTTTCAGTAGATACTGTTTATGACGGCAGATTTGCTATCGAAGCTCTCAAAAGGAAGAATTACGACCTTCTGCTTCTTGATCTAAATATGCGGGAAGTGCAGGGCGATGAAGTTTTGAAATTTGTAGTTGACTATAACTCATCTATTCAGGTTATTATTTTAACAGCACAAACAGAAATAAAAAGCGCTATTGAATTTATTAAAATGGGCGCTTATGATTTTATTTCAAAGCCATACAATTTTGATGAACTTCTTGTTTCTATTGATAGAGCCTTGGAACATAAAGATCTGCTTGTTAAGACGGCTCTTTTTGCAGAACAGGTAAATAAAAAACTTTCCACAAGAATGATCGGTAACAGCAAGGAACTGCAGAGGGTTATTACATTGGCTAATAAATCTGCAATGTCTGATTCCAATATCTTGATTGAAGGTGAAACCGGCACAGGCAAGGAATTGATGGCCGAATACATTCACAAACGTTCCGGAAGAAATGAGATGCCGTTTGTGGTAATTAATTGTGCGTCTTTACCGGATCAATTAATTGAGAGTGAATTGTTTGGGCATGAAAAAGGAGCCTTTACTGATGCTAAATCAACAAAGCAGGGATTGGTGGAAATAGCACACGGAGGTACTCTGTTCTTAGATGAGATAGGGGAATTAAGTCTTGCTCTACAGCCAAAACTTTTAAGATTCCTTGAGAATGGAGAGTATAGAAGAATAGGCGGTATTACCAATCTTACTTCAAATGTTAGAGTTATCGGAGCATCAAACAGGAACCTGCTTGAAGAAACAAGTAATAAGAATTTTAGAAGAGATCTTTTATTCAGGTTAAATGTTATAACTTTAACTATCCCTCCTTTGAGAGAAAGAAAAGAAGATATTCTTTTGCTGACTAATCATTTCCTTGAAACAAAGTCTCCTATCCGTTCTCCTAAAAAGCTTTCATCTGAAGCTGAGAAAGCTTTATTGAAGTATGATTTTCCCGGTAATATAAGAGAACTTGAACATGTAATAGAGAGAGCTCTTATTTTTGCAGAAAATGATCATATAGAGCCGGAAGATTTAAATCTGCCTTCCGATACTGTAAAAGGTTTAGCTAAAAAAATTAATTTCCAACAGGAAGAAGAAGTGCTAAGTCTTGCAGAAATAGAAAAAAGACAAATAGAACATGCCTTAGGAATTAACCGGTGGGATAGAGCCCAAACAGCTTTTCAGCTTGGCATAAGTCCGAAAACACTTTATTCTAAAATAAAAAAATATGAACTTAGAGAAAATTAGCTCATGCACGTGCCATTAATTTATTTAGATACTTTTTTTGATCTTCTTAAATTTGATAATCGAGCACTTGCTGTTGCAGATAAAAATGAAAAAATCGTCTGGTTTAATAAAAGATTTAAAAATGATAGCGGTTTAAAACGAATAAAAGGAATTGCGATATCAAATCTATTTTATTCCGATCCTGCCCTTAAAAATATAAAGATCAAGAAAAAGATTATAGTTAATTTAGATCATTTTGACCATCAACTGATTATTACGACAATAACTATAAAGAATAAGATCGAGGGTTATCTGCTGGATTTAGAATCCTTCACTAAAACAAATGACGCAGTTCATAAGTCTTCTGAAAGTAAAAATCTTCTTTTTCCTAAAACCCTTCAGCAGATTCTGACTCTTCTAATAAAAGAAAAATCTTTATCAGTTCTTGCTGAAAAAATTCTTGAAAAGAATGTTTCTGCTATTAAGGGAAATATGGGAATTATTATCTTTTATAATGAAAATCAAAAAAAAGCAGAATTTCAATTTTACGATCCGGCGGAAGAAATTAATAATCGCGAAGAAGTTGAGAAAGAAGTTCTTGCAAGTTCATCTTATATTACAAAGTGGCTCTTAGTAAATAAACATTCATTAATGCTTACAAATACAGCCGGCAGCATAGGGTTTCAAATAATGCAGATACTGCAATGCAGTTCATTGCTTATTTCCCCTTGCTTCTTTGATGAAAAACTTCTTGCGTCAATAATTATAGGTGGGAAAGAGAATTACTTTTCCCAATTTGATGCTGATAATTCCGAACAATTTGCCGCATTACTTTCTTTTACTATTAGCAATAATAAGACAAGAGAATTAAATACAACATTAGAGAACAGGCTTTTACAAGCCCAGAAACTGGAAACAATCGGGAAATTAAGCAGCGGGATGGCGCATGATTTCAGCAATCTCCTTTCCAGCATTTTTGGAAGTATTAATTTGCTTAAAAAAAGGATATCAGATAAAGAAGATACATACAGGCTGCTTGATAATATAGAAAACTGTTCAATTAGAGCGCGCGACCTTACAAGGGGACTTCTTTCCTTCGGAAAACCGACTCCTAAAAGAAGAGAATTAATAAAACCCAATTCGTTGTTTTCAGAAATTTCAAAAGTTATTACTCAAACTTTTCCTGCAAAAATAATATTTGAAAGCCATATAGAAAAAAATCTGTATGATATACTTGGAAACGGAACGGAAGTATACCAGGTTCTATTAAATCTTTGTGTTAATGCAAAAGAGGCAATTGCAGATAAAGGGAAAATTACTTTAACTGCTGAAAATATTTCCATTAATGATTCGAACATAGGAGATCATCCGTTACTTGAGAAAGGAAATTATATATGGTTTTCTGTAAAAGATACCGGTTCCGGAATAAAAGAAGAAGATATAATTAAAATTTTTGATCCTTATTTCACTACAAAAGACAAACAAAACGTGTCGGGCTCGGGCTTAGGGCTTTATGTGACCTATGGAATAATTAAGGCTCATAATGGACATATTGAAGTCTCAAGCATTTTAAATCAGGGAACAACGTTCGACGTGTTTATACCTGCTTTTGAACCAAAGGCTGAAGATAAAAAAGTCTCTGCGGATAAAATTGTTTTGCTTGCTGATGATGAAACTATGTTGCGCGATCTTCTTGCGGAATTGTTGGAATCTTATGGATATAATGTAATTAAAGTTTCATCCGGGAATGAGGCTTTAAAAGTTTTAACTGAAGAAATAAAAGTTGATTTAGCAATCATAGATTATAATATGCCCGAAATGGACGGCTTAAAGTGTATAGAAAACATACGAGCGCTTAAATTTCAAATGCCTATAATTCTTTCTTCCGGTAGTATCAAATTTGAAAATAACTTTGATTATAAAAAAGCAGGCATTACCGCAATACTTTCTAAACCTTATGAATTTGAAACGATGCTTTCAACCATTCAGAAATTAATCTGATTCTTTTTCCTTCTTTTCATCAAATTCAACCATTTTAATATTTTTTATATAATCTGCAAAGATGGGTTTTTTAATTGAGTTCAAATGGTTGAGCACATCCGTAATCTCTTTGACAGCCGTTTCAATATAGGCTAATCTTTTTAATATTGCGTCCCTTGAAACTTCCTCTTTTTTCAGTTCTCTTTTGATTGCTGCTGATGAAAGACTTATTAAGGTGAGAGGTTGTTTAATTTTATGATTTGTTGTAACCACAGTTGCGGAAAAAGTATTATTTTGTTCGGATTCCAATAAAAGCTTATGAGCTTCCGATAATTTAAGGGCAGAGTTCACTCTTGCAATTAATTCAACCCTGTTAAAAGGTTTTTTTATATAATCGAATGCCCCCGCTTCCAACCCTGTTTTAGTATCTTCCGCACTTGATTTTGCAGTTACAAGAATAATTGGAATGTTGGAAGAAACAGGATTCGTTGATAAAGTTTGGCAAACATCAATTCCCGAAATTTCAGGCATCATAACATCAAGCAATATTAAATCAGGTAATTCATTTAAAGCTTTATCAATTGCAGTTTTTCCATCATAAGCGGAAATAACTTCATAACCTTCTTTTTCGAGCCGGTCTTGTAACATAAATACGTTTTCCTGCAAATCATCTACAACTAATATTTTTTTCATCTTAGTCTATGTTTTGTTTTGTGAACAAACGTTCAATTTTAAATGCAAGCACACCGGAGTTAACAGGTTTTGCAATATAATCGTCAAAACCGTGTCTTAGTATTACCTCTTTATCTTCAAGCATAGCTTTTGCAGTAATGGCAAAAACAGGAATAAGCGCCCACTTTTCATTTTGCCTGATCCGGCTGATAGTTTGGAAACCGTCTAATTCAGGCATCATTATATCCAGTAAAATTAAATCAGGAATAGTATGCTCTAAGGTTTTTATACATTCAATTCCGTTCTTTGCAAGAATAGTCTTGCAATCACATACCTCAACAATTTCGCTAATTGTAAAAAGGGAATCCGGGTCGTCATCAACAATAAGAACCACTCCTTGATAAGCTTCTTTTTGTACATTATTTTCCGGTTGGTTTTCTATAGTTTCATTAGGCAATGTGATAGCATCAGCCATTATCTTTGTTCCGGAGGGCAGCAAGTTCTCCTGCATTCGGATTCTTCTTCTTACCGCTTGAAAAACATGTCTCGGAAAGTCATTTGATTTAATACAAATTTCTTCAATAATATTATTGAGAGAATTTCGTTCTTCTGTTGTTAATTCTTTTGCCGTATTTATAATAATAGGAATATGCTTAGTATCTTTATTTGATTTCAGTTTTTGTGATAATGTAATTCCATTGATGTTCGGCATAATGAGATCAAGTACAATTAAATCCGGCTGTACTTCAAGTATTTTACTAAAAGCTAATTCGCTATCTTTTATATATTCAATTCTGATCTCCTCTTTTTTAAATTCTTGCTTAAATCTTTCAAATTCCATTTCATTGTCATCAACAATAACTATCTTTTCTATCTTCTTCTTGGCAAGACTTTCGAGTTTTTTTAAAGTTGCAATCAGTTTTTCTGAAGCTAAGGGTTTTATAAAATATTCAAATGCACCGAGACTGTACCCAAAATTTATGTCACCAAGAATGGAGACCAAAATTACCGGAATATCTTTTGTCTCGTCGGATTCCTTTAATTCTTTCAAAACAGCCCACCCGTCTTTGCCGTGCATCAATACATCCAATGTAATTACAAATGGTTGAAGTTTCTTTGCTCTCTCAATACCTTCGTTACCATTATTTGCATAAACAACTTCATAACCGTTGGTAATAAGGTATTGGCCTATTGTGTATCTGACTTCCGGTTCATCATCAATTACCAAAATAGGGTTGTGACGATTTTTTATTAAAGCGCTAATATTAAGCCCGGAAGAATTTAAAGACTCTCTCATTTTAATAGCATTAAGAGGTATTATAAACGTAAAAATTGAACCTTTCCCGAATTCGCTTTTAACATTTATGCTGCCGTTCATCAGATCGGCAATTTTTTTACTAATTGCTAGCCCAAGTCCTGTGCCGGAATATTTACGAGTGGTTGTTGCATCTATTTGCCGGAATTCTTCGAAAATAATTCTTTGATCTTCTCCGGAAATACCAATTCCTGAATCAATCACATCAAATTTTATATTTTTATCTTCACATTTTGATACATGAAGTTCTATAAAGCCGTTTTCAGTGAATTTAACAGCATTGCCAAGCAAGTTAATCAAAACCTGACCTACCTTACCCTTATCTGTACTGATTATAATATTTGTATTAAAATTCCTAATAATCTTAAAGCTAAGATCTTTTTTGCTTACAAGAGGAATAATTGAGCCTTCTACATCTTTAATTAAATCTTCCAGCAAAACATCTTCATTGTGAATTTCCATCTTGCCGGCTTCAATTTTGGAAAGGTCCAGAATATCATTAATTAAATTCATCAATCTTTTTCCACTCTTAAATACTACTTCAATTCTTTCTTTATTTTTAGGTGATAGGGATTTATCTTCAAGAATTAGCTCGGTTAGCCCAAGAATTG
>Ga0116114_1000313_pt1 | contig 33735 bp, 20 predicted proteins | sample June2015DPH_10_5_FD_89823 | JGI IMG/M metagenome (GOLD analysis project Ga0116114, IMG submission 89823) | Peatland microbial communities from SPRUCE experiment site at the Marcell Experimental Forest, Minnesota, USA - June2015DPH_10_40 | ecosystem: Environmental > Terrestrial > Soil > Wetlands... | reverse complement strand
TCCACCAACAGGTCGCCCTCGTGCACCAGGTCGCCCTCGCCGTAGTGGACTTTCATCAACTGCCCGTCTACACGGCTCTTCACCGTCACCGTGTAAATGGGGGTCACCGAGCCGAGGCCCGTGACGTACACCCCGATGTTTCCCCTCCGGGCCTTGACCGCGACCACTGGGACGGCGCCCGATCCGCCCTTCTTGCCGCCCTTCGGCAGCGCCGTGGATGAGGTGGAGGCCGTCGAGCCGACCTTCGGCCCGAGATACCAGGCACCGGCGCCCAATATGGCGAGAACAGGCAGCCATAGCCATCGTCGGCCTGAGGGCCGCCGTTTCGGTGGCTTCGTCGCCGGGGATGCAGGCGGCATGCCCTGCTCTATCGCTGGAAAAGTGTGTTCTTTCATGCACCCGCTGGTCGTCTTGCGCGTCTCGATATGTCCTCGAAAGCGCCGGCCGCATCCGAGGTACAACACTTCATCTTATCTGCAATCTCGGCGCGTCTCAACCAGCGCATGATACACCCTAATCCGGGCCAGTCCCGACTAGCCCTTTCGAGTCATGGCTCAAATTGCAGCGAACCATGCGTATAGGAACCCCACCGTTGCCGTGCCACGCGGCGGCAGGGTAAAATCGGACGATGAACTCGTCTTCTTATATCCGCTCTGTTATCCGGACGTCAGTCTGCGTGGCCGCCTCGCTGGCCGCGCCAGTCTCTTTCGGAGCGGCTGCCGGCCGACAGCAGGCTCAAGCTCAGTTGCTCGATCACGCCGAATTTCTTTGCGCGAATTGCTTCTTCGGACCCAGCGACTATTATTATTGCTTCGCGGCGGACAATAAGGTCCTGATCGGCTATCAAAGGACTCCGGTTCTGAACTGGCAGGACCAATCCAAGAATTACTTGACCACGGTCCACGCCGCATGGGCAGCCTGGACCGCGCCCGGCCAGACCGTGCCGATCAGCTATGACGACAAGCACATCTGGGTCAGTCGAGCGGAGGGTCAACAAGTGAGGCGGGATCTCTGGGCGCACATGAAGGCCATAGCCGGCTGGGTCAGTCGATCCAACGGTAAACAGGTAAAGCTGACCCGGAGCTCCTTGCGGGACATCTTCACCAACAGTGACCAATGCCGGGGCGCCGATGGGGCAAAGGCGCATTAGCCGGCGACCGCCGCATGGCGCAAAAGCCGCAACCCTCATAGAATCAGTAGGTTTCAATGGTGGAGCGCGGCCTCCTGCCACTCCAGCCCCACTCCGCTTCGCCGACTCCTGCCTTGCGGTAATTCCGGAACGGCTGCCCCGGGGGCGGGGTGTTACCTGGAGGCTCTCGAATCAGTCATTATTAAGGTAGCCCGCCGCTTTTCAACGGGCCGTTTGAATGACGACAAATACAGAAATCCCTGAATCGCTGCCGGAAGTGCATCTGCCCGGCCAACATAGACCAACGCCGCCCAGGTCCGGAAAACCAAAGAAACGCGGGCTGATCTGGGTTGTTTTCCTGCTGATCGTCGCGGGTGTCGCGGGGTACGCGGTCTGGCGTGCCGGCCAGCCGGCTGCCACCCCTAGAGGCCAAGGCGGCGGCGGGGGAGGCTTTGGCGGCGGCGGATTTGGCGGCGGATTTGGCGGCGGCGGCCGGGGCGCGGCTCTGGGCCCGGTGCCGGTAGTCGTGGATACGGTCGCACGCTCCAGCATCCCGGTCTATCTGAACGGGCTGGGCAACGTGACTGCTTACTACACTGTTACGGTCAAGTCTCGTGTCGACGGCCAGTTGATGAAAGTCGATTTCAACGAAGGCGATTTGGTCAAAGAGGGCCAGGTCCTGATCGAGATAGACCCGCGGCCTTATCAGGTTCAACTTGAGCTGGCTCAAGCCACGCTGGCGCACGACCAAGCCCTGCTGGCCAACGCGAAGGTGGATCTTGACCGCTATCAGCTATTGGTAAAGACGGACGCCATTCCGAGTCAGCAATTGGATACGCAGAAGGCGCTGGTGGCGCAGTACGAAGCCACCATCAAGCAGGATCAAGCCAACATCGACAACGCCCAGTTGCAGTTGGTTTATTCCAAGATCACGGCCCCGATTACGGGTGTCCTAGGTCTGCGCCTCGTGGATCCCGGCAACATCGTCCACGCCTCCGACGCGAACGGCATGATCACGATCACCCAGCTCCAGCCCATAGCCGTGCTGTTTACCATCCCCGAGGATAGCCTTCCGCAAGTCACGCAAAAGCTGCGAGCGGGTGCGCATCTGCCAGCGGATGCGTATAACCGGGACAATTCCAAGAAGCTGGCATCCGGGATGCTGATGACCCTGGATAACCAGATCGACAATACCACCGGCACCTCCAAGCTGAAAGCTGTCTTCGACAACAAAGACAATGCGCTTTTCCCGCAGCAATTCGTCAACATACGTCTGCTGGTGGACACGCTGACCAATCAACTGGTCGTCCCCAACGTGGCGGTCCAGAATGGCCAGCAAGGCACGTTCGTCTATGTTGTGGATGCGGATTCCAAGGTGCACCTGAAAACGGTTCAGGTTGGAATCACTACCGCAGCCTCGGCCGACATTCTCGGCGGCATCTCGGATGGGGACCAGGTAGTCGTCGATGGCACCGACAGGCTGGTTGAAGGCGCCGTGGTCAGAGTACGGAAAGCCGGCGAGATGGACAACCCGCCAGGCTACGACGCCGGCGGCGGCGGAGGGCGACGGAGCGGCCGCGGCGGATCCAAGAAGGGCGACGGCAAGTATAGGAAGGGCCAGAGCGGAGGCGCTGGTCGGTGAGTCCCTCCCGAATCTTCATCCTGAGGCCGGTGGCAACGTCGCTGATGATGGCTGGCGTGGTACTGGTTGGTGTCACGGCTTTCCGGCAATTGCCGGTTTCGGCGCTGCCCCAGGTGGATTACCCGACCATCCAGATCCAAACGTTTTACCCGGGCGCGAGCCCCGAGGTGGTGACGTCTTCCATCACCGCGCCCCTCGAAAAACAGTTCGGCCAGGTGCCCGGACTGACGCAGATGACGTCGATCAGTTCTTTCAGCAGCTCTCTGATCACGCTGCAGTTTTCGCTCGATCTGAGCATCGACGTAGCCGAGCAGGAGGTGCAGGCCGCCATCAACGCAGCCACGACTTTTCTTCCCACGAATCTTCCGGTTCCCCCCATTTACAGCAAGACGAATCCCGCCGACGCGCCCATTCTGACGCTGGCCATCACGTCGACGACGGTGCCGCTGCCGCGAGTGGAAGAACTGGCTGAAACGCGCATGGCGCAAAGGATTTCCCAACTCAAAGGCGTGGGCCTGGTGAGCATCAGCGGAGGGCAGCGTCCGGCCGTCCGGGTGCAGGCGAATCCCACGGCGCTGGCATCCTATGGACTGAGCCTCGAGGCTCTGCGAACGGCGCTTAACAGCGCCAACGTGAACCAGGCCAAAGGCAGTTTCGATGGACCGGACCAGGCCTGGACGATCAACGACAACGACCAGCTTCAGGCCGGCGCGCAGTACGGGCCGATCATCATCGCTTATCGCAATGGGGCGCCGGTGCGCATTCGAGACGTCGCCACGGTCATCGACGGCGCGGAAAACACCAAGCTGGCCGCGTGGGTGAACGCCGACCGGGCCATCGTTCTGAATATTCAGCGGCAGCCCGGGACCAATATCATCAGCGTCGTCGATACGGTGCAGGGGATACTTCCTCAAATCGAAGCCTCCCTGCCGGAAGGGATTCGCGTGCAGGTCATCACCGACCGCACAACCACCATCCGGGCATCGGTGAGGGACGTCGAGTACGAGCTGATGCTCACCACCGTGCTGGTGGTGATGGTCATCTTTCTTTTCCTGCGCAGCCCTTCGGCCACCATCATTCCGGGCATCGCCGTGCCTCTTTCGCTGGTGGGCACGTTCGCCGTCATGTACCTGCTGGGGTACAGCCTGGATAACCTATCGCTGATGGCGCTCACCATTTCCACCGGTTTTGTAGTGGATGACGCGATCGTGATGATCGAGAACATCTCCCGCTATATCGAGAGGGGCGACTCCGCCATGCAAGCCGCGCTCACGGGTTCGGCGGAGATCGGATTCACGATTGTGTCGTTGACGGTCTCGCTGATCGCCGTGCTGATTCCGCTGCTGTTCATGGCGGATATTGTGGGCCGCCTGTTTCGCGAATTCGCTGTGACTCTGGCAGTCACGATCATGTTTTCGGCGTTTGTCTCCCTGACGCTGACGCCCATGATGTCGGCTCGAATTCTGAGGCACCATCCGGAAGCCGAGCAGGGAGCGTTGTACCGTTGGTCGGAGTGGTGCTTCGTCAAGACCATCGAAGCGTACGGCAAGATGGTTCGGGTGGTGCTGCGTCATCAACCCCTGACGCTGCTGGTAGCCGTGGGGACGCTGGGCCTCACGGTTTACCTTTACATCATCGTCCCGAAGGGGTTCTTTCCGGTGCAGGATACGGGCGCCATCCTGGGTATTTCGCAGGCGCCGGAGACGGTATCGTTTCCCGCCATGTCCCAGCGGCAGCAAGGTCTGGTCCAGGTCATCCGCCAGGACCCGGCGGTTGAGAATCTCACTTCGTTCATCGGCGCCGATGGCGTGAATACCACCATGAATAGTGGCCGTATCCAGATCACGCTGAAACCGCTCGAAGAGCGTGCCGGTGTTTCCGCGGTGGATGTGATTCGGCGGCTGGAGCCGAAGGTGCAGCAGGTGGCGGGCATCCAGCTTTTCATGCAGCCGGTGCAGGATCTGACAGTGGAAGACCGCATCAGCCGGACGCAATACCAGTACGCGCTGGATGCGCCCGATAAGGCGCTGCTGGATCTGTGGGTTCCGCGCCTGGTGGACCGGATGAAACAGATACCCGAGCTGCGGGACGTGGCGAGCGATCAGCAGAACAACGGCCTCGGACTGCTGGTGAATATCGATCGCGACACCGCGGGCCGGCTGGGCATCACCCCTCAGAACATCGACGACGCGCTCTACGATTCCTTCGGCCAGAGGCAGGTATCGACGATTTATACACAGACCAATCAGTTCCATGTGATTCTCGAGGTGGCGCCCCAGTATCAGCAGGACACGGCGGCCCTGGCAGACATGTATGTGCCCATCGGATCGGCGTCGGCGAATCTGGCAACGACCATCGCACTGGCGGGCACGAATAGCGCGCTCACGGGCGCGGCGGCGCTCGCGCCGGCTCCGCTCCGATCACTGATCGGAGCATCCATGATTCCGTCTCCCATTACGATTAATCACCAGAGCCAGTTCCCGGTGGTTACCCTTTCGTTTAATCTGGCTCCGGGAGCGTCGCTGGGCGCGGCGGTTGACCATATCAAGCAGGTTACCCAAGGACTGGGCATGCCGGCCAGCATCGAACCCAGCTTCCAGGGAACGGCCCGCGCGTTTGAATTGTCACTGGCCAACGAGTTGGTCCTGATCCTGGCGGCCTGCGTCACGGTGTACCTGGTTCTGGGCATATTATATGAGAGCTTTATCCATCCCATCACCATTCTTTCCACGCTGCCATCGGCCGGAGTGGGCGCGCTTCTGGCCCTGATTCTGTTCAAGAAAGATCTGGATGTCATTGCGCTGATCGGCCTCATACTTCTGATTGGGATTGTGAAGAAGAACGCCATCATGATGATTGACTTTGCGCTGCAAGCGGAGCGCAAGGAAGGTAAGCCGCCGGAGGAAGCGATCTACCAGGCGTGCCTGCTGCGCTTCCGTCCGATCATGATGACCACGATGGCCGCGCTGCTCGGCGCGGTTCCGCTTGCCTTCGGCAGCGGCGTAGGTTCCGAATTGCGACAACCGCTGGGCATCTGCATTATCGGTGGACTGCTGATCAGCCAGGTGCTGACGCTTTTCACCACGCCGGTTATCTATTTGTACTTCGGGCGGGCCGCAGCCTGGGTCGCGCGGCTCCGTGGTTCCGCCAAGAGTGAAGAACTTGTTGCCGGGGCGGAATTGACTTAAGACTGGCGCATATGAGCATTTCCACGCCATTCATTCAGAGACCGGTCGCCACGACATTGCTCCTGGTGGCGGTGACGCTGGCCGGCGGCATCGGCTATACGCTCTTGCCGGTGGCGGCATTGCCGGAGGTGGATTTCCCGACCATCATGGTCAGCGCCGGCCTGCCGGGAGCGAGTCCCGATGTGATGGCGGCGTCCGTCGCGACCCCACTCGAAAAGCAGTTCACGCGCATCGCGGGCGTCACGGAAATGACATCCAGGAGCTCGGTTGGATCCGCGAACATCACACTCCAGTTCGATCTGAGCCGCGACATCAATGGGGCGGCGCGCGAAGTGCAGGCGGCCATTAACTCCGCGGCGGGATTTCTCCCTTCGAATCTTCCTTCCCTGCCCAGATACCGGAAAATCAATCCGGCCGACCAGCCGATTGTGCTGATGACACTGGAGTCGGATGTAGTGCCGAGGCCGCAGTTGTACGACATCGCCTCGTCGGTGTTTGCGCAGAAGCTGGCGCAAGTCAGTGGCGTCGGCCAGGTCACGGTGGGTGGAAGCTCGCTTCCCGCGGTTCGCGTGGAAGTGAATCCGCAGCCGCTCTCCCGCTACAACGTGGGTCTGGATCAGATCGGCTCGTTCCTCCAAGGCGCTAATGCGAATAAACCGAAGGGCGCGCTCGCGAGCTCCCAGGAGGAGATTCCGATTTACGCCAGCGACCAGCTTTTCCTGGCGAAAGACTACAAGGATCTGGTGGTGGTCTATCGGAACGGCGCGCCCGTTCGCCTGTCGGACCTGGGCCGCGTCATCGATGCCAATGAAGACGTCCGGAACTTCGGCGTTGTAAACGGCAACCCGATGGTTCAGATCCAGATCAGCCGCCAGCCGAATGCGAATATCATCGACACGGTGGCGCGGGTCAAAGCTCTGATGCCGCAGTTTCAGGCCCAGCTTCCGCCGACGGTCCGTTTCAGGATCGCCAGCGATCGCACCACCACGACCCGGGAATCGCTGAGGGACGCGCAGCGCAACGTGATCGTCTCCATCTGCCTGGTGGTTCTGGTGGTGTTCATCTTCCTGCGCAGCGCGTGGTCGACGTTTATTCCGAGCGTATCGGTGCCGGTATCCATCATCGCCACGTTCGGCGCGATGTATCTGATCGGGTACACCCTGGACAATCTTTCGCTGATGGCGCTGACCATCGCCACGGGATTCGTGGTGGACGATGCCATTGTGGTGATCGAAAACATTACGCGCCACCTGGAACATGGCATGAAGCCGATGCAGGCTGCCCTCAAAGGCGCGGAAGAGATTGGTTTCACGGTTTTGTCGATGAGCATGTCGCTCATTGCCGTCTTCATTCCCATCCTGATGATGAGCGGCGTGGTGGGGCGCCTGTTCCGCGAATTCGCGGTAATTCTCGCGGTCGCCATCGCCATCTCCATGGTGGTCTCCCTGACGGTTGTGCCCATGATGTGCGCGTGGCTCCTCAAGGCACACGGCACCCACGGATACTTCTATAACCAGACCGAAAAAGTCTACAGGTGGGTGATCTCCAGTTATGGGTCGGCGCTCAACGCCGTGCTGGACCATCCCGCGCCCGTGCTGCTCACCGTGTTCCTCACAGTGGGCATTAGCGTCTACCTTTATGACAAGATCCCGAAGGGGTTTTTCCCGCAGCAGGATACGGGGCGTCTGCAGGGCGCCGTCATGGGCGAGCAGCACATCTCCTACCAAGCCCTGGTGGAGAAGGCGAGGTGGTTCGAGGAGAAGGTCCGGATGGACCCGGATGTGGAAACAGTCACTATGGTAGCGGGCGCCAGCGGCGGCGGATTCGGCGGCGCGAACATGGCGCAGATCAACGTGCAGCTCAAACCGACGGGGGTTCGCAAGTCCACTTCCGACCAAGTGATTGCCCGTCTGCGCCGCCAGACTTCGGGCGTGCCTGGGGCTTCCCTGTTCCTGCAGAACTCGCAGGACGTGCGCGTCGGCGGCCGGCAAGGCAACGCGCAATATCAGTACACGCTGCAGGGGCCCGACTTCGACTCGCTGGCGGTATGGGGGCCGAAACTCCTGGATAAGCTCTCGACGGTGCCGGAAATTGCCGACGTCAGCTCCGACCAGCAGAACTCCGGCTTGTCGTCCAATGTGGTCATCGACCGCGATACCGCATCGCGCCTCGGTCTCACGGCGCAGGCTGTGGACTCCGCGCTCTACGACGCTTTTGGCCAGCGCCAGGTCTCGGTAATGTACAAGTCGATTAATCAGTACCACGTGGTTCTGGCCTTGCAGCAGCAATGGTGGGAAAGCCCGGACTTCCTGAATACCATTTACGTACAGACGCCCAGAGGCACCGACGTTCCTTTGTCGACCTTCACGCACTTCACGCAGGGGCTCACGCCCATTTCGCTGCCACACCAGGGACAGTTCCCGGCCACCACCCTTTCGTTCAACCTCGCGGAAAATGTTTCGCTGAGCGACGCCGTGACCGCGATTAACCGGGCGGAAGTGGAGATGGGCCTGCCCGCCAACATCACGGGCAAGTTCGCCGGCACCGCGCGGGCCTATCAGGAAGCGCTTGCCAACCAGCCCCTCCTGATCGCAACGGCGCTGCTGGCCGTTTATATCGTGCTGGGAATTCTGTACGAGAGCCTGATCCACCCTCTGACCATCATCTCGACGCTGCCGTCGGCCGGCGTAGGAGCGTTGGTGGCCATGGTCCTGTTCAAGAGCGATCTGGACATCGTAGGCATGATCGGAATTATCCTGCTGATCGGCATCGTCAAGAAGAACGCGATCATGATGATCGATTTCGCGCTGGCGGCCGAACGGAACGAGGGGATGAATTCGCGGGATGCGATCTACCAGGCCTGTCTGCTCAGGTTCCGGCCCATCATGATGACGACCATGTGCGCGCTGCTGGGCGGGATGCCGATGGCGCTCGGCTGGGGCGTGGGAGCGGAGTTGCGAAAGCCACTCGGAATTTCTATCGTAGGAGGCCTCTTAGTCAGCCAGATGTTGACTTTGTTCACCACGCCCGTAATTTATCTTTATTTTGACCGGCTGCGCAAGCGTTTCGCGCGGCGGCAGCCGAGTTACCGGCACCGTCCCGGTTTTCTGATTCCAGGCGGGGTCGCCGAGAGCGGTGATTGATGACACGACTTTGGAAAATCGCACTTCTTGCCTCTCTCCTCTGTTCCGGTTGCACCATCGGCCCGCGATACCAGCGGCCCGTGGCACAGACGCCGCCGGCCCTCAAGGAAATGGCCGGCAACGGCCAGTGGAAGATGGCCACTCCCAGCGATGGCCTGCTCAAGGGCAACTGGTGGGAGATTTTTGGCGATCCTGAACTGAACCGGCTGGAAGAGTTAGTCAATCTCAATAACCAGAACGTAAAGCAGGCGGAAGCCCAGTTCCGGCAGGCGCGGGCACTGGTCTTAGCCAATCACGCCGACTACTATCCCACTATCGGATCGACCCCCGCGATCTCACAAAGCTATGCAGAGAAGAAAGCCAGTCATGGCTTTTCATTACCCGCAGTGGCGACCTGGGAGCCGGATCTGTGGGGCCGGGTTCGTTTGTCGATTGAGAATGCGGTGAGCAACGCGCAGGTGAGCGCGGCCGATCTCGAGAATATCCGGCTAAGCCAGCAGGCGCTGCTGGCGACCGATTACTTCTTGCTGGCGGCGCAGGACATGCAGCTAAATCTGCTAAGCAATACGATCGAAGCCTACGACAAGAATCTGCAGCTCACAATCAACCGCCACAGTGGTGGAGTTGCGTCGAGGTCCGATATTACCCTGGCGCAAACCCAGCTTGCGGGCGCCCAGGCCCAGAGTACGCAGATGCGCATCGCGCGAGCGCAGGACGAGCACGCCATAGCCATGCTGACCGGTCAACTGCCCGCCTCTCTCGAAATTGGCGCCAGCAAGATCGGCGGCCCGCCTCCGCCCATTCCGGTGGCTATTCCCTCGCAGCTCCTCGAGCGGCGTCCCGACATCGCGGCGAATGAGCGTCAGGTGGCCGCCGCCAACGCCAACATCGGCATTGCCGAGACCGCTTACTATCCCACGTTGACTCTTTCCGCGAGCCCCGGTTTTCTTTCAACAAGTCTGGTGAATCTGTTGACCTACGCCGGTCGCTATTGGTCCGCGGGGCCTTCGCTCTCTCAGACGCTGTTTGATTTTGGCCGTCGCGGGGCTGCGTTGGAGAGCGCCCAAGCCGCATACGACGCAACCGTTGCCGCTTACCGGCAGACTGTTCTCTCCGCCTTTCAGGAGGTCGAGGACGATCTTTCCAATTTGCGTTATCTTGCTGAACAGGCGGTCGAGGAGCAGGAAGCCGTTGTAGCCGCCCAGGAGGCGCTGAGTCTTGAGATGGACCGGTATAGGGCCGGAACGGATTCCTATCTGAACGTCATCACCACCCAGATCATCGCATTGGGCGACGAGCAGACCGCCATCACCATACTGCAGCAGCGCATGAGTGCGGCGGTGGATCTCGTCAAGGCCCTGGGCGGCGGCTGGGACGCCTCGACCTTACCGTCGGGCAATGCTCTTCGTTCGGCCGCGCTGGCCGATCCGAAGAGCACGCAAGGCGTAGCTCGGCCGGTCGGCAGGTAGGCAGAATCGACCTGTCTGTAGACAGGACTGAGCCTGAAAGCGACTCTCCGCTCGAATCCTCGATGGGCTGAGAGGCCGAGCCGGTCATGCTGGTTTCTTTTGGCGCTACGACTAAACTTGCACCGAACCGCGGCACTTAACTTTCCGGATTAATCAAATACTATCTCTCACTGTTGCCGGCGAGGGAATGAAGCCCGCGTGCCAGCAACGAAACGCCGTTTGGGAAGCCAAGGTCAGTTACCCTCCTATCCCACGGGGACACTTACTTCGGCCTGGGTCGAAGCGCAGACGCGCGTTCAGGCTCAGAGGCGAGCTATGCCCAACGTTTTCAGTGTGGAGGATGTGGTCGGGCAGCTAATCTGGATGCGAGTGAGTTTACTTACTCAATTCTGCTGACCAGTTAAATCTGTTCGCCTTATAGCCGAAGAGTAGTGATTTCATTGATTTGAGAGCTGCTAACCAAAGAAAGCGTTGCCTTCCTGCTTACCGGCCAATAATCTTTCTCATGTGGGATCAGTTTTTGTCGATAAGGCTTTCAGATCGAAAACTCTGAAGTCGTGCGCTGCCTTTGGCAATGGCTTCGCACGGCACGGGGCCGATCTAAGGAGTGATTATATGCGGCGAATCGCCCGATTGACGTCATTTTTCGCTACCATTGCCTGTTCCTGGGCGTTGGCGGCCACTGTTCCTGTCGAGCAAGTCACGGTAAGCCCGTCCACTGTAAGCCTGGCTCCTTCAGGAACTCAACAGTTTACGGCAGCAGTAACGGGGACACCCAATACAGGGGTGACCTGGTCGGTGAATTGGGCGGGGGGGGCGATCTTGGGGACGATCTCCAGCAGCGGCCTGTACAAGGCTCCCGCGGCGCTCAGCAGTCCCCAGACCATCACCATCACAGCTACCAGCGTGGCGAATATGAGCAAGACGGCTACGGCCAGCGTGACCATTGTTCCCTCCGTACAGGTCACGGTGAGCCCATCCAGTGCGAGCCTGGCGGCTTCGGGGACTCAGAAGTTTACCGCGGCACTGACGGGCACGGCGAATACGGCAGTGACGTGGAAGGTAAATGCCATTGCCGGCGGCAACTCCACCGTGGGTACGGTGTCGAATACGGGCCTTTACACCGGGCCGGCCTTGCTTAATAGTCCCCTGTCGGCCACAGTCACGGCGACGAGCGTGCAAGACTCCACCAAGTCGGCGACCGCGAGTGTCACGGTCACGCCTCCGGTCACGGTCACGGTCACGGTGTCGCCGGCCACCGTCAGTCTCGGAGTTGGCCAGACGCATCAGTTTTCGGCGACGGTTACCGGCTCGTTGAACACAAGCGTCACGTGGTCCGTGAGTCCGGCGGTGGGGACGATCTCCAACAGCGGCCTGTACTCCGCCCCCGCGACGCTCGGCAGTTCGCAGACCGTCACCGTGACGGCTACCAGCGTGGCGAATACAAGCACGAAGGGAACCGCCAGCGCGACCATTGTTCCTAACGTACAAGTCACCATGAGTCCGCCCACTGCGAGCTTGATGGCAGCGCAGACTCAGCAGTTTACAGCAACGGTGACGGGAACGGCGAACACGGTCGTTACGTGGTCGCTCATCCCGTCCGTGGGGACCATTTCTCAGGCCGGGTTGTACACCGCGCCGGCGTCTGTGAGCGCCGCCCAAAATGTGACCGTGATTGCGACCAGTGCGGCGGATCCTTCGAAGTCCGCGCAGGCAGTCGTGGGACTCTTACCTCCTTCGATACCTCCGGAAACCGGGGGTCTGGTGTCGTTTCCCACGCCCTTGATCAGTGCCAGCCTGCTGAGCAATCCCGGCTTCGAGCAAGGGAATGCCGGGTGGTCGGCCGGCGGTTTCACCGTGGATACGGCCGTGGCCCACAGCGGCCAGGCGAGTTTGCGCCTTACCAATGCCAACTTAGCCCCTTACACCCCGTCAGCCACTCAGATTGTCCAACTGAAGCAAGGGATCTACAACTTCGGCGGTTGGGTGAAAGTGAATGGAGTGGCGGCCACCACTGGTACTGGCGTGCGTTTCTGCCTGTACGCGCCCCCAACATATCCGTGGACTGTGGCGAGTGCCTGCACTTCGGTCGTCAGCGGCACTGCGGATTGGCAGTTCATCCAAACGATCAGCATCACCGTCCCCCAAGACACACCCGCCGAGTTTCTCATCGACGCCTACGGCAAACCGGATGGGACCGCCTGGTTTGACGATCTCTCGTTCACGCGTTCACAACTCCCGCTGCAGACTTTTATGCTGTATCCCAACTACCGCGGCATGCTGTTCGACGATCAATCGCAGGTGGCGCAGTTTAACATCGCCATGGACCCTCTGGGCGCCTTGCTTCCAAGCAACTTCCTTCTGAGCGGGCAGGTCACCGATGAGGCTACCAGCACGGTCGTGCTGCAGAGTTCTTTCCAGCCTGCGGCATCCCTCGTCGCGAGCTTCGACATGTCCAGCCTGCCGGACGGTCATTCCTACCAAGTTACGTTTCAGATGAACACGCCCGACCTTAGCCAGTCGTATACGTATCCGGCATACCGTATCGTCAAGACGCCAGGCTCGCAACGGGCTTCCCTGCCCGTGAGTTTTGACCAGCAGAACCGTTTCCTGCTGCACGGCCAGCCGACCTTCCTTTTGGGCGTGTACGATTCCGGCATGGGATATGATACCGACGAGGCGACCTGGACGAGCCAGTTCACCACCCAGCGGCGTTTGTTCGAGCTGCCCATCAACTTTTACCTCAACTACTGGTACGGCGCGGCTCCCAACAGCTCCATACTGCCGATGATGGATGCTCTCCAGCAGCACGGCATTTACAACCTCACCAATGCCAACTGCTCGGGAAGCACAACGGTGGATCAAATGGGGGCAAACTGGTTCCTAAACGGACCCAATTCGGTCATCCAGCAGCGGGGCGCGCACCCCGGCTTCGGCGGCTTCTATGCCGCCGATGAATGCATCCCCGGCCTGGTTTCCAACGTGTTTGGCCACTACCAGTTGATGAAAGCCCTGGATCCCGGAGGCATGGTGCTGGGCACGCTTCTTCCCGATGCCAATGTGCCGGAATGGCGCGATGCCGTGGATGTCTTAGCTACGGACCCATACCCCCTCTTCGGAGCGCCGCCGCCAGCAGGGTACCCGCTCTCGATGGTAGCGAAAGCCGCCCTGAGCACTCAGAATGCAGTGATGGGCAGCCGCCCCTTTGTGACCGTCATCCAGTTCTTCCAGTTCACCTCCAACAGCCGCTGGCCGACACAGGCGGAACTGCGCAGCATGAGCTACGCGGCCATCGTAGGAGGTGCTAACGGGCTGTTCTACTGGAGCCTGGGGGCGGACGCGCTGGCGTACATTTGCGATGGCAGCGATGCTAACCACTCCCCATCCGGATCGGGATCGTGGTGCCAGGCCAAGATCGATAATTTCACGAACCTGCAGAACGTGATCACCGAAATCCAGGCCCTGACGCCCGCGCTCACCATGCCGGACCGTCCCGGCCTGCTGGCGGCCAACAGCAACTCAACCATCCTGACGCGCGTGAAGTATAACGGCACAACCGCATACCTGATTGCGTATAACGCATCCAATTCGGCACAGTCGGCAACCTTCCAGTGGGGCCAAGGCTTCGCCACGATCTCGGTACCTCAGGAAGCACGAACGATCCAGCCGAATGGCAGCAGCTTTACCGACACGTTCCTCTCGAACGGCGTCCACGTCTACGTGATTCAGTGACGATGCCGGGCAAGGGGCGGCAGAGGTTCTCATCTGCCCGCCCCTTGGCCCCCGCCATGCTCGCGGGTCCGGCCTCCCGGCGTTCCCTCGACTCACCGGCACGTCGAGTGGAGTATGCCGCCCTATGCAGGTACGCCGTTGTTCCGTCGTACTTCACACGCTTCGGCTGATGCACAGTGCGGGACGGACGGGGTTCGTCCACTCGCCCCACGAAGGGGCGCGCTGCCTGCGACTGCCCCCGCGCGCTGCGCGCTTCCCAAGGGGAGCGTACCAGCCTTCAATCAATGTAACCTCAGGCTACTCCGGCGAAACACTCTCTATCTTACGTTTGACCTCAGGAATCGATAACAGCCGGCTGTATATCCGTTCAGCAACAAATCTATTCCCCGCAACGGAGTAATGGCCTTTTGCTTCTATGTACTTGGTGCTGTCCTGTTGAATGAACATCTCACCCACCTGTCGCACCGGCAGCGCCAGAAAATCCGGGAGCAGATCGATCACAGCGATACTGCGCGCACTGGCTTCAGCGCCGATCCATTGGCGCCAATCTTTAGATTCGGACCGGTAACATTCTCCTTCGGTGGGCAGGTAAACGAATACGAAGACACGATTCCTCGACCGATCGAGGTCGCGAAAAGAATCGAGCATGCGCAACACGACCTGGCGTTGCTGTGCCGCGGACTGGCTCGGCACACCGGATGCGGCGTCGTGCCGGGCGGGGGTGAATCTCTTGAATTTCCGAATCAGTCGCCGGAGGACTGAGATAGACCTCACCTGATCGAGCCGCTGATAGATAGATACCAGTCTGGCCCGCCATAACCCCTTTGGCACAGGGGTGTTCCCGGCCACCAGTTGACCCTGGTCCAGCCTTAGTACGGGCTTCTTGTAACCGAGGAATTCGTCGCTCTGCATCCGGTCAAAATCATCGCCGATCACCGCGACCACATGCACGTCCGCGTTAAGGCGATCGATGTCGCGCCTATACCACAAAAAGATCTGATCGGCTCCAAATCCGCCCTGTCCCATGTTTACGGTCTGGAGCCTGCGATCGCGAGATTCGAGCGTCTGGCACCAGGTCTCGTCGTTGCTGACTCCGTATCCAAAGGTGAATGAGTCGCCCGAACAAAGTACCCTGAGCTTCCCTGCAGGAACCTTCTGACTAAAGTCCTCGTTACTCCGATAACCCTGAGAGTTAATTTTTACGTACTTTGAAGTCCCGTACATATCAGGAATGTAAATGCCGGGAACATTGCTCCAACCCAACTCGCTGTCGTAGCGCGTATGCAGTCTCTCGGCCATGATAGGCGCCGCGGCAAAGTCTCTTATCGCCAGAGTGATGCTGCACACACCCTCGAATAGGAGGAAAATCAGAAAGGCTACAAGAAACCCGAAGACAACATTCCTGAGTGTCTCGAATGGACTTCCCTGCCGTTGCGTCCGAAGGTTCGCCGCGTTAACCTCCTGCGATGCCATCTTGTCCTCGGGCGTGGTATTCGGTCCTGTCATCCCGAACGAACCCAAAACCGCGAAGTCCTGAGTTTTCCGAGCATCTCACGAACACCTCTACTCCCCACGCCGGCTCTTCGACCACTCTCTCCGCCTACCTTTTGGGCTTTCTGGCCAGTAGCAATTATACTCCCCTCCGCTTCGATTGGAGATTTTTCTCTCATTTCATCCATCCCGAGCCACTCCGGCAGCCTAGGAAGGGGGCCACTTGTGGCTCCTCCAAGCGCGCAAAATCCTGGAAGTGCCTGATTTCATGCGATTTCTCAGACAAGTGTCCATTTCCTCCGCCCTCGCCCCGGTCAACGACCAGTTGTCGATCCGCTTCGGCAGCACCAGCCGGCGCCAAAGGTCCCCAGGTTGTAGGCCCTCACGCTCAGCCACAGCCTAGTGTACCTGGATGCCGAATCGCTCCCGGACTGCACCAATGTCTCCAGTTTGTCCCACAGACGGATCGGGCTTTCGTGCGAGATGGCGACAATCGGGTCTGTCTCGGCCAAAAACGCAAGGAAGCCTCGATCGCGGAAAGGCTCGATCGCCGAAGCATTCCCATTCCAGGCAATCCAGCATTGTCTGAAGCAGGCGGGCATCACAGCCGAACAACTGGACTGCGCCGCTTCATAAGGTATTAGGGTCTTCGAGCTGCTCACTCAATTTGTGGTCGGTAGATGCTGATCGGTCCGAGTGCGAATGCCGGGCGGCCGCGGCGAAGTTGATCGTCCAAATCAGACCGGTCGATCGTGACAATAGTACCTGGCCACTTCATGATCGGCGAAGATCCCAAGAGAGCGTGCCGTGAAGAGTTCCGGACCTCGATATACTCGAATTGAACGTTGGGTGCTGCTTCTCGCACCAGGATTCGCAGTGGGTATTCCCAGCTATTGCCACCGCAAACAACTCCGACCCGGGCAGATGGCGTCGTAGACAGTTCGGCCGCGGCGGCCACGTAAGGGCCCTGCCAATCGGCACTTTCTTCGAAGTACTGCGCCGTTCTATCTCGAAAGAGGATGCTTGAGTGCATTGAGAGTAGTGGCCTCGTGGCGTTCCTGGTGGCCGGCAGCACACCGACCACCAACAACACTATTCCGACGGCGAGCGACGATCTCCGAAGGCCCGTCAGACTGAAAGCGACCCCCATAATCGGAGTTGCCGCCACGAACAATGGCAATTGAAGGCGGGAAATCCAAGGCTGCCATTTCAAGAACGCGCAAAATAAGAGGAGCCCGGTGCAGACGCATACCGCGTAAATCCGGTTCCTAGATCCGCCAGGCGCAGACCAGAGACAGATCACAATTGCCAGCCCTCCTAACAAGACATGCAGAGGGTTTCCGGCGGTGTCCTCATGAAGGGCTGGTCCTAGAAATCGGAAACGCGTATGCGCAAAAGTGGTCCGCCGGTCGTTGATGTCCCATCTGATGAGTTGATGGAATCGCTGCACTACCCCCACGACTACGCCCCTTCCACGCGGCAGCCCTGCTGCGTGGACGGCCACGTTGCGAACGACATTGGAAGCAATGGCCGCCGGGGAATGAACCTCGTTCTGGTAGGCATCTTCGTCCGGCGGTTCCAGCAATGACCCGAAAGTTCCCCAGTTCCGCTGGAAATGCGAAGCGTTCACGGCGACAATGCAGAAGGCCATCCAACTCAGTACGGCGATGGCCCGCATCCCGTGCCGGCGGTACATCGAAGCGCCAATCCATATAACGAACGGCGCAGCGAATAACAGTCCACTCATTTTGGTGAGCGCGACCAAACCCAAAGTTGCTCCTCCAAGCGTCGCGTTCCCCCAAGTAACACGCTCATTCATCAGATCCATCGCAACATTCACAAAACACAGAAGCCAGAAAGCGGTCACGTAATCGTTCTGTGTGCTGGATCCCTGCAAAATCCCCATTGGGATCGTAACGCAGCATACGGATGCGAACAATTGCCCCTGGCCAGTGGCTCCAAGTTTGCTGGCAACCCTCGATACTCCGATGACACTTCCCAACATTGAAATGCATTGGACACAAGCCGAGAAGCGGTCTCCGCCGGACAGAATTTGAAGATGCAGGATCACGAATTCGGCCCACGGGCCCAAGTACAACTGCCGGAGGTCGTGAGTGGGATAGTTCCGGAGGGAATGATGATCCATCCAATTCAAGACTCGCGTCAGGTGGTAAGTCATCGAATCAAAGTTGTTCGGAGCGGAAATCAAAGCCACGCAGGCTGTAATGAAGAGAATCACACCAATTCCGCTTAATAGAATTCTTTGAGACGTTTCCCGAGGTATTCCGGAAAACACTGATCGCACAGAAACCATCACTGCTCGTGGCTCCGAGACCCAAAAGAGAACGGCGGCACCGACCGAGATCAGAAGCCAAGCGGTTACCAGAGGCCAGAAGGCGAGCTCTTCAAATAGGCTAAGACCTTCCGTAAGTGCGGTGATCGCGATACCCCAGACTGCCCAAGCGGCCAAGAAGGCATCGCGCCAATCGGGGAGTCGCTTGCTTAGTATCCCGAAGAGACAGAGCCACAGTGGAAGTATCAAAAGCGCGAGCATTTGGTCACGGGCCAACTCCCAAGCGCCTTCACCAGTTTACACTGGGGCGGCGAATCTACAGGCTGAGAGTTTTGACCGGGATTTCCGTTTTGGCTCCCGGTTTCCAGTCAGCATATCACAAGCCGAGGCGATGCAACACCCAAACGCCAACTTCTGGTCCGCGTCGGCCGGCGCAGCGCCTGAGGTTCTACCCGCCGTCTTGGACCCGGCGCGCTGTGGAAATGACGGGCGGTAGTAGCGCGGCTCGCGCACGCCGCACCGTTCCGCCACTTGGTTACAACCGGGGCGGTTACACCAGCTTGCCGCGCGTGCCCGGCGGCAGTTCCATGTGCACTCGCCGAGCACCGCAACGAGAGCCGCGATTATCGGTACCGGTACAACGTCACGCGCTGGATCGCGCGTTCGCCCCACGAAAGGCGCACGACGCTTTGGGAGGAATCGTCGCCCCCGAGGAAATGCGTCGCCACCCACTTGCCGGTCTTGTCAAACCGGCCCGCTTCCTGCTCGGCCAGACCGGCAATCGGCGGCCCCGGCGTGTCCGGCGTGAAACTGATCATCACATTATTGCCCGCCACCAGGTACTCGTCCGGGCCGGCCGCCATGAATAGACCGTAGCCGATCAGATCGGGTACGACATTCTGCTGGCCGCGGCCGCGTGGCAAGCCCACGTTCAAGATGTAGTTCCCCAATTTCACTTTTTCGTCCGGTTTCTGCTTGTCCAACACCACTCCCGCGATCGTGCCTTTGCTCTGGTGCTCCAGGATCTGAGGAGCGATTTGGGAAAGGGTCAAGAACGCCTGCGAAAGCGCCTTGGCTTCGTATTCGGGAGGCACCGGCGGGAGTGGCTTGCTAGAGCCGGGCCCGCCAAACCCGAACAGCCGTGTGGGCGCATCCATGCCCGCCGGCGTATGCCATGCCGGCGAATTGATGCCCGTCTTTGTGAACCAGTCCAGCAAGCCGTCATTCCCCATCCCGGAATAACCGATGGCGCGTTGCTGGCCGATGGCATAGAAGGCATGGCCGGCGCCAACTTCACCGTCCGCCGCTTCGACCGTGAAGAACGGAACGGCGCGGGCGTAGCGCGTGGTGATATCGACTATGTGATTCGCGGCGTCCTGGCGCCCCATGTAAGCATCGGGGCAGGACATGTCCACCGCCGGAGCGCCCGCTTTCAAGATGTCGATCACGTGGTCAAACGCCTCGCCACGCGGACCCCTCCCCCAGCCTCTAATGCCCCACACATTCACGAACATGGGGACCGGGTATTCCTTCTTGCCGGCCTCCGCGACGCGATTGATATAGCGCGCATAGTGCCAGACCATGAAGATCTCGTCCGCCTCCGGACCTTTGCCGAATACCTCTTCCCACGTCCCGGAGGTCTTGAAGCCGGCCGCTTCCCAGACTTTGTGGAGATCCGGTTGCAACTCATCTTTGTGCTTCTGGAGGTAATCCATCAGCTCGGCCGGAACCGGCGCCGCAAATGCTTTTTCTGCCAAATCGGACCGGTCCCGCGAGTCGCCGTTGATGCCGATTTCATTCTCCACTTGAGCCATGATCACGCGGTGCGTCCGGTCCACTTCGCGGATGTGGCGCATCAGGGCCGCAAACGCCCGGGCATCCGCTTCCGAGTTGTTCTCGTTAAAGGTGGAGAGGGCTTCGATGGTTCTGCCGCCCTTGATTTGTGCGCGCGGGAAATGATCCTGGTCGGCCTTCACCCACACCGGCACGAATTGGGACTCGCCGTTTTTCCAGCTTCCGAACCACACCAGGACGACGTGCTGGCCGATCTGCCGGGCGTCCTCGATGGTCGCATCCATGATCTTGAAGTCGTACTTGCCTTTCTGGGGCTCGATCCAGTTCCACCCCACGGCAATGTCCGAGGTGTTCTGGTGCGTGTCGGCCTGCACCTGTAACATGTACTTCAGGTACTCGAGGTTGGATGGTCCGCTGGTGGGCGGTTCCGCGCCCAGAACGAGGAAAGGCTTCCCGTCGACGATCAACTGCGTGGCCAAGCCGCGCCTCTCCAGATGGGGAACGGCCGAATCCGCGGGTCTGGTTTGCGCATACGCTGCGGAGATTGCCAGGGCGCAAACCACGGCGCCGCCGGCGCGAATCGAAATTATCATTATGTTGCTCCTCTTGCCATCCCGGCTGGGCATAACGCCCGCCGAAACGTCACGGAAGCCCAGACGGGCCGTAACGCCGGACGAACTGACTTAGCCAGGATTTCCATTGTGCCGTCCTGGTTCGGTGTTGATTATACATCCAACCGCCCTTTGGGAGCTGGGTTCCCTCATGTTCCGCAATTCGCGATTGACTCGAAGGGGCGTCATCCGCGAACGTTGAATGCGCTTCGCCTTTACGGGCTCGCGCGCCAGGACGCGGGGTGATCGGCGGCTTTCCGTCGCAGCAATACGATCAGCCCGAACGCAGTCGCGAGAAGCAGCACACTGGCAGGCTCAGGGACGCTGGCAGGCTCAGGGACGCCATCGATTTGGAACTGGAGTTCGGGGTTTGGCCCGCCGACGGGCGTCCATCCACCGACGCCCAGGGGCGAGGTCGTAAAATCGGTCGGAACCGGCTGGCTGCCTCCCTGCTCCCAACCGATTTCAGTGAAGCTGTCGACGGGCGTCAAGACCAGCCAGTATTGTGTTCCCGCCAGTAATTCAGGGTTGAAGCTGGATTGGGCCGGAACAATGCCCCCGAGCGGTGTTGCCGGAGCTGTCAAATCTGTCCCGAACTGTTCGATTAACGTGCCTGGGGCACCGGCCAGATCCGAGAACAAGGAGACGTTGAAATGAGGGTCGCCGCCGAAACCCAGAACTTGAAACACTACTATCTGGGCGTCGGCTAGCGAACCCGAGACAGAGGGGGTGAACGCGGTCGCGAGCGATACGCTGCCGAAGTTGGACCCCGCGACGGCGTCCCCGCCGCAGCAGGGGCCAGTCAAATTGGTAAAAACGTCGGCATGCAAAGGCGCTGAAGAACTTGCAAGAGCGCTCATGAAGCTGACGACCGCCACCCAATGCCGTACACAGAGAAACCGAAACATATAAGCCTCCTTCGAATAGTCTCGTAAAGCCTGGCGCTGAGACAGCTCAGTTCGGGCAATTCTTCGCAGCGATTCAAGAATCTCCATTTTGGCATCCTCGCCGGCATCCAATATACACCCAATCACCTGGGCGGATGCTGGACTTGCCGCGGAGGCTGCTCGATAGACTGATCCGCTGGGCCGCAGCACGCGGATTCGCCGGGCGCCAGCTCGTTACCGGGCGTTGCTCGCCGGCAGCCCGACTGGCACTGCTGCGCTGGCACCGCCGCGTAGTTATCAGAATTTGAAGTGCAGAGCCAACTGTAGGATTCGCGGATCGGCTGTGCTGGAGATCTGGCCGAAGCTGGGATCGCCGATGTTGGTGTCGGGGTTGGAGAACTGCGCCGAATTCAATAGATTGAAGGCGTCGACGCGGAATTCCAGATCGTATCCTTCTTTCACGACGAAGTGTTTCGATAGCGCGAGATTGACATTGAACGCGCCGGGGCCGCGCAAAACGTTGCGGCCCAGCGTACCGTAGGTGAACTGGTTCATGAGCGAAGCCGGGTTCGCCCCGTTGACCAGCTCCTGGTTCAGCGCCACTTCCCGTGCGTTGGAAAAGCTATTGGGATTGAACCAGTAGTTGCCGCTTTGGTTGCCGCCGGCGTTCGCATTGTTGATGGTCTGGAAGTTCTTGGCGTTATAATACACGACGGGCGACACCAAATCCGCGCGGACCCATTGCGGGTCGCCGACGCCGGAAGGCCCCGGCGTTATCGGTGACGGCGAGACACTCGGAAACGCAAACACATCCAGCGGGAAACCGGAGCGATAAGTCACGATCGGGTACAGCGTCCATCCTTTGGTGAGTTGCGACGGGCCCTTCTGCCAGAGTTTTTCAAACGGCATTTCCCATCCGCCCGAGAGCGAGAGGGCCTGCCGGATGTCGAAGTCGCCGGACGCCATGAATTGGTAATGGTTGTAGTAGGGCACTGAGGTATTGCGCTGGCGATAGCCCGATTCGTTGTCGATTTCGTGCGACCAGGTATAGGCGAACTTGAAGAACGTATTGCCCAAGCTGGAATTCGACATACGCTTGGTCAGGTCGAACTGCAGGCCATCGTACTTGGCGCGGCCCACGTTCTGGAACTCGTTCATGAAGGTGTAGTCGCCCTGAAAGCCCGGAGTCAGGTTCAGGACACGCGTATCGGTGCCGCGCACGAACGGGTCGATGTCGACCAGTCCGGTGAGCCCGTGTGCCTGGTAGCCGACATGACCTGCCTGAAGCGTGAGGTTGTTGACCAGTTGCTGCTGCACGGTCAGGTTGTACTGATAGATGTACGGCGTCCTGATGTGCGGGTCGACGTAGAAGGGGTCGGCGCCGCCGATGGGCAGGTAACCCGCGTCGGCGAAGTTCACGTTGTGGTCAACCGGCTTGGAAGGGAACGGATTCACGGAGCCGGCGGCGGCATAGGGGTTGGACAGAATTCCCGGGTCGGAGACAAAGCCTCCCGCAGGCGCCGAGAAGTCCAGGAAAGCCGCCCCGAAGAACGGCGACTGCCCGTTGAACTGGAGGTTATCCTCGGCCTTCAGAATGTCGTAGAACACGCCAGCGCCTCCGCGGACGCTGGTCTTGGCATTGCCGAAAACGTCCCATGCGAAGCCGGCGCGGGGCGCCCAGTCCCTTTTGTCGGGGAAATTCGCGCCAGTCGGCGCGTTTTTGTCGCCGGGAAAAAGCAAGCCCAGGGGCGCGCCGGGAAAGACGGTGGACTGCTGGCCCGGAATGAAGGAAAACGATCGCCCATGGGTGTCGTACTTGGGTTGGTTGTATTCGTACCGCACGCCATAGTTCAGGGTGAAGTTGCGCGTCAGCTTCACGGAATCCTCCACGTAACCGGCCATGGAGTAGGAGCGAATGTTGGTCGGGGCGTTGGGATACTCCTGGAAGTCGTCCGGCAGTCCCATCAGGAAGTCGGCGCGGTCGTTGCCCGAGCCGATCCCCGTACCCGGTCCGTAGAAATCGAACTCGCCGTTCAGGTAATACCCGTAAATCATCGCGTCCCGGTAATTCGAGTAGTAGATCCCGCCCTTGATCGAGTGCCTGCCCTTGTTCCAGGCGAGGTCGTTCGTGAAGGTAATCGTGTTATCGACTATATTCGCCGGGCCGAACGGATTAAAGCCCGCAAACATGCCTGAGCCCAGGAGGTCGATATTAGTGGGACCGTCCACGAGGTCCGGCGTGATGTTGATCCCCAACTGCGAAGGGCCGGGCGTGGTGCCGATCGGGTAGTTCTGGTAATTGTTGTTGCGCTGGCCGGTGAGGCGCGCCACATCGAGCAGCGCCGGCGTGAAGGTATGGGTGTAGGTGATGCTGGCGAAGTACGCGGAAACGTCGTCGGCGATCGGATAGCCGTTGACGGTGGTAGCGCCCGCGGCGCCGGAGTACGGCACTGTGCTGGGCGTGTCCTGAGCGGCCATGGTGGCGCTCAGGGTGTCCCGACTACCGAGAGTCCAGTCGAGTTTGCCGAGAAACTCGTTGCGGTTCGCCTGCGACGTGGCCTCGGGGAACACATACCCGGCGGAAGAAACGGGGATCAGGTTGTTCTTGAAATAGTTCAGCGCCACGGGACTGATCCGCGTAGGGTCGATGATGGCCTTGCCGGCCAGCGACGGGTTGCTCTGAAAGTAGGGGTTGCTTTCCAGAAATGCGGCCACCGCGGGATCCGGACCGCCGTTGGACGATTGGGAAAAATTCCCCTGCTCCTCCAGCGGCGTGAAGGTCGTAACCTTGCCCGAGGCCGCGTTGGCGTTCTGTTTCTGCCCCTCGTAAGAGAAAAAGAAAAAGAGTTTGTTGCGCCCGTCCACGACGTGCGGCAGGAATATCGGGCCGCCGATGGTTCCACCATACTGGTTCCGCTTCAAAACCTGGCGCGCGATCCCTTGTTCGTTGTTGAAGAACAGGTTGGCGTCAAGATCCTCGTTGCGCAGATAATCGAACGCCGTGCCGTGCAGCGTGTTGGTCCCGCTCTTGGTCACCACGCTGACCACGCCGCCGCCGTTGCGCCCGTATTCGGCCGAGTAGTTGCTTTCCAGGACGCGGAACTCCGCCACGGCATCGGGATTAGGATTGATCACCACATCGTTGTTGATCAGATGGTTGTTGTTGCCACCGTCAAGCAGGTAGGTGACCGAATCGGAGCGCATGCCGCCGATCGAATAGGATCCCGCCTGGCGCGAAGCGTCGCTGTTCTTGGCGGTCGCGCCAGGTTGCGTGCCTAGCAGGTCGAGCGTGTTGCGCCCATTGAGCGGCAACTCGAAAACGGCATTTCCGTCGACCGTCGTACCCATGGTCGAGTTCTCGGTCTCCACGGCGCTGGCAGCGCTTTCAACCGAGATCGTGTCCCTCGTGTTGCCCACTTCGAGTGTCAGATCGACACGCAGAGTCTGGTTGATTTCGAGCGGGTTCTTCGCCTGCACGACCAGGCGCGCGAAGCCCGGCGCCTCGGCTGCGACCTCGTACAGGCCGATCGGCAACTGCGAGACCTGGTAGAAGCCGTCCTTGTCGGTCGCGGTCTGCCTGGAGATCTGCGTGGCGATGTTGGTGACGGTCACTTTCGCCCCGGCAATGACTGCCCCCGTCGGGTCTATAACGTTGCCCGCGACCTTTCCCGTTGCGTCCTGGGCCTGAAGACCAGCGGCCAGGGGAAAAAACAAAGCCAATAACAATCCGGTTCTTACGCTGACGATGCGACGAATCATATCATTCCTCAAAACATGTTTCCTCAAACGTTGGAGAGGGCTTCTGGCGCCTGTTGGCCATGGGCAACCCAAGGGCCATCACAACAAACGAGGCAGTTGGCACGCTCGGGCGAACGCGACCCCCAGTGCAGCCGTCACAAACCGGTCCAAAACGATAAAGAGAATTCTAACACTTTTTATCGAATGCTTCCACGGGCTGATAGCCGATGAAACCGGACTGGAGATTTCGGTGTGTCACTTCCCACCTGGTACCAGACGCGGAACGGCCGGCGGTCCTGGCTGAGATCGCCGCGCTTCGCCACGAAATCGAAGCATCCGACAACGAAATGCGCCGTGACCAAACGGAGACTGACATCATGGCAGACATCGATGGAAATTCACTCACTGCGGAAGAGTTGGAACACGTCAAGAAATTCCGCGAAGCTCATGCGAGTAAGGTCGGGCAAAGGGAACGGTTTGAGAAAATTACAACACACACCTACACCGTTGCTGGGACTGCACTCACTCGCCATTCGGCACGCCGATCACGATGAAGGTTGCGAAGGCGCGCAAGCAACAGATACTGCCGAACCTGGACCGTCACGCCGAAGCCGCGGGCGCCAGCACTGTTACGTCCACCGCCCTCGCGCTTGAACAAAACGGGGCCGGTTTCGAGGAAAGTGATGGCGAGGCCCGGCGGGCGGAGGACACAGTCGCCACGCCCCCCTACGCCGTGGGAGCCAGATCCCGCTTCCGCACGCTACGCAGCACGCCGAGCGCGATGGGCACGGCGCCGGCGAGCATGCGAAGATCTGCTGGGGAGTGAGCCGCCGGCCCGCCTGCATCTCGATGCGCGTCAAAGCCGGACTCACGGCCGCCCCTCTGTGCTTCCAGTGATCGCTTTGCCAGCTTACCGCAAAGCTCTCACCCATCAATCGAATTCTTTCTTCCTCTAGCTGCCTTACGTTGCAAACACAACACCTAGGGCGGCGACCCGGTCAATTCCCAATTCCCACGGAAATTGGGGGGGGACCCTGGAGGACACTCAGAAACGTATTCTTGCGAGGCGGTGGCGGAGTTTTGATCTGCCGCTTTGGACGAGAGCCAGCATAGCCGCAGCGGGTTCACTGAAATGGCACCCCGCCCTTTGGGACCTACGGGCGATTGAACTCCCGCCGAGTCCCAGAGCTTATCGGTACCCGCGTGAGAGTGTTCCCCTCTACTTCGACGAAGTAGGTGGTCGAGTTCTTGTACACGCCGTTGCAGTCCCCCTCGCACCCAAGGTCCTGTTGCTGTAAGACAAGCCGGCCTGCTTGGTCGACCGTAATTGTCAGCTTCGCTGCTAGAGTTTGATTAAGAATCTGACCGTCCCCTGTACCTTGGTGCTCAGGAAACTGCCTGCGACATTCGTCGCCGTTGTCACTAGCGTCCTGCTTGGTGTTAAGTGTAGCGAATCTGTTATACGAGCTATCGCCGATAAGCTCAGCATCCTTCAATCCAGATTCTTCAAACGTATAGCTTTGCCGGTAGGAATCAGAAAATAGCATACACACCTCATCGACGCTCACGTTAGTTCGAAACTCCTTCCAAGACCAAAAACCCAATGCTTGGCGGAGCTTGCTCTCAGTGGCCTCGCGTTGGGCCCGCAACGCATCATCCTGTTCTGCTTTCTTGCGTAGCTTGTACTCCAACTCGCCGATCTTGTCCTGGACCTCGGCCCTTCCCGGAACTGCCTTATCATACTTCCGATACAGCGCGAGGCTTTCATCTAGCGCCCCGACGCATTCTTTGGCCTTAGCAGTAAAGAATATCCAAATCGGATCATTCTTCCCATGTGACGACACCTCATCGAGGGCCTCCGCCGCCGCTTTACAGTCGTGGAACTTATCGAGGGCTACCCTAGCCTCCGTGAATAAGTCAGCATCCGACCGCTGTGCATGAAGACTCGTGGGCCAGAATACGGCGAGCGCGGCACAAAGACTCAGGCTACTGAGGCTGTCTGCTTTATTGATCATTCTCTATACCTCAACAGTCTCGCTCTCTATCTAAGCGACCTCAGATAAGAAGCCAGGTTGGCCGTTTGAGTCAAGACCTTCTCATGCTCATAAGAAAGCATGTCGTAACAGGCTTGATTGCCAAACTCGCGTTCCATTATTATTCCTTGCTTGTCTTCATTAAGGTGCTTGATTAGTTCAAGAATCTGGCCATGAATGTCGTCGAGCCGGACACGCGTGTCGGTGTATTCGGATGAGTTCACGCTCGCGCTCCGCATGGTGCTTATATCTCTCGGAATCTCATTGACAAGGGACAACAGCGCGCTCCTGTGTCGTACGTAGGAATCAGAGAAAGTTGACAGAAGGGTTGGCTTCATGACGCCCAGAGCTACCTGGACCCAGAGGTCAGAAAAGAGGCCGGAAAGGCCAGTGTGCTGCTCCTCAACAATATGTTTGATGACCTCATCACTTGGCTCATCTAGGTCCCTGTTTGGCGAGATTGGCAGTTGACAAAAGCCCTCGACACAGGTATATCCTGGCGCCATTTCCTGGCACTCCTTATCCGAGGTACAACGTAGCGAGATACGACCCGGGTCAGATGACAATCCGGGCACTCGCGGGAGGCGCGGTCGCGATGCGTGTGCGTCGGCCAGCTTCGCATCCTCCACGCTACATTGGCACTGAAGTCTGGCAAGCTCTTCGGCGCGGGTCTGTCGGACATTCTGGTTGGCCCCAGCAAATTTCCGAAGTTGGTCGATCGCCGAGGTAGGATCCTTGTGCCAATGGTTTGCTGGGCAGATGGGCGGCGGACCTCCCGCCTGGCAGGTTCCGGGATGGTATTCTACCCATCCGAGCGCGGCAGAGCAGTATCGATTGCGGACTTGTGTCCACGCGGACCCGTCGTCGGCTCTCCATTGTGCAATGCGGCTCTGCTGCACCGCCGTGCAACGATCCGAGACGTTCATGCCGACCGCGGATGGGATTCGGGTGGCAATGGTCTCGTCGCGTTTTACGCGGGTGAAGGGATCGCCCAGAATTGCACAGGATTCCGGATCGGTTGCCCCCATATTGCTTGAATTGGCTTCCAGGTTCTGCGCAAGAGCGGTGTGATGGGTAGGGAGGATGCAAAACGACACACATGCGACCAAAACCAGGATCATGCGGCCGGGGCGCTTGAGGGTCATTGTTTTCAAAGTGTCAGCCCTGTAACGGAAGATGCAGTGCGCGGTTCTTGCGTCGCAATATGAAGTAGTTCGAATTCTGCGCAGTTGTACTATTTAGTACTAAAGCCGGGATAGCCTTGATGTGGATGGAGTTGTCGAAATGCGCCGCTTCTCGTCCGCTGCGCGCGGGCGTGCGGCGATTTCGTCAAGAGCGCGCCGCTTCGCTTCCATCCGAACGTTGGACTAACGCGAGAGCATGGCCCGCGAGACGTGTCCGGCGATGCTCATGATCGCCTCGTCGCCGGCACCAGACTCAGAGAGCTCCGAAACCAGCGTGCGGCGGTTAGCCGATCCGTCCGGTGTGCGAAACCGCTACCTCGTATCCTGCTTCCGCGAGGTGCTGTGCTATTATATCGTCTAGGAAGAAAGCATACATTTAGGAAGAATCTGTAAATGGCTTTGAACATCATGAACGCTCAGGCCGACGAGTTGGCGCGCGCGCTGGCCGCTCGCACCGGCCAGTCGATCACCGACGCCGTAGTGAATGCGCTCCGGGAGCAACTGAAACGCGAGACGGGACGCAGTCTCGCGCCCCGCTTGGCGGAAGAGCTGCGCGCTATCAGTGAACGATGCGCGGCTCTGCCGGACTACGACAAGCGCAGCCCTGAGGAGATCATCGGCTTTGACGAGCACGGATTGCCGGCGTAATCCCAATGGTGATCGACACATCTGCCATTGTTGCGATTCTACTGAAGGAACCGGGCTTTGAACGCTTCATCGATTCCATTGCCAGCGATCCGGTGCGCTTGATATCGGCGGTCAACGCCTTGGAGTCCGCGATTGTAATCGAAGCGCGGAAGCGCGACCAAGGCGGGAGCGAGCTCGACCTGCTGGTACATAAGGCCAAGATCGATATCGTGCCGTTCACGCCGGAACAGATGGACGAGGCAAGAAGCGCTTGGAGGAAGTTCGGGAAGGGCAATCATCCCGCAGGGCTGAATTTCTGCGATTGCTGCGCCTATGCGCTTTCGAAGGTCTCAGGGGAACCGCTTTTGTTCCAGGGGGCTGACTTTCCGAAAACGGACGTAGTCGCGGCGTGAAACTCCCGCCTACGTCAGCCCCGACCTCTCGAGCAGCGCCTGCGGGTCGGGGTCTCGTCCCATGAAGCTGCGGTATAACTCCGCGGGGTCCTGGCTGTCTCCCTGGGAGAGGATCTTCTCGCGAAACTCAGTCCCGATCTCGCGGCTGAAGATGCCATGGTCCCGAAAACGGGTGAAGGCGTCGGCGTCCAGGACTTCGGCCCATTTGTAGGAATAGTAGCCGGCGCCGTAGCCCACCGGGCTGCCAAACAGGTGGGTGAAGGCCGCGATCATGGCGTGCTCGGGCGGCAGCGGTGCGGGCACGAATTCCTGCAAGAGGGTCCGCGTGTACTCGACCGCGCCTCCATCCCGCTCGGGTGAATAGCGGGTGTGCAGGAGCAGGTCGACAAAAGCCATACCGAGTTGCCGCATCTGGGCGTTGGCGGCGCGGAAGGTGCGCGCGAGCTTCATCTTTTGGAAGAGGCCGTCGGGGATTGGCTCGGCGGTTTCCCAGTGGCGCGCGAACAGGTCCAGCGCCTGGCGTTCCCAGCACCAGTTCTCCATGATCTGCGAGGGCAGCTCGACGAAATCCCACGCCACATTGGAGCCGGCCAGCGTGCGGATTTCCACCCGGCTGAGCAAATGGTGCAGCAGATGGCCGAACTCGTGGAAGATGGTCTCCACTTCGCGATGCGTGAGGAGCGCCGGCCGGCCGCCCGCCGGGGGGGTGAGATTCCCGCAAATCAGGCCCAGGTGCGGCTGGAATCCGCCGGCCGCGGGACCACCGGTGATCAGGGCATCCATCCAGCCGCCGTCGCGTTTGTTCTCGCGGGGATACCAGTCGGCGTAGAAGCCGCCCAGAAACGCGCCGTCGCCGTCGTGGACATTGTAGTAGCGAACCTGTAGGTCCCACACCGGCACGCCCGGCTCTTCGGACACGCGAATGCCATAGAGACGGTTCACCAGGTCGAACAGGCCGGCGGTCACGCGCTCGAGCGGGAAGTAGGGCCGCAGCGCCTCCTCGTCGAAGTCGTAGAGAGCGGCGCGCTGCTTTTCGGCGTAGTAAGCCACGTCCCAAGGCTCAAGTTCCGGAGCGTCCGGCCCCTCCAGAGACCGGCGGAACTCCAGCAGTTCCCGGTTCTCTTCCCCAAAACGCCGCTCGGTCTTGGCTTTGAGATCTTCGAGGAACGTCATGGCGCGGGCGCCGTTGTGGGCCATGCGATCTTCGAGCACCAGGTCCGCGAAATCCGCGAAGCCCAGCAGCCGCGCCTTCTCGCGGCGCAGATCGAGGATGCGGGCGACGAGCGGGCGGTTGTCCCACTGGCCCGCCGTCCCGCGCACCGAGTGGGCCAGGTAGACCTGCCGGCGGATGGCGGCACTGTCGAGATAGGTCATGACGGCGAAGTAATCGGGCGATTGCAGGGTGAAACGCCAGCCTTCCCGGCCTTTGCGCGCGGCGCTTTCGCGCGCCGAGGCGAGCGCCGTGGCGGGCAGCCCGGCCAGATCCGCCGGGTTGGCGATCAGGAGATCGAAAGCGTTGGTGGAATCCAGCACGTTTTCCGAAAACTTCGTGGTGAGCTGGGTCAGCTCGACGTCGATCTCTTCCAGCCGCTTCTTGCCCGGGGCGTCCAGGTCGGCGCCGTGACGGCGGAAATCGTCCACCGTTTTGTCGAGGTACCGCCGCCGCTCGCCCTCCAGGCCGGCGCCTTCCGGGGTGGCGGCATACGCCTGGATACCTTTCCACAGCCCTTCCTGAAGGGGGATGCCCGAGTAGAACGCGCTGACCTCCGGCTCGACCGCGTTGAACGCGGCGCGCAACTCCGGGTAGGTGGCCACGGCTTCGAGGTGCCGCACCACTCCCATGGCGCAATCCAGCGGCTCCGTCAGGTGGTCCAGTGCGCGCATGGTGTTCTCGAAGGTGCGCTCGCCGGGCTGGGCGGCGATGGCGTCGAGACGCGCGCGCGCCTCGCGCAGCAATTCCGCGGCGGCGGGCTCGACGTGCGCGGCGCGGATGCGGTCGAACGGAATTCGGAACTCGAGTGCAAGAAGCGGATTCGGCTGGCTGGGGTCGGGCACTCTATAAAGCGTAACAGGTGCGCGAAAAGAGCTACAAAATGGTTACCATAGAATGAGCATGGGTTCTGAAGAGAACGGGGTGACCCGTGGTGTGCCAGCCGAGGAGCGGCTCAATGTCTTCGCCCTGGTGATCTATATTCCAGACCCGCTGGGACAATTCCTGGACGACCTGCGGCGGGAACTGGCCCCCCAGTGCAATCCCCATGCGCACGTGAGCGTGCTGCCGCCGCGGCCGCTGGCGGTGGAATGGCAGGCGGCGGCCGGACAAGCCCGCGCCTTGATGGAGGGGTGGGCGCCTTTCGAAATTGAACTGGCTGGGCTTCAGATCTTTCCCGTCACCAACGTGATCTATATCGAAATCGGCGCCGGAGCCGCGGATCTGCGGCGCATGCACGCCGCCATGAACGCCGGCGCGCTGGAGTTCCAGGAGCCGTTTTCGTACCATCCCCACATCACGCTGGCGCAGGAGATTCCGCACCAGGAGGTCCGGACCATTTACGAACTCGCCCAGCGGCGATGGCGGGAATACCGGGGCAGCGGCGTGTTTCGGGTGGAGCGGACGGTATTTGTCCGGAACACGTTGAGCAATGGGTGGATCGACCTGGCCGAGTGCCGGCTGGGACAGTAGCGGTCAGGTAGGGGCGGATTCTTGAGACGTATTTCTTCGGGCGGCACTACAGTATTGAGACCTCAAAGCCGATATAGTGATAGAGGAGCGCGCGCTGTGCGCGGAAGGTGGGCCTTTGGATAGCGTCGTGGTTTGCGACACAGAACCGGTCGCCATGGAAGGGCTTCGAAGCCTGCTGGAATCGGCGGAGGGGCTGTGCGTCATCGCTGCCGAGACCTCACTGGTGGATGGTATGGACGCGGTGCGCGAGTTGCAGCCGGCCGTACTGGTCGTGGACAAGTCTTTCGGTATCCAAGCGGTGATGGAGTGCCTCCGGACCCTGCGGCGCGAGGAATTCCGCACTGCGGCGGTGGTGTGGAGCGTGGCACTCTCGGAGGCCGAGGCGTTGCGGTTGCTGCAAGCCGGTGCCGCCGGAGTGGTTCACAAGACTGCCCGGCTGGACACGCTGGTGGATTGCATCCGCCAGGTGGCTGGCGGAAGCACCTGGATGGAAGAAGATCTGGTCGCCGCACCGGACCAGCCGGTGCGCATTGGCCGCTCGGCCCTCACCGCGCGCGAACTGCAGGTGATGGAACTGGTAGAGCGCGGGATGCGGAACAAGGAAATCGCCATCGCACTGGGCATCCGCACCGGCACAGTCAAGATTCACGTGAAGCACATTTTCGAAAAGACCGGCATCCGCGGCCGGTACGGCCTGGCGCTTTCGGGGCTGAAACAGAAGGGTCTGAGGGCGGCGGGCGCGGCGGCCGGTGCAGGGGGCGGTTCTGCTGGGTGAGGTTTGCCTATTGAACGGCAATCGTAGCCGTGTTGGACGACTGGCCGCCGATGGTCAACACCACCGGCACGGCGTTTCCTGAACTGACTCCCAACGGTACGTGTGCATTGATCTGATTGAGTCCCACACAGCAGCCTGCCAGGCCGGCGAAGAAGTCCTGCGGACCGACGTTGATGCCGCCGATGGTCAGAGTCACCGGCGCAACCGTGCTGGACGCGCCCGCCGGCAATGCGCCGGTCGCAACGGCAGGCGTGACTTGCCCGAGTCCTGTGGCATAGAGAATCACCAGTTCTCCCGGCTGAGCCGGATTCTGAGTGGTAACCGCCGAGCCATCCACGTGCGTGATCGCGCCGACGCCCTTACCGTCCGACGTAGCCGTAAAAATGCCGGGAGCAACCGGGGCCAGAGTTATGGTCCCAGAGCTGCCCGCTTGCCCGGCTACAGAGACGGAGACCGTCGCTGAGGTTCCCGTCACCTCGAAAGGAATCTGGATGCCGAGCTGCGCCGGCGCGGCGTAGAAGATGGGCACCGGCGTGCCGTTGACGCTGACTTGAGCCCCGGCCATGGTGGTGCCCAACTTGCCGTTGCTAAATGTGGGATTACACGCCGGCGGCAGGCAGGATGTGCCATCCGTCAATTTGGTGCCGAAGAGTGCGGCAATCGATCCCGGAGCGACGGAAGGGAATTGGCTATAGCTGGCGTTGTTGACGATTCCACCGCTGTTGATCTGTGGTAGAACGGTTGGTGCAATCTTAGCGACGAAGCCGTGGTAGCAGCAGCCGCTGTTGCTGGCGGTCGTCTGGAATGCGCCGGGGGTCGTGATCAGGCCCGGGCCGACGATATTGCCGGCGAGATAGATGTTGCCGGCGGAGTCGACCGCCAGCCCGGCGGGATTCGTGTTGG
>Ga0116114_1000303_pt1 | contig 34274 bp, 25 predicted proteins | sample June2015DPH_10_5_FD_89823 | JGI IMG/M metagenome (GOLD analysis project Ga0116114, IMG submission 89823) | Peatland microbial communities from SPRUCE experiment site at the Marcell Experimental Forest, Minnesota, USA - June2015DPH_10_40 | ecosystem: Environmental > Terrestrial > Soil > Wetlands... | reverse complement strand
TAAAGTCTCTTTGCTATATATTTATAAAACTTTTTTGAAAAAATATTTGTACCGGATTTCAACACAACCAAAAATAAATTACTTTGAAGAGTCTATAATTTAATAGCCACTCAATGAGTGGCTATTTTTTTGCCAATAAAGAAATAAGCGAAAAGAAATGAACACTAAAATAAATACAGCAAAACTTGTTTTGGAAGACGGATCCGAATTTACAGGTATTGCTTTCGGATATAACAGAAATACTAATGGGGAGGTAGTCTTTAATACCGGTATGGTAGGATATCCTGAAACCATGACTGATCCATCGTATTGTGGACAGATATTAGTCTGTACTTTTCCTTTGATAGGTAATTACGGGGTACCAGGTTATGAAAGAGAAAACGGACTATTAAAATATTTTGAATCAGAAGAAATCCACTGTAGGGCTTTGATAATTTCCGATTATTCTCATAATTATTCACATTGGAATGCGAAAAGGTCGCTTGATGATTGGATGAAAGAACACAAGATACCCGGAGTTTACGGAATCGATACAAGAATGCTGACAAGGAAACTACGTGAAAAAGGAACGATGCTTGGGAAAGTGGTTGTTAATGAAAATGAGCCAATAGATTTTGAAGACATAAACAAACTTGATCTTGCAGGGCAGGTAAGCATAAAACATCCGGTAGAATATTCACGAAGTAAGAAAAGGATTATCTTAGTCGATTGTGGAACAAAAAACAACATTATCCAGGCGTTCTTAAAAAGAGATATAACTGTAATCCGGGTACCATATAATTATGATTTTTCACAAGAGAAAGTAAACGGAGTTTTAATCTCCAATGGACCTGGTGATCCTAAAATGTGTAAAACGACGATAGAAAATACCCGAAAAGCAATGCGGTCAGGTATACCGATACTTGGAGTTTGCCTCGGCAGCCAAATTATGGCGCTTGCAGCAGGCGCAGACACTTATAAATTAAAATACGGACATAGGGGTCACAACCAGCCGTGTAATGAAATGGGTACAAAAAGATGTTATATTACTTCACAAAACCACGGCTATGCAGTTAATTCCGAAACGCTGCCGGAAGATTGGCGTGAATGGTTTGTAAACGATAACGATGGAACCAATGAAGGTATAATCCATATTTCCAAACCGTTTTTTGCAGCGCAATTTCACCCGGAGGCGTCCCCCGGACCTGACGATACAGAATTTATTTTTGACATGTTTTTGAGGGCATTAAAATGATAAAAAGAGGTAAGCCAAAAAAAGTATTAATATTAGGCTCAGGAGCTCTTCAAATTGGACAGGCTGGTGAATTTGATTATTCAGGAAGCCAGGCAATTAAAGCATTAAAGGAAGACGGAATAACTTCCGTACTTATAAATCCCAACATTGCAACAATCCAGACATCCGAAGATTTTGCTGATAAAGTTTATTTTCTGCCTATTCAAGTTGACTTTGTTGAAAAGATAATTCAGAAAGAAGAACCCGACAGTATTCTACTGCAATTCGGCGGTCAAACTGCTTTAAATGTTGGCGTCGAGCTTTATGAGAAAGGAATTCTTAAAAAGTATAATGTTAAAGTTCTGGGTACACAGGTCGAAGCTATTCAGGCAACCGAAGACAGGCTCATTTTTGGGAACAAGGTTACTGAAATAGGTTTGAAGGTCGCCATAAGTAAGACTGCAAAAAATCCTGAAGAAGCGGTTGCAGCTGCAGAGAAAATTGGTTTCCCGGTAATGGTACGAATTGCATACGCTCTCGGCGGTTTAGGATCCGGTATCGTGAACAATAAGGATGAACTGCTTGAAAAAGCAACGCGTGCATTTTCCTTTACCAATCAAATTTTAATCGAAGAATCTCTTTACGGTTGGAAGGAAGTTGAATACGAAATCGTTCGGGATAAATTTAACAATTGTATAACAATCTGCTCAATGGAAAACATTGACCCTATGGGAATCCATACAGGGGACAGCGTTGTAATTGCACCGGTTCAAACTCTCTCAGCAAGTGAGAATTTTAAACTGCGTTCTATTGGAATAAAGCTAATCAGGCATCTGGAAATTATCGGCGAGTGTAATATTCAATATGCTCTTGATCCGAATTCCGATGATTACAGGATAATAGAAGTAAATGCAAGATTAAGCAGGAGTTCTGCCCTCGCATCAAAAGCTACAGGGTATCCTCTTGCTTTTATTGCGACTAAATTGGCTCTTGGTTATGCTTTGAATGAAGTAGTAAATATTATAACACAGGAAACTTCAGCGTGTTTTGAACCTGCGCTCGATTATGTAGCGCTTAAATTCCCCAGATGGGATTTACAAAAATTCAGGCAGGTAAGCACGCAGCTTGGCTCAGAAATGAAATCAGTGGGCGAAGTAATGTCCCTTGGCAGAAGCTTTGAAGAAGTATTGCAAAAAGCGATCAGAATGCTTGATATAGGCATGAATGGTTTCGTCGGTAACAATATTGTTTTCGAAGACTTGGATACCGAACTTTCCAAGCCGACAGACAAAAGAATTTATGCAATTGCACAAGCCCTAAGGGAAGGCTACACCATTGACAGGATTTATGAACTTACAAAAATTACTAAATGGTTCCTTTACAAGATGCAGAATATAATTGAAGCGGAAAAGAAATTGAAAGGAATGAGATTGAATGATATTTCCGTTAACCTGATGCGCGAAACTAAAATGAATGGTTTCTCCGATATTCAAATCGGACAGCTTACGGATACATCCGAATTGGAAGTGAGAATCTGCAGAAAGGCTTTGGATGTAATACCGGTTGTAAAACAAATCGATACTTTAGCTGCTGAATATCCTGCACAAACAAATTATCTTTACCTTACTTATCACGGCAGGGAGAATGATATACCGCTGGGACAAAAGAATCAAATTATCGTACTTGGCAGCGGTGCATACAGGATTGGCTCTTCCGTGGAATTTGATTGGTGTTGCGTTAATGCTGTTATGACGCTGAATAAACTTGAGTACAACACTATCATGATAAATTGCAATCCCGAAACAGTAAGCACCGATTATGATATTTGTGATAAACTATATTTTGAACAGCTTACTTTTGAAAGAGTGCTTGATATATATGATAAAGAGTGTCCTGAAGGTATTATTATTTCAATGGGCGGGCAGATTCCAAATAATCTGGCACTAAAACTTCATAATGCCGGGATCAATATACTTGGGACTTCTCCTTTACAGATTGATAATGCTGAAGATAGACATAAATTTTCACAAATACTTGACAGGCTTGAAGTAGACCAACCGGAATGGGAAGAATTAACCAGCTTAAAAGAGGCAAAAGAATTTGCTCGTAAAGTTGATTACCCCGTACTTATTCGACCAAGTTACGTACTAAGCGGCGCCGCAATGAGTATTGTACTTTCGGACGATGAACTTGAGGAGTACCTCAGGAAAGCTTCTGAAATAAGCCATGACCACCCGGTTGTAATTAGCAAATTCATCACTGACGGGAAAGAGATAGAAGCCGATGCTGTTGCAGAAAACGGTAATCTCTTTTGCTATGCAATTTCAGAGCACGTTGAAAACGCAGGAGTACACTCCGGCGATGCTACAATTGTGCTGCCTCCGCAAAGGACTTACCTTGAAACAATGCGCCGGATAAAGATTATAACGAAAGAGATTGCAAAAGAGCTAAATATTACCGGTCCATTCAATATCCAATTTATTGCTAAGGATAACGAAGTAAAAGTTATTGAGTGCAACCTCCGCGCTTCCCGAAGTTTTCCGTTTGTCTCAAAAGTTCTTAAAATAAATTTCATTGAGATTGCAACCAAGCTCATTATGGGCGAAAAAATTCCCAAACTGGATAAATCTTCTTTTGACGTTGACTATGTCGGCGTAAAAGCTCCCCAATTTTCCTTTACACGCTTAAAAGGTTCTGACCCGATATTAGGCGTTGAAATGGCTTCCACGGGAGAGGTTGCTTGCTTAGGCGATGATTTTAACGAAGCATTCTTAAAAAGCTTCTTATCCACAGGCTACAGAATACCTAAAAGGTCAATTATGCTTTCCACAGGAACATTGAAGGATAAAGCTGACTTTTTCAACGAGACAAAAATGCTTTATGAAATGGGTTTGAAGTTGTACGCCACCAAAGGTTCTGCCAAATTTCTTAATGAACATGGAATAAAGGCCGAAATACTTAACTGGCCGCTTGAAGATCTTGAGCCGAACGTAATGACATATCTTAATGAAAGCAAGATTGACCTTGTTATCAACATTCCTAAGAGCCATGAAAAAGATGAACTTGACAACGACTACATTATCAGAAGAAAAGCTGTTGACATGAATGTCAACTTGATTACTAATATTCAGGTTGCAAAAAGATTTGTTAAATCGCTTGTCAGGTTTCGGACAGAGGGCTTACCGGTAAAAAGCTGGGATGAATACAATTGATCCTACCTTTTGTTCGAAATAGGAAAAGGAAATTTAATAACAGTTTACTATAGGAGGCATAAGAGTTAACACAATAATTATATTTCTTAAATTTTGTTGTATTTATTTAGATTTTAAACAAAATAAAGATTCCCTATGTCGTCCCTAACATGACTTCATTAATTCTATTGTTGTATCTTCTACAAATATTTAATCACTAACGGGATACCTATTATTCATCTCAGAGGGATGAAATATCCGCCTAGTCGGACAGGTTTGTAGCAACAATAAGAAAAAGATACGGTAAAGTGCCGTAGGTACGAAATATAAAAGATCTAATATAATTGAGAAATAAAATTAATGGCAGTTAATTAAAATTTATTCTCTAAGATTGATATCTAATTGTATTTCAGAATATATAACGGTTTGTACTCTAACTTTCGAACAACTGGTTAATCCAAGAATAAGAATATGTCTTTTTATTTTGAATTGTTTAAGAAACTTATACTATGGTAGTTTTTATTACTATATTTTTATCCTTATATGCAGCAGTAAATTATTATATCTTTGTACATGGCTGGCAGGCTTTGGAAGGGCTTCATCAATTAAAGGTAGTTTATCTTATTATTTTTTTAATTGCAACACTTTCTTTCCTTACAGCTAAATTCATGGAGAAAATACTTTCACCTTTGCTCTATGATATACTTTTGGGAATAGGATCTTTCTGGTTCGCTTTCATGCTTTATTTTTTCCTGTCTATTTTACTCATTGATATTTTTCGTCTTACATGTTTAATATTTCACTTTCACCCTGCTTACATAAACCAGAATTATCTTATTATTAAACATTTAACAATATTAGCCGTTGTTATAATAGTTTCAATCATTATTACAGCCGGATATATTAATACAAGAATCTTTTCAGTAAAAACTTTGAACCTGGAATTACGCAAAGGTTCAGGAAATTTAAAAGAATTAAATGCTGTATTGATATCTGACGTTCACCTTTCACCAATTAATAACGGCGCTAATTTAGCAAATATTGTTAATAAGATTAATGAACTTCATCCCGACATAATTTTTATAGCCGGAGATTTGGTTGATGATAATGCTCAAATTTTAGAAGAAAGGAACATCGGTTCTGCTTTGCGGGATTTCAAATCGAAGTACGGCGTTTATGCAATTTCAGGTAATCATGAGTTCATAAACGGTATAGACGGCTGTGTAAAATACATGAGAGATTACGGATTAAATCTTCTTCGTGATTCAGTTGTAATAATTGACAATTCATTTTACCTTGTTGGAAGAGATGACAGGTCTAACAGACAATTTGCAAACGGAGGAAGAAAAACTCTATCGGAATTACTGAAAGGATTAGATACCAGTGTACCAATAATTTTAATGGATCATACTCCATTTGGGCTTGATGAAGCAATGAACAGCAAAGTAGATCTTCAGCTTTCCGGGCATACACATCACGGGCAAATGTTTCCTCTCAATTTGATAACAAAAATGATTTATGAGAAAAGCTGGGGATATCTTAAGAAAGGCGTCACTCAATATTATATCTCCTGCGGAGTCGGAACATGGGGACCGCCGGTAAAAATCGGCAGCCCTTCCGAAATTGTTAATTTAAAAATTAAATTTGTTAAATAGGGCTATTATTTTCCCCTGTAAGTTCTTTTATATTGCATTCCCGGCGCATTGTTTTCCCTTACAGTAAATCCATGTCTTTCATAAAATTTCTTTTTACCCTTAGCGCAAAATAGCTGGATATCCCGGATATTATTTTTAACGCATTTATCAACAAGCATATTCAAAATGGATGAGCCGATTCCCTCACCCTGATAATCAGGGTCAACGATCATCTCATAGATCATCGCATGAATTATCCCGTCGGAAACAATCCTTCCGAATCCGACAAGCCTGCATTCCTCATAGGCTGAGACTGAATAATAACTGTTTGAAAGAGAAAGGCTCAAATCGTCTTTTGTAAGGCAATATTCAGAATTCCAGCCTGTAGTTTCAAATAAAGTAAAATATTGATCAATATGGGGCAGATCGGTTTTGTATATTATACTCATAATTACATTTCAAAATATTTGTATATACAAATTACAATTTTTGTAAAAGAAATTATTATTCGTTTTTTAATTAATCTCTTATAAAATTAATCCCCTCTTATGAGGGGATTAATTTTATCCCGGAAATCTATGGCCTTTAATATCTAAACTTATACCGGTCAAATCATTTATTACTTGCCTGCCGTATCAAATATCTTTTCATCAATTGTTACGTTTGGTGTTATATTACTAAACTTGAATTGCTGGATATGTTCATTATCAGCAACATCAAGTTCAAATGGGAACAATACTCCGTTTACACTCCGATAATTTTTATAATCTGTTTGAATCTGTAAATCGCCGAATAACGTCTGGTTAAATTGAATTTGACGGACAAGGAGCCCTAATTTAACATCAAAGAAAAATTTAAACCGTCGGTATTTTGAATAGCTTCCTTCCACTGCATAAACAGTATCTTTATCAATTATCTGTATATCAGCCAATTTTAAACCGGAATAGTTTTTCCCAAAATTTAATGGTGCATAAAAATCAGAACTTAGTTTTAAATCCTGAAGATCATCTCCCTCTATTTTCCTTTCAAACCTGGGAGATTTAACCCACCCTGCTACTCCGTTATACCCCCTTTGCATTGTACCTTGCGGAGACTGTGTTTCCGAATAATATAAAGAAGGCGCTTTCTCATAAATAGTTATTGAAGATTCTTTCCCGTTGCTCGCGTCTATTACTCCTTCTAGTTTAAGAGAAGTAATTTTTTTTAATATATCTTTTCCACCAATAGATTCCTGGTATTTTAATATTATTTCTTCTGCGGTTCCAAGTCGGTTTGGTACCTTTATACTTTCTTCTTCATTTTCCTTGTTCTTTAAAATTGAAGAAGTAAAAACAGCAGGAATAGCTTCAGGATCAGGACTGCCCTTATGGCAGGTAAAACATGTAACTAATTGTTCGCCTTTAAAATTTTCTTTATTAATCGCATTCATCATAGTGATCATATCCCGTGTCTTCCTTTTCTCTGGTTTATCATCTTTTTCAAATTCCCAGTTTGAATTTTCCCTTACATGGCAATTTCCACAATCAAACCCTAATGCAGCCTCAAAAAAGTGCATTGTAGGCCCTAACTGTGAAGCCGACTGCCCGTTAAGAACCTTGATATTTTTGAAAACTTCATCTGTAGTTTTTTCACCCTCGGAATCAGTACCATTTTCACTTCCTATTGAATGTTGTTCAGAACTTATCAGTCTCCAGCCTGCAGAAGAGAAAATAATTAGCAGCCCTGTTAATAACAATAAATATTTATGCGACGGATTACTATAAAACATGCAAATACCTCATTAAATGATGAATTATTTGAGAATTTATTTGAATAAAAGATACTAATTTCTATTATGTGGCGAGGTGATATGGCTAAACCCGTAGTTATCCCGTATTTCATACAGTAAGAAAAAAATGATGAACGGTTACCGGAGTTAATTATTTTTTAATATATTATTTTATCGGTTTAAAGTTCAAAATTAATACATCTATTATTTGACTGAATTATTATCAATTATAAAAGGAACAGCTATGAAACGTTGCTTAAACTACTTCATACTTGTAATTTTATTTTATACAACTGTCTTTGCACAGCAGAATTCTACACGGAAACCTGATGCTCTTATGCTGCGTTTTCCCGATGTAAACGCTGATAAAATAGTTTTTGTTTATTCAGGAGATATATGGACAGTTTCAAAAGAAGGTGGAATTGCTTCCAGACTAAGCACCGCAAAAGGATTGGAATTTTTACCAAAATTTTCACCTGATGGTAAATGGATAGCTTTTACAGGCAACTATGACGGCAATATGGACGTTTATATTATGCCTTCTAAAGGCGGTATTCCAAAACGGTTAACACATAATCCAATGATAGATTATATCGTTAACTGGTATCCTGATGGGAAGAGTATTTTATACCGTTCAGGAATGTATAGCCCTTCCAACAGGTTTAACCGTCTATTCAAAGAATCAATTGAAGGCGGTTTACCGGAACAGCTTCCGATGAAGATCGCTGAAATCGGCTCTTTTAATGCCGATGCCAGCAAACTTGTTTTTGAAACGGCTTCTCTTGAATTCAGAACATGGAAAAGATACAGAGGCGGCTGGGTAAGCAAGCTTTGGATATATGATTTAAAGAACAACACAGCTGAACAAATAACTTTTGATAAGGCAATGGATGCTCTTCCTATGTGGCATGGCAATACTATTTATTTCCTTTCCGACAGGGACGAAAATAAAAAACATAATATATGGGCTTATGATTTAGGCACTAAACAATTCCGTGAGATAACTCACTTTACCGACTATGATATTAAATGGCCAAGTTTAGGACCTAATGATATCGTATTTGAAAAAGGCGGCGAAATATTTCTTCTTGATCTTGCAACGGAAAAATCTCACCCGGTAGATATTGAAGTTCCCGCAGATTTACCGCAGGATAGACCGCAGCTAAAAAATCTTGCAGGTTTAATAAATGATTTTTCTCTTTCACCCACAGGTAAGCGTGCATTATTTGGCACCCGAGGGGAAATTCTAACGGTTCCCGAAAAGAACGGCAGTATGCAGAATCTTACAAATACTTCAGGTATTGCAGAAAGATTTCCATCATGGTCTCCTGATGGAAAATATGTTGCGTATTTTTCTGATAGAACAGGTGAGTATGAATTATATATACGTCCTGGTGACGGAAGCGGTGAAGAAAAACAGATAACTAAAGATGGTCATTGTTACAGGTATAATCCTAAATGGTCACCTGATAGCAAATGGATTGCATTCAGCGATAAAACCGGAAGTATTTATATAGTTAATATAGAAGAAGGCAAAACAAAACTGGTTGACAAAAACGATTGGGATTTTCATTTCCATTTCAACTGGTCGCCTGACAGTAGGTTTTTAACTTACCATAAGGGTATAACCGAACTATCTACCGGAATTTTTATTTATGATATAAATGAAGGTAAAATACACCAAGTTACTACCGGATACTATAATGATACCTCTCCTGTTTTTGATCCGGATGGAAAGTATCTTTATTACTATTCTAACAATCAATTCAATCCTGTTTATGGTGATATGGATGCTACATGGGTTTATCCAAACTCGACTTCCCTTATAGCAGTTACACTTCAAAAGGATGGTGTATCCCCTCTCGCACCTCAAAATGACGTAGAAGAAGTAAAAACCGATACCTTAAAGAAGAAAGCTGAAAACGATAAAGATAAAAAAGAAAAGACTGATGAAGGTGCAAAGCCAGTAAAAATAGATTTTGAAAATATTGAACAAAGGACTGTTAAACTTCCTGTAGAACTTGGCAATGTGGGCCCGCTTTATGCTATTGAAGGCAAGGTTGTATATCAGAAAGAACCCGCAGCAGGCGATGCAAAACCGAGTTCGCCATCCGGAACAGTATATTTTTACGATCTGAAAGACAGGGAAGCAAAAGAAATTATTTCCGGGGTCAATACTTTTGATATTTCCGCCGACGGTAAAAAAATTATTTATAAGAGCGGTTCTACTTATGGTATTATAGATGTTGCCGCAGGTAAAAAAGTCGGCGATGGTAAAATTGCAACGGATAAATTGGAAACCTGGATTAACCCGCGTGAAGAATGGATACAGATATTCAATGATGCATGGAGAATTGAGCGGGATTATTTCTATGATCCCGGCATGCATGGTGTTGATTGGGCTGCAATAAAGAATCGTTATGGAGATATGCTTCCATATATAATAGACAGAAATGATTTAAATTATATAATAGGTGAAATGATTGGGGAGCTAAACTCTTCACATACTTATGTAGGCGGCGGCGATGTTGAGCAGCCTAAAAACATAAATGTCGGCTTACTCGGTTGTGACTATGAGATTGCGAACGGTTATTACCGTTTTAAGAAAATATACAAGGGCGGTTCATGGGATAATCTCGAAGTGCGTTCCCCTTTACTTGAACCCGGCAATGATATAAAAGAAGGCGATTACCTTATAGCAGTAAATGGCTTGCCATTGAATATCAAAGAGGATCCTTGGGCAGCTTTTCAGGGATTGGCCGATGAAACTGTTACATTAACTATAAATTCTAAACCGGCTTCCGACGGTGCAAGAAAAATTTTAGTAAAACCTTTATCCAGTGAAGAACGTTTAAGAAATCTTGCATGGATTGAAGAGAACAGAGAGAAAGTAGATAAAGAAACGGACGGCAAAGCAGGATATGTTTATGTTCCTAATACCGGTGTTAATGGTCAAAGCGAATTGGTTCGCCAATATACAGCTCAATATACAAAAGATGCTATGGTAATAGACGAAAGATTTAACAGCGGCGGACAAATTCCTGATAAATTTGTAGAACTGATGAATCGTCCGATTTTAAGCTATTGGGCGAGACGTGACTTTAATAGCGGACAAACTCCGTTTATCTCATGTCCTGGTCCTAAAGTAATGCTAATAAACGGTTGGTCAGGTTCCGGCGGTGACGCATTCCCGTATTACTTTAAGGAAGAAAAAATCGGTCCATTAATTGGAAAAAGAACATGGGGTGGATTGATAGGATATGGAGATAATCCACAGCTTATAGACGGTGGATTCTTATCTGCTCCAAGCTTTGGCATTTGGGACACTACCGGAAATTGGACTGTTGAAGGTTATGGCATTGATCCTGATTATGAAATAGACGATAACCCCGCAGAACTTGCAAAAGGGAATGATGAACAATTGGAAAAAGCAATCCAGGTGATAAATGAAACATTACAGAACAATCCGGTGAAAAGATTACAAAAACCACCTTATCCTGATAGATCAAAATAATATTATTATAGGTCGGGCTGCCTCCCCGGCCTACTTTTCTACTGAACGTAAATATTCAAGAATTGCCCGTGCATCATCCCTTGTAAGCTGCTGATCGGGCATCATAACCTTATACTCACCTACTAATTTTTGCATCAACGGGTCTCTTCTTTGCATATCTGTAGTATTCAGCAAATAATTCATAATATATACGGGTGTATTTTTTTTATTAATATTTCTTAACGGTGGCCCGACATTCCGTGAATCAAGTTGATGGCAGGACAAGCATTCCATATTAAAAATTTTAAAACCTTGAGAAACAAGATTTTGATCAATTACTCCAAGAGACACTTCTTTAATTGGCCCGATGCCATTATCATCAGGAAACTCATATTTTGAAGTTGGGGCTTCATTAGTCTGCTGATTGCTTTGCAACGTTCCTGAATTATTAGATGCCGGCTGACTATTACTTCCCTGTTTATCATTTGAACAGGAAAAATTAATATATGTTATTAATATAATGGAAATAACGACAAATAAAAATTTCATAAATATCTTTAACTCCATCTTTGATTTAGCCTTAATGAAAAGAGAAAAACAAAATAAATTTTGATATTGGAAAATGTAAAAACATTTTAAGAAAAAATACAGGCATTACTTTGCTGCTGATCTAAAATATTCCAACAACGCTCGGGCTTGCGGTTCTTTTAGTTCAAGATCAGGCATGGACTCGCCGTTATATTTTTTAATTAACTCTTTTAATTGAGAATTCTTCTTCTGCATTTCGGTAGTATTCAGCAAATAATTCATAATATACTCAGGACGCAGCTTTTTTGTTATTGCTCTTAATGCCGGACCTTCTACTTCTACATCAAGACTGTGGCAGGCAGAGCACTTATCATTAAAAATACTTTTACCTTCATTAACTAATTTCTCATCTAAACTTCCAAGTTTTAGCTTTTTTATTGGACCTATTCCTATTTCCTTTTTTTGATTTACTTTCTTCACGTTAGTTGAATCTATAGAGTTCGCTCTAATACGGCTTGTCTTATTACTTTCCATAGCCTCTCCGATATTAAGAGATATACTCAATATAATAAAAGCCAACAGTAACGTATAAAATATTTTCATCTATTCCTCACCAGACTTTTAATTTTAAATATTAATTCAGTGAAATGAGATAATTACAAGATTGCCGGAAACTTTATCGCGATAATATTTATAACATTACTAAAAAGATTAAATAAATGCCGTAGTCTTTATCACTAAAAATCAATTTCAGAAAGACCTTCTAATAATATATGCAATTGGGAAAAAGTATATTTTTAAAATAAAAACAGGCTAAAAGCATTAATTCTTTCAGCCTGAATATTCAAAATACCGAACTGTTACCAAATATTAACCAATTTATCGTCTGTCGGTCTCATTGGGTCGCCTTTTTTAACATTAAATGCATCCCAGAAACCAGGTGTATTGCTTAACGGTCCTATAACTCTATAATGTTCCGGTGAATGAGGATCAACTTTTATACGAAGTCTTAGTCTTTCCGGTCTATCTTTAATTTTCCAGATATTAGCAAAAGAAAGGAAGAATCTCTGAGCAGGCATAAAGCCGTCGATTGGTTTACCACCTTTGAACTCAACCGTTTTCTTAAAGGCATCAAAGGAAACATTTATACCGCCGAGGTCTGCAATATTTTCACCCTCGGTTAAATTTCCATTGACATGCAGTGTATCTACCGCTATAAAACTGCTGAATTGATTAATTATTCTCTCTGCTCTTTGACTAAATTTTTCTTCGTCCTGTTTTGTCCACCAGTCTTTCATATTACCTGTTGCGTCAAACTGTCTGCCTTGATCATCAAATCCATGGGTCATTTCATGCCCGATTACTGCGCCGATTCCGCCGTAGTTAATTGCATCATCAGCACCGGCGTCAAAGAAAGGTGGCTGCAAAATTCCTGCGGGGAAAACTATCTCATTATTTTGAGGATTGTAATATGCGTTAACTGTTTGAGGAGTCATTCCCCATTCGGTTTTATCAACCGGTTTTCCAATCTTAGCCAAATCTTTCTTTGTTTCGAAAATTGATGAACTCAAAACATTTCCAAAATAAGATCCTCTGTTGATAATTAACCCCGTATAATCTTTCCATTTATCAGGGTAACCGATTTTTACCGTAAAGGCAGCTAACTTCTTCAGGGCTGCTTTTTTTGTTTCAGGGCTCATCCACTGGACATTTTCGATTCTTACCTTTAATGAAGCCATTAGGTTGTGAACCAATTCCAAGGCTCTTTTCTTAGAAGTCGGCGGGAAATACTGTTTTACAAATAACTTCCCTAACTCCATCCCAATATGTCCATCGATAGTTCCAAGGACACGCTTCCAGCGGGGCTGAATTTCTTTAGTCCCATTTAATTTTTTCCCATAGAAATTGAAATTTGCCTGAACAAAAGAATCATTTAAATATGGAGATGCGGAGCGAATGATATTCCATTTCAAATATTCCTTTAACGTTTCTATTGGAGTAGATTTAATTACATTACTTACTTCTTTAATAAAATCCGGTTCTGCAACATTTATATCTCCCGGTTTAGAAACTCCAATTAGAGTGAAATAGTTATTCCATTCAAAGTCAGGTGAAAGGCTCACTAATTCCTTCACAGTCATTTTATGATAAACTTTTTGCGGGTCACGCTGATCAACACGTGACATTGAAACTTTTGCAAGCTGGGTTTCAAGCGCTAATATTAAAGATGCATTGTTTGCTGCTTTTACAGAATCATAACCGATGAGCATGAAAGATTCTTTAATAAGGTTTACATAACTTTCTCTGATTGTCTTTGTATTATCATCATCTTTTAGATAATAGTCACGATCGGGCAAACCTAATCCACTTTGCTCTAATTGAGCAATATTCATTTTACTATTTTTTGCATCAGGGCCTGATCCGAAAGCAAAAAGCGGGTTTGAATAACCAAGATGGATATTAACTAATTCCTTATAGAAATCATTTAAATCTTTAATAGAATTTACCGCATCCAAATCGTTTCCAATCGGCTTGTAGCCTTGTTTTTCTATATTTGCCGAATCCATTCCGGTATAATAAAAATTTCCTACAAACTGTTCACTGCTGCCCTTTTTAAGATCGGTTTTCTTTTCAACATCAGATAAGATGCTTTGAATTCTGCCTAAATTATCATCTCTAAGTATGTAAAATGACCCCCAACCGGAAAATGCAGCCGGTATTTCAGTGTTTTTCAACCATGTTCCGTTTGCATATTCAAAAAAATCAACGGCAGGACTAATGGTTGTATCCATATCTTTTTTATTAATTTCATCTCCTCTTTCTTTTGTTTTACTAAAAGATGTAGAGGAAATCCCACCAAGAAAAACAGTAATTAACAAAAAGAACTTGAATTTTGTAGTTAACATAAGGAATACCTATAAATTTGTTAAATGTTAAATAAAATTTTGAATAATTAAAGCTTCTTTCTTAACCTTAAAATTGATAAAATTTATCTACCAGACAACTTCGCCTACAACCTGGTCCAAAGCATATTTATTCACAACATTTTTATAAAGTACTTGCAAATAAAGAAGTTTTGCCTCAGCTAATGCCGTATCGGCATCAATCAGATCAAGGTTAGTAATTACACCATCTCTGTATTGAGCTACTGCGCGGGATACTGCTTCCGTTGCATGTTTAACCTGCACTTCTGTTGTTTTCAATTTATCCATACTGGTTTTCAAATCTGCTGCGGCACTTTGAACTTCAGCTTTAATTTTCCGTTCTTGTATCAGTATTTCCTGAGTACTTGATTTTAAGTCGGCTTCAGCTTCTTCCTTCTTTGCATCTGTTTTATAGCCGTCAAAAATAGGAATATTAGCAGATAAAGCAGCAAACCAAGTGCCTCTTAAGACATCCAGATCAGGGAAAAGACCATTTTCCAACCCATAACCTAACCCGACTGACAATGTCGGCTTATTGCCCAAACCTGCAACTTGTGTAGAAAGTTTAGCGCTGCCTTCATTTTCTTTGGCTAATTTTATTTCAGGGCGCAGTGAAAAAGCCTTAGATATAAGAGAAGCTTCGTTTATATCGGGAATCGAAATAGAAAAGTCACCTGAAAGATTTGTAGACCATTCTCCTTCATTTCCAATAAGACTACGCAGATATATTTTCCCTTTATCCAATGCATTTTGTAAATCTATCAATTCATTTTGGGCGGAAGCAACTCTTACTTCTGTTGTTAGTACATCAAAATCTGTTGAAGATCCGCTTTCAACTTTTTTCTTCGCAATTTCAAGATGTGCACTTAATGTATTTATTTGCTCGTTCTTTACATCAATGCTTTTCTCAAGAAATAGTATTGTGTAAAAAATTTGAATCGTTTGATAAGCCAAATTAGATTTTATCAAATTAACTTTTTCTTCTGCAGAGAGTTTATATGATTTGGCTAATTCCATAGCGGCATCTCTGCTGCCGAAATCATAAAGAACTTGTTTTGCACTAACATTCATGTTATAATTATTCAAAGTATTAAAATCAAAGTTTCCCAAACCGGGGAATGTCAATGAAATTAAAGGCCCGACATATGTGTATGAAAGATTACTTTCAACACTTGGGTAATAGCTACTTTTTTGTTCTTTTATCTTTGCATCAACTTCATTAATCTGTTCCATTGCTTGGGTTATAAGAGGCTGGTTACTTAATGTCTGCTTTATTGCCTCGTTAATTGTTAAAGAATCACTATTAGCTTGCTGAGAATAAATGGGTTTTAAAAGTAATATTGTAATAAAAAGAGCTGAACATAAAAATCTTTTTCTCATAAAATTTTCTCCGGTTATAAAACTATTCCATAATTTTAATTTTTTCACTTTTTCCCTTTTTCCTAATCTCAATAAAGAAAATTGGAATTATAAGTGTTGCCGTAATTATTGCACCAACCAGAAAATCATCGTTTATTCCCTGGATAAAAGCCTGATTTGCCAGGTTTTGAACTATTAAAGCATTAGCACGTGCTGCTACCTCTTTACCGACTCCTCCAACAGAATGCTGGACAAAATACTGAAGATTATAAAATACATTTTGGTATGTCGATGAGTTTGAATTAACTACCTGACTATACGCCTGGATGTGAAAAATCACTCTGCGTGTTAAAAGACTACCGAGTAAAGCAACGCCAAAGCTGCCGCCGATCTGCCTTATTGTATTAAGCAATCCCGATGCCTGCGCCATTTTCCATTTCGGGATATTAAGAAGTGTAATTGTAGTTAAAGGGACAAACATCAATCCCATACCAAATCCTCTTATATACAGAGGTATCATTATTTGCCCATGCTCTGTTGTAAGAGAAAAGAATGAATATAAATAAAGACTGAGGGCAGTACATGTGATTCCTACAAGCAAAGGAATCTTAGGATTTATTTTATCCGACATCCATCCAGCAATAGGAGACATTATGGCTTGAATAATGCCTATCGGGAAAAAGACAATGCCTGCCTGAAATGCCGTATAATTTAAGGAATTTTGTAAATATAACGGCAGTAAAAATGTACTTCCGAAAAGCCCCATACCAAAAATGAACAGCATTATATTGCCGATAGTAAAATTTAAATCTTTCATAAGTCTCAATTCAACAATCGGGTGCTCAACATTAAGTTCTGTAATGATAAAAATAACAAAACTGATTATTGAGATCGCAAAACAGCTAAGTATAAAATCCGAAGTCCATCCTCCTGTATTCCATGCTGCATTACCATCTGAAAGTGCAAGTAATAAACCGGTAAGAAAAACAGTCATTGATATAAAACCGATTAGATCGAATTTTCTTACATGTTCGGTTTTATATTCCCGTTGTATAATTATAGTGACTAGCATCCCAAGAATTCCGACAGGCACATTTACATCAAATATTGCATGCCAGCTAAAATTATCAATCAGGTAACCGCCAATCATAGGGCCAAGAGAAACAGAAGCAGCCGAGGCAATTCCCCAGAAACCAAGAGCCATACCCCTTTGTTCGGGAGGAAATTCTCTCGTTATTATTGCCATACCTACAGGCATAATAAAACCTGCTCCGGCGCCCTGAATAACTCTGAATGCAATCAAAGCATTTTCATCCCATGAAAAACTGCATAATAACGAACCTAATGTGAAAAGAAACATTCCTAAAAAATATGTCTTTTTATACCCGAAGTGATCGGCGACCCAGCCGGAAGAAGGAAGCACTACTGCAAATACTAACATATATGCTGTCAGCACCCATTCTATTTTGTCTACGCTTGTTCCAAAAGCGGCTGTCATTTTTGAAAGCCCTACATTAACTATTGTCGCATCCAAAACTGCCATAAAAGTTCCGAACATAACATTTGCAAGCACGAACCATTTGTAAGAAGGATGCAAATGAATATTTGATAATTGAAGCTGCTGTCCTTCAGAATTACCATCTAACAACTTAGCCATTTTTTTATTTCACCTTTATCTTAACCTCGACAGACATACCAGGCAGTAGATTAAATGACCCGGCAGGAATTACCCGATTGTCGGAATTAAAAGGATAAATAGAAATTTTGATTGGTATTCTTTGAGTAACTTTTGTGAAATTACCCGAAGCATTCGAAGGAGGAATAAGAGAAAATTCCGCAGCAGTGTTGGTTCCGATCTGATAAACTTTGCCCTCAAATTGTTGATTAGGATAAGGATCAACCGAAATATCCACTTTATCGCCTAAATGAATAGAGCCAAGTTTAGTTTCCTCAAATTCAGCAGTTACCCATATATTTTTTTGATCATATACAGTTAAAATGGGCTGTCCTGCTTGTATAACATCACCCGTTAATACCCATCTTTTAGCTACTACCCCATCCATCGGAGAAAATATTGAAGTATTTTCCAACTGTGTTTGAAGAACATTTAACTGAGCTTCCGCAGTCGTAATTCTTGATTGAGAAATGTTGTATTCTGCATTTGCAGCTTCAAGCGCTTTTTGTGCATGATCAAACTGTTCTTTTGGTATGACATTGTCTTTGTATTGCTTTTGTGCCCTGTCAAAATCTTCCTGAGCTTTTTCAACGTTAACTTTTGCAAGGCTGATGCTTTCTTTTGAAAGATTTATAGACGCTTTTGCCTGGTTTATTTCTGCAAGAATATCGACAGAGTCTAATTTAACAAGCAGTTGCCCTTCCATTACCGAATCGCCTTCATCAGCAGTTAGTTTAACAATTCGTCCTAAAATTTTCGAACTGATCGACATCCTGTTTGCATCAATAAAAGCATCATCTGTCGACGCATATTGCAGAGTGCCTATATACCAATAAACAACTGCTGCCATCGCTAAAACCAATAAAACCAATGGAATTAAAACCTTCTTCTTTTTAAAAAGAGGTACTTCTTCTATTGGTTCATCCGCATCATTACCATTATTTGTTTGATTATCTTCTGCGCCCATTTTTTATCATCCTCTTATGTACATGTTTAAAAAATTATTATTTTTCTTTCTATTTATTCTTCATTCCGTTTATAAAAATGTCTGTAACGAGTTTCATCTCTGATTCCAATAACTTATGAATTTCATCTTCCAGCCTTTGTTCTTTTAAAAACCGGATAAATCTTAATTTTAAGCCCTGAAGAACATGTATAAAAACTTTTGTTAATTCATCAGGTAAATCTTTTCGAAACTCCCCTGAGTTTTTACCTTCATCAATAATTATTTTTAGCAGGTTTGATTCCTGCAGTTCAAGATCCTCATACAATTTTCTAAAGACATATTTATAGTCGAGCACTGAATGAATGCTTAAAGTTCCCAGGTTGGCAAGCTCGCGGGAAAATGTTAAGCGCCTTTCAACGTATTCTTCCAATTTTTCCGTAGCCGGAGAAGGCTTTTGCAATAGAACTTCTACATTTTTTATAAACTCGGCCTGCTCTTGAAAAATTACCGCTTTAAACAGCTCTTCCTTTGTCGGGAAATAGTAATATAATGATGCTTTCCCAAGCTCAACATCTCCGGCTATTTCATCCATCGTAACTTTTGAAAATCCATAATGAGCAAACCGCTTTCTTGCTGCCTGCAAAATTATTTTTACTTTTTCATTTGAAATTATTTCAACCATAAAATTCGTCTATATATTCAACTATTTTACTTGAATAGTCGAAAATTACTAAAATAATTGCTTTTACGCAAAATGAAGGTCGAATTTCTTTGTCTTTTAGCTAATTTCAGCAAAATCATGTGAGAATTGTTACAAAGGAATGGTCTTTCAGACTTTTATTCTAAAAAATGATTGATAAAAGAAGCCCACAAATTTACCGTAATAATTCTACTTTTTATATTGAAATAAAATTGTTTTTATATCTAAACGTTCATTCAGAAATTATCCATACTCTATATTTATTCGTTCGTTTTGTTAAGCCTGCTGATTATCATCAGGTTTTGATGATTGCAAATAGCTTTTCCTTCCGGTGTATATGCAAAATCAATCCTGTTTTTATAAAACTCAGTAATTTTCCCCCTAACCATTTTTAATGTGCTGTTTAAAAAATGATTCCGTTCCGTAAAGCCTTCACCTAAGACTGCAATTGCAGATGGAATCCATCTTTTAGGGAACAATCCTTCAAATTTTCCTCCTTCAAGAAATTCATTTATTTCAGAGTCGATCAATCTTAAAACGCTTTCCTGTCCTTCCAGCTTACTGCTGGAAAGATTTTTTTCCTTAAGCCAGTTTATAGCCAATTCTTTGTTCGGTACTATAAGAGCTATTGTATATGGTGATTGATTGTTATATAACATTATTTGATCAATAAATTTTGAATGTTCTGTAATTGCTTCTTCAATTCCTTCGGGGCTGTATTTTTCACCGTCACTGCTTATTAAAAGACTTTTATTTCTTCCGAGCACATACAAGAAACCGTCTTCATCTAAATAGCCTAAATCCCCAGTAAACAGCCAGCCATCTTTTATAGCATCATTAGTTGCCTTCTCATTTTTCCAATAACCTGTCATCACATTTTCCCCTTTTACAATAATTTCGCCTTTTCCTCTCACAGGTAATTCGTTCCCCTTCTCATCACAAATTTTCACTTGAAGATTAGATACAATTGCTCCGGAGGAGCCAAGCTTATATTTTTGAGGAACATTTGCAGAAATGACCGGAGCTGCTTCAGTTAACCCGTAACCTTGAAGCATGGGAATTCCTATTGCATAAAAAAACCGTTGAAGTTCAATATCAAGCAGAGCGCCGCCCCCGATAAAAAACTCCAGGCGTCCTCCAAAATTCTCTCGAATCTTACTAAAAAATATTTTATCATAAAGAATATATAGAGGCTTCTTTAATTTTTGAATCCCTTTACCTTTGTCCCAGCCATCTCTATTGTAAGCAGAAGCCAATTTTAAAGCTTTTTGAAATAGTTTTTCTACTTTAGGACCCTTTTCACGGATGCCTTTTTCAATATTTTTTCTAAAGTTCTTTGCCAATGAAGGGACACTGAGTAAAAATGACGGCCGGACTTCTTTAATATTTTGAGGTATATTTTTCAATGTTTCCATAGCTGATTTACCTATTTGAACAGAAGCCATACTTGCTCCATTGTACATAAGAGTATAGATTCCGCCAGTATGAGCAAAAGCATGATCCCACGGTAGAATAAGAAGAGATACAAAATGTTCAGGAATATGTAAAAGACTTGAAGCCTGTTCTACGTTTGCAGTATAGTTCCGATGGCTTAACGTTATACCCTTAGGGTCGGCGGTTGTACCGGAAGTATAACAAATATTTGCGCAATCGGATTCCTTAATTGACCGCCATCTATCTTCGAATTCCTTTGTATGATCTTTTAAATATTCCTCTCCTAATTTTAAAACACTGTCACCCATAATTTCATCTTCATCCAAATCTCTTACGGAATCCAACACGACAACTTTTTCAAGGTCAGGGAGATCATTTTTAATCTTCCTTATTTTTTGTAACTGCGTTTCCGATACAATAGCTATTTTACATCCTGAATGTGCAAGCCTGAATTTCAACTCGGATAATTCATCTATCTTTACTGAAATCGGAACATTTATTGCGCCGGTATACAGAACTCCCAGTTCACTCATTACCCAGTACTTTCTACCTTCGGATATTAATGCAGCACAGTCTCCGTATTTTAATCCTAATTGTATTAAGCCTGCCGCAAAATTATAAACAAGTTCCTTCATCCGGAAGTAGGATGTACCTTCATATTGTAAACCCGTTTTTTCCCACATCAGAATATTCTCGGGATATTTCATTTCGCTCTCTTCAAAAAGCCAGGGTATAGTTTTGAATGACATTTGAAATTTCTCCTTATCCAAAATTAAATAAATTGCTTTTAAAGTTGCATTGCAATAGATTTATCAAAGATATTTCTTACTTTGATTTGTTCAATATTATGGATCACGGTTAAATTCAGTAAAATAAGATTTTTTCCAAAGTAAGCTAATATAATATTTTCATCCAAAGATTATTATTCTTTTAGCAAATGTATACTTTGAAAAAAAATCTTATTTTTATCATCAACAAAATATATATTTTTATTAAGATTGGAGATATTTAAAAATCTTAAGACTAGATCCGGATGATTAAATATTATTTTCGAAATATTTATCCGTCGTATATAGGTATATTTATTATTTTTATTCATTTAATTTTAAGTAACTGCCTGTATGCACAAGAAAAGGGAATATTAAGGGGTTCAATTGTTGATTCAACAAACGGCGAAGTGCTTCCCTTCAGTAATATTGCAATTAATGAATTAAAAATCGGTGTTTCAGCAAATTCCAATGGTTACTTCTATATGCCTTCCATCCCGGCAAGCAAAGAATACAACATCACAGTTTCATTCATTGGCTATATAACGAAAATTATCCGAGTATCTATTTCTACAAATAAAACGACGGAAATTAAAGTTGAACTGGAACCAACTAGTATTTTACTTAAACCGGTTGAACGCATAGGAGAAAGAATAACAGAAAAAAATACACCCGATATTGGGCTTGAGCATATTTCTGGAAACGAACTGGAAATATTACCGAACGGTGTAGAATCGGATATTTTCCGATCATTACAATATATTCCCGGTGTTCAGTCAACCAGCGATATTTCTGCGCGTTATTATGTCAGAGGCGGTGATAGTAATGAAAATCTTGTCCTCATAGATGGCACAACTATTTATAACCCCTTTCATGCGCTTGGTATTTTCAGTGTAATCGATCCGGACATGATAAATAGTGCAGAGTTTTATAAGGGCGGTTTTCCAGCTAATTATAACGGCAGATTATCTTCCGTGCTGGATATAATTACTAAGGATGGAAATAAAAATGATTTCGATGCTAAGGCCAGCGCCAGTTTTCTATCCGGGAAATTATTAGTAGAAGGACCCATTCCTTACGGTTCATTTATAGTTACCGGCAGAAAAAGTTTTTCAACTGAAATCCTGCAAAAATTTCTAAATAACGAAGACGTTCCGATAGATTTCTTTGATTTGTCTTATAAGTTAACTTATGCAAACCCGAACTTTATAAAGGGCTCTAAATTCGTGATTGAAGGATTCTCAAGCGGTGATAACATTGCAAATGACAATCCCCTTACAGAAGATGTAAAATGGAATAATAATCTTTTCGGATTTAAGTGGTCACAAATTACGGACTCACCTTTATTTTTTAATATTGATTTTCATTGGAGCGAATTTGACGGTGATGTAAATCCAAAATTGAGTGGTGCGGATCCGGAATCAAACCAGGTGAATGATCTGACATTCAATTCCAGCTTTATTTACGTATATGATTCAAAAGATGAAATGGATGTTGGGATGGATGTTAAAGACCTTGATACAAAATTGTATATGGAAAATTCATTAGGGGCTATATCGGATATTTCGGCTAATGGGGCGGATATGGGCGTTTATGCACTCTATAAATTTCAACGATTCGAAAATTTTGGAGCAAATATAGGGATCTATGTAGATTTAACCGGTCTCTCACAGGCAGAAGGTAGTTCAATGCAATTATGCCCCAGGGTAAATCTAACCTATAGAATTCTACCGGAAGTTTCTTTAAAAGCCGCTTGGGGAATTTATACCCAGCAAATAACTACTCTTTCGGATCCAAGTCAAGTTATTTCTTTATTTGATCCATGGATAATAACCCCGCCTTATTTAAAAACATCTTCTGCGATTCATTATACTATTGGGATGAAAACGGATTTCACACAAAATCTTTCATTAGACATACAAGGTTATTATAAAATTCTTCATAATATTCCTATTTTGAATGAAGATAAATTTACGTCAAGTGATCCCGATTTACTACCTGGTTCGAATGAATCTTACGGCTGGGAATTTCAATTAATTTACGCTTTGGATATCATAAAATTCACAAGTTCTTACACATTAAGCTGGAGCTATAATACTTTAAATAATTGGGTTTACTATCCAAGTTATGACGTACGTGACGCATTGAATTTAATATTGAATGCCGATTTAGGTAAAAATTGGGAAACGACTTTAGTTTGGGTATATAACTCAGGGCTTCCGTTTACACAAAATATGGGTTACTATAATAAATTTTATTTTAGTGATTTATATTCCTATGGGTCGATTTTGAATGGTTATGTGCCTTATGCTATTCTTGCAGATATAAATCTGGGTCGGCTACCCGATTATCACCGTTTGGATATAAGCGTTTCAAAATCATTCACCGTCTGGAATTATCGTTGGAGCCTGGATTTAAGCATAATTAACGTATATAATCGTAAAAATATTTTTTATTATAATAGAGAAACAGGACAAAGAGTAAATATGCTGCCTTTTTTACCAACTGCTACATTTAATATAGAAATATGAAAAGTACTTTATTTATCATTTTCACATTACCGGCGGTAATATTTTATTCATGCGAGGTTCCTTTCAACCCGAATGCTCCTATTAGACAGCGTTACGTGTTAACAGGAATTATGAGAAATGATACCTCCATACAAATTGTTACTCTCACAAAAAGTTATCAGCCATCGGTCGGACTTAACCCTATATCAAATACAGAAGATCCTTCGGTAACAGATGCAGAAGTGGATATCTGGTACAGAGATACTCTTTATGAATTAAGGGATAGTTCGGTTATGAGAACAGATACATCTCAATACAAAGATTCGGTCCATTTTTATTATGCAAAAAATTTGCAGCCGGCTGCAGGTGAATATGTTGATATACAAGCCATATTACACAATGGTATAGTACTTCAAGCAACTACTCAAATGCCCGCTGTTTCTCAGTCTGATTTTTTTGATGCGGATGATGATGTAACGATTCCTTCTACCGCAGGAAGAAGCTTCATTTATATCGGTTGGCAGGCAATTGCGAATGTTTATTATCAACCACGAATTGTAATTGATTATTATATCAAAGGTTCAACCGATTTGCAGACAAAGGTAGTGCCGTTATATTATATAACTGAGAATGGGAATCAGACGCCGGTTTACCCTACACAAACAACAGAAAACTTCTTTGATATCGACACTTCGGTAATTAATAATGCTTTAAATGAAATTCCGCAAAACGGATTAAGCAAATTTAATTATACAATTGCCGACATAGACATACAAATGATTGTTTACGATGAATATTTATCAACCTATTTTTCATCATTGCAGGAAGGCGCAGACGCTTTTACAGTGCAATTAAATCAACCGGATTATACTAATATCCAGGGAGGCTACGGGATTTTTGCTTCATATATAAGAACTGACTTATATATTCGATTCACAGCCGATTATTTAAGTTCGTTGGGATATTATTAATGCTAAGAAATATGATCATTCAGAATACTTCAAGAATAATACCGGCCTTATGTGTGTTGTTTTATTTTATAGTCTCTGCCTCTTCTTGTAACAAAGAAGTATCTGTAACACCGCCTGATTCGCCTCCACCTAATGGATACATTTTCATAAATTCCAATCCACCCGGTTTTAATATTTATCTTAACAACATGGAAAGACGCAGAGCTACTCCAGATAGTTTAACATGGTTAAGTACGGGAATATATCTTATTACTCTAGAAAAAGATTTATTTAAAGATACTTCAATTTCAGTCAGCATAGTTGAAGGAGTAAAGAAATCGTTATTTGTGGATTTCACTCAAGACCCGTCAATGAAAGGGAACATTAACTGTACAAGCATCCCTTCTAATGCTGAAATTTTAATAAATGATTCAAGCGCCGGTTTATATACTCCATGTACAATTTCCGTTATGCCGGGGTATTATTATATAAAATATCGTTTTAAGAATTACCGCGACGATAGTGTGCTTACGGCAGTAAGCAGCGGGAATACATCTTCAGCAAATTCAATTTTGGTTGATACTGCATTATGGCAGGATTATACTACTTCAAATTCCGGTATTACAACAGATATTCTCAATTGTGTTGCAGTAGATAAAAACAATATCATTTGGGTAGGCTCATCCATCGGGGGCTATTTAAGTTTTAACGGCACAACATGGCAGACTTATTATAATTCATTAAGTAATACTATTGATTGTATTACCGTTGATGCCAATAATATTAAGTATATCGGAACTACGCGCGGTTTAGTTGTTATAAATAGTGGAACATCTACACATGAATATGGATTTAAGTCTTCAGGCTTGCCTGATTATCATATAAATGCTCTCGCTGTTGATAACAACGGTAACTGCTATATAGGTACTAATGCATCAATAACTCAATTCCCGGGATGGGCAGACTACACTCCTTCCAACGGTGCACCAATTACGATGCCAATTACATCATTAGTTTTAGTCGACAATAATAATATATGGGCAGGAATAATGAATTACGGAATAGCCGAAGGATTTCCACTAAATTCATGGCAATTTTACACAACATATTCGGCAAATATAATTAGTGATAATATTACCGCTTTGGCTGCTTCACCAACCGGTGAAGTTTGGGCGGGTTTTGCTAATGAAAGTATCTTCGGAAATGGGTTGTGTTATTTTGATGGTTCAAGCTGGAATAAAGTTTATCCTATTCCTTCATCAAGCAGTACAAATACAATCTTTATTGATAAAAATAATGTGAAATGGGTCGGGACCAATCAGGGATTAATAAAATTTTCCTCTCCTTCGAGCGTAACAACATTCAATTATAACAGTACCGGATTAAATATTACAAATGTCACCGGTATTTCACAAGACTCATTCGGTAATATTTGGATTGCAACAAGTTCAGGGTTGTTCAAATACAAAGGCAATCATTAGCAACAGCAATTTTGAGCTTTTTGTTTTATTTTTATGTTAATTATTACAGTTTTTTTTAGATGAGACTTGCAACTTTAAAAGACGGTTACTCAATAGTAGTTTCTAAAAGCGGAATAATTCCATTTTCCAAATTAGGCTTTGCAGGCAGCATGCGTGAATTAATTGAAGCCGGCGAAGCTGAATGGAAAAAACTTGAAGATTCGATAAAAGGAATAAAAAAAGACATTATATTATCACATAGGACCCTTGATGCACCTCTTAGAAATCCTTCAAAGATTGTGGCAATAGGCTTGAATTATTTCGATCATGCTAAGGAATCGAAGATGGAGATACCTAAATCTCCCCTAGTGTTCGCAAAATTTAACAATTCAATAACCGGTCCTACTGATCCGATAATAATTCCCCTGAAAATTACTCAACAAGTTGATTATGAAGCTGAACTTGGCGTTATAATCGGGAAAAAAGCTAAGAATATTGAAAAAGAAGAAGCATTAGATTATGTATTCGGTTACACAATTTTAAATGATGTATCCGCCCGTGATATTCAATTTTCAGACACGCAATGGGTTCGAGGTAAATCGTTAGATACTTTCTGTCCTATGGGACCAGTTATAGTTACAAAGGATGAGATACCAGATCCCCAAAATTTAGAGCTTGGATGCAGTATAAACGGCGTAACACTTCAACAAGATAATACAAAGAATATGACTTTTAGTGTTGCAGAATTAATTTCACAATTATCCCACTCATTCACATTTGAACCGGGGGATATAATTGCAACGGGAACTCCAAGAGGTGTAGGATTCAGCAGAACGCCTCCGGTCTTTCTTAAATCGGGAGATGTTATTTGCACCTGGATTAAGGGCATTGGTGAAATAATAAATCCTGTAATTACTTCCTAAGCTGCAATATAGATCAATTCGATTTGGAGGAATTTATTGCAGTCAGAACTTCATCAGTATTACGAATTAATCCAAGCCGGGGAAAAACAAATTTTATAGAAGCTTCATGAGCTTCTTTAGTCATTGCAGACATTGCATCCTCAACAAGAATTTGATTGTATCCAAACTCATATGCAAATCGCGCCGTACTTTCCACTCCAAAATTAGTTGAAATACCACATAGTATTATTGTATCTATTCCCCTTCTTCTTAGCTGAAGATCGAGATCAGTACCATAAAAAGCGCCCCATTGATGTTTGGTAATTAAAAAATCCGTCGGCTGGATATTCAGCTCAGGCATGTAGTCGCTCCAAGCCGGATTAAAAGAAGTCCTTGAAAAACTTGTTTCAGTAATGGGATGCAAAGCATCTTTCAAGTCAGGAGAGGGCGTAACATGCACTAAAAAAACAGGCATATTATTCTCACGCAATGCGGTTAAAAGCTTTGCTGTATTTTCGACAACCTCCTTTGCCGGATGAGGTTCAACCGCTAAAGAAGCAATACCTTTCTGTAAATCAATAACAACAATAGCAGTTTTATCCAAATTAATTTTAAGTTCTTGCGACATAAGCATACCTTATATATTTATTTAAAGAAAAAATATTCCGACTAAAGATACTCAAAGATTAAAAATTTCATATCAAGAATTCTTATCATTCATTTATCTCGCGACAGAAGGATAAAGGACTGTTGCAATAACTGTTAAAATTATCATTGATAAGAGCAGCGCTCCAAAATCAAACGGCAATCCATAAAGACTTGTGCCGCCATTAATCATAAATGCCCGCAGTGCATCAACCTCATAAGTAAGCGGATTAAAATGAGCAATCGCTTTAAGCCAATCCGGCATTATGGCTATCGGATATATGGCATTACTTGCAAAGAAAAGAGGCATGGTAAGCACTTGCCCTATTCCCATAAATCTTTCACGCGTTTTCACAATACATGCAATTATTAATGAGAAGGTAGAAAACAGCGCTGCACTTATTATAATAATAAATAATATTCCTAAAAGGTGAATTGGATCCCAGGAAAGCCCTACATGCAGCAATAATGAGAGGAGATATATTATTATAGCCTGCGATACTGCTCTTATTCCTGCCGATAAAGCTTTCCCCAAAACTATTGAAGCTCTTGGAATCGGGCTGGCAAGAAATTTATGAACTATTCCGAGGTCTTTTTCCCAAATTATTGATATGCCGTAAAAAATAGCGACAAATAAAACACTCTGTGCAAGAATGCCTGGAGCTATAAAATTCATATAACTCATATTGCCGGTTGGTATTGCCTTTAAACGTGTAAATACCTCGCCAAAAACCAGCATCCACAATGCCGGTTGGGCCGCTCTTGTTAATAATTCCGTCGGATCATGTTTGAGCTTTCTGGCTTCCAGTTCTGCTATTACAAAAGTTTTATATATAAAACCTATAATCCATTTAACCGGATTAACATTTCCCGTTTGTATTTTATCCAAGCCTTTTTGCAACACGCCTTGTTCTTGATTCATCTTTAAAATTTCCTTCCGGTTCTTCAGATTCTAATGTTTTCCCTATATAATATTCATATACTTTATTTAAATTTGCATTTGCGTCCCCTATGGATTCCTTCAATTCCAAAGGAGAACCAATTGCAGCTATAATTCCTTTATTCATAATTACAATGTTTGTACACATTGCATCTGCTTCTTCCATATAATGGGTTGTCATTAGTACGGTTGTTCCTCCGGATGCCAAAACCTTTACATATTCCCACACAGTTTCTCTCGCAACAGGGTCAAGTCCTTCTGTCGGTTCATCGAGAAAAAGGACTAAAGGTTTATGAAGGACCGCCAGTGCAATTTCCAATCGTCTAATCATTCCGCCGGAATAACTTTTAACAAGCTTGTTTGCCGAACCGGAAAGTCCCATGAAATGAAGTAAATCAGCAATCCTTTTTTTCCTTTCTTTCGCCGGGATATCATAAAGTTTAGCAAAAACAAGAAGATTTTCATAACCCGTCAGAGTTCCATCTGCGGAAAGAAGCTGCGGAACATACCCGATAATCCTTCTCACTTTTGAAGCGTTACGGGTTACATTGTATCCGCCTATATATGCTTCACCGGAAGTTGCAGGTAAAAGAGTAGTCAATATTTTTATTGTTGTTGTCTTTCCCGCACCATTTGGACCAACTAAACCAAATATTTCACCTTTGTTTATTGAATATGATATTGAATTAACCGCTGTAAATTCTCCAAATCGTTTAGTTAAATTTTTTAATTCGAGTATTTTCATGTTCACTATTTCTTTGTTTTCTAAAATATTTGTGTTGAACAAATTTACAAAATATAAAGTTTAAATAAATATTCTATTGCTTGATTACTACACCAGAGTTAAATTTAATGACAGCATTTCAATATTAATTTTATAAGTATAATAATATGTTTATCGGTCATTATGGAATAGGTTTTGCGGCTAAAAAATTAACTTTCCCTAAAGCTAAGCCGTGTAAAACGCCTTCACTTGGGACACTATTTCTTGCTGCACAATTTCTTGACATACTCTGGCCGGTATTTATTCTTTTCGGTATAGAAAAAGTTACAATAGAACCAACCGCTAAAGCTTTTCAAACACTGCATTTTATTTATTACCCGTTTTCTCACAGCTTAATAGCTGCAATAATCTGGGCTTTGCTTTTCGGGCTAATTTATTATGCTTTCAGGAAGGATATTAATTACTCAATTGTTTTAGCTTTAGTTGTCCTAAGTCATTGGATACTGGATCTAATATCTCATTTCCCAGATTTGCAATTAGTTCCGGGCAGTAATATTAAAGTAGGTCTAAGCTTATGGAACTCATTGACGTTTACAATTATAGTAGAAGGTTTCATTTTTTTGTTTGGAGTTTACTTTTATTTTACATCGACAAAAGCCATAAACAAAAAAGGACAAATTCTATTGTGGGCTTTATTAATATTTCTTTCCATTACTTATGTTATGGATATTATAGGACCGCCTCCTCCTTCAATAAAAGCAATTACAATATCAGGATTTAGTCAATGGCTGATAATAGCCTGGGGCTATTGGATTGACAGAAACAGAACCGGTATATTATAATAATTTTACAAATAATTTATTGATTGTTTTGTTTATAAATGCTCAAACTTATTACTTATTTTTCATACTCATTATCCTGTGGGAAATTTCTTATAGTATAGCCATTAACCGCATGTTTATTTAATTTTGATTATATAATCTTCAAAATCATGGAATATCAATGAATACGCTTAAAGCAATTATATCCAGACGAAGTATTCGACAATACAAGAAAAAGAAAGTTTCTAAAGAGGAAATTAATCAAATACTTAAAGCCGCTATGTATGCTCCTTCTGCTATGAATTACCAACCGTGGCATTTTATAGTTTTAAATAAAAGAGAAGATATTGATCATCTTTTCAAGATAAACCCGCATGCGGAAATGATTTTGAAAGCGCCGCTTGCAATAATAGTTTGCGGTGATCTTAAAACTGAGATGAATATTGACTACTTAGTTCAGGACTGCTCTGCTGCAACACAAAATGCATTGCTTGCAATACATGAATTGGGCTTGGGCAGCGTGTGGGTAAGCTCTTATCCCAATAAGGATACTGTTGAAGGAATAAAAAAATATTATGAAATTCCCGAAAATATTGTCCCGGTTTCTATAATTTCATTGGGATACCCGGCAGAAGAAGTTAAAACAGAAGATAGATTCAACGAATCCCGGATTCATTTAAATAAATGGTAAGCCTACTAAAAGATTGCTGATATAGCTTTAGGTAACAAATTAAGTTTATTGCTTTTTAAGGCCCCATTAATTCATTGTTATAAATATGAGTATACTTGAGTATTTATTCATATCTAAGCGCATCAATCGGGTTAAGCATAGAAGCTTTTCTCGCAGGATAAAATCCGAAGAATAATCCTACAAGAATTGAAAAACCAAAAGATAATACGATAGAAAACGCTGTAATAAATGTAGGCCATCCGGCAAAACTGGAAATTATTTTTGATCCTGCAACGCCAAATATAATTCCTGTTATGCCTCCAAGTAAACTTAAGACCAGGGCTTCTATTAAAAATTGAGTTAAGATATCTTTTCCTCTTGCGCCTACAGACATTCTAATCCCTATTTCTCTTGTTCGTTCCGTAACGGAGACGAGCATAATATTCATAATTCCAATTCCACCGACGAGTAATGAAACAGAAGCTATACTCGCTAATAAAATAGTAAGTATTTGAGAGGTGGAAGTAGCAGCGCTGGCTAAATCAGATTGATTTCGAATAGTAAAATCATCGTCATCAAAACCGACAATTTTATGCCTCATCCTTAATAAATCTGTTATTTGTTTCTGTGCCAACTCAATATCGATTGAACTGGTTGCAGACACAATTATTTCTCTTAAGTAAGGAAAGCGGGAAAGCCTGTATAACACTGTTGTATATGGAGCAAGAATAATATCATCCTGATCCTGCCCCATTGCATTTTGACCTTTCGTCGCCAAAACACCGCTTACTTTAACCGGAACATTTGTTATCCTGATAGTTTGACCTACGGGATCCGAGTCAGGGAATAAATTATTGGCTACAGTTGTTCCGAGAACGCAGACTTTAGCAGCCGCTTTTACATCCTGATCGGTAAAATAATTTCCAGATTGAATATCCCACACTCTTATTTGTAAATAATCGGTACCGACTCCCTCGATCCCGGTAGCCCAATTTAAATTTCCCGCAATCACTTGACCGTTTGCTCTTGTATCGGGCGAAACATATGCAACTGCGGGACATTCAGTCTGAATAGCCTGAGCATCCCCTTGAGTTAAAGTAGTCATTGAGCCTGCACCCACTCTTAATCCGCCCTGCTGCTGTGAACCCGGAAATATGATAAGCACATTCGTGCCGAGTGAAGCAATTTGTTCTTTTACCGAGTATTCTGCACCCTGCCCTATTGCAAGCATTGTAATAACTGCCCCCACACCAATTATTATACCAAGCATTGTAAGAAAAGAACGTAATTTATTCCGTTGCAAAGCACGAAAAGCCGCAAGTAATATATTCAATCCTTTCATACCTTCACCTCATCATCAATTGATGAAATTGTTTTAAGTACTTCGGATGCCTTATTTGGCTCAGCATTAAATTTATCGGATATTATTTTCCCGTCACGAAAAATTATATGCCGTTTTGCAAATAATGCAATATCAGGTTCATGCGTAACAAGAATTATAGTGATTCCTTGTTCGTTCAGCTTCTGAAATATTTCCATCACCTCAATACTTGTTTTGCTATCAAGGTTTCCCGTTGGTTCATCGGCAAGAACAATAGAAGGATCATTTACAAGAGCTCTTGCAATAGCAACCCGCTGCTGTTGTCCTCCCGATAGTTGATTGGGATAATGATAAATTCTTTCTTCAAGCCCGACTTTCTTTAATGCCTCAATTGATTTTTCTTTCCGCAATTTGGTCGAAGTCGAGTTATAGAATAAGGGGAGTTCTACATTTTCTAATGCAGTAGTGCGGCTGAGTAAATTAAATCCCTGGAATACAAATCCTATTTTCTTGTTCCTGATAAATGCCAATTCGTCCCTTGAAAGACTACCTACGTTTATATTATCAAGTATATAAGTTCCGCTAGTTGGTTTATCAAGGCAGCCGAGAATATTCATGAAAGTAGATTTGCCTGATCCCGAAGCACCCATGATTGCAACAAATTCTTTGCAAACCACGTTAAAAGAGACTCCTCTTAGTGCATGAACTTCCACATCACCCATCGCATAAGTCTTTTCAAGGTGATCGATTTTAATCAAACCATCATTAAAAGGAGCCTGACCCGGAGAAAAATTTTCTCCCCCGGTAATCTTTGCTGCATCCGAATTTATCCCATCAGATACGGAGGAAATATTAGTTCCCATATAAAATTATCTCCCTCTATTCTGACCTTGCTGTTGACCTGCAAGCGGATTTTTTTGCTGCGTATTATTTTGATCGCTGTTTGAATCAGCACTAATTACTATTTGTTCTCCTACCGTTAAACTTCCCGAAATAATTTCGGATTCTATTCCATCGTCCAAGCCCGTTTTAACAAATATAGGTACCAATTTCCCTTTCGAGTTTAATATCCAAATTCTGCCCTTGTTAATTTTATTTGTAATATCATCCGGACTTTTCTGAAACTGCGGATACTTGCTATCGGATTTTTTCATTTTGTCATACGCATTCTTAAACTCAGCCGCCATCTGATCTTTGCTCAACTTTTCGCCGTCAGCTTTAAGAATTGAATCTCTAATTGTTTGAAATTTATTTCTTTCTATTTCAGCAAGCATGCCCTGTCCGTTTTGCCCTTCAGATATTTGCCCCGTATCGCCTAATTTTTTTGCGCCGTTCTCATCTCTATTTCCCTGATAAGACGTTCCTTCTTGTTTTTTGGGATTTTTCTTGAGCGAATCCCGCATTTCTTTCAGCTTAGTTGAGTCAATTAAGCTTGCCGGTGGTTGAAATCTTAAAGCAAGGTCAGATACTTTTAAAACATTATTTTTTTGCCCGACACGTATATTTACATTAGCCGTCATACCCGGCAAAAGTTTTAGACTATCATTTTTAACGTCGATAATCACAGTATACATTACAACATTCTGAACGATTTGCGGAGTCAGTCTAATTTGCGAAACTGTCCCTGAAAAATTATCATCTATGTAAGCTTCTACCGTAAAATTAGCCGATTGCCCGACACTTACACTGCCGATATCAG
>Ga0116114_1000298_pt1 | contig 35200 bp, 25 predicted proteins | sample June2015DPH_10_5_FD_89823 | JGI IMG/M metagenome (GOLD analysis project Ga0116114, IMG submission 89823) | Peatland microbial communities from SPRUCE experiment site at the Marcell Experimental Forest, Minnesota, USA - June2015DPH_10_40 | ecosystem: Environmental > Terrestrial > Soil > Wetlands... | reverse complement strand
GCTTCGCGGGCCTCGCTGAGAACCTTGTCCCAGTCGCTGATCCGTTGTGGCGCTTCGGCTACGCGGGAGACGGGAACCGGCACGACGATGGGTCGTGCCTCCCTCGCCGGCGGCAGAACGGGAACCTCTTCTTTTTCGACGCGCGCGCGCCGCAGATACCCGCCGCGGTACAGGAAGACGATCAGGAGCGCGACGAGCACGATCGCTACGACGATGCCGAACAGGCCGGTTAAATCAGCGGGCACACTCACCGCGGCGCTCGCGGCGGAGGCGAGCGGTTGACCGCTTGGATCAAAGACCGTATAGGCAGTAACGCCGCCGGGAACTGCTGACAGGTAGAGCGGCAGGGACGATACGGAAAACGAATAGCTGCCGTTCTGATCGGTTTGGGCGCTCGCGACATTACTACCGCCTATGGAGAGCACCACCGTAGCGTTGGCAACTGGTCCGGTCGCCGTGGTGAGCGCCCCCCGCGCCTGCACGTTGCTGCCTAGAGCGATGCTGGACGACAGGAAGCTCAGCGTGTTGTTCACCGGCGACGCGGCAACCGAAAAGTTGACCGGAGCGCTTTGCGTGGGCTTGTAGGGCGCGCCAACGGGCGTGTATCCAACGGACGCGACGTGCGCCCCCGCCGGGATACTGAGGATGGGGAGCCGATACGCGTACGACCCGTTCGCGGCTGTCGACACGGTTGCCACGGTGCTGTTATCGACGTGCACATCCACCGTGACGTTGGACACTCCCGTTTGATTGCTCTTGAGGTCGCCCGCGAGCACGAGCGTGTCGCCGTAGGTCGCGTTATGCGCGCTCTGGGTGAGCGTAAGGGTCGGGGTCACGAAAACCGCCCCGGTGACATTGGCGATGCGACCGTTCACCTGCGCGGCGTACGCGCTCAAGGGCGCCGTGGCGTTGCCGTACGGAGCGAGGTTGAGCCCGTTTTGAACTGCAACAGCGTAGATATCGGCGTTCTGCCCGCTGATTGTTCCCGGGAGCCCTGTGAGGGCGTTGCCGAGCGCCTGCATCTCGAGCGCGTTTGCGATGGATGCGTTGCCGCGCGGCGCTGCCGCGACGAGCGCGGCTTCAGTGGCGTTAAGCACGCTGAAACGTTGTGCGTTAGCGATGAGAAGCGTGAACGAACCCTGTGACGCGTCCAAGGCACCGATGGTCGTGCCCTGCTGTGAGGCGTTCGCTGACGAGGTGATCTGCTTGATGGTGCTGTTGTAGTGGGCAAGCAGCGCGCTCGCGTTGGAGAAGTGACCTGTGGTGACGTTCGCTATGATGCCGTTCGCATCAGCGGCGAGTGACGCGAACAGCGGCAGCTGGGTGGGAAAGTCCAACCCGCCGCTCTGTGCGGTATTCAGCTCGGTCTGCGACGGGAAGCTCTGCGCCGACGCATATCCTGCGGTAAGAACGAGCAAAATCGCTGAGAGAATACACGTAAGTTGAGCCTTTCGTCTGAAACCGCGCATGCGTGCCCCGATGAGCGAAAAAGACTACGTGGTAATCCAGCGATTAGTTTCTTCAAAGCACTATAAAAACGCTCCTTAGGCGTCCGGATGCGAAGAGCGGCCAGGACTATATTTCAGTTCCCCAGATGCGGTTTGCTGAGCGCGAGGTAGGCACGTTTTTTTTAAGCGACGTCTTAGTAAACGAGATTTGACCTACCGCAATTTGGTATATAAACTTGTACAGATCTTGTTTACTTAGTTTAGCTAAATCAAGCGAGAGGGCTCCTTGCGAAAGCTACGGGTCACTACGGGGGTCACGCTATACGGTTACCGGTGCAGATGTTACTATGAGTGGCGAAACACTCAGCGAGAGACTGCGCGCGCAGCTATCCGTGCGCGCACAAAGCGGTGGGTTTTGGAGTTACCTCTCCGCGCTATGGAATGACGAGGGCACGAAGGTGGCGCTAGCCACAGCACTCGGCGCGTGCCTCTCCGTTACGCAAGGCATCGGACTCCTCCTGCTCCTGCCGCTTTTGCAGCTGGTAGGCTTCAACACGGGGCAAGGGGCGACTGCAGGCGTCGCGCACTATGCCTCCACAGCCTTTGCCTTTATCGGGTTGCCCCTCACACTGGTGAGCGTGCTGGGCGTCTATGTCGTGATCATGACGCTCTATTTTCTCCTCACACGCTGGCAAAACAATCTCGGGTACGCAATCCAGCTTGACTTCGCAACTCAATTGAGGCAAAAACTCTACGCAGCGGTGGTCGGCACAAACTGGCTCTTTTTCACGCGCAATCGTGCCTCGACCTTCACCCACGCGTTGACCTCCGAGGTTGATCGAGTGAGCTATGGGACACAGCAGATGTTCCAGGCGCTGGCGGGCCTGATGGTGCTGATCGCGTACGTCGTCGTGGCCTGGCTCCTCTCGGCGGTAACGACCGCAGCCGTGGTTCTCTGTGGCATCGTCCTTATCTTTGGACTGAAAAACAAGATTTCAGTCTCGCGCGAAAGGGGTAAGGCGCTTTCCGCGGATATGCGGGGCCTCTACGGGGCGGTGACGGAGCACCTGGACGGCATGAAGACCGTGAAGAGCTATGGTGCGCAGGAACGCAATATGGCGCGCTTTTCAAACCTCAACGCGCGCATCATGAAAGACTACGTGGATTATGTGCGCAACGTGAACACCAGCCAGCTGCTGGTCAACGTCGGCTCAGTGGTCATTCTCGCGGGGGCGCTGCTCACGCTGATCGACGTTTTGCACCTGCCCGGTGCCACGGTGCTGGTGCTGCTGTACCTGTTCTTCATGATCATACCTCAGTTCAACGCCCTCCAGCTCAACTACCAAGCAGTCGTTAACATGCTTCCCTCCTATGCAAACGTCGTGGATATCAAGGCCCGCTGCGAGGCAGAAGCAGAGCGCGAAATTTCCCATGCGCACGATGTCACGCTGCGCCGGCGAGTCGAGTTGCAGGACGTGTCGTTTTCCTATGCCGCTGAGGGTCAGTCGGCAGTAGAGCACATCAACCTTACAGTCGACGCGGGAAAGATGACCGCTATCGTGGGCACGTCGGGTGCCGGGAAGAGTACGCTCGCCGACCTTATTATGGGGCTGATTGAGCCGCAAGAGGGTGCGGTGTTGATTGACGACGTGCCACTCGACGCCGAACGGCTAGACGCATGGCGCGGGTGCATCGGCTACGTCGCACAAGAGACGTTCCTTTTTAACGACACCGTGCGCGCGAACCTGCTCTGGGCGTATCCCGACGCGACTGAAGATGAGCTGGGTACGGCGCTCCGCTTGGCCGCCGCTGACGATTTTGTCGCGAAGCTTCCCGATCGGATGGAGACCGTGCTCGGTGACCGGGGGGTGCGCTTGTCGGGCGGGGAGCAGCAGCGGCTCGCCCTTGCACGGGCGTTGCTCAGGAAGCCCAGCGTTTTGATCCTCGATGAAGCGACGAGCAACCTGGACTCAGAGAACGAACGGCGCATTCAAGGGGCGATTGAAGCGCTGCACGGCGGCATCACCATCGTCGCCATCACCCACCGTCTCTCGACGATCCGCAACGCCGATGCCATCTACGTGCTTGAGCACGGGCGCGTAATAGAGACCGGTGACTGGGCGTCGCTCACCGCAGCAGGAACAGGGCGTTTCTTCGACTTATGCAAGGCGCAAGACGCGCTTCGGGAAGCGGAGGACGCAAGACCGCCGCAGGCCGGTGTACACGATTAGTGCACAAGTCAAAAACAATGCGCTGATTAGAGCTCTGGCTAGCTGGACCTGGATACATAGAATGAGCACAGTTTGGCAACAGAAACCGAGCGACGTATCCAAGCCAATTTTTCAGTCGAGTGACGAACACTAAGAACCGGCTCAGGGGTAAGACCGACAAGAAGCAAATAGCGCGACGGCGGAGTACTTTCCATTGACTTCGAGATTGAACGCAAATTGCTGGGTCTATATTCCTCGGGATTTACCTTAATTCGACTGCGCTTTTCAAACGCCTGTCTTCGGCTCCTTTCTGGCATGCGAGGCGTTCAAGACCGGAAGTCTTAGAACCTCACTGTCACCGGGCGATACAAAGATCGCCCGTCGTAAAATGGCTAGTGACTGGTGTAGTGGCATTGTTGCCGCTTGAAAGACTCGATTGAGGTATATAATTACCATCAGCGCCGTGATTTGAGACGTGCGCAGGGCGCAAAACTAATCTGCACTGGTTGCATGACACATCTGAGAACTATGCTGAGCGACAGGCCACTACAATGAGGATAGCCATAGTAACGAATACTTACCTGCCAAAGTGGCTAGGGGGAACTGCTTTGGTGACCCGCGATATTGCCAAGCACTTATCCGCTCGAGGTCACAGCGTTCACATCCTAACCTTACTGGAAGAAGGCCAATCACGAGAAAGCGTCGAAACAGGCGTCACCGTACACCGCATCTCGTTTCCAAAACTGAGATTTGTTGGCTTTCCGATTTTTTGCCTCGCAATGGTATCCCGTTTAAGGAAAATCGACCCGGACATCGTCCACATCCAAGGCTTCTGGATCGCCTCGTTTGGCTTGCTTGCCGGGAAGCTCCTAAGGAAGCCTTATGTCGTGTGGAGCCACGGGTACGCATGGAGCCAGATGTATATACCTTCCAGGTTTAGCTCGTGCGTCACAACAATAGCACTCAAAGACGCTGATGCGATCATTGCTTTATCAGATCACATGAAAGAAGAGATACAGCGAGTGTGGCCTCGAGACATGCCTAGTATCTTCACGATACCAAATGGCATAGACTTACCGGGATTTGAAAGGGTCTCGCGAAACGCGGCTCGAATTTACCTTGGGATCGGCGAGGACGACACTATCGTGCTCTATGTTGGCAGGTTGCATTCGGCGAAAGGATTGCCATATTTAGTTGAGGCAATGAGCCTTCTCAGACAACGAGAGTCGAGAGCACGCTTGGTGCTTGTTGGAGACGGTGATGAACGCGAGAGACTCGAACTGCTTGTTGATTATTTAGGCTTGTCGACTTGCGTCAGGTTTATAGGAAGAGTCGAGCCTGAGGGGGTCCAAGCTTACCTCGCTGCATCTGACGTATTCGTCTTGCCGAGCGAGAGAGAGGGTTTCGGAAATGTGCTTTTGGAAGCTATGGCAGCAGAATTGCCCATCGTTGCGACCAACGTCGGCGGAATACCCTCTATCATCGAGGACGAAACTAATGGATTCCTTGTTGAACCTCGAGATGCAGCTCAAATTGCGGATAAAGTCGCGCTAATCCTAAATAGTCCGCTGCTGAGGCTTAGCATGTCGAAGAACAATAGAAAGAGGGTGCAGCAATACAGTTGGGAAAGCGTCGTGAATGATCTCGAAAGGGTGTATTCGGACTGTCTGAGGGCCACTTAACTGAAGCCGTCGCAACTGCTTTTGTTTCAACTGCTCCGCCCGACAGAATGAAGCAATCGGAGAAGTGATCCTGATCGGCAAACCGTCACCGTCCTGTATTGCAGGGCACGCCTGGGCCCCACGGTGCAAGATATGCATGATCGGGTCCATCTTAGCCACTTTATCCAAGTTTCCTGTATTGCAGGCTGTGCACGCCTGGGCCCCACGGTGCAAGATATGCATGATCGGGTCCATCTTAGCCACTTTATCCAAGTTGCAAAATATCGTGCAGATCGGCCAGGTTCGCGCACTCAACGAATTTATAGGACATTTCGACGAGGCAAGTTGAGGCGGGTCTAGCAAGATCTCCAGTTACGCGTGACGCCAGCGTGGCGACAGACCCGCCGTTAACTTGCGCGGTATTTCAATCGGCGCACACGGGGAGTGCGCTGTTTCGTTTACGCGCGGGGCTTCAGCCGATACTGCAGTCGCCTTACTACCATCAGCACGGGGTGAAGCAGATAAAACACTTTCGTGTGTGACGCGAGTGAAGGGAGCATTTTAACATCAGATTCCTCAGGCAGCATCATTGCGCGAAGCAGGGAGTAACACTTGTCGCGCACGCGTTCTTGCATAAACAACATGTAGCGGAGAAAGGGGAAGCCAAGAAATGCGAAACCGCCGGTCGGTGCTGGGAGGTCCGTTTTCCACGTGGTTTCTTGAAAGAGCCGTACTGCAACCCGCTGCACATATGCGCGTGTCCGGGGGTCGTGATCGAGGCGCTGCCTGACGTCCTCGGGAAGCGGAGCGCCGGCTACCTCATTCGCCAAGAGGAGGCCGATGGTGAGTATGCGTAGACAGCCGCGCTGACGTGCGATAGTCACGAGGTCGTCCCAGTTGAGGTCTATGTGAGCAGTGATGAGTCCGGCGACGTCAACGATGAGCCTCAAAAATCGCCAGAGATGTACTATCGTCCCGTGAATGCACGCCACGAGAAGGCTGTCCTCCGGAGAGAACGAGCATACGTGCGTGCCATCGACGGGATCCTTCCGAGCCCGCGCCCAGAGTTGCTCGTTGTTCCGAGTAATAGACAACTGCCGCCCCAGTGAAAAATCCCAGTGCAGTTCAAGCGTCCCGGCGCGGTCATTAGCAAAGTCAAACGGCCCAGCGCGATCAGCAAGCACGCGACTATAGCTAGCGGGATCCTTGGCAAAGAGGCGGTCGCGGGCTATCGCTACTTCGAGCGCCTCTCCGATACCATCGATGCGCGGTATGAGTGTATACCCCTGCGTACGTAGGATCTCAGTGGCCCTCGCCACGTCACCCTCGTGTATGAACACGTCGAGGTCGTGAAACACGCGGAGCGCCACGTTGCCATATACTTTGCGTGCCGAGAGGGGATCCTTGTAAGGGACGATGGGGATGCCCTCACGATTAAAGCGCTCCACGATCGTCAACAACTCCCGTATAAGCTTGGCGTTGTGCTGCGCGTTCGACTGAAAGTCGATGCGCAGTCGTTCCATGACGTCGGGGGGGACGAGTGTTGGGCACACCGTACTGAGCTGCAGGTAGAGGAGCGGGCTCAGGTAGAAGTACCACGCTCGCGCCAGCTGCACGAGTGTGTCCCACTCAACACCGCTCTGCAGCAGCTTGGTAAGCTGGTCTACTTCGCGCGTCCCTGCCTGGAGCCTGATACAGCAGAGGATGATTAATTCTTCAACGGATGCCCCGCTTTCTTCGGCGGTGCGGTACACATTTGACGTGTCCATTTACATTACGCGCTTCATCTTTTTTGCTGGATTTCAGCGTGCTTCCCAACCGAAGTTATCAGAGCAAACATTGCACAAACAGCAATAGTGATAAAACCTTGCCTTTAGTCAGGGTTTTCACCACGAAAAAGACTGTGGCGGCCACAAAATGCGGTTTGCACGCGGATGTCGGAGCAACACCAGGGACATAAACCACGCTTTATAGCTCACATAACGCCTTAGCTGGCCCTTTGTTAACTTATTGGCTACCTGCTGATCTTCCTCTAGGCTTTAGTCACACCCATCCGCGTCGCGGTGCGGCCGACGATTTCCCAGTAAACAATAGAATCACTGCGTGCCACCAAAACTGAGTCAGCGATACCCGCGCGGCCCCGCATAAAGTACTCCACTTCATCGCAATAGAGGCACCGTACTTTGATAGAGGATGATGGCGAACACGATGACGCAGATAACGACAAATATGGCGATGTTTCTTCTCCACGCCATAGTGATCACAGAGGGCTTTGTAAGTTCAACGAGCGCGAGGAATTCAATGATAATGAGTATGAGAAAGATTCCGAGCGCGTAGACGTTGAATAAGACCAGAATAACAATGGTGACAAACGTGAGCGCTAGAAGACTGTACACAAAACGCTGCGTCTCGGTGATAATCATGCTGTTCAACTAGAGGTCGGAGCTATTTATCAGTGACTATTCCCCTAGCTGTCGCAAGGAGGTTTCTCGCTTGAGCTAGCTAAACGTTGGGTTCAAATAAAATCTCTGCCTGCTGTCTATCAGAGTCAGATACACCCGAGCCGCTGCTTTCGATGCGACTGCGAACAGAACGGAGCTAATGAATGGTGTGTTTGGGGCCTGAGCACTAACGTCTCTCTACGCTAGGCATGTGACTTAGCTCTCCGTCGTTGCCGATAGCCAAAGATTCAAGTGTTGCTTGAGACGCTGGCGTAAGATCCGGCGAAAGCAATGTTTAGGAGAACCGTCAGTGCATTGGGCTTTCGATCAGTCTGTCACCGATTGGCACGATCGCAAACAGGAACGTCTCCGTGATCCCCATTGTAGGCGCAGATTACTAAGGTTGCCTGTCGCGTTTGTTCTTCGTAAGTCCCCAGCAATGGTATGTGGACAGAATATGACCATGGCTCGGGGGCTCACCGCTAATGCCACTCAGCGGTCCAGACAGTTATTAATCATGGCGTTCGATGTCCTTGCGTACTATGCGGCAGCGTTGTAGGCTATCGTAACACAGCTTATAGCTAGAACACGACGACTGAACTTTCGGCATAGTGATCAATAAGCGAGTGCTCGCATCGACTGCATGTGACGGCTCTGCGAACGTGTGTGAGAATCACCACGCGTAGCCGTAATGGCCCCCATTTGCAGCTGAACGAGAGGCGCAATTGCGCAAGAAAACCTGAGCGTTTTACCGTAAGTATCAACAGACCTTTTGTGCTTGTCGTATGATCCGTTTGACCCCATCAAATCATATTCGACGATATTCGCGGGCTGCTCGACGGTCGCAAGAACTGGGATTGCTAGTGACAGCGCAATACCGGATCTCGATCGATCTATGTATAAATCGTGCTTTTCCCGTTGTCATAGATCTTGCTTTTCGCACTCAACAGGCTCGCGACCTGGTTCGAGACCTGTCCACCGGAGGTGTACCCAGATTGCGTCGTGAGGTGGGTGATATTGCTGACACTAACAAACGAGAAGTTACCGAGCACGTTAGCATAGCTTAGATAAACGTAAGGAGCAGCCGAAGAATTATGCGCGCCGAAGCTAATTACGTTCGACTGCTGAAATTGTGCTACCTCAAGGCGCAATCCGCCCCCACCGTCCGCCGCAACGGTAGAAGTCCTAGCCGCGTTATTCTTGAGCCACTGCGCGGCGATAACCTCCTGGTTGTAAATGTAATACTCATCCCACGATGTGCCTGATCTGTTCAAAACGATCGAATTTGGAACGCCAAAAGCTTGATCGAGAAGCAGTGATGAGCACGCAAATTGGACGAGCAATATGAGGAGCACGACTGATAAGAGGTAGCGTTGTCTCGTTATTTTCAGTTTCTTGAGGATCGCGAATACTCCTATGAAGAACGGAACCGCCAAGAGAACGAGCAACAGCTGAAGGAGCCTCGCTATCCCGTACACTGATAAATAGGGGATGACCAGCCAGAGCACGGCCAGGATGCCCGACGCAAGTGCCAGGAACGCGTAGCGGTTACCGTACAGCTTCGTCTCTCTCTTAAAAAAGATGACCAATACGCCGATCCCTATGATGACGTATAGCAGGTCGTCTGTATAATCCCGTACTCTTTGAGGTAGCGTTACAATGTTTTGCCCGACGGCCTCAAGAACCCCTGGATTCCTGGAATTCAAAATGAAGAGCTGTGAAAAGTGGGATACAGTAACTCTCAAGAAACCAGTAACATTGGTTGCTTGCGCTAGCTGGTTGTACCAAAGGAAGTAGATGGCAAACAGAATTACGATCATCGTAAATGTGATTACGGGTCGGGCTAATTTGCGTGCATCATCGCGACGCGCGAATCGATAATACGCAGCGATCGCCACTGCGATTCCGTTAGCTATCAGAAGCACGAGGATCAATATGCCACTAGTGGTGTAGTGGGTCAAAATTGCGCCGGTCGCGAACGACAAGAAAAGCAGCGTCTTTCGCTGTGCCTTCAGGTCATCAGCGAGCAAGACCATGAATGCCAAAGCGAAGAAAAGAAGCGCAGTTTCTTCAGCCATTGAGCTTTGGATATTCACGATGAACTGGAGCTGCGCCATAAAGAGAAAAGAGGCAAGGAACGCATATATTGCGGTAAGGTATTTTCTCGCGATGATGTACACAACAAGCGGGGTCACCGAAAGAATGAGCTGGAACACCAGCTTGAACATGTAGACCCCGTTTATGCCGGTAATCAGTTGGTACACCGCAGGCAGCAACGACGTGCCTATTGTGTCGGACGCCACTACGTTACTGACAAAGATCCAGTGCTGGCTACTTACCACCTGCTGATACACGAGATATTCACCCTGCACGTCTGCCCCCACGAGGTAGTTCGAGGTTAATCCGACTGTCAGCAGCAGGGCGCTGCTTATCAAGACTATGGTAACTGGAAATACGACAGGTGCAATGTCGCGCCTCCGCTGAAGGATGACGAGTGCGACAACATACAGTGGAATCAACAGAAACAGCGCAACGAGAAGGCTGTTATTCTGCTGCGTATTCATCAGGTATGTTCCAGCGATTGCCAAAAATGGAAAGAGCGACGGGATCAGGAGCAATGGTAAGCAGCCGTTTGCGTTGAGAAGCGAGGGCAGATTTGGGATGGTTACAAACGGCCGATCATCCTTGTTCAAACGATAGGCAACGATAGCAAACAGGAACAGCGCGAAAGACAAGGAGGGGAGCAGATATGGGACACTCAGTGGATTTGTGATGCCTACAACGCTGTATACTCCATTGAAGAACAGCCCGGCAAATATCAAAAAGAGGAGACTCAAACCAACGGCCATAACACCGGTCTTCAGAGTGCCAATCTTCCCTAGTCTCAGCGCATAAATGATGAGTAATCCCGGTATCGTGGTAAAGAAAAGAAACCCGCAAATGGGTCGTACAAATGGAATGTTAAGCACTATGACGAAATCCACTAGAATGAGCGAAGCGAGGATGAAGATAAACCAGCTTTTGAGGCTAACCTGTAGGTCGCCGTACGTCCCGAAGAACCTCTTTAAGGATTCTTTCATATCGTTCTGTGGCGGCCGTTGCCGTGAACTTTTGTCTAACAAGGCCTTCCGCATTGTCTGCGACCCTTTCTAATTCCCGATAGTTTAAGATCATTGTTATTCGTTGTGCGATGCGTTCCGGCGCGGTTGATTCAAGCAAAAAGCCCGTCTCTTCATCCACGATCACGTCTGGGATGCCGCCAACTGATGTCGCTAGAACCGGCGTGCCGCACGCCGTCGCCTCTAAGATGCCGGTTGGTAAGGCATCAACGTAAGTAGGTAGGACAAGCAGCTTCAGCTCGTTATAATAGTCGGCCAGGCCGGTCTCGACCCAATTCGTAAGCGTTAGGTCGATGCCCTGTTCGGCCCTCAGGCGGTTGCACTGTTCGTTGACCCAGTCGCTCAATGGCCCTGATCCTACTATCGAGAACTTCAGATCTGGCACTTCCTCTGCCGCCAGAGGAATGGCGCGAATGAAATCAACTATCCCCTTTTCTCTGGTCATTCGACCGACAAATCCAACGACATTTGCTCTTTCTGATAACCGCTTGGTTTTCTTGTAGCGTCTACGTCTATGAATCGGGCGCATTTAGGAGGGACGTTCTGCCCGTACTTTTCTAAGCCAAGTTCTTTGATCAAGCCTCTCGATTCTGGAGATATTCCGTCCAGTATAGTGAACAGGATCGGATCTTGCAGCCTCGGTCGGGATGTCGTAGTGGTGGCTTTGCTTCGCGTAACGACTTTGACGCTCTTTTTTCGAAGCAATTTCGTTAAAACAAGTTTTTGCGGCCTGTGACAGAAAAAATCTCTACGCCCATCATATATCAATCGGTTCTCAGTAGCTGACGACTTGACGCTCTGTTGTGCACTATTTGACTGTTAGCTATACAATGCCCCGCGCCATACCAATTACTTAAGCTAGTTTTTGGTCTTTTTTTGTTAATGGGGTGCAATTACGTCACGCTCAATCCGTGATTGCATCTGAGCAGGTTCAAACGACCGGGTCAATGATCAGTAGGTTGCCATTAAGCTCTTGCGGACGCGGCCTCAGCGGCAGGCGACTTGGCCGGAGAGAAGCGGCAGTTCACTCTTTTTGAATACCCTGATCAAGCGTGAACGTAATGTTCGTTGTGATAGAAATGTCGCTCGCATTCGCGACGGGAGATTAATTGTCGAAGCTCACCATGGTCTCGAGTTGTCGCATTGCGAAAAAATAATCGCCCTTCTGCAAGCGTTGCGGGGTTACAGTACATGGTGCCAATACGTGCCATGTTCTGGCAAGCAGCGCCTGCAAGCGGCTGAAATGGCGCACCGAATAGTCAAAAAGTAAGAAGCGCGGACTGACTGCGTGATCTCTTGCACTTTACATGCTTCACGCTGAAACTCGTTAAGAAGATCTGGACTTTCGCGACAGCCTCATACTCAACATCAGTACCAGACTCGCAAGGGAGGAGGATCACCTCGGTGGGGATTCCTGGAAGCTAAGACGTACGAGGATCTAGATAAGCCGATTCACATCACTAACCGCATAAGACTTTTGGCGAAGGTAGAGACAGCAGAAACATCACATATAGCCATTTTAGCTTTCAGACACAAGCCCCCTGCACGATTTCTATTATGTGTCTGGCTTCACGCTCCATGCGTCCGCCTCGCATTTTCGTATCACACACCATTCGTCTCGACGCCTTGTGGGGGCGTTAGAGAGAGTATTCCTTTAAATCTTTCGACGGTAGCGCTGTAAGAGAACTGCGTGTCCACGATTACCTTAGCATTTTCAGCGATTCTGGCCAATTCCTCATTCGAAAGAGAGAGTGCTTTCATCACCGTTTCCGCGATGCATTGCGCTTTCCGATAGTAATCCCTCCTATAAAAACATCAAGACGCTGCAAATGATTTTTTTGAGCCTTCCGGACCACTTTTTTTGGTCAGTTTCACGAACCTTCTCTTGTCAGATAAGACTTTGCACTGTAGCATTCAAAATTCTTAGATGGGGACATTATGGCATTTCGAGACGCTACTCTCAGCACCACAACCGTCGCCACTGCTACAGAACGCGTTTCAGCATCTGGCAAAAGCGCGCTCAGTTCAGAGGGACTATTCCCTAAATAATGAGCAGCTATTTGCACATCTTGGCGTCGAGGAGTGCGTTATGCCGCGAAGGGCTATTGGATAATATGAAATACCAATTCACCAAGCAGTGATCTGCATTGGCTCGGGCAATTACCTTCGCCAGTTGACCGGTTTCTCTTGTCTTCTTCTCTCAACGTGCGTCGGAAGAAATAACATTGTGACAAAGTGAGAATCCAATAATCCCTACCGTTGCGCAGGAGTCCTGCTCAACAGTTCCCCTTTTCTCCACACTGGATTTATCGCTGTCCACAAATAAGTGCCCACTTTTCTATGACAAAAGGAGATCCGAAACATCTATGACGCGTGCCTACAATGCGATTGCTGTGCCTCCATAGAACCTGAAACGGTCTAATAGAATACATAATATTCCGCCAGACTATCCGATTCAATCCGGACACCAAACAAAGATGGTGGACAAGTGGAACATACAATCACCTGAGATTTTCAGGAGCGTTAGCATGAAAGTCTGCGCTGCCACGGTTGCTTTCAATGACCCAGATGAACTTTCACGCCTGCTGCGCTCTTTAGAGGGACAAATAGATAGTTTAAGCGGCTTAGTGGTAGTAGACAACTCTGAAAATCGTTACAAAGACGCCAATAAATCAAGGTTTTACCAATACTCACAGAGGTACGAATTCGCTTGCTATTTTGAAACCGAGAGAAACATAGGGTCCGCGGGGGGCTTCTCCCTTGGGATGAAGATCGCTCACGGGAAAACATTTGACTGGATATGGCTTCTGGATCAGGACGGAACTGTTGAAAGTGGTTGTCTAGCTGCGCTACTGCAAAACGCACATCAGGCGGACATCTTATGTCCAAAACTCATCGATATGGATAATCAACCCTCAATAGTGTCCGATTATAGGTACGTTTGCAATGTCTGGGGACGGATAGTTCCCCTAAAATCGTTTGCAGCGAACCGTGAAATCGATCTTTTTGGATCTCACGGAACTCTGATCTCAAGAAAGGTACTTGATCGAATTGGATACTACGACTTTGCCAATTTTTTCGTTGGCGGCGAGGATTTGGATTACTCAGTCAGAGCGGTAAACGCTGGGATGACGATTCTTATGGTTGTTTGTGCTGAAGCCAGGCATCCGGCTACAGGTTCAAGAAGCAAGACCCATATAGCCTTTCCTGCCGGTAAGAAAAAGAATCGCAGGGCCCGGCTAGGCGAGTACTACTTTAGCCACACAAGGGCCCTCCCGACCGATCTAGGCTGCGTCACGAGTGAACTTGCTAACAGAAAGGACTGCGCACAAAACCGCTCGGTAGTGATTCTCTCGCACGCTTATCTACACACAAAGCGATTGAACGCTTGGCAGTTTTCGGCAGCGCTCTTTTTTTCCTTTCTTCTTGCGTCGCTGCGCAGAATAATAGATCCAAAAGAGTACGCATGGAGAAAAACGATCAAACTGTACCGCGTATGTACCGCGTCTAAACTTCACCGCGAATGGCCTTTCCGATCCGTAGAGGAGTTTTGTCAAAACGTTTGCAAATAGCTGCAGCTCGGCCGCGTTTGGTATTTTTGAGTCTCTCGTTTACGCGGTCACGAATTAACCAGAAAGACCTATCATTTGTCGATGGCACGGTTGCGTTGATAATATGTTTGTCCGTGTTTTTGCAGTTCGAATAATTCGGCCCTACGCGTCTGACTGCAGTGATAACAAGATGTCGCTTGCTATTTTTCGCATAGCGTGAGCCATTATTTGTAGAGCGATCGGCGACGACGTGTTCCAGCTCCAAAAAACGGTGTGGATTTTCGATACGTTGTTCTTATGCTTCTTTATGACTTTTTTAAGTGCCACATAGTATTCTTTCGGCAGGAATGCTGGCACTGTCATAGGACAACGGGAAATCAATCGGTCGACAGGCTCAGTTGGCGTTGACGAAGTCCCTTGCGAAGCGTGATATGTATGAAAAGGCAACACGTAAAGGGCAAAGCCGAGCAGCGTGCTGCTCACGCAATACTCCACTGCGTATAAATGCCAGCCATCGCACGTGATCTCGTCAAACTGCAGGACGTTGAATACGTCGCGCGGAACGATCGTAAGGCACTCGTCTAAAGTTTGCACGGCGACCGGTTCTGCCCCAATTTGTGTGCCTACGGCGGTCGGAGGAGTACCGTTTGTCAAGTTGGCTAAAATACAGCTCCCCTCCCTCCTTCCTGCAATTCCAACGACTCCGAGGTTTGGCAGGGAACCGAGCATCCTCTCTGCGTCGCGTAGCCACCCAGTGCTGCACAAACGAATATCCTGATGAACAAACATAATGTACTTTCCGCGTGCTTTTCGTCCGCCACAGTTCAAAGCCTGCGCTGCTGACGTGAACTTATTTTCAGTATTGTCGATCGTAATTAACTCGTAAGGGATTGTTTGACGACTAAGGCTGTCCAGCAAGAAATCGGCAAGCAAACGCTGATTGTTGTAGACACAAACGATTGATATCATTACTCGCTCGAGTCTTGAACTTGTTTTGAAAGCACGAGTTATATCCTCGCGGCTTGAACGCGTGACATTTGGCAGTCCAGCGGTGCAGCCAGAGAAACCAAGCGAACATCTGCGAACAAACGCGGTGTTCGCACGCAGCGCGGCTCAATTCACCCTTCTAAGATTCCCGGCGGCAATCCATTGCGCGACCCGCAATCAAACACTTCTGACGTGAGTTTTTGAGTCGCATTGATTTAGAGTACGAAGCTACATAGCTTTTTCACTGGAGCTAGCCTGTTTGCGAGCACAACCACTTGCTTTGTCAGAAGATTATGCACTACCTCGTCACTGAGAAGTCAATCGCGAGGTTATCAGCCAACCGACGTTCAGAACCAATGGGTATTTGTTAAATTGATTTCTATCAGAATGGAGAATCAAATATGGCGTACGCATTTTGTGAAGAAGGTACAAACTTTGCATTATCCCAATTACTTTTTGAATGGCCAGCGATATTCCTTTAGAGAGTCTAAGACATTGCGAAGAAGAGACGACTTAGCGGAGATTAGAACCCGAAGACGGATTGAAGGTCAACTCCACCATTTTGTGACCTAGCGCAGGCTTTGCACGACGACGGCAGATCAAAAAAACGGCAGAATACAACAGGTGAGCAGCAGATCGCTTTGTATCGCGCAGGGCAGGCCAAGTAAATGGGAAAATATACACTCACTGTCCGGCGACTCGGATTGACGGCGGTCGTAACTCCTTTAGTATCTCTCAGCAATCTCATTCTGCTCCCTATTCTAACAAAGAACCTCGCTATAGCTGACTATGGAGCTTGGGCTTTGATCATGGTTACAATGAGCCTAATGCCTGCGCTTGCGACTTTAGGGCTGCCAAATGCAATGATTCGCTTTCTCGCCGCCGCTACGGACAAACGTGACATCCGAGAGTCGTTCTACTCTATGGGATTGATCGTATTGCTTGCAAGCTCGATTATTTCTGGGCTGCTTTTTTTATTTGCGCCACAAATCGCGGCAAGCTTGTTTCAGAATAATTACGCCATAGCCCTGCTGCTTATACCGAACATCTTAATTGCCTCCCTGACTCTTTATATTGCACAGTATTTCATAACATTCCAGCAAATCAAAAGGAACTCTGTCTTAAGCCTTTTCAACGCGTACCTAAACACAGCCCTGATAGCCTATTTTGTCATTTCGGGTCGCGGACTGGAGGGCGCCGTGGTAGCACTCTTAATCCAGCAACTCGTGGTATTCGGTGTGATGATGTGTCTAATCGTCGCGCAAATTGGTTTTGCTATCCCGAAGCTTAAGCACGTGAGACAACACCTCGCTTATAGCTTGCCGTTGGTTCCGGGCGGTCTGTCGCAGTGGATCGTAAATTCAAGCGATCGTTATCTGATCGCTTTTTTTTTAGGTGCCGCAGCGGTGGGCTATTATTCGCCGGGATACACTATCGGCTATGCTGCCCTCATCATGATCTCAGCACCATTAGCGACACTGCTTCCCCCGGTTCTCTCAAAACACTTCGACGACGGTGACATAACAGATGTGCGCACAATCTTGACGTATTCACTGAAGTATTATGCGGGAATAGCATTACCTTGCGTTTTTGGCTTGTCGGTTTTGTCAAAGCCTCTTTTGCTTGTGTTAACCACTCAGCAAATTGCAGCAAACGGCTATTTAGTCACTCCGTTTGTTGCCGCGGGAACTGCACTCATTGGAGCGTACTCGGTGCTTGTTATGGTACTCGCGTTAAAAAAGAAGACTGCTGCCATTGGCACTATATGGATATTCAGTGCCGTATTGAATTTCGGCTTAAACTTTGTACTTATTCCCTATCTGGGTCTCGTAGGTGCGGCACTGACCACCTTCCTCGCATTCCTGCTCGCTTTCGTGTTAACTACACTCTATTCGCTTAGAATTTTTAGGTTCGACGTAAAAGGCGGATTCATCCTAAAGAGTGTCTGCGGCTCGAGTATTATGGCCCTATTTCTACTCTTATGGAATCCCTCTGGGCTCTTGAGCATACTTTTATCGATCGCATTTGCCGCTATACTCTATCTATCTATTTTGCTTGCGCTGCGGGGTTTTACCATACACGAGTTTAAGCTCATTTATGGAATCTACATAGGCTCTTCCTAAGGTTTTTTTGACGGTGAGATCTATTGATGCTCAGCAAGAACGGCAACGCGAGTCCACTCGGATCTCGTTTAACAAAAAATCCTTATTGTGGCAGTTTGCAGTATGCCATCAAGACGCTAACGATTCGGGAAGACTGGTTGTTTCGCGGCAAGCCTCACTTGATGGTGAGCATCGAGTTGAGAACGAGGGATAGACTCTTGTTCTGCTAAAGCTGGAATGCTCAAAACTGGTGATGAGTCGTTTGGAGTGTTTATGCGTGTCTCTGTCGCTTCCCCTGCTTTCACGACGGCGACCGCTTGGCAAAGTTCGTTACGTGGATTTGCCCCCCTTTTACGTGTCGCAGACGGAGCCAGCACCATGTACTGCCACGCGGTCATGCAACGTCGTAAAAAAGTCCCGCTACGTTGATGGAGCCAATGGCCGAACGGCTGTTAGTGGGCATTTGATAGGGACAGCGCACTTCTGAATCTTTCGACTGTTGCACTGTAAGAGAACTGTGTTTCGACCTTTGATCTTGCGTTCGCAGCGATTCGTCCCAATTCTGTATCAGAAAGAGCAAAGGCTTTCGTTACCGCTTCTGTTATGCATTCCGCTTCGCCGTTTACAAGGAGGAAGCCGGTCTCTCCGTCTTTGACAAAATCAGGAATTCCCCCCACAGCAGTTGCCATTACAGGCGTGCCACATGCGATCGCCTCTACGAGGATTGTGGGGAGGGCATCATAACGCGTCGGAAGGACGAGAAGCTTGAGCTCGTTTAGATGGCTTGGTAAGTCTTCTCCTATCCATCCGCTGACTGTCACGTCGATGCCTTCGGCTCTGAGCTTTATGCATTCATCGACCACCCACTCTGATTCGTCACCCGCTCCTGCGATGAAGAATGACGCACCTGCAGTTTGCCGGGCAATGGCGGGGATAGCTTTGACAAAGTCAATCACGCCCTTGTCTCTTGTGAGCCTTCCGATGAAGCCTACGGCGTTCTTTCGTTCGTTCAGCGGCTTGTTAAGAGTGTAGCGTGACAGGTCTATGAATCGCATCGTCGGCAGCAGCTTATGACGACACCGCCGCAACGAATGCGATTCCAGCAAACCACTCGACTCAAGCGAAATACCATCTAGCAATCTAAACATCAGGGGATCCTGAACGGAGAGAAGCCTTGCGCCTAACGTAGACATGCCCAGCGTCGACGGTTTACCTTGGCCTCTGTATTCGATAGCGCGTTTTCCTAGTGCTTTTGCGGTAATCAGCGGGAGCAGGTAATAGGGATACGTCAGAAAAAAAAGGGCAATGTCAACATCCTTTCGCGCCTTTATCAGCTCTGTGCTCACCTTTAGTTGTACAACAGCGGATTTGATAACCCATAGCAAGGCCGAGTACAGTGCAGGTTTGATGTCGCTAAGATAGTGCATGCTAACGCCAATGTTGGCAGTCCTAACTCTCTGCGAGGGGCACACAATACGGTCGGTGTTTCCCGTAATTATGAGCACGCGCGCACTTATTGAATCGAGAATGACCGCCATATTTGAGAGAAACTTATAGGGCGCCATCGACTTCCACGGATACATAATGACGGCGACTCGCGCTTTGTCTTCTCCGCTGCCGCTTTCACGGTGCAAGCAGGCTCACCCCGTCCAGGCCTAAGGTTCTCCAATCGACGCCAAAAAGATCCAGTATCGAGGGCGTTACGTCAACAACACTCACAACGTCCCCCCGCAAATCTCTGTCGATGTTCCTGAGCAGAAGCACGGCATCCTTGGCGTGACCTCCTGACGCTACTTGATGGTCGGTCGCTTTTCCATAAAGGTCAGAGTGTACCTCCCAGCCGACGCCGTACTCATCCGCCAGTTCGAAAAGAATATCGGGATACATGCGATCGCTAAATTCTCCGTTATCGACATCCTCCCTCGTCTTGACCCATTTCATTACCGAGACCGCGTCTTTCGTTCCGAGCTCAGAGAGTTCTGCGATGAGAGCATTCCGCAGCAGGTCGTACTCTCCATCGGACACCAACTCCCGATTGATCTCAACCCCCCCGAACGGGTAGGACTTGATGCCGCCAAAGGTAGACAAGAACGCCCGGCTTTTAGTGCGGTCGATGGACCCAACAGAAGAATAGACCGACTTACCGGCTTTGGCAAGCCGCTCACTGTTCGCGAGCACCCGTATGAGAACGTGTTCGATGTTCAACCTAGTCGACACTTCCAAGACACTTTTTCGAACCTTGCTAAGCGCCTTGGATCTATCGCCCTTCGCCGTAACGTGGCCTCTCGCTCTCAAGAACTCGTTGACGTTGACCGTTCGCGCTGGCCGAGAGTGATGGCCGTGGTCGCTCAGCACGATCATGCTCGCGTCGGGGAACGCGTCCACAAACTCTCCAACAAAGCCGTCCACCGTCTTGTAGTAATCGAGGATGGTGCCCTCAAAAGCGGTACTGCCTGGATACATCGGGTCACGTTCATCAAAGAATCGCCAGAGTCTGTGCTGAATGACATCAAGTGTGTTGAAGTACGCGAAAAAGAGATCCCAGTCTTCATTGCGGCAAAGCGACATCGCTATCTGTTTTTCCGCCTGCATCACCTCCTTTCCAAGCGTCGCCCAGCCACCCAAATGTTTGATTCCTGGAAAGCTCCCCCACAGACCGCGTAGCGTGTGCGGAATGGCATGCTTCGCCATTGCCGTCTCTGGGCACGCGTCGAGTTCGAGCTCTGTGGAGATCCAGTCCATCCGCCGTTCTATCGGCGATATGCCCACCATAACGCCGTTCACATCCCACGGCGGGTACATCAGCGAAGGAAAAACGATCACGCATCGGAAGCCCTCCGCGCTCAGGTAATCCCAGTACGTCTTTCCCTTCAGGTAGTCAACGTCCAGCTTTTGCAAATCGCTCAAATTCGGATCGAAGATGTCGTAAACGTAGAGCAAGCCGTGATTTCCAGGGCGCAAGCCGGTGTTGATGCTTGCCCACGCCGGGATCGTGTCCACGGGAAAGACCGACTTGGAGAGCAAGGTCGGGCTTTCTTGCATAAGGCGTGCGAAGTTCGGCAGCACGGCCTTATGGTCCAACAAGATGTATGGGTCGAGCGAATCAATTCCGAGTATCAGGGTTTTGGTCATGTGACTAGCTGAATGGCGATTCTCTTGGCGTCTTCCGTGAGTTCCCTTATGGATCGCGTTCCGTCGAGCGTGACCACCTGGTCGACTGAGAGTTCTTTCAGCAGCCTCTGTTTCGCTTCGTCGCGTTCGTACAAAAACTCCAGCGACGGTATGTCATCCTTTCGAGCAAACGCCAGTTCGGGAGGGACTTTGATATAGAACACTATCGTTGGTTCCGGGAACAACTTCAAGAGCCACACCACGAACCTATATGACTTCGAGCCGTCTGAGTGAAGTTCAAGGATAACGTCATAGACGTAACGGTCGGCTATGACTATCGTGTTTTTCAGCAGCGAAGCAATAAGTGCCGGGCACACCCGGATGAAGTAATCGACCCACGTCAAAAAATCAAAAAAAGGGATCTTGTCGTGGACTGACGCAATGCCTTCCTCGTTACCACGTCTGGCCATGGCGTATTTCGTTTGCGCGGCAAAAGGCTTGAACAGCCACGACTCAAAGCCCCGCCAGCCGCACCACAGGTACGTGCAGGAGATCCCTGCGCTGTTGAGTGATTCACGCAGCGACATGGCGACCGTCGTTTTTCCGGACCCATCGATCCCCATAAAGCACGCAAGGACTCGTCTTTTCATTTGATCAAAAACGTGGCGTTCTCGTGTGACACTAACAGTCCGCGTTGCGAACGATGCGGACGCCGGAAACCAACAGCACTCCAGTGATGATGATCTGAGTGCTGCCGGCCATAAATTGGTCGATCCTGCACAGTACCATTACTCCTCGGCAGTTGTGGTCCTACTCGGGTCGATGACGCTACGCAAAGTGAGTACCCCTGTGACGCTACGCAAAGTGAGTACCTCTGTGCAAGTCTTGTATTTAGGTGTAAGCGTCTTTGTCGCTGATCCGTGTCTGGAATGCCATGCGCGAGGGTTGTTTGTGTCCGGGTTTGAGGTGAGGGCATAATAATCTTTCGAACGCACCGTGGCCTAACAAATGCTTTTCAGGGAAGGTCCGGCAAGCAGAGAGCGTCTACGCTCCAGTGATGCTGTCGGCTGCAATTTCAAGCACGTCAAAACGGAGCGACGAATGAAAGGTTTAGCGCATTGATTTATGTGCGCGACGGCTCTGAACCAAAGAATGGAGAGAGGTCACTTTCACAAAGCGTTTCATTGAGCAATCCGGCGTATGACTGAGACCACTGTCACCCGCGGCAAGAGCTTCGTTCATTCGGATGCACGCTCTCTCTATGCTCAGCCTCCGGGACCGATAACCCCCTCATACACCGAGACGAGTTGTTTGGCGACACTGGCCCACGAGTAATCGTCGAGCACTTTTTGCCGTTGCGCTACGATATTCTCGTGGATATCATTCTTGAAAACGGCCTTAACTGCTCGTGCGATCTGCTTTGAAACGTCTGCAGTCATATCGATGGGATGGCCCCCAACCTCGGTTAGAATGTAGCTCAATCCGCCGAGGTCGGCGAGCACCGCAGGAGTTCCCGCGGCGATGCTCTCCAAGGCGACAATTCCGAACGTCTCAGCAGTGGACGTCAGTACAAAAACATCTGCCGTTGCGTAAAACTCTTTCAGCCTATCGTCGGATATTTGTCCTGTGAACAGGCAGTTGTCGTAGACGCCTCTGTTGACCGCCTGTCGCACCAGTTCTTCGCCGAACCCGTCGTCTGGGCCGACGAAAACGAATTTCGTGGAAGGATAGTCCTCAAGAATTTCTGGGATCGCTTGGATTATATATTGCCCTCCCTTGTACTCTACCAAGCGAGCGACGGAAAGCACGACGCGCTCGGGATTACCGAGATCTCTCAGAAGTCTTACCGACGGTTTAAGGCTCTCGAACTCTTCTCGAGGGACGCCGTGTGGGATGATGCTTATCTGCTCTTCGCGCGCACCTAATTGAAGGCATTCGTCCCGGTTTGTCGGAGCTACTGCGATCAGCGCCGCAGCAGAGCGTAGAACGCGTCTCCCAAAAGCTACGTCGCCAAGATTCTTGATGACGCTCCGGACGCCTCTGTACGGCGAGATCATGTCGTGCGGTGTTAAAACAAACGGCTTCTTTTTGAGCTTTGACGTTATTGCGACGATGCTTGGCTCAGCGTGCAGGTATTGGTGGACGTGAACGATATCATGTTCGTCAATGTGCTGAAAAAGGTAGCTTACCAATCCTGGGGTAATATAGAGCGTATAGAGCGCGAGTCTCGGGGTAAATCGGTATACGTGCACCAGGTCTTTATCCGTTTCATAGCGCGGCAGATCTGGCAACGAGCTTCGTATCGTGAGCCCTTTGTTTGAGATACCGGGGACGTCCTGCTGAGCAACTGATTTCGAGGTAACTACCGTGACGTCGTGGCCGAGTTTCGCCAGCTCTCTGCAGATGTGAAACACGTGGAATTCTACTCCTCCGGCCCTCGGGTAAAACCGCTCTACAACGTGCAGTATCCTCATTAAGCTCCCTCAGCACTGTCTGTTTTCTTGGTTTCAATATTCTTGAGTGCTGGCTGCCTGCAGAATCATGTTCAAATTGTGCCTCTCAGTGCGAGTATTAGCCAGAATATACAGTACTGAGTTCTGATTCATAATTCTTGCCCATTTGCCTATACGTTTTAGCTTTGCCACCCTGCAACTCGCGAGACTCTCCAACAACCAAACCTTGCGATTACGTGTGTTCGGCACGTTTTTGCGGTACTAATTCCTCGTCGGGGCCAACGCGCCCGGCACGCCAATCAATTTTACTTTCAAGCAAGCCTGTCGCGCGCGCCACCTGGAGGCTAAGAGTACCAGCGCAAGTGGTGCTGCCGGTTCTCACACGATAAGATGTGGGTCAGCACGCGTAATGACCATCGAACGAACTACGGCGCAAACGAACGAGCCAGCCGCGGGGCACAGCTGCGCCGAATCACGAAAGCAGCCCCTCATAAACGTTCAGCAAGTTTTGAGCGATATTCTCCCACGAATAGGGAAAAACAAGTTCTCGCGTCTTGACCGTAGCCCCTTGCGATTTCAGGACCTTCAACCGGTCAGGAAACTCTTCGACGTCGGCGTAGAAAAAACCATCTGCATTACTGAAAATCCGTGGCAGGCCCCCAAACCGCGTCGAAACCACGGGCAACCCACACGCCATAGCCTCAAGAACCGACAGAGGGATATCGATGCTTCCAGCGGCATCTGTCGTGGGAAATATGTAACAGTCCGAGAGCGCATAGAACTCCTCGATCCTCGGATTGTAGGCTTGTGTGACCACGACGCCTTCCTTCGCTAGCAGCTCAGCAACTTCACGTTCGTATTTGGTTGACGGCCTCCCGACCAAGAGCACCTGGTTGTCACTGTCACGTTGGATCTTCCTCAGGCACTCTAAGTTGCGCGACTTTTTAACGGATCCCACGTGCAAAACCACGAATTTGTCTGATTCGACTTCATACCTTGCCCGTAGCTCCTCTTTTTCCTTCTTTGAAACCGGATGAAACCGTTTTAGATCGACGCCACTGTACACAAACGGCATCACATTGCAGCCGAGCCGGCTGTATACCGCTTCAGCCTCATCTGATTGCGTTAATACCAAGTCAGTTTTCAGGAGCGGAACAACTGGCTCAAACAGAGACGAAAGCCCAAACCAGAGCCCAGACGAAAACCCTCGGAAAGGGACAAGCGGCGAAAACATAACGGTCTTGGGGCTTTTTGACCTCCTTTGTAAGATTCGTGTGAGGAGAAAACTAAATGGTGAAGCTGCTGTAATCGAGTGTATGACGTCCGGCTTGAACGCTTTCACCTTTTCCCACTCGTCGACGGAGAGCAGACGCTGCATGTCAAAAAACATTACCTCGCACTTCCGTGCTAGAAGCGGTAGCAAGTTATGAGCCATTACTTTGCGAGCTTCGTCCGGCGGTGAGACCGTGCCCACCAAACATAACTTCATCCTAACGCCCCCACCGATCACTCCGTTGCTCTCGCAGCTTTTTTATCACAAGTCACGCTCTTTTCCCCTGCGCAGCGCTTAAGCTGTCAACCTCTTCCAAAAGGGGGCAGTCCCAAACGCGACTGAGATCCCGGACCGGACGTCCATTAATGCCTTTTTTGGCTGTCTAGGGCCCGTGGCCTTCCTTCGGCGCATAAAGGGTTCGTTGGGTGCGCAATCACAATGTACGCTGGGCGCTGAGGCCAAGCCGCTAGTCACTCGCGCGATTGTATTAGTTTACCAATACCAAACCTTAAAGCTACAGACGGCCGTCAGGCAGACCTGTTGGCATGCTTCAGAAACACCCTGGCAGATTTGACCAGCCCGGTTAATTCGTACAGCCCATCTCTGCTCAATACATTGCGCATCGCAATTCTGGCGTATGAAGCGCTGAAGTAGTACTCTTTAAGTGCCTTCTCGACACCGCCGACAAGATCGTTGCTTGACAAATTCGGGTACGAAATGACGCATCGCTGGAACCCGTGCTCATCAATCGTCTTGCTTGAGTCAGATTCGACGAGATAGCCATTATCTGAAACCCACTCATAGAATTCGGTCCCTGGAATCGGAGTTGCCACCGCGATCTGAAGCATATCGGGTTTTATCTCTTTAATGAACTTTATTGTCTGCTTTATCGTGTCTTCGGTCTCCTCAGGCAAGCCAAAAATGAAATCGCCCAAAATCTTTAAACCGGCCCTTTTTACTTCAGCGGTAAACGCTTTCGTTTCTGCAGTCGTGACGCCTTTCTTTATGTTCTTGAGTATCTGATCGCTACCTGATTCGTATCCAACATCGATGAGGCGGCAGCCAGCCGATTTCATCATTCGCATCGTTTCATAATCGAGAGTGGCTCGCGCATTGCAGGACCAGCGAACGTCAAGCTCACGTTTTTTGATCTCGCTGCAGACCTCTCTAACTCTCTGCTTGTTGATCGTGAACGTATCGTCTTCAACAAAGATCTCCTTCACTTCTGGGAGCTCGTTGCTGACGTACTCAAACTCGTCAACAACACTGGTGACGCTTCGCGCTCGAAACTTCTTGCCCATGAACGTCCTCGGCCAGGAGCAGAACGTGCACCGGTTTGGGCATCCACGCGCCGTGAATACCTGCACCATTGGGTGCAATGCATGGCTGAGTGTGTAGTCCCGAATGTCAAGGTGGTTCTTGTACACGCTCGTTACGAACGGGATGGCGTCGAGCTGCTCAGAAGTCATGAAGGGCCGGTCTGGAGTCTGGACAGTGCGGCCGCCTCGCTTGTATGAAATTCCGAGCACCCCCCCCAAATCAGTTCCTTCCTCAGTTGCCGCAGCGATGTCTCTGATCGTAAGGTCGTACTCGTACCTTCCCACCACGTCCACGTGGTCATCTTCAAGCATTGCTTCGTGAAACTGAGACGCCGGCGGTCCGACTAACACCGACGAAAAGTCACGATCTTGTTTCAACTGCCGGATTACGTCGATGTCGTTTTTCACGCTTGCGAAATTCGACTCGATCACGAGTATATCCGGATCGAATGCGTCAATATCGTGCTTGACCTCTGGCACCCCCCATTCCTTTGCTGACGCGTCTACCAATCTTGCGCGATAACCCGCTTTTTCAATAACTCCTGTCGCGTACGACAACCAAATCGGATACCAGTACGTGCCCCCGAGCGCCACGACCCCCTGCCACCTCGTGCACCTATGGAACTTGGAAAGGGTTTTTCCGTTTGACACAAACGGAGGGTGAAGTAGATAGACTCTCACGATGCAACCACCTGCTATCGTTTTTCGATATTTGAGTGCACGGGTATCCTACCAACTCTGCTTGCCGAGCCAACAGGTCTAGACCGAATCCCTAACGTTCATACTTCTCCGTCACGTCTGTGTCGGAAGTGAGTAGGATCTTGCAGATTGGCCTTTCTTCGACCGCTCATGTTTCGTCGGCCTCGATCAACGCCATAAGCCCTTAACTTGGCCTTCACGACCCAAAGGCTCATTCTGCTTCAAATGTTTTGTGCATCTGCGTGCAGAGTGCTTAGATTTTTGAAACATAGTTTGTAAAACCTTTCAAAACGTAAACCTTTGTAATGACACTATCACCCGTCAGTTTGCGTAGATTTGGTTCTAGCAGCTACACTTCGTTTTCGGTCCAAGAACATCTCTGGCCATCTCAGAATCTGACCTAGCTTGAGCCTGCTGCTTGAGCCTGCGTTGAGAATGGATTTCTGGGAACAGGACGATCTTTCTTGAGCTTCAAGATGGATGGCGAATGACAGCAAGCAAGAGGATTCAATATCCCGCAAAACTTTTTTCTGCCTAAAGAGAGAACGCTTGGCGTGAAACTGAGGGCCCATGGCCGATATGATGCAGCATTTTAAAATGTTGCCGAACCTGCAGTCGATTTAAACGGTCGAAAAAGACGTAGAATTTCTCAGCTCAGTTCTTGACAAAGATTGACTGGCGCTTGTAGTTGGATGGATATTACGCAGTTCCTAGCAAATGGGGCTGTTTACCAATCTTGGAAGCAAGGAAGTGCGGGATCCAGTCGTTGTAAGGCCGGCGTGAATAGCCGAGAGAGTGGGACATCTTTGTCCAAAGGCGAGATGCGAGTCGTGTCTACGAGATCCTCAAAATAGAACGTTGAAAATGGTCCTTGACGATTGGCGCTCTGCCTCTTGTTATAGGTCTGCTTCAGCCTACTTCTTGGAACAGCTGATTAAAATCCCCGCACCAGCCCCCAACCTGTCCATTATTAGTTCGATCGAATTATATGCCAAATAGCTTCTGCCGTCTGGAAGAAATGGATACCCACCACATTGCACGATGTGAAAGTCGTATAGTTCCAAGATCGCTTTTAACGCACGACGCGTGTACAACTTTTCGTGCCTCATATTTGGTGCTGCGGACTTGATTTCTCCCTTGAGTCCAGCAGCGAAACTCCTATCGCGACGGAAACTAAGCATCTTTCCTGCGTTTGCGTGTCTCCAGCTGTTATCCAAAGAAAATGGTTGAAACGCTAACGCTAGAGCTATTCTGTTGTACCATGCGGCAAAATTCGGTGTCGTTATAACGAATGTGCCGTTCTTTCGCAAGATTCGATGAACTTCTTCGAAGAAATGGTCAGGATCAGTTAAGTGTTCTAGCACTTCGCCTGCAAACACCGCATCAAAGTAGTCGTTTGGGAATGGATACTGATTGTTGTCGGCGTCCAAAACGAACGCCTTGATGCCTTTTTCTTTGGCCGAGGTTATAGGATCTTCAGCCTCATCTATTCCATAGACTTCAACTGCATTGCAGGCGTATTTTAGCCGGAGCGCGAAAGATCCGTCACCGCAGCCGATGTCTAACAAGCGCGCGACATCTTGCTTGAGCCCTGCAAATATCTTAAGCACGCGATCTATTCTTGGAACTTCACACCGTGGCAAAGGAGTCAGGCTCGTTGCAGCTTCGTCATTCATCAGAATTCTCGCATAGCTTCGTGGAATCCCAAAATGTCCCTTTGGAATCCGCAGTTCAAATCTAAGAGCTAACATCTAAGGTTAGCTTGCTTTGTATTTAAAGGTAGACGACCGAACATTCAGCATAGAACGTGCCTGTTCTGAAGGTGCAGCGATTTCAAGCACCGACCATCGACCGCCCCGTTGAGGCTTGACGTCCTTATGTGCCGAGAGAAAAGCAATTGTTACTGAGGGGCCGCACTGATAATTGTACTTGTTAACCTTCTTCGTAACGCCTGCCACGACCACTGGTAGCGGGCGAAGAACATCTTGCCCGGCTGATATGATACTCGCGCCAAAACTGATCGTAATTTCCGTGAGCTCTTTCATCTCCTTAAGCGAAGGCCGACCTACGATCTGATCGAGAAGCCGCGCTCGCGCCATTTATGACGGCGCCAGAGGAGCAAGTGCGCTCTTTTATTAGCTATGCTAGGTTACGGTCGCGTTTTTTCAGATTTTAAGATTCGTATTTCCAAGCGGATCGGGCCAAGTATCCGAAATAGATGATGGGCTGACGAACCGGCACGTTCTCTTCCGAAACCCCTGCGGCGCGAGATGCTCAAACGCGATAGAAAACGCCGAGCAGTTATATCTCCCAAGATTCTCCAGATCCGTTTGTAGTTCCATAGCCCGGCCGGCGACAATCCCGCCTCACTGCAAGAACAACTGACGTACGCTCCCGTTGCGGTATAGGGCCAGTCAGTACTCTCCGTGCTCTCCGGAGCAAAACTAATTGCGCCTAGTCGCGCACGATAGCGCGATGGGAAAAAACGTAATGCGGGTCAAGTTATTGGTGTGCTTATTATTTCTAGCGCTTGTATCTGTGATGGCTTCGTTCTCCAAGTACCTGCTGCTTGCACTCATCTATGCGGTTGCGGTCATATCCACGGACGAGTTTGATCGTAATGCGCTTCTTGACGCAGTAATTGAAGCACAAAAAAGGATTCCAATAGCAGTGCAATGACGGGGGCACCGCAGGTTTCACCTACCCCGATCCTGGCTCTTTGCCTCGCTAAGCACAGAACAGACCCCATCGTTTGAAGGCACTGCGCCCCCAAAGTGCTACCTATCGGGCTTCCGGTGCACGTCCCTATGGGGCTCCACAGGTCCAACTGACTCCCTCGTCGAATCGATTTTTTCCCAAAGAACCGAGTATCTCCTCGAAAAAAAGTCTCTCCAAGCCAGTAAGAGCAGGTATTCATCGAAAAGTACGTACATTGCCAGCCGAAGTAAAGAGACCTTCCTGCGCGGGGGGCTGGCGTAAGCCCGGTGCAATCGGGGCACGAAGTGCAGGTAAAGAAAGAGCAGGATCAGAAAAAGCGCGGACATGATGAAGATATGACTCAGCACCAAAGCCGGGTTCCATATCAGTATGTAGCCGAGTGCTATCCCGGCAAACATGAAGGGGGTGAACATAAGCAAGCCCTTGTGGGAAGGAAATATCACCAGGCGGTACCAGTCCCTCGGGACAGCGAGATAACGCCAGTGCTTGAAGATGTTCTGGATGGTGCCCAAGCAGCGCCGTTTTTTTTGCGTTAATTGATCGCCAAATGAAGTAGGAGAGGGTTCGTAACATAGTGCTTTGGGCTCAAATGCCACCTTATAGCCTTTCTTCTGTATCGCTATCGACATATCCAGATCTTCGCCGATCATCGCGGCGTCAGCTTCCACTATTGATTTCCTCCACGCGCTGATCTCCCCTTGGAAAAGGCACGCGGAATCCAAGGCAGACTCGCCCGTGCGGAGCACATCTTCTAGCTTCCAATAGAACTGCTCTGCGGACTGCAACGGGTTGTCAGGATTCGAAACCACATATCGTCCGCCGACTCCGCCTATTTCTGCTCTCTCGAAATGCGGGGCGAGCTCGGCTAGCACGTTGGCGTCAAACGATGAATTTGCATCCGTAACGAGTATGATATCCCCTGCGGCCTGAGCGCTTCCACAGTTTATTGCAGAGGCCTTGCCCCTGCGTTGGTCTTCACATATAAGCTTCGTCCGCGGTACCCCGTCTTCTTGGCACATTCGCTGAACGATGCTCTTTGTGGCATCCGAGGAGCCTGAGTCGACCACCAAAATTTCGTACTTGTCTTTTGGGTACTGCAACGCCCGTAGATTTTGTATCCTCTTTTCGATAACCGCTTCTTCATTGAATGTAGGCACAAGTATGGAGAAGAAAGGCTGAAATGAGTAATTCTTGTCGGCGTCCCTGTGAACAAGAGCGAACCGCATCATCAAAAGCGGGTAGCCAACAAACACCCAGATGAGCAGAAGTGCCAGCGCATACACGGCAATAAGGGCTAGTGTAGGCACAGGGTAAACGTCCAGTGGTGGAATTGCCGCGCTAATGCCCAGCATCAGTTTCTTCCCCCATCAGTTTCACGCGTTCACTCCGTTCAGTTTTTTCCGATTCGCTTAGGCCACGGTTCAGTTGTGCCAGTCGCACACGTCGCTTGCACAAAAAAAGACCGATTTTGACGCCGTCCCGCAGTGACGACAGCTTCGGTTGATCCTCCCGAGCGCGGTAGGTGATCGGGATTTCCACTATACGCAAACCTTTGCTCACGCATTCAGCGAACATTTCAGCTTCAATTTCAAACCCATCTGCTGCGAGCTCCAAGCGCCGAAGCGCATCCCGTCGATAGCCCCATAATCCCGTGCACACGTCGCTTATCTTCGCGTGAAAAAGCAACCGAGCGAGAGATGTGAGGAGGATATTTCCTACGACGTTGAGCCTCGTCATAGCGCCGGGCTCGATAGACCCTTTGAGCCGCGATCCGATGACCACGTCGTTCGTCTGCAACAGGCGCAGCATCTCGGTAGCCACGCTGACTGGATACGTATTGTCCCCATCAGCGATAATCACGTAGTCGGCGTCCACGGCCAGAAATGCTGTCTGAATAGCGGCGCCCTTCCCGCTTCGCTCTTCAGTGATTACCTGAGCGCCCTTTTGAACCGCGATCTCGCGTGTCTGGTCGGCCGATCGCCCGTCGACCACGTATACAGCGGTTTCGTATCCGTTGTCCGCCAGTTCCGCTACGGGTATACTCTCTATCACCAGGCCGATCGAAGGCGCCTCATTCAAGGTCGGTATCAAAAAAGCTACTCGGTCCACTCGCTGCCTTCCTTCCAAGCGACGCGTAGCTGTCATCGTTCGACGCCCCATCACACTTTGACCGGCTCCAACTACAGCGACAACGATCAGCCGCGATCGTCAGCTTCGCTTTCTTCACCGGCAAACTTTCAACCTCACCTCCAATCTGGTCGCCTCAAAGGATTAAACGGGCGCTAACCGCCGCCCTCTAACCGCCTTCCTTTCTTTAATAGAAGAGACCACCGAAAGTATTTAAGCGCTCCGACGTGAATTTGTGCACTAGATTGCATTTAGAGGGCAATATTGCAAAGAAAATACTTGTCTGGGGGCAAGATATATAAGCGGACACGACATTTATTGAGGAGATTTACAACAGGCGACCTCCTTGACCGAATGAGTCAGGCTTGTCGACGACGTCAGCATTCTGCTGTGCTAGGTGCGTGTTAAAATGAGCGCACGAGGAAGCGTGTTGAAGATATGTAAGAGGAAGAAAATGAAAACACAGCGACTGATAACCATCGTCGCGGTAGTAGCATTAGTTCTTTCCCTAAGCGTTGTAGGCATTGCGGCTACTGGCACGTCGGTCGCAGCACCCAAAGTACAAGTCGTCAAGAACGGTACCCCCACCAAATTACCAACATTAAGCCAATTCAAATTGCCGACATTCGGCCCATTCAAATCACCAACAGTCAACACCGTAAGCCCAAGCAAATCACCAACAGTCAACACCGTAAGCCCAAGCAAATCACCAACAGTCAACACCGTCAGCCCAAGCAAATCACCAACAGTCAACACCGTCAGCCCAAGCAACGTGCAAGATCCAAGCAAAGTGCAAGTAGTGCACAACGTGGTGACCCCGGTGGTCAATCTGTATCACAGGCCCACCCCTCCACCGTTTCCGACGCCTACCCCGCAAGAACCAATATTCACATGGTTCTCGCAGGTATTCAGCTGGTTCGGATTGCTCTTTAACTGGATAGTGGGATTCCTGTAGCTACCGTTTTAGGGACTCTAGGATTCGCCTGCAGTGGACCTAGTTAGGTTCACTGCAGTACGTCACTCCGGTTTAGCTACGTGGGATAGACAGCGGAGGATCGTCTTGGCTGCCATGTTCTCACTCAACGGCTTAGGTTGGAGTGTTTTTTGCTAATCATCGGCAATTTTTATAATATCGCGCTTAGCAAGACACAAAAAAGAAATTATTCAACCCAGAATGCTAGAGATCGACACCCAGGCAGCGCAAGCGTGCGTAGGCACTAGCATTCCCCCTCCGACGCCACTGCGGCAGTTTTCCCACGCTCAACATATCGCTGACACGAACGACAATGACTATCGTGGCGGGCCGCTCGCTTTGGGTGACCGCGGGGGCTTGCTGTGGGCGGCCTACATAGCCACCGTTTCGACCAAGGACCGCTCCTGACAAGGCTCTCGCTCGCTTGCGGCACAGCCTGTTTGGTCTCGGCAAATACTATATGAGTGCTGCGCAATGGTACCGCTTAATGACCCGCGACTCTGACCGTCCGTTGAGGTACGCAGCGGTAGTGATTATTGTACTGGTTCTCGCGGCGATCGTGCTACCGTCAATCGGCGTGCTGAGCGATCTCGGCTACGTCGGCGAGCGAACCTACCTTCTCGTGCTCCAGGATAACACCGAGCTCAGAAACACCGGTGGCTTGATGGCGTGTGTAGGCTCAGTCGAGATTCAAAACGGCGCGCTACAGAATCTGAAGCTGTATTACAGCCAAAGCAACGCCTACGCCAACGGTACACTGAGCGCTGCCGTCAATATAGGGGGACCGGAAAGCTTCACGGCTTTTTATAACACGACGTACGTGCGATTCTGGGACATGAACGTCCAGTACGACTTCGCCACGTTCGCCCCCCTTTACGCCTCGGCGTGGCAGCAATTGACGGGACAACACTCCGACGGCGTCATCGGACTCGATTTGACGGGCCTGCAGGAACTCCTCAAAGCCACAGGACCCGTAACGGTCGCCAACGAGACGATCACGTGGAGAAACGTCATCGATAGAGTTCATTTCGCTGATGTCGCGACGAAGGGTGAAGCGGGACAACCCGCCCTGAACGGATTCCTAGGGCAATTGGCGAGCAAGATCGTTACGGCCACGCAAACCGCCGATCCCGCCGGAAAGCTCCTTCTGCTCAGTACCCTCCACACGCTTGCTCAGCAACAGCATCTTCTCATCTATGCACCGGGCGCCCTGACCAGCTATGACGGCGCGATTCAGAAGCAAACGGGCGATTACCTGTACGTCGTCGATGCAAACTCCGGCAGCGCCAAGGCAGATTTGAACGTCAACAGAACGATTACGTACCACACCTATCTCTACGATAACGGCACGCAGACGTCAAACGTAACCATAACCTATGCGAACAACTGCGGATGGACCTACAAAGTTTTCACTACGACGATCGTGCCCAACGATGCAGTGCTGCTCAATACACGATATAACTCCTCCTACCACCTTGGGCCGCTTGTGACCTATGCCGACAACCTCACCACCATCTCGTCGTACGTCGAGGTCCCGGCGCACGCAACGGCCAACGTTACGTATGAGTACTCACTTCCCAGCACGCTCCTCCCCGCTGGCGTGTTTTCCCACTACGACCTCTACGTCCAGAAACAGCCAGGGATCGATCAGTTCACCCTCAACACCGCCGTGACCCTACCTCAAGGAGCACAAGTCATTCACGAATCGAACGTCGGCAACGGGATCGTGGCAAATAGTGACGTCCAAGTAGAGGTCATCTATCGGTAGAGGGAGCAGAGGTTCATGAGACGACGTACCAAGGCAATCGCTGCAGTAGCGATAGCGGTCATACTAGTGGCCATCGTCCTGCTCGCAACGCTTCAAACCGCCTTGACAACTGAGTCAGCACGTAACGAGCAGAATCCTCTGTTCGTGCAGCCCCAGCCGAACGTGCAGGCACGGCTGGCACAAAGCGCAACGGCAGGCAACCTGACATTTAGCGTACAAAACGTAATGAACGGCACTAACGCGCTCCAGGTGTGGGCGTCCGTAAACGCGAGCAACCACTACGCTCCGCTCAATCCCATTCCGGGAAGCACATACGCTGTTATTAACGTCACCGTGACGAGCGCGATTAAGGGCGCGACGCCGTTCAGCTTCTCGAACATCGTCCTTGTTGGCAGCGACGGAAGGTCGTACTACGCGAACTACGCCGAGGGCAACGCGAGTTGCAGCGCCTCGCTTGCCGCAGCTCAGTTCAAGCCCGGCGGCGCGTGTGACGTCTACGTCGCGTTTTCTATTCCTGACGGGATTGCGCCGGCGAAGATTGTGTACACGGCATCAAACCCCGCGATAGTGGTCAATCTCGGTTAACTGGAGCGCAGCTTTTCGAAGCGCGTACAAGCTGCCGGAAGTCGCTTCTTTAAGCTCTTGCAGCGCGGCAAGCTGAAGATTAGATGGCTGAAACGCGCTGACAACAAACCAAAGCCCTTGTTAGTTTTACATGCCTGTATCCTGATCACGGAGACAAAACATGCCAAAAAAACGCTTGCTTTGGCAAGCTTGTGGCCCTCTATGTCTCCAGCGTTCGCGGACGTGCTCATAAACGAGTTACAAAACTTCCGTGTCAAGGTTAACATCGCAACGGGACACGATTCATGCGAGGCCTGGCGAGAGGGAGCTTATGACGAGTTGGTCCTTGCTGTTTCGTTGGCGTGTTGGTATGCGTTCACACGTAGGAAAAGGAGAGAGGCCCGACATACATTCCTAAGGTGATGCGGAGCGCGAACCCCGCGCACATCTACGGGGTTTGAGCTTTCCTTAATTTACAGTTCATTATCTCTCTCTTGATTTCAAGCCCCTAGAGCGACTGAGTGCGGCCCTCTCATCATCAGTTTCAAATCGGAGCCTTTATCGTATCTCCTGACACGTTCTTGCGCATCAAGAACATTGCAAGAGGCAATCATGCGCGCATACAAAATCCTCTCATTTTCTGTAGTACTCCTTCTCATTACAGTTGTATTCGCAG
>Ga0116114_1000274_pt1 | contig 36286 bp, 29 predicted proteins | sample June2015DPH_10_5_FD_89823 | JGI IMG/M metagenome (GOLD analysis project Ga0116114, IMG submission 89823) | Peatland microbial communities from SPRUCE experiment site at the Marcell Experimental Forest, Minnesota, USA - June2015DPH_10_40 | ecosystem: Environmental > Terrestrial > Soil > Wetlands... | reverse complement strand
TTGGTCTTGTCTTTAGCCTATCGCATGAGGAGGAATCTTCCCAACGATACGCCGCGCGCGTCGCGGTCAGTTTGCTTCGTTTTGAAGTGGCGCGGTTTTAGCCGCGGCAATAAATCGAATAAGCAAGGGGACTTTAGTCCCACGGGGAAAACCGGTTGCCCCATCCCACCGCCTCAGTCCGCAAACCCCAGCAGCACCGGCTCCTGCTCCAGCCGCACCGCCGTCCGCGCCAGCACGCCCTCGACCACCGCGTCCCGCAGCGCGACGATCTCCCCCGCCGTCGCTCCTCCGCGGTTCACAATCGCCAGCACATGCTTCGACGACAGCCCCGCCCGCCCCATGGCAAATCCCTTCTGAAAACCCGCCAGCTCGATCAGCCAGGCCGCCGACAGCTTGACCACGCAATCCTCCGGCTCGAATCCCCAGCCCGCCGGAAACTGTGGCACATCGGCAACGCGGCAGCCCGCAATCGCAGCCAGCCGCGAAATCTCCTCCACCCGCACCACCGGGTTCTTGAAGAACGATCCTGCGCTGCGCGAGTCCGCATCGTCGGCCACCAGCAGCATCCCCTTGCGCGCGCGAATCTCCCGCACCGCCGCAGCCGTCTCCACAAGCGTTGGCCGCGCAACTCCGCGCTCCGCAAAATAATACTTCACATCGCGATACTCCAGCAGCGGCGCGCCCCCAATCGCCAGCCTGTACTCCACCCGCGCAATCGCGTATCGCCCTCGCCCGGTTGTATTGAACAGGCTGCGCCGGTAGCCGAAGCCGCACTCCGCAGCCATCAGATCGACCGCCTTCTCCGCCGCCAGGTCGAGCGCGCGCACGCGAACGATCGTCTGCGACACCTCCTGCCCGTACGCCCCCACGTTCTGCACCGGCGTCCCGCCCACGCTGCCGGGAATCCCCGCCAGGCACTCGATGCCCGCGCCGTTCTTCTCAACCGCAAGCCGCACCACCGCGTCCCACTCCACACCCGCATCGGCAGTTATACTCGCCGTTCCGTCGCCCGCCTCCGCCCATTCCAGTCCGCCGCCCGCCACGCGCACCACCACCCCGGCGAATCCCTCGTCGCTCACCAGCAGGTTGCTTCCCCCGCCCAGGATGAAGAACGGGACGCCCCGCGCCCGCGCAAAGCGCACCGCCGCCAGGATCTCCTCCTCGTCGCCCGTCTCCACAAACCAGCGCGCCGCCCCGCCCACCCCCAGCGTGGTGTACTGCGCCAGCGCAACATTCTCCAGAATCGTCACGCCTCCAGAGTAGAGCAACCCGTCAATTGCAGCTAGCCCATTGCACCAACTCTGCATCCGGCGCTTCCTGCCAGACATCTATTCAATACGCGAAGCAAAAGAGCACGAAGCGGCACGACTGTCCCGGAGGAACTTCATGTACCCAGAGATCATGCTCATCCCAATGCGCGAAGAGCTGACCCGCGCCGGCGTCAAGGAGGCCCGCACCGCCGTCGATGTCGATTCCGCGCTGGCCCTGCCCGGAACCACTCTGCTGGTAGTCAACTCCATCTGCGGATGCGCCGCCGGAAAGATGCGTCCCGCCGTGCGCATGGCCCTGCAGCACACAACCACACCCGATCAGGCCGTCACCGTCTTCGCCGGGCAGGACGCCGAGGCCACCGGGCGGGCGCGCGATTACCTGGCCGGCAATCCGCCCAGCTCGCCCGCCATCGCCATCCTGCGCGACGGCCAGCTCGTCTACCTGATGCAGCGCTCGGCCATCGAGATCTCCACCGCGCCCGCCATCGCCCAGGAACTCACTCGCGCCTTCGACACCTACTGCGCCACCCCCGCCTAGCCTCCAGCACAGGACCCCAGATCAAGCAGAAAAGCCCGCCCTCGCGGCCGAAGTTCGCCGCCCAGCGGGATTTTGCGCTCTCCAGCCAGTTTTCACCCCTCTTTCTTTTCTTACCGCCCCCACTCATCTGAAACGCGTTTTGTGCCGATGAGGTGTGCAAGCCATGTCGAGCAGCCACTTCATCTCCGCCGGTTCTATGCGGCGACCGATCGCCGAGTCGCAGAATCGGGATTCTTCAGACCCCGCACTCGCCGCCGCCACGCGCAACGGCCTGCGCGACCCGGTCCTGCTGGGCGACAGCGTAGCCATTCGCCGCCTGCGCTCGCAGATTCAGCGCATCGCTCCCTACTTTCACATCGCACTGATTCGCGGCGAAACCGGCTCCGGCAAGCAGTTGGTCGCGCGCGCCATCCACGCCCTCTCGCCCGGCGCCGACGGCCCATTCATCGTCAGCAACGCCAGCGCGCTCGCCGAATCCATCGCCAGAGGAGAATCCTCCCGCTCCGCATCCTCGCCAACCGCCGCCTCCCTGCTCGAATCCGCCCACGGTGGCACCCTCTACATCGACAGCGCCGGAGAGCTTCCCTTCACTCTGCAGGCCTCGCTCTTCCGCTTCATCCGTGCCTGCGAGGAACGGCGTAACGTCCCACAGCCAGCCAGCCGCAGCGAGTTCCGCCGCACCGGCCCTGCCCGGCTTGACACCCGGATTCTGGCCTCATCCGATCGCGACCTGCGCATTCTCTCCGCCATAGGACAGTTCCGCCAGGACCTCTACGCGCGGCTCTCCTCGGTCGAAATTCTCGTCCCGCCGCTGCGCCAGCGCGTCGAAGACATTCCCGTCCTGGTCGCGTGGCTGCTGCGCAGGATCGCCGACGAGACCGGCCAGGGCCCCAAGCTGCTCGCCAAAACCACCCTGGCCCAGCTCCAGGAGTGCCTCTGGCCAAACAATCTGCGCGAGCTGGAACGCGTCGTCGCTCAGGCCGCCGCACTCACCGAGGGAACCATCATCGAGCCGCGCCACATGCTGGCGCTGGTCGAACCCGCCAACGCCGGCCCCGACCGGCCGCCCGCCATCCACATCGAGCGCCTGCACGACGTCATCCAGCAGCACGTCCTCGACGTCCTCACCCGCTGCGGCGGCAACAAGCTGCGCGCCGCCGAACTGCTCGGCATCAGCCGCTCCACCCTCTATCGCATGTTGGACGCCAGCTCCGTCTCCCCCGAATCACGCGCTGGATAGCTCCATCAGCAGAATCGTTTTCCCAACCTCGATACACTCGGAGCAGGCGCCTTTCCGCCCGAGGGTTCGAAGTCGAATGAAGAATCTCTGCATCGTCCTATTGCTCTGCGCATCTGCCGCGCTCCCACTCCACGCCCAACTGCGCGCCGCGCCCGCGCCCACTCCCGCCGCCGTTCCCGCCGGGGACCTCGCCCAGGACATCGCAGCCCGCAGCCGCGATCTCTCCCGCCTCTTCGACGAGATATGGCAGGACAAGCTTCGCCACTCGCCGGAGTACGCCACCTTCCTCGGCGACAAGCGCTACGACGACCAGCTCACCGACTTCTCCCCACGCGCGTACAACGAATCCCTGGCCCGCGGCCGCACTTACATCCAGCGGCTCTCCGCCATCGACACCACCGGCCTTCCGCATCAAGCCCAGCTCTCCGCCGAGCTCATGCTGCGCTCGCTGATCGAAGACCAGGAGGCCGCGCGCTTCAAGGAGTGGGAGATGCCCGTCAACCAGTACGAGGGCCTCCAGCTCGACCTGCCTCAGCTCGCCGCGCACACCTCCTTCGACACCGCCGCCGACTACGACCACTACATCGCCCGCCTCGCCAAGGTCCCCGCCGCCTTCTCGCAGATCATGACCAACCTGCAGTCCGGCCTCGACGACCGCCGCACGCCGCCGCAGTTTCTCATGCAGAAGGCCCTCGCCGAGACCCAGTCCATCGCCGCGCAAAAGCCCGCCGACAGTCCCTTTGCTCTCCCACTCAAAAAGTTCCCCGCATCCGTTAGTCCGGAAGACCGCAAGCGGATCACGGACGCCGTCCTCGACGCCATCGCGACGCAGGTGCTCCCCTCCTACCAGCGCTTCGCCAAGTTCCTCGCCGTCGCCTACATTCCCAACTGCCGCACCGATCCCGGCATCTCGGCCCTGCCCGACGGCGCTGCCTACTACGCCTTCCGCATCCGCCAGTCCACCACGCTCGATAAATCCGCCGCCGAGATTCACCAGATTGGCCTCGGCGAAGTCGCCCGCGACCAGGCAGAGATGCTCGCTATCGTGCATAAATTAGGCTCCGCCGACCAGCAGTCCTTCAACGCCGCGCTCAAGGCCAACCCCAAGCTTCACCCCGCCTCCGCCGACGCCCTGCTGGCAACCTACAGGAGCTACATCGCGCAGATGCAGCCCCGCCTGCCGGAGCTATTCGGAACCCTCCCCAAGGCCAAGCTCGAAGTGGTCCCCATGCCGGACTACATGGCCCCCAACCAGCCCCAGGCCTTTTACGACCAAGGCACGCCCGACGGCAAGCGTCCCGGTAACGTCGATGTCAACACCTACCACTTCGCCGACCGCTCGCTGGCCGATGTCGAGGCCGTCGCCTACCACGAGGGCATCCCCGGCCACCACCTGCAAATTTCAATCCAGCAGGAGTTGACCGGCCTTCCCGCCTTCCGCCAGCAGTCCTACTACACCGCCTACACCGAGGGCTGGGCGCTCTACTCCGAACGCCTGGGCAAGGAGATCGGCTTCTACCAGGACCCCTACTCGGACTACGGCCGCCTAGAGGCCGACATGTGGCGCGCCATCCGCCTGGTCGTCGACACCGGCGTCCACTCCCAGCACTGGACGCGCCAGCAGATGGTCGACTACTTCCACCAATACTCCAGCCTCGACGAGACCAACATCCAATCCGAAGTAGACCGCTACATCGCATGGCCCGCGCAGGCCCTCGGCTACAAGATGGGCCAGCTCAAGATTCTGGAACTCCGCGACCGCGCCAAGTCAGCCCTCGGCCCGCGCTTCGACCTTCGCGCCTTCCACGACGTCGTCCTCGACTCCGGCGCGCTGCCCCTCGATGTTCTCGAAGCCCAGGTCGACGCATGGATTCAGTCCCAACTCCCCGCACCGAAGCCAGTCCCCTAGCCGCGCACCCCATGCATCACCCTCTCTGCAATGGGCGGGATTAAGTGTGCCTCACATTTTCTCTGGAGATAACGGAGGGAGCGTGGGGCTTCAGAGGCTGCTGGAAATCTCCGTTTTACTTAAGCATGGTTTCACGAGCCTGTCCTGAGCGAAGTCGAACGATGCCGTAAAATGCCGTATTTGCAATACGGCTTTAGCCGCTGAGGGCAGGTTTAAAACGATACATCAACTTTTTCAGCATCCTCTTCAGCCCACAAATAGAATCAACCAAATCAATGGGCTTTAACCCCTGAGGCTTCCGCAGCAACTCACCCAACATGAAAGCTTCTTAGCACGGCGCGCAACCGCTCCGAGTGTGCGTCCGTTCGGCAGCTCTCCGCCATCGCCTGCACGCCGTCGCGTACGCCGCGCTCGTAGAGCATGATCGCGCGCATCTCAGCCGTCGCCTGGTCCAGCACGTCGTTCACCAGCGCGTACTTGTACTCCCACACCTGCTGCAGCTCGCTGCGCGCCTGCTGCAGCCGCCGCTCGATCTCCTCTTCCGAGGTCATGTGCTCGGCCTCGCTGCGGTGGCGCAGACGCATCTCCAGCACCTCGGGGCTGGGCGGCAGGATGAAGATCGACACCGCCTCCGGCATCCGCTGCATCACCTGCTTCGCGCCCTGCACGTCGATGTCCAGCAGCAGGTCCTTGCCCGCCGCGCGCGCGTGGTCGAGCGCCGTCCGCGCCGTCCCGTAGTAATCCTTGCCGAAGACCTCGGCCCACTCCAGGAACTCGTCCGCCGCGATCATTCGCTCAAAGGTCGCGCGACTGATGAAGTGGTACTCGCGGCCGTCCGTCTCCGATCCGCGCGGCGCGCGCGTCGTGTACGAGATGGAAAACTCCAGACCCTCCACCAGCGTGCGCACCTGCGCCACCAGCGTAGACTTGCCCGAACCCGAGGGCGCCGAAATGATAAACAGTATGCCCGCCATCTCTCCCAAGAAGTGTAACCGCTCCCGCCGGTTACACAACAACGTGCCTTACAAGCCGTCTACATTATTATTGGGGCTTATTTGCTGCTTCGACCTGCTGAAGACAGGTCAGTGCGAGATCGTCGCCTATTGCTTTGAGGTTCTTTTGAACACGTCGAAGACTCGGCGTTCCAATACCACCACCGTCTGCTGACCCGACAAAACGACACAGTTGCCGTTGTGTTTTCGGTTGGAGAGGCCGAATTGCATCAAGTAGATCGGTCGGGTGATCGATCAATATGTCCGAACCAAAGCCCCCAGTCCCCTCTGCGATGTCTGCGTTGGCAGCAGCCATCCCCAAGAGAAGCAGCGGCTGCAAAACCTCCTTATGGCCACGCTTGTATAAGACAATCAGGCAATCGGCAACGGAGTTAGAGCAACCATATTTGTATGGAGCGCGAGAAGCATAAGATGACGTAGAGCAGCCGCGAAGATTATGAATAAGTGCGTCGCGGTTCTTCTCGTAGTCGGAGCCATATGCTGCCAGCAAAAAAGTCACGTCCAGCAGCCGATCCCCTGTCGCTTGTTTCTGGATTGCCTGTAGCTGAATCACAACCTTGTCTCTCTGCGCGGGAGTGAGATTGACAATAGCTTGAGCATTGCCATCCGGCATAAGCCGTTCAACAACATCAGGTCGCCGTTGCCCTACCGCCGTAGAGACCATCACTGTTGCCACAGCAAACAGAATAATTAGCCGATTCACAATAGCCTCGTACTCCAAAAGACATGTGAGTTGAGATTACTCCAAATTCTGCACCTGCTCGCGGGCGCGTTCGATCTCGGACTTCATTTCGAGGCCGAGAGTGGTGAGTCGCAGGCCCAGGCCGGGATCGCCGCCGGTGGTCTTCGAGAGCATCGTGTTGGCCTCGCGGTTCAGCTCCTGCAGCAGGAAGTCCAGCCGCTTGCCCAGCTCTCCGCCCGCGTCCAGCATCTCCACAAAGCTCTCGATGTGCGCCCGCAGCCGCACCAGCTCCTCCTCGATGTCGGAGCGCTCGACCAGCAGCGCGGCCTCGGCCAGCAGGCGCGATTCCGTCGCCTGAGCAGCCGCAGCCTCATCGGCCTTCAACAGCTCGCCGATGCGCGTGCGCAGCCGCTCGTAGTGCGCCTCGCGCGCGCCCGTGCGCAGCTCCGCGGCCTCCTCGGCCAGCGCCCGCAGACGCATCATCTCCGCGCGCAGCTCCGCCGCCAGCGCCGCGCCCTCCACCGCGCGCACCTGGTTCAGTTGGTCGAGCAGAGAAGGCACCAGCGCCATCACCACTGCCTCCAGCGATGCCGCGCGCTCCGCATCCGGCGCCGCCGCGGCCTCCGACGAGAGCACGCCCGGCATGCGCAACAGCTCGTTCAGGTTCGGTTCCACGTTGAAGTGGTGCAGCTTGGCCGCCTCGTGAAAGACCTGCATGTGCGCGGCCAGCAGCTCGCGGTTGAGCTGGATCGTCACCGCAGCCTCGCGCGCGCGGCGGTCCGGATGCAGCGTGACATCCACATGCCCGCGCCGGACGCGCTCCTTGATCAGCCGCCGCAGCGCAACCTCCAGCGCGTCGCAGTCGCCGGGAAGGCGCAGGCTCAGGTCGAGGAAGCGATGGTTCACGCTCTTCAGCGTCAGCGTGAATGCGAGGTCGTCCTCGGTCGCCGACTGCGCGCTGGCGTAGCCGGTCATGGAATAAATGGGGCGCGTCTGCTTGGTCGCAGCTTGCTCTTCACTCGTCATAGGTTGCTGTTTGCTCACAGTATTCCTTACAAAGCCTCTGATTCGGCAAACTCCGATTCGCTTGCCGCGCGACTCTCGAACCGCACACTGTCAAACTGCAGATCGTAGAGCCGTCGATAGGTCCCCGACTTCTGCATCAGCTCCTCGTGCGTGCCGATCTCAGTGATGCGCCCGTCCTCCAGCACAATAATGCGCGTGGCCCGGCGCACGGTCGACATGCGGTGCGCAATCACAAACACAGTGCGGTCCTGCATCAGGTTGGCCAGCGCGGCCTGCACAAACGCCTCGCTCTCGGTGTCCAGCGCCGAGGTCGCCTCATCCAGAATCAGGATCGGCGCGTTCTTCAGGATGGCGCGCGCAATGGCCAGCCGCTGCCGCTCGCCGCCCGACAGCCGCACTCCCTTCTCGCCGATCATGGTGTCGTAACCCTCCGGCATGCGCAGGATGAAGTCGTGCGCCAGCGCCATCCGCGCCACCTCCTCGACGCGGCCCAGCGGAACGTCGGGCTGGCCGTACGCGATGTTGTTGCGCACCGTGTCGTTGAACAGGATGGTCTCCTGCGTCACCTTGCCGATCTGCCTGCGCAGGCTGGCAATGGTCACGTCCCTCAGGTCGTGGCCGTCGATCGCGATGCGCCCGCCCGTCACATCGAAGAAGCGCGGAATCAGGTTCACCAGCGACGACTTTCCCGCCCCGCTCGGCCCCACAATCGCAATCACATCGCCCCGCTTCACCTCCAGGTCAATCGCGTGCAGCACCTCGGTCACCTCGCCCTCGCTGGCGTAGGCAAAGTCCACCTGCTCGAAGCGCACGGAGTCCTTGAATCCCCGGAGAACGTGTGCGCGCTTCTTCTCGCGCACGTCGTCCTCGGCGTCCATGAAGCGGAAGATGTACTCGCTCGCGCCCACCGCCTGCTGAAAGTTGTTGTAGTACCCCGGCATTCTGCGCAGCGGATCGTACAGCATAATCACCGCCGCAAGAAACGTAATGAACATGCCCTCGGGAACGCCGTGCAGGATAAAGAAATTGCGGCCGAACCACAGCAGCAGCGCCAGCAGCACCGCGCCCAGCGCATCCATCAGCGGCGAGGAGATTGCCTGCACTGCAACCGAGCGCATGTTGGCGCTCAGCAGACGGCCGGACGCGCGGCGAAAACGGCTCATCTCCCAATGCTCCATGCCGAACGCCTTCACAATGCCGTTGCCGGTGATCGTCTCCTGCACAATGTTCTGGATCTCCGCCAGCCTGTCCTGCCCGCGGCGCGTGGTCCTGCGCACGCTGCGGCCCACCTTGCGCGACGAGTAGACGATGATCGGTACAAACACCAGCAGCACCAGCGCCATCGTTCCCCCGGTGATCACCACCACCCCGATCATCACCACCAGCGTGAAGAACTGCTGCAGAAAATCGCTCAGGACGGTTGCCATTGCTGTCTGCACCCGCTCCACGTCGTTGATGAGCGTAGAGATCAGCGTGCCTGAGGTATGGCGCTGGAAGAATGCGGTGGAGCGTCGCAAGATCGAGTCGTAAAAATCGTTGCGCAGGTCGGTGATCATGCCGAACCCCGCCTTGTTCGCCAGCAGTGTGCCCAGGTAGTCGCAGATCGATTTAATGATCGCCGAGCCCACCAGGGCGACCGCAACCACCGTCCACGCGTTGTGGAAGTGCTGGGGAATAAGAAATTGGAGATCAATCACCCTTTTGGTATGCGGAATGGTGTAAACCAGTATCTGGCGCGGCGAGTCCTTCGCACTCAGCACGTTGTCGATGATGGGCTTGATGAGCATGACGCGCAGCCCGGCCATCGCCGCAAACACCGCCGTCGTCACCAGCGACGCCAGCGTATACAGCACGTAGGGGCGGGCGTACAGCAGCAAACGCCAGTTGCGCCTCATGCCTCCAACCCCCGGTCCTGTTCGCCGCTCACTCGCATCCAGCCATTCTATGTTTTTTTGCGGACAGTAATACAGCGTCCAGCATTTACTGAGGTTCGGAAGGGCACGCGTTCACGCGTGCCGAAGGACCCAATCTTTTTACTCCGCCGCCCTGATTGCGATGCGCTCAAGGCAGAGCAAGAGAGCAGCCGTCAGCGCGGCATGTCGCGGTGCGCCGTCTTCACGCGGTAGCCCTCGGCCTCTAGCCGCTTCTTCATCTCTTCGGCGATAAACACCGACCGGTGCTGTCCGCCGGTGCATCCAAACGCCACAGTCAGGTAGCTCTTTCCCTCCTCAATGTAGTGCGGCAGCAGAAACTTCAGCATCTCCGTCGCCTTGTCCAGGAACTCCTTCGTCTGGGGGAACTGCCGGACGTACTTCGCCACCTTGGCATGACGCCCGGTCAGCTTGCGAAACTCCGGCACAAAGTGTGGATTGGGCAGAAAGCGCACGTCGAAGACCATGTCGGCCTCGCCGGGCACACCGTTCTTGAAGCCGAAGCTGGACAACGAGATGGTGAGTTCGCGATCGCCCGCTGCGCGCTCAAACTGGGCAATAATGTGCGCGCGCAGCTCGTGCACGTTGAACTTGGTGGTGTCGATCACGATGTCGGCGACGTTGCGGATGGGAGCCAGCCGCTTTCGTTCCGCGCGGATGCCATGCACCACCGTCTCTGTGCGTCCCATCGGGTGCGGCCGCCGGGTCTCGGAGAACCGGCGTACCAGCGAGTCTTCGCTGGCATCCAGAAAGACCACCCGCGTCGGCAGCACCTTGCGCACCTGCTTCAAGATCGCCGGAAAGCTCTCCAGCTGCATCCCCTCGCGCACATCCACAACCAGCGCCGCGCGCTCGATCTCGGCCGACTGGCGCACCAGGTCGGCAAAGCGCGGGATCAGCTCCAGCGGCAGGTTGTCCACAGAGTAGTAGCCGAGGTCCTCGAAGGCATTCAGCGCCGACAGCTTGCCCGATCCCGACATGCCGGTCAGGATCACCAGCTCGCCGTCATCCGTATGGTTGACCTGCTCGCTCGGGGGTTTTCCCGTCTTCGCAATGCGTTTCGGCGCCATGAAGAAATCCTAGCACCCCGCTGGTTACAAACCAGCCAAAAAACCGCCTCACGCCGCCTCGGACACAGACCTCACGGCAGACGAGATTCCCTGCGGCGGCGTTGCGCTCGCATCCACCATAAAAAATTCGTGGCGCGCCCTGCCATTGGCCTTGGCGCGGTACATGGCTGCATCCGCATCGCGCAGGATGTCCTCGACGTCGTTGTATGCCGTGGAGCCCAGCACAATGCCCATGCTGGCGGAGACGCAGACCTCGCCGTCGCCAATATCAACTGGCAGTTGCAACTCGTTTTGAATGCGACTCGCCGTGCACTCGATGTCTTCCGTGCTGCCGGCCTCGTCGAGCACCAGCGCAAACTCGTCCCCTCCGAAGCGCGCGATCGTGTCCTGCGGGCGCAGACAGGCGCGCAAACGCGCGGTCACGGCGAGCAGAAGCGTGTCCCCCGCCGCGTGGCCCCAGGTGTCGTTGACCTGCTTGAAGCGGTCGAGATCGAGGAAGACGACGGCAAAGTTGCGGTCCGGCCTGCGCCGCAGCCGAGCCATGGTCAGCGTCAGCCGATCGAGGAACAGCACCCGGTTGGCAAGCCCGGTCAGCTGGTCGTGCAGCGCAGAATGCTGCAGCCTGGCCTGCATCTGCTTCTCGCGGCGGATGTCGCGATAGGTCGCCGCGTGGCCGCTCCTGCCGCCCCCAAGCTGCACCGGCGTGACCACGATGGACACATCCAGCGCCTCGCCCGTGCTGGTATGCCGCACCGTCTCCATCGAGGCCCGGCCCTCAGCCTCAATCATGTGCTCCATCATCTCGGTCTCGTGCATCCGGCCTTCGGGCACAATCAGATCGAACAGATTGCTTCCCAGGCAGGCCTCCTTGGGATATCCGAAGATGCGTGAAAACTCGCGATTGGCGCGCAGAATGCGGTCCCCCTGTGTAATGACCATGGCCTCGGACGCCGTGTCGAAGAGCTCCTCCAGAAAGCCGCACCTGTGTTCGCTGTCGTCGCCAGCCACGCTCTCCGCGTCCTCTTCCATCGGCTCCATCAGCAACACCAGCCGGGCCCCTCCGCCTGCGACCGGGAAGGGCTGAACCACGCCAGCTACCCTCATCGCACTCCCGCCAGGGGGGACAAGGAGACACTCAAAACGCTGCCTCGCATTCTTAGCCTCGGAATATGCGCCCAGTAATACATGATTCACCTTCATGCTCTCGCTGGTTCCAATCAAACGCCGCGCCAGATTGTTGGCCGCCGCAATCTCATCGCCACGCTCCAGGAAGGCCGACACGGGAAGCGATTCCAGCCACTCATACAGGGTGTTACAGGGATTGAACTGGCCCGCAGACAAGGCCAGCAACCGCTCCTGCGCGAGCAGGGGCGACCGTGAGTGCAGGACTCGCTCGGCCTCGACGGCCCCATTTAATTGCCTGTCGTCACTCATGCACGCTCTCCTGCATGACTTATCGGCAACCCGGCAAAACCGGTTAGACAGGCCGAGGAGAGCCCCTGTCCATGGTCCTCTTGCACAGCTTCAGGCCTGCGATCCCCATCATGCCGGTGCCAAGCAGCACCAGGCTGCCGGGCTCGGGAGTGGCCGCCGTGGGCGGGCTGGGAAGGCTCCCGGTAAACTCCGCGTTGTGGACCTCGCCGCTGTCGGCGATCTGGGCCGCAATGATCGTGCCATCGATGGACGAATTGCCGACGACGACGGCGAACGGGGCCAGCATGGAGGCCGTGAACTGCCCGCCCAGCGAGACCGAGGTCGCGTCGTCGAAGTTGAACAGCACATTCGCCCCGGCATCGCCGGTCTGGGAGGGCTGTATCCCGTTGATGTAAATGCCCCCGCCCAGCGAATCCGCCGTCCCGGACACATTGATAATGACAGTCGCGCCGTTGGGCACAACAATGTCGAGCGGATCGTTCACGTTCGCCAGCTGTGCCGCCGTGATGTCGAATACATCCACCGCCGCGCTGGTTCCATCAAGCACCAACCACGATGGGTTCGCTCCGCTGGGAAAGCCGGACTGCCCTGCGGTCAGCACCTGGCCGGTCGTCAGCAGAGAGCCTAGATACAGGCTCTCCGCGTCCAGAGACGTGCTCAGGCTGCTGAAGTCGATCGGCGATGCGCCGCTACTCACCAGTGAGCCGCTGTCATTGAAGTTGAATTGACTGCTGTCGGCCCCAAGCGCGTAGATCGAGCCGGATGCCTGCACATTGGTATGCTCGCCGGAACTCACGCCGCTCCCGGCGACCATCAGGTAGCCGTCGGCCAGGGCTGCGTATGGATCGTTGATCAGCGATTGCCCCACCACGGGCGCGTTCAGCACCCTGCCGGACGCCGCGATCCGTCCGCCCACATCGGAGCTGACGCTGATGGTACCAGGGGTAGTTCCATAGCCGAGGGCCAGCAGGTTGTACGCGCTGGCAACTCCGAGAACGGAGTCCGCGCGAGAGATGCCGGTAACACCAAGCAGCAGGACGGGGAGAATAATAAATGCATTTCTGCGATTAATCATGATTATCAGACCTGTCATTTCCAATGCCAGATAGAAGAGGGATAGTAACTCCCTCCGGAAACCATCCTGAAACCGGCTTCTCATTTTGGCAGATGGTGGAGTCTCTCTATGGGTGCGGACTATTGCCCACCTAGAAATAGTTTTTCACATTGCAAGCGCCTGAAATCGCACTGTCCCATAGTAGGACAGTCCGAAAGTAGGACAGTGGGCATGAAGCCAACGATTTCAATGGTTTTTTTATTGCTGCGCAAACTATAAATACGCGCCTTAGTTGTCTTTGCTGGAAGCGTGGAGCTTCCACCGGCAAATAACACGCATAAGTTCAGTTAGCTAGAAGAAAGCTCTGGATTATAGGTTGAGCAGGCTGTGGCCGCGGAGTTCTCTTCTTCGCAACCAATCAGACTTCCTCTGATACCGCAAAATCACCCGGGACCTCGACATTGTCCAAGGTCAGCTCTCCCGTTCGCCGGTGCCGCTTGATCGTGGACATCCTCTGCTTCTGCCGGATGGCCTTCTGCTCCAGTTTGGCCAGCGCATCGCGCAGCGCTATGGTCATCTCCGACGACTCGCAGTTGGAGACCATGCTCTGACTTCCCTGCTTCACCGTGACCTCGGCGATCTTGCGGTACTTGTCCACCGTCAGCACAACGTGCGCAATTGCCGCCCTGCCGACGATCTTCTCCATGCGCTTCAGCCCCGCTTCGGCCAGGTCCTTGTACTTCTGCGTGACCACCGTCTGCCTTCCCGTGTACTCAATGACCATCCGCCCACCTCATCCGTTCGATCCAACCTGGTTCGATGCATTCCGTACTTCGCCCGACTCGCTGCGCCCGACTTGATGCGTCCCCCGTGGCCCGATGCGCCTCCCTGCTGATCAGCGTACGCGCCTCTGATGCGTACTGGGAATCTGCATGTCTTCGCGGTACTTTGCCACCGTCCTGCGTGTGACCCGGATGCCCTGCCGCTGCAGCTCCGCCGCAATCTGGTCGTCGGTCAGCGGCTTGCGCGGGTCTTCGTCTTCGATCAGCTTCTTGACCCTGCGCTTCAGCAGCACCAGAGGCAGGTCGCCACCCTCCGGCCCATTCACTCCCTCGGTGAAAAAGTAGCGCAGCTCGTAGACGCCCTGCGACGTATGAACATACTTGCTGGCCACTGCCCGGCTCACGGTCGAAGGATGCACGCCGATCTCCTCGGCCACCTCCTTGATCATCATCGGCTTCAGGCCCTGCTCGCCGCGTTCCAGGAACTCCGCCTGGCGGCGCACAATCACCTCGCAGGTGCGCAGGATCGTGTTCTTCCTCTGCTCGATGTTGCGCAGCAACTGAATGGCGGACTTGTAACGCTCCTTGACGTACTCGCGCACGTCCTTCTCCGTCGTCTTCTCGCGCAGCATTCTGCGGTAGGCGCGGCTCAGGCGGAGCGTGGGCATGTCCTCCTCGTTCATCACCACCACATACTCACCGTCGCGCTTGACGAACGCGACATCCGGCTCGATCAGCCGCGTCTCGCTCAGGTTGTAGCGCTGTCCGGGCCGCGGATCGAGCGTGCGAATGAAATCCACCGCGGCCTGCACCTCCTCAACGCCTCCGCCGCAACTGTGCGTCAACTCGCGCATGTCCTTCTTCTGCAGCAGCGCCAGGTGGTTGGCAACGATGTGCGCCGCAATCTCGAAGACGTCGCCGTCACTCCCGCTGCCCGGCGGAACGTCGCGGTTCTGTCCATTGTGCTGCGAATCGTTGCGCGGCGGGCCATTGCGATGCGCATCATCGCGCGCCAGGCCACTTCCCGCCTGCTCATTGCGCAGCGCAGCGCCATTCATGGTCTCATGGCGAAGCGGATGAGCGACCGGTGCAGCCTCACGCCCCGCCTTCTCCGCCTCATCGCCCGCAATGTCGTCCGGCAGATCGTCGCGGCGATTCACCATTCGCGCCGGTGCGCGCTTCAGCACCAACTCCGCCTCGCGGCGTTGCGCGGCGATCTGGATCAACAGACACTCGCGCAGATCGCGTGCGCCAACCCCCAGCGGATCGAGATTATTAACTATCGCGCGCGCCTCCTGCACCGTCACCAGAGCTGACGCACGCTCGCCGATGCGGCCTGCGCCGTTGAAATTCGCTCCCGAACCGGGTGCGGCAACCCCCAGCCCAGCCTTCATCGCTGAGCGGTGCGCCTCCCACACAGCCCGGCCCTTCACTCCGCGCTCGAACGGGATCGGCTCCGCGCGCGCCGGGCCGCGCGCCTCAATCAACTCCTCCACCAGCTCCTCGTCGGTGGCCGTCAGGTACCCATCCTCGTTCAGATTGCCAACCACCAGGTCCGCGGCCAGGCGCACCTCTTCGGCCAGGTTCATCGAGCCCAACTGCCACTCCAGATGGTCGCTCAGCGTACTGGGTTGCGACAGAAAGTTCTCGAACGACGGCCGGTCGTACTCCTCGAAGCTGGACGCAGTGCGAAATCCCGGGTCCAGGTAGTCCTGGAAGTAGCTGCCAAAGTCGATCTCGTCGAACGGGTCCTTCTCGGTCCGTTCGTGCTCGCTGGCAATCTCCTCCGCGGAGCGTTCGCGTTCGGCCTCGCGTCCCGCCAGCTCCTCGATCGTGACCGCGGACTCCTCCACCTCCTCCAGCACCGGGTTCTCCACCATCTCGGTGTTGATCATCTCCTTCAGCTCGAGCTTGTTCAGCGCCAGCACGCTGACCATCTGCACCAGTCCAGGCGTCAGCATCTGGCGCTGCGCGACTCTCAGATTTAGCTTCTGCTGCAGCAATTTATCGACCTCGACCTGCTTCATTGCTCCGCACTCTTGGCGCGAAGAAACCAATCGCCGTACTCTTGCCGTTGTTCGTCTGCCTGTGAACTTGGCCACAGTCTACACGCCGCACGGCATTCTTGCAGCGTGCGCGATCCATGCCTCCACAGAAGCGCAACGTCTACGGCCATTGCCTGTATAGGACTTATAGACGCAGGCAATACCCACTTAGACGCAATCGCTGCGCCCACAGCCGTACGCGTCCGCGCCACGCAAATGCCGCTCTCCCGAGCGCTACTCCATGGAAAATCTTTCGCCCAGGTAGATGCGCCGCACTTCGGGGTCGCGGCCCAGCTCTCCGGGCGTTCCTGCGCGAAAGATCTTGCCCTCGTTGATGATGTACGCGCGGTCGGTCACAGACATGGTCTCACGCACATTGTGGTCGGTCACCAGCAGTCCGATCCCGTTCTTCTTCAGCGCGGCGATGATCTCTTGCAGCTCCAGCACCGCAATCGGATCGATGCCGGAGAACGGCTCGTCGAGCAGAATAAACGCCGGTTCGATGGCCAGGCAGCGCGCAATCTCCACCCTCCGCCGCTCGCCCCCGCTCAGCGCATAGCCCATGGTCTTGCGCACATGGCCCAGGCTGAACTGCTCAATCAGCTTCTCGGTGCGCGTGCGCCGCTCCTCCCGGCTCATCTGCTGCGCCTCCAGCACCGCCAGAATGTTGTCCTCCACCGTCAGCTTGCGGAAGATCGAAGGCTCCTGCGGCAGATAGCTGATGCCATACTCCCGGGCGCGCAGGTACATCGGCAGCCGCGTAATGTCGTCGCCATCGGCCACGATGCGCCCCGCCTCCGGCCGCACCAGCCCCACAATCATGTAGAAGCAGGTCGTCTTGCCCGCGCCGTTCGGCCCCAGCAGCCCCACCACCTCGCCCTGCGCAATCTGCATGCTCACGCCGCGCACCACCTGCCGTCCGGCGTAGGACTTGCCAATCCCTTCCGTCTCCAGCGTCCGCATCGCTGCCGTCACAAGCGTCCCTGCCCTTTCTACCGTTCCCGGCCCTGCCTCATCCTTCGATATAACTCCCGTTTCGGCGCTTAGTCTCGAAAAAATCGAATTTACCGCGTTCCCTTCTCGTTTCCCCCATCCTTGCCTGTCCGGGCGTCCGTGCGGGCAGGCTGCCCCGGAGTTCCCAAAACTTCGATGCTGTCATCACAGGAATTAAAGCGCAATGCAGCGCCTGTCGTCGTGCCCTGCGCGCCCACCGCCCTGGGCGGAGCATTGCTGTCGCCGGTAAGCAGCGCAATTCGATCGCTCGCCGTGTACACCAGTCGCGTTCCTGTGGCGTGCAGCCCCGGCTTATCAAGCTCAACGTGTCCTGCCGCGACCACGCGTTCCAACTCCCCCACAAGCGAAGGGACAGCCGGAGTTCCGCTTGCGCCCGCCTCTACATTCGTGGCTGCCGGAGCTGCATTCTTCCCGGCGGCGCCTGATGTCGCGCTCGCGCCTCCCGGTCGCGCAGCCTGTTTCGCCCCCACATCCGGCTGCAGGTAGACCGTGGCCTCACTCGCGCGAATCGTTCCGTCGACCGTCTCCGCACGTACGCCGCCGGTGAACTCAGCCTGGCGCAAATCGCCCGAGTAGATCAGCCCGCCGCTCGCGATGCGCACCAGGGACGCCGTTTGCGCATCGGTCTCCGCCGCACCTTCTGCGGACTTGCCGGCTCCCGCCTTTGCGGCTGGGCGGTCTTCGCAGCCTTGCGTTCCGGAACCTGACCTGGACGCGCCAACCCGCGCCGCACTGGAGTTGCCGCTCCCCGCGCTCATCAGGACCGTATGCACCTGCATCGCAGCAGACACTCCCTGCGATGCCTCGCCCCGCGCGGTCAGCCGTTTCTGCGCACGCGACAACTCGATCACCGGCGCCTGCACCTGCGAACCGCCCTGCCACAGCCGCACCGGCCTGCCGTAGAACATAGCAACGCTTGTTGCGTGAACCAAATCGGCCCGCTCGGCGAGAATGTGCGTTGGCTCATCCGGTGCAGCAGCGTGCGACCCACTCGTCTGGGCGGAATTCTGCACAAGATAATTCACCTTGACCGCACCCACCGCGTGCGCGTCGCCTGTCGCGCGGTCCAGCGCAACCTGCTGCGCCCACAACACGCTCGCCGCATCGCTCACCTGCACGCCGCCGGTCAGCGTTACACGGTCCAGATCGCCATCGTATGCCGCCCTCTCCGCGCTCGCGTGTTCCACATCCTCCTGGGCATTCCCCGTCTTCACGCCGCTCTTCGCCGGCGCGCGCCTCATTATCGAAACGTGTCCCTGCTGCAGCGCGCTCCATAGCTCGTCCAAACCCTCTCCGCCCTGCAGACTGCCCGCGCCGCTGCGCGACGGGCTTGCAACCGCAGCTCCCGCGGGCCGGGTCTTCGCAGTGTTCGAAGTAGTGCTGGCAGAACTCCATGCGCGGAACTTCGCGTCCAGCGAATCCCCGGCGCTCGTCTGCTCGATTCCATCCGCGCTTACCTGTCGCAGCAGCGTGTGGCCGCGTCCCGCAACCGTGTCCAGCCGCAGTGGCTGCCTCGCATCCTTCGCGTCGATCAGGTGCGCCTTCAGGTCGTCAGCCGACAACTCCGTCGTCCCCTGGCCGCGAGTGCGCGCCAGACTGCCGTTGTTCACCACCACGAGATGCGCACTCCCCGTCGCCTCCACGTCCCGCAACTGCGCCTTGCCCGCGCCCGCCGAAGCCAGCCTGGCCTCGACCTTCGCGGCGGTCAGATCGCGCGTGCTCCACGGCTCCCGCGCCCCCTCCGTCGCTCTGGTGCGCTCGGTCAGGTGGACCGCGCCGCTGAACACCGCATCGTTCGGCTGCGGCTTGTCCTGCGCATCGAAGGCGATCTGCGCCTCCTGTGCCTCTCCCCGAAGCTGGCGCAGAGGCTGGTCGCTCGCGTATCTCACCCCGCCCGTCAGCAGCGCCGACTGGGGCTGGCCCTTTGCATTCAACTGCACATCGGCCCGTTGCGAGATCTCCGTTGCGCCGTTCGCCTCCGCCGTCACATCGCCCTCGGCCTCCACTCGCGCCAGCGTTCCGTCGGGCCGGGTATGCAGCGTCGCCCGCTGGGTCTCCACCGTCTGCCCCTGCGAGACGTATCTTGCGCGGGTAAGAAAAACCTCCTGGTTCCTGTTGTCGAGATCGGCCGTCGCAGCCGTCACCTGCACCGCCCGCTTGCCCGCCATGCCGCTCATGCTCACCGCCGAGTGAAGCATCAACACACCCGTGTCGCTGCTGTAGTCGGCCCCTGTCGCGTGGCCCGTCATCGCGCCCGACTGGAACTCGATGTCCTCGCTGGTCGCAGCCACGCCCAGCTTCTCCAGATACACCAGCCCGCTGGTGGTCGCGTGCAGCACCTTCGCCCCGGAGGCGGCTGCCTGGGCCGGGCCTGCCGGCTGAGCGGAAGCGCCTGCCGCCTCAGCCGCCTGCAGGTCCAGGTGCACCACCCCAATGGCGCGAACCACCCCTGCCTTCTGGTCGTACTCGAAATCTTCGCCGTAGATACGGTCGTTGCGGTCGCCATTCTTCCCATAGAGCGCGATCGACACATCGTGCAGTGCAATCTTGCCGTTGGTGTGCTCGATCTCCTTGGCCGCATGAACGCAGTAGACCGTCTTCGGCCCCACCGTATCGCACAAGTTCACCCCGGTCGAGTCAACCTTGACGTCCACCCCCAGCTTGATCGGTATCTTCACGTGCAGGTGCGACAGGTAGCGCGCAGTCCCCAGAAACGCAGCAATCACCAGCACCAGGAAGCCCGCGCTCCCCAGCAGCCATCTCCTCAGTCTCTCTACTCGATTGCGCATCCGTCCGCCCCCTCCATCTTCTCATCCGCGCCGCCCGGCCCCATAAAAATCCGCCCCCGCCGGACTCTTTCCCGCCATAGGCCCGGGAAAAATGCTCTAGAATGATCCTCCATGGCAGATCGCCTCTATCTCAGCCTGTGGTATCCCAACTTCCGCCTGGAGTCCCTGCCCGCAGCGCTTGCCGGCGTCCTGCGCCAGTTCGCCCAGGTCGGCGCCAAGCGCATCTCCGCCGCCTCCGCCTATCCCATCAACTTCACCGAGCCGCCCACCTACCAGCGCATCTACGTCATCGACGAGCGCTTCACCCCCATCGACATCCTCGCCCCAGTCGATCCCACCGCCGCGGAGACCGCCGACTCCCTGCTTGAGGCTGCCGTCGCCGAAGCCACCGAGCAGCTGCACGACGACATGGCCTACGAGTTCGAGATGCGCTGGCAGCTCTGGACCCCCGAGGGCCACGAGCCCGCATTCAGCCGCCTTGGCATCGTCTCCAGCCGCGACGAGTACGACGCCGACCCCGATCCCGATGCCCCCTCCTCCGACCACGCCGATTCAGCCTGGCGGCTGCGCACCCACACCGTTCGCATCCTTGGCTTCGGCCCGCGCTTCGACCTCGCCGGATACGAGCAGAACGGCCATCTCCTGGTCGATTTCGGCATCGACACCCCCTGGGTCCCGGATCCCCCGCTCCCCAATCCCTCGCTGCAGACCCCCCAGGACGAGGCCCTCGACGAGACCACTCAGATCCACATCCAGCAGAACGTCGAAAAACTCCTCGCCTTCACCCTCCTGGTGGAGAAGAACTGCGGCATCAGCAGCCGCCTGCTGTGGACCGAGTCCGGCAAGCCCCTCGCAGAAAAGCTCATCGCGCGCCTCCAGCGCGTCCACTGATTTTTGGCTGCAAGCCGCTCCCCTCGTGCTAACGTACGACGTATGACTCCAGGCACTGTCAGTCTCTGCAAAGCCATCTTTCGCGGCGTCTCCTACTTCGTTGCCGCCTGGGGCGCGCTCTATATCCGCAGATGGATCAAACGCTACCGCGAACGCGTTGCGCAGAGCTGGCCCCTGGTCGAAGGCGTCATCCTGGGCGGCAGCGTAGAACGAATTCGCAAGACATCCTACTTCCGCGCTACCCTGCAATACACTTACTTCGTCCGCGAGTACCTCACCGGCGAGTACGTCCACGAATTCTCCAAGGAAGCCGACGCCGACGCCTTCGTCCGCCTCATGAAAGACAAGCGGGTCTATATCCGCTACAAGAAGTCCAACCCCCGCAAATCAGTCCTCGAACAAAGCGTCGTCGAGCAGCACGTCCTGCTCGCCCCCCGCATCGACTGATCCTCTGCGCCCCCGATCGGCGGCCAAAGCGGGATACGATAGAGGAATGGATAACAAGCTGATCTTTGGGGATGCGGGTGGTTTTTCGACGCCGATGCTGGCGCTCTTCGCGGTTGATCTGGCGGTGGGCAAGGGCGCGCAGCCGCGTCCAGTGCTGCTGACGCAGTCGAGCGACCTGGCCGATGCGGCCGCGCGAGCGCTGGGGCCGGGCGAGTTCAAGGCCTCGCTGGGCGAGAGCGCGCTGATTCATCTGGCGGATGGCTCCAACGGTGATGGCTTGCAGGCGGAGCGGTTGCTCGTCGTCGGTCTGGGCAATGCGAAAGACTTCTCGCTGGACACAATTCGCAAAGGCGCGGGGACGGCGGTCCGTGCAGCCAAGGCGCGAGAGGTGCGCGAGCTTGCCATCGCCTTCCCAGAGACGACTGCGGTTGAGGGCGTACCGCTGGCCGAGCTCTCTGCCAAGCTGACGGCGCGCGCGCTGGTGGAGGGCGCGCAGCTCGCCGAACCCGATTGGGACACCTATCGCAGTGAGCATAAAGATGTTTTTTTGAATGAATTGACGTTTATCTATAAAGTTACGGATGAGAAAACAAGACAGGAGGCTCTGGCAGGATTCGCCGAAGGATTGATCGTTGCCGCCGCGCAGAACTTTACCCGCGCACTGGTCAACGAGCCGGGCAATGTCCTCACCCCCACCGAGCTGGGCGCGCGCGCCAAGGCAATATGCGACGAGGACGGGCTGACCTGCCAGGTCCACTCGTCGGAAAAAATTCGCGAGCTGAAGATGGATGCATTCTGGGCCGTCGCCAAGGGCTCGGCCGAGCCTCCAGCCCTCATCGTCATCACCTACCAGCCGGCGGCAGGCGCACCCGCGGACGGGCCTGTTTTGGGCCTCGTCGGCAAAGGCATCACATTCGACACCGGCGGCATCTCCATCAAGCCCGCCGAAGGCATGGAGAAGATGAAGTACGACATGGCCGGCGCCGCCGCCGTGATCGGCGCGATGCACGCCATTGCGCGGCTGAAGCCCGCAGTCAAGGTCGTCGCGGTGGTCTGCGCGGCGGAAAACATGCCCGACGGCCGCGCCGTAAAGCCGGGCGATGTAGTGACCGCGATGAGTGGAACGACCATCGAAATCGTGAATACCGACGCGGAGGGCCGCCTGGTGCTGGCTGACGGCCTGCACTATGCCAAGACGCTGGGCGCGACCCACCTGATCGACGCGGCCACGCTCACCGGCGCCTGCGTCGTCGCGCTCGGAATGATCAACGCCGGCCTCTTCTCAAACGATGAGGCTGCCTGCGCGAAGTTTGTCAACGCACTGGACGTCTCCGGCGAGAACTTCTGGCGCCTTCCCTGCACCGACGACTATCGCGAGCGCATCGCCAGTGAGATTGCCGACATCATGAACACCGGCAAGAACCGCTGGGGCGGCGCAATCTCCGCCGCACTGTTCCTCAAGGAGTTCGCCGGCGAGACCCCGTGGCTGCACCTGGACATCGCTGGCTGCGCCTGGAACGAGGAGAAGAAGCCGTGGATCGCCTATGGGCCGTCGGGCGTGGCCGTGCGTTCGATTGTGGAGTGGGTCAGAAGCTACTCCGCGGCGTGATCCACAGCCTGCGCGCCTCTGTGGTCTAGACTATGGACTCCGGCAGTGCCGGACCAACGTATCAGGAAGATTCGAGAGGCGGCTTGCCTATGTTCGGACCGCTGGGACTGTCTCATGGCTTCGGCGTTTTTGGAGAGACGGAACTGTCGAGGCTGCACCTTGTCTCGGAGTCGCTGATTGCTCTGGCCTGTCTCCCCATCTCGATCGTGCTGCTGCGGATTGTGCGCTCGCGGCGTGGCTTTCGCTTCAACGGTGTTTTGTTCTTCCTTGCCGCCTCCATGATGGCGTGTGGCCTGACCTATGGCGTGGAGTTGGTAACGCAGTGGCGTCCGGCACTCTGGGTGAGCGTCGCCATCGAGGCCGCCGCGGCGCTGGGTCTGCTTGCCGTCCTGGTGGTGCTGTTGCGAATCACCCCAAACATCCTCACAGTCCCTCACAAACTTGCCGACAGCCGCTTCCGCGAGCTGATCGAGGATGCGCCGGACGCCATTCTGCAGGTGGATGAACGGGGGACCATCGTCATCGCAAACCGCACCGCCGAGCGCATGTTTGGATACAGCCGCCAGGAGCTGCTTGGCAGCAACGTCGACCAGCTCGTCCCCCAGTCACACCGCGCCGCGCACGCCGAACAGCGGGCAGGTTTTCTGCGCTCCGGAGTCTCCGTCCCCATGGAAAAACGAGTGGGGGACCTGCATGCCCGGCGCAAGGACGGAACAGAGTTCCCCGCGGAGATCGGTCTCAGCCCGGTGAGGACCGAGGCCGGCCTGTTTGTCACTGCAGTGGTCCGCGACGTCACAGACCGCAAGCGGTTGGAGCGCGAGTTGCAGCAGGAGCGCGAACTGCGCGGGCAGCGCATCGAGGTGCTGGCCAGGCTGGCCGCCGACCTGGCCCATGAGATCAAGAACCCGCTTGCGATTGTTCACGCGCGCGCCAGCGACCTGAACGAGATGGCGGCCCAGGCAGAGACGCTGCCGGCCTCGGTTGTGGCGCAGAGCTGCGACAGCATTGTAAAGACGACCGAGCGGGCCATCCGCGTCATTCGCGGAGTGCAGGCGCTGGCCCACGAGGGATCGCACGATCCCATGCAGAAGACAGACGTGCGCGGGCTCATCGATCAGGCAGTGGAGTTGTCAAAGACGCGCTACGCCACGCATGGAATCGCGCTGGACGCGGTGGTCCCGGATGGACTGCCGTTGGTGGAGTGCCGCGAGGTGCAGATCGAGCAGGTCCTGGTCAACCTGCTGAACAATGCCTTCGATGCCATCGACGGCGATGTGTGCAGCCGGCCCTGGGTGCAGGTAAGGGTCTCGATGCAGCCGCCCTCGGAGCTGACCGGCGGCGTGGAGGCCGTGCGCATCGATGTGCTGGATGGAGGCCCCGGCGTTTCGCCGGAGAACCGCGCGCGCCTGATGGAGACCTTCTTCACCACCAAACCCAGGGGGGCGGGGATCGGCATCGGGCTCAGCGTCTCGCGGACCATCGCCCAGGACCACGGCGGGAGTCTGGAGCTGCTGGATTCAGAGGGCCCCACCTGTTTCCGGCTGACCCTGCCTGTGCTGGCCCGTCGCGCGGAAGGAGCTGCGACATGAGGATGGAGGAGGCCTGCATCCTGGTGGTGGATGACGAACTGGAGTTGCTGGAGATCTTCTCGGCGTGGCTGGGGCGCAGCGGGTTCCGCGTCTTCACGGCCCCCAATGGAGCGGAGGCAATGAAGGTTCTCCGCTCGCGGAAGGTGGACGTGCTGCTCTCCGACATTCGCATGCCCATCATGAACGGCGTGGACCTGGTGCGCAATCTCAACCGGATGGAGACGCCGCCGCCCAGGACCCTCTTCGTCACGGGTTATGGCAATTTCTCGCGCCGCGAGGTCTTCGGCCTGGGAGTCGAGGCGTTGCTGGAGAAGCCCGTGAGCAGGCCTGCCCTGCTCGAGGCGCTCAATCTGTGCCTGTTGGAAATCGAGGAAAAATGGTTGACGCCCTCGCCGCAACCGATCGCGCAACGGATTGTGCTGGAGTTGGAGGGGCTGAAGGAGGCGGCGGCAGCTTCCACCTTCACTCTTGGACGCGGCGGCTGCTGCGTGGCCTGCGATCTTCCCCTGAAGGAAGGCTCGCCGGTCGATCTCTCCGTCCGCTTCGCCCTAGAGGGGTTGGGCCTCGATGCGCAGGGCACGGTGGTCTGGGTTGACGCCGAGCAGAAAAAAGCCGGGGTCGCGTTCGACTTTCTCCAGCCCGAGTGCCGCCCGTGGGTGCTGGCCAGAATCAAGTCCCAAAATCCGCGCAGCTTCATACCCCAGGGCTGATTACATCACCGGCGGGGCCTCAATCCCCAGCAAGCCCAGCGCGCGCACCATCTCTCTGCGCGCCACCGCGGCCGTCGCCATCAGCAGCGCGCGCCGCGTGGCATCCGTCTCGGTAAGAATGTGGTAGCGGTGATAGAAGTTGTTGAACTGCTGCGCCAACTGAAACGCATAGCGCGCCAGGTGCGCAGGCTCCGCCGTGGCGATGGCCTGTTCGATCAGCGCCGTCAGCCGCGCGGCCAGCAGCCACGTCTCCCACAGGCTGGTTCCCTCATCGCCAGCCAGCGCGGACAGGTCCAGTCCCGCGACGGCAGCCAGCGCCTCCTCCTCCGTCGTCCCGGCCTTGCGAAAGATGTTCGCCGCGCGCACAATCGCGTACTGAATGTACGGCCCGGTCTCGCCCTCGAAGCTGAGCGCGTCCTTGAAGTCGAACGCGATCACCGTGTTTCGCGTAAAGCGCAGCATGAAGTAGCGCAGCGCGCCCACCGCGATCTGCGTCGCAATCACTGTTCGTTCCGCCGCGCCGATCTCCGGATGCCGCGTGTCCACCTCGGCCTGCGCCGCGGCGATCAGCTTGTCCAGCAGATCGTCCGCCTTGACGCCGTGGCCCTTGCGCCCGCTCACCTCGATGAACGGTCGCGCCTTGTCCTCGTCGGACAGATCGTACCCGAGCTCCTCGGCGCAGCGCGGTGTCATCGCCACCATCTCGTAGCTGAAGTGGGTGTAGTGGTCCGCCGCGTCCGAGAATCCCATCCCGCGCAGAGCCGCCACCACATTGTTCTGCGGATCGTTCTGCCGCGAGTCGATTACGTTGTAGATTGCGTCCGCGTGCCCAAAGCTCGGCGCGGCCGCATCGCTTGCCGCAGCCGTCGAGATCCAGCAGGTGTGCGTCGGGTACTCATGAAACCGCGCGTAGCCGAAGTCCTTGCCTGGCAACAGCCCGAACTTCCACAGATGATAGGCGATGTCCTTGCCAACGTAAGTCACTGTCCCGTTGGAGCGCACTATCACCTTCGCGTCTTGGTCGGGGCCTTCGCCACCCTGCTCTGCGCTTGCGTGCTTCTCTCCCGCTGCCGCTGAATCTCCAACCGCTGCGGATTGATCTCCCGCCCGCCGCATCACGTAGCACCCTTTGTTTTTGCCCTCGGTCTCCAGGTAGAGCACGCCGCGCTCCAGCATCAGCGTGCGCGCCGCGTCCCAGAAGTGCAGGCTCAGGATCTCACTCTCGCGCGGCAGAAAATCGTACTCAATGCCCAGCCGCTGCATCGTCTGCAGGTGCCGCCGCAGCACGGCGGTCGAGACCAGCTCCGCAATCGCCGCCGTCTCGTTTCCGCCGGCCTCCAGCGCGTGCAGCGTGTCCAACCGAATCTGCTTGCGCCGCGTCAGTTCGGCTGACGCGGGCGGAGTCTCATCGTCCGCACCTGTCCCGCCGTACCACTGGCTCACCCGCGCGTACAGGTCCCAGCAGTAGAAATCAATGCGCTCTCCGCTCCTGGCCAGCGAAGCCAGCAGAGCGCGCGTCCCGTCCAGCGTCCTCCTCTCCAGATGCACCAGCCCCACCACCACGTCGGCAACCTGCACGCCGGTGTTGTCGATGTAGTTCTGCACCCCCACCGCGTAGCCGCGCTTGTAACTGTCCGGCCGCAGCAGCCGTTGAAACGTGTCGCCCAGGACTGCATTGCGCAGGTGCCCGATGTGCGCTGCCTTGTTGGGATTGATGCTTGTGTGCTCGACCAGCCGAAATCCATCGCCGCCAATCTCCGCGTGCTGGTCGCGCGCAATCGCGCGCAACGCAGCCGCGCGGTCCAGCCGGATGTTCAGGTAGCCCGCGCCCGCAACCTCGACCGACGCAACCCCGGGGAGCGCATTGGGATCGCTGGCAATCAGCGCATTCAGCTCCGCGGCAAGCTCTGTCGCAATTGCGCGCGGCGCCTTGCGCAGCCTCTTGGCCAGCTCAAACGCCACCGGCAACGCCAGATCGCCCAGTGCGATATTCGGCGGCTGCTCCACCGCCAGTTGCGATGTCCCCATCTGCGCGGGCGTGGTCCCGTACCTGGCGAGCAGAATGGCCTGGATGCGTGCCTGAAGCGTGAGCTGAATTGTGCGAACCATGCGTGTGATTTGTCCGGTAAGAACGAGTGTGGGCAGAAAGATGCGGAAGTTTTCCTTACGCGGCTTTGGCGATGTGCAGTTCGACGCGGAGGCCTGCGGTGGTAAGCATGTTGACCAGCGTGTCGATGGCGAAGAGGTCGATGCGGCCACGCATGAGGTCGGAGATTCGCGGCTGGGTGACGCTGAAGAGCTTGGCAGCCTTACTCTGGCTCAGGCCTTCCTTGGCAATGTGGTCCTTGAGCGCCAGCATCAACGCGGATCGGAGCTTCATATTTTCGGCCTGCGCGGGCGTGTCTTCGATGGCATCCCACACGCTGTTGAAACGGTTCTGCTTGCCCACTGTTTTGATTTTCGCGGTCATTGCATTCGCTCCCTCTGCAGTTCCTTGTATCGCCGCGTGGCAATCTCTACGTCTCCGCTGCTCGTCTGCTGCGTCTTCTTTTGAAAGCAATGGAGAACGTAGACCGCGTCGACGAACTTCGTTACATACAGAACGCGGAAGATTCCACGCTCTTCTCTGACTCGAATCTCGCGGACTCCCGCCCCGATGGTATTCATGGTCTTCCAATTGTCTGGATCGCGTCCCAGTTGCACCATTTCTAGCTGATGCCCAGCTCTCCGTCGCGCGGACTCGGGAAAGCTGCGGAGCGCTTCGCGCGAATCCCCGCGAAACACGATGGGCTTCATCTCTGCCATGCAATCCTCACTTTATACAATTTTTTGTATGGGCCTGTCAAGGATTTCATTAGGGTTTCATCCAATTCAACCGCATCGAATTCAGTTTCTGCCTCGAACGCATTTAGCGCCGGAAGGAAAACTTCTTGTGCCCGAAGTAGCTGTAGCACGCAATAATCACGGAGTTGACGAGGCCCGCCAGGAATGGTGCGTAGGGGCGCGTAAGCGCGAGGTGCAGGAAGACATTGGTGGCCGTGGGCAGAATGACGAGTCCCATGGGAAAGGTGACGCTGTAAACCGCGAAGCAGCGCAGCCACTCCTTAAGGTAGTTGCCGTGGGTGCGAAAGACGAAGTGCTTATAGCAGAGAAACGCGATGGTAATGCCGATGGGCGTGGAAATGACGAACGCGATGTCCGCAATCAGCGGCTTGCCGCGGTGGGGAAGCAGGTGGCCAAACAGAAGTACGAACGCGGAGTAGATCGCCAGCGAACTCACCGTGTTCGACACGCCGACCATCAGGAAGCGAATCACCTCGCCCGCGGGCAGCGCGCGGCGGATCGCTGCGAATGGCCCGTGCGCCCTGGGATCGGGCGGGGCGCCGTCCGAGAGCAGCGTGCCGGATGGTTGGAGAGTTGGAGACATGCAACTCCGATTGTATCTTCGCCTGCCGTCTGCGCGAGGATTGAGTTTGGTTCAGGCGCCGGCGGCGGACGAAGCGATCTGGCTGACGGCGGCGAAGCTCTGGTCCAGCAGGCGCAGGGCCTCGTCCACGTCGCTTTTGGCAATGTTCATCGCGGGCGACAGACGCAGCACATTGTTGTACATTCCTCCCTTGCCGATCAGCAGGCCGCGCTCGCGCGTCGCTTCCATCACCGCGTTAACCAGCGCCGGCGCAGGCTCCTTGCTCTGTGGATCGGTAACCAGCTCCATCGCCTGCATCAGGCCCAACCCGCGCACGTCGCCGATGCATGGGTACTTCTTCTGCAACTCCATCAGCCCCTCGCGCAGATAGCTGCCGACCACATCGCAGTTGCGGACCAGCTCGTCCTCTTCGATCAGGTCGATCACCGCCGACGCCGTAACGCACGCCACGGGATTGCCGCCAAAGGTGGAGATGGTCGGCCCCCGGTACGCGTCCGCAATCTCCGGGGTCGCCACCGTCAGTCCAATCGGAAATCCGTTGCCCAGGCTCTTCGCCGCGGTAATAATGTCCGGCTCAACCTCCCAGTGCTCAATGCCGAACCATCCCTTCCCGGTGCGTCCCCAGCCGGTCTGCACCTCGTCGGCGATGAAGTCTCCGCCGTACTTCTTCACAATGGAAAACGCCATTTTGAAGTACTCCTTGGGCGGCGTAATCCCTCCCCCTACGCCCTGGATCGGCTCGGCAATCATCCCCGCAATCGCCCCCGAGGTGGACGACTCGATGACCGCCTCGATGTCTTTCGCGCAGGCCACCTCGCACGACGGGTAGCTCTTGCCCAGCGGACAGCGGTAGCAGTAGGGGTTCATTGCATGCACGATGCCCACCTGGTACGACGCCTTGCGCCAGGCCGCAATGCCGGTCAGCGAACGCGCCACCGAAGTCCGCCCGGAGTAGGCGTGGCGCAGCGCAATGATCTCCAGGTTTCCCGTATGCATGCGCGCCGAGTCGATGGCCGTCTCATTGGCCTCGGAGCCGGAGCTGGTAAAAAAGCTCTTCTCCAGCCGCCCCGGAGTGATGCGCGCGATCTTCTCCGCCAGCTCCACCATCGCCTGGTGCGGATAGAGCGTGGAGGTATGCCCAATCTTGTCGATCTGCGCCATCTGCGGCCCGGTGATGCGCGGGTTGCAATGCCCCACGCCCAGCGTAACAATGCCGCCGAAGAAATCCAGATAGCGCTTCCCTTCCACGTCCCACACATGCTGCATCTCGCCGCGCTCCAGCGGCAGCGGATCGCCGTAGTAGTTCGCCACAGCCGGATAAATAAACTTCGCCTTCTTCGCAACAATCTCCCTGCGGTCCATCTGCACTCTCCCACTCACCAGCCGAATGTTGCCAGGTAGACAACCACTATACCCCGGCTGCATTTAACATTGATCGTGGGACGCAAAGACACTGCCGGCTTGGCCCGGCGGATGGAGCGGCAGGCGTTGGCAACCTGGGTCGCAGAGGTAGAATCGCAAACCGCGCCGGAGCGGAGCGGGCAGGCGGACGAGCGCGCGCGCGACCGGCAACGCCGCGAACGCAGCTTCGCCGTGCTTCTGGTCTGCGCCCTGACGCTCTTCGCCGTGGCCGTCAATGGCTACCATCCCTGCGCCGAGGACGGCGGCCTCTACATGGCCGGAGTCAAGCGCCTGCTCGACCCCTCCCTCTACCCGCACGGCACGGCCTTCGTGCTGGAACCCATGCGCCACTCCCTCTTCGCCCCAACCGTCGCCGCCGCAGTGCGGCTGACCCACCTCAGCCTGCCAGTTGTTCTGCTCGCGCTCCATCTGGCCAGCGTCTGGGCAACGCTCTTCGCCGCGTGGATGCTGGCCTCGCGCTGTTGGACGGGCCGCACCGCGCGCGCCGGGGCCGTAGTTCTGCTGGCCTGCTGGCTGGCGCTCCCAATTGCCGGAACCGCGCTGCTCTTCATGGACCCGTACGCAACCGCGCGCAGCCTCTCCACTCCCGCAATGGTCCTGGCACTGGCCGGTGCGCTCGACATGATCGCGCCGAGCGGCCTGCGCGCGCAGGACGCAATCAGACGCCGGCGCGGCTTTGTGTTGTGCGCAGTCAGCCTTGCGCTAGCCGCCGCGATGCATCCCCTGATGGCCGCCTACGCCCTCGGAGCCACGCTGATGCTGCTCGCCGCGCGCGCGCCAAATCGCACCCTGCGTCTCTACGCAACCGCAGCCCTCGCAGCCTCGGCGCTGGCTCTGGCGGCCTGCCTGCAAGCCGTCGCAAGGCCGGAGAACGCAGCCTATATCCGCATCGCGCTGACGCGTACCTACTGGTTCCCCGCCCAGTGGCGCTGGTTCGAGTTGCTCGGCCTGGCCGCGCCTCTTGCCATTCTGTCGTTTTACGCGTGGAGCAAGTTGGCTAAGACAACAAGCGCCCACTCCTTCCTACCAATTGAAGCAAGCCACGCGCTGGCGCGCATGGCAATCGCCGTGGGCGCAACCTCCTGCCTCATCGCTCTCCTCTTCGCCCGCGCCGCAGCCACCACGCACCTGATTGCGCGCCTGCAGCCTCTGCGCGCCTTTCAGATCGTCTACCTCGTTCTCGCCCTCACGCTCGGCGCGTACCTCGGCGAGCGTCTCCTGCGCCGCATCCCCTGGCGATGGGCCGCGGCAATGCTGCTCCTTGGCGGCATCTCCTTCGCAGCCGCGCGCACCGCCTTCCCCAACTCCAACCACCTGGAGCTTCCCGGAATCGCGCCGCGCAACCCGTGGGCGCAGGCCTTCCTCTGGGTCCGCGACAACACCCCGAAGAACGCCCTCTTCGCCCTCGACGCCGACTACATCAACGCACCCGGCGAAGACGCGCAGTGCTTCCGCGCCATCGCCCAGCGCAGCGCGCTCCCCGACTACTCCAAGGACGGAGGCGAGGCCTCCATCGCGCCCGAGCTCACCGCCGAGTGGGTGCGCGGCCAGGCGGCGCAGCAATCCCTCAGCGCCCCCTCAACCACCGATGCCCAGCGTGTGGCCGCGCTCCAGCCGCTGGGCGTAACGTGGCTCGTACTCCAGGCGGGCGCAACCACCCGCTTCGACTGTCCCTACGCCAACTCCGCAGTCAAGCTCTGCCGCCTGCCTTGAGCCGCTCTGCCTGTTGACAGGCTTCGAGCCGCAATATCCTAAGATCAGGACAACTTTGTCGTATTTACTACAAAATGACCCTGTCCCGTCCGATTTCCGACATATTTCACCTGTATTGTCGTATTTATTACATATTCATCCACAGCTTAATCCCTGACATCAGCAAATTGTAAAGACATAGCCTCGCCATTCACTTTGGCATGATGATTGCATGTAGCCGGGTAGCTGCTGCAAATCATGGATCTTTCCACTCAGGTCTCAGATTCAGACTCATGTTCGTTTTTCGTCGAGACTGACTGGCCCCTGACCGACCCCTGCATCGAGACTTCGATCGCGGATGAAAGAGAGACTGCCATTATTATTCCGACAAATTCACGACGCCTTCTTCGCCACGTCGCCACTTTGGCCATCCTCGCAACCTTCACAGCCGCGTCTTACGCCGCAAGCGACCTCTCAAGCTCCACCGCGCCGGCGGATACGCAAGTTGCACAAGCCGCCACGCCTGCTCCGCCTCCGGCTGCCGCACCCGCGCCTGCCCCGGCGGCCGCACCGGCTCCAGCCCCTGTCTGGAGCGTCGGATCGGTGGACATCAGCGGCTACATCGACGGCTACGTCAGCTATAACGCCAACCGGCCCAGCCTTGCAGCCAACGATCAGCTCAACCAGTACTACAACTTCGACGACAAGACCGACCAGTTCAACCTGGAAGCCGCCAAGCTCACCCTCAACCACGATCCCGATCCCGTTGGCGCACACGTCGATCTGCTCTTCGGACGCACCAACACCCTCATCCACGCCAACAGCGCGGACGAATCCTCCAACTACAACTACATCGAGCAGGCCTACCTCAGCATCAAGCCCCCCAAGGCCAAGGGATTCGAGCTCGACATGGGCCAGTTCACCACCTCCGCTGGCCAGGAGGTCATCGAGACCATGAGCAACTGGAGCTACTCGCACGGTCTGCTCTTCAGCTATGCCATTCCCTACTACCACTTCGGCCTGCGCACCTCGCTGCCCGCAACCAAAACCTGGACCGTAGGCGCGCAACTGGTCAACGGCTGGAACAACGTCTCCAGCAACAATGGCGGAGTCACCGTCGGCCTTACCAGCTCCCTGGTCAAGCCCAAGTACACATGGAACACCAACTACTACGTTGGCCCCTCGTCCGTCGACTCGCAGGACACCTATCGCAACCTAATCGACACCACCCTCCTGCTCACCCCCAACGCCAAGTTCAACTGGTACGTCAACTATGACTACGGCCAGAACCACACCGATTTCAAGGCAGCCATCAAGGGCGTGTCGGCGGCAATTCCAGAGTTGTCGCAGCACTGGCAGGGCGTCGCCACCTCAGCGCGCGGCCAGGTCACCGGCAACGCCGCGCTGGTTGCCCGCTACGAGTACTTCGCCGATCAGGGCGCTCCAAACGCCACCGGAACCGAGCAGAAGCTCAACGAGTTCACCGGCACCTATGAGTACAAGTGGCCGGTTGGTCTCCTGCTGCGCGCGGAGTACCGGCGCGACTGGTCCGACCACGCCGTCTTCCCCAAGGGAACTTTAGAGACCGTCAAGGCGCAGTCCACCGCAACCATCGGCCTCATCGCCTTCTTCGGTCCAAAACGTTAGCTTACCTGCCGCTCTCCCGCCTTTCCGGCGGGTGATTGGAAGGAAGGATTGCACCGCTCACGGTTGCTTCCGGCATTGAGGCAACCATCTGAAGAGGCTTCAAGGCAAACTGTTTTGAAGCCTCTGCTTCTTCAACCAGCGAGTTCTATCTTCGGCCCTATTCCAGTTCGTCTTCGGCTTTTGAAATGCATTTCATCGAACCCCAGTCCCAGAACTTCCGTTTGGAATCAGGATTGCATTGCCTGGATCGTAACCGCAGTTCCAACTTCTTCAACCCGGCGTCTCACGCTGGCAGTGTTGACCAAAGAGGAGAGCACATGGCAGAAACATCGACAGGCGAAATGAAAAAAACGCTGGGACTTACCGGGCTTACCAGTAACGCAATGGCTTTGATCGCTCCGGGCGCATTCCTTTGGCTTACCTTTGCCATCCAGGCCGCCACCGGCACCACTGGTCCGGCCATGTGGGCTGGCATCGTCGCCGCGCTGCTGCTCTGCCTGGCCACCGCGGTCTGTTACGCCGAGATGGCCAAGCTCTACCCCGGCACGGGCAGCTCCTACTACTTTGCCGAGCAGTCCTTTCTGAACCACGACAAGGCATGGAAGTACGCACGCATCTCCAAGTTCATCGTCGGCTGGGCCTCCCACCTCTACTACTGGATCTATCCCGGCGTCATGGTTGGGGTCATGGGCATCTTCACCGGATTCATCGTCGGCACCCTCTATCCCAGCTTCATGAGCGCCTCCAACCCCGGAATCTTCTTCATGATGGCGGGCGCAATCTTCTATGCCTTCGCCATCGCGTACATCGCCCATCGCGGCGTCAACAGCTCCACCGCAGTCAATCTTGCCATCAACGGCATTCAGGTCTTCGCGCTTCTGGTCTTCGCCGTTCTCGCGTTGCAGTATCGCGCCAGTCATCCCGCCGGGTCGGTCGCCTTCCAGTTCGACGCCACCAGCGGAGAGGCCTACACCTACCAGTTTGCCACCACGCCGGTGGTCACCAACGGCGTCTCGGTCGACACCATCGTGCGCGACGCAGCCGGCGTGCCCGTACCCAAGAAGGACGCGGCCGGCAACAACGTTCCCTACCACATCGACTACAACTACACCGATTCCACCGGCGCCTTCCAGTCCCACCCCACCGCCGGCTCCGTCATCAGCCCGCACAAGTTCAGCTGGATGTTCATTCAGGCCACGGTCGCCATTCTCATCCTGGTCGGATTTGAATCTGTCACCGCCATGGGCGGCGAGGCCAAGAACGCCAAGCGCGACATCCCCATCGCCGTCATCACGTCCCTACTGGTGCAAGGGGCGGTCTTCTACTGCTTCGAATACTTCGCCGCCAATTACTTCTTGAGTAGCGGCTATCCCATGTCCACCGCCCAAGCTTCTTCCGCGCCCATCGGAGACATGATGGTGGTGGTCGGCGACGCACTCTTCGGTCAGGGCCATGGCCGCACCTTCATGCTCTGCGAGGCCTTCACCGTCTTCCTGGCGCTCATCGGCACCACCCTCTCCTGCATCAACACAGGAGCCCGCGTCACCTACGCCATGGGCAAGGACAAGGAAGTCGGCGGCAACTTCGGCGGCCTCCACTCCACCAACCTAACCCCCCACCGCGCTATCTGGACGCTCGCCACCATCTCCGCCATCATCGGCTGCGTCGCTGTCGTGCTTGCCTTTGGCGACGGCGCCGCTCCCAGTGCTTCGGCCATCGCTGCCATCCCGCCGGGCTTCTGGTCCAGTGTCGGCTACACCACGCACGAGAAGATGGCAGCGCTGCCCAACTCCCTGCTCATGGTCACGCTTGCCTCCAACTTCGGCACCTTCCTGCTCTACTGCCTCAGTTGCGCAACCTGCATGGTAGCCTACCATAAGCACATCAATTTCAGCGTGCTTCGCCACTTCCTGATCCCGCTCTTCGGTATCGTCGCCAACCTGGCCTGCATGGCCTTCTACCTCATCGGCCCCTTCATGGGATACGGCACCAAGATGGAGCCTCTGCTTGCCCTCGGCATCGCCTTTGCCTGGGCAGCCTACGGCGCGCTCCACTTCGTCAGTATCGGCAAGGCCCACGGTAAGCCGACCCTGCTGACGGACCGAAACGCGGCATAAACAAAGGGCGTTCGGCGAAGCGCACTCTGCCTCGCCGGACGCCCAACTTCATCTCTCCCCGCACACCCACCGACCAACCGGCCGGTCCCCTATGCTCGATCTTGAATTCGCTGAACTCTCCGATTCCGGCCTCACGCGCGACCACAACGAGGACTTCCTCGGCCACGTCCTTCCCTCCTCGCCCGCGCAGGTCCAGTCGCAGGGTTGGCTCTTCGCCCTGGCCGATGGAGTCGGCGGCCAGGAACGCGGAGAAGTCGCCTCCCGCCTCGCAGTCGAGACCGTCCAGTCCGGCTTCCGCAAGATTCCCAAGGGCATCATGCACGTCTCGCTTCTGCCCCGCCTGGTGCAGGAGGCCAACCACGCCATCTTCGACCAGGGAAACGCCGCCCCGCACCACTCCGACGCGCGATACTCCGATCCCGGCGGCGCCATCCTTCCCGGCGGAACGCACATGGCCACCACACTGGTCCTCTGCGCCCTGCGCTTCGACTCCGCCGTCGTCTCCCACGTCGGAGACTCGCGCTGCTATCTCGCTCGCAACGGCAATCTCACCGCCCTCACCCACGACCACACCATGGTCGACGAACAGGTCCGCCTCGGCCTCATCTCCAAGACCGACGCCGCCTCAGCCGTCAATCGCCACATCCTCACCCGCAGCCTCGGCAGCGAGCTCTTCGTCGCCGCCGACACCATCACCGTCAACATCATGCCCGGCGACATCCTCCTCCTCTGTTCCGACGGTCTCCACGGATACGTCTCCGACGCTGAGATCCAGCAGATCGTCGCCTCCACGCCCGACCTCAACCAGGTCGCCGCCGCGCTGGTCGCCGCCGCCAACGCCGCCGGAGGGTACGATAATGTCAGCGTCCAGTTGGTTCGTGTACGCTCAGTAGAGCGCATGGGCCTTTACCGTGGACGCCCGTACCGGCTGCTCTAA
>Ga0116114_1000270_pt1 | contig 36436 bp, 31 predicted proteins | sample June2015DPH_10_5_FD_89823 | JGI IMG/M metagenome (GOLD analysis project Ga0116114, IMG submission 89823) | Peatland microbial communities from SPRUCE experiment site at the Marcell Experimental Forest, Minnesota, USA - June2015DPH_10_40 | ecosystem: Environmental > Terrestrial > Soil > Wetlands... | reverse complement strand
CGAGAGCGTGCTGCTTGCCGGCATCGGCGGCGCCTTCGGGTTCGGCCTGGGCTCCTGGGGTGTTCGCGTGCTGCTGTCGCTGGTCCCGGGAAATATTCCGCGCCTGACTGCCGCCGACGGCATCTCGACCGTGGTGCCGCCGCTGGATTGGCGCGTCGCCGTATTCACCATCGGCATTGCCCTTTTGACCGGAATCCTCTTCGGTCTGTTGCCGGCCATACATGTTTCCAACCCGGATCTGGCATCCAGCCTCAAGGAAGGCGGCGGCCGGCCCGGCACCGGGCGGCGCCAGAATCTGGCGCGCAGCGTTCTCGTGGTTGCCGAAATCGCCCTGGCGCTGGTGCTGCTGGTGGGCGCGGCGCTGATGATCCGCACATTCAAGGGGCTGAGCGCCGTGAATCCTGGCATTGACACGCACGGCATTCTCACCATGGAGGCCTCGATGTCCAGCGGCTCCTACTCCACCACCGCCAAGGCTTCCGCCTTCAGCAAACAGGTCGTCGACCGCATCGAAGGCCTTCCCGGCGTCGAGGCGGCAACCATGACCGTGATGCTTCCAGCGGCGGGGAACGGCGGAATCGATCTGCCGTTCAACATCGTCGGGAAGACCCCGGCGAAGGGAGACCAGTATAACGGCGACGAGCAATACCGCTGGGTCTCACCGCACTATTTCCGGGTATTCCGGATTCCGCTGCTGCGCGGGCGCGTTTTCCGCGAAACGGACACCGGCAACTCTCTCCCCGTGGTCATCATTAACGACAAAATGGCCAAACAGTATTGGCCCAAGGAAGATCCCGTCGGACAGGTGATCGTCATTGGCAGGGGCTTGGGACCGCAGTTTGACGATCCGCCACGACAGATCGTGGGCGTGGTCGCGACCACCCACGAAACCGGCCTCGCTAATGGTGCTCGGTCAGTGATGTACCTGCCGCAGAACCAGATCCCGGAAGGGCTGACCGCCCTGGCGAACAGCGTGATCCCCACGGCCTGGGCGGTGCGGACCGCACGCGACCCCATGGGATTGCGCGGTGCCATCGAGCGCGAATTCCGCGCGGTCGATTCCATGATCACCGTTTCCAGCGAGAAAACCATGGAGCAGGTGTTAGCTCAATCGATGGCCCGGCAGAACTTCAACATGTTTTTGTTAAGCATTTTCGCCGGCATCGCCCTGCTGTTGGCGGCGATCGGCATTTACGGCCTGATGTCCTACTCCGTGGAGCAGCGCCTGCAAGAGATTGGTATCCGCATGGCGCTGGGATCCAGTCGCGGCCAAATGGTGCGCTTGTTCATGAGCCAGGGAATGAAGCTGGCCGGCACAGGCGTAGCTCTCGGGTTAGCGCTGGCTTATGGTGTGACCAAGGTCCTGAGTAGCCTTTTATTCGGCGTGAAAGCCGGGGACCTTGGGACGTCTGCCGTGGTGGCGGTCGTGCTCACGGTTGTCGCCTTGTTCGCCAGCTACGTCCCCGCCCGCCGGGCCGCCTCCACCGACCCCAGCCGGGCGTTGCGCGTGTAGCCACGGGTCGCCCGTCGACGCCCACTCAGAAGTCGAACCGCAATGCAAGTTGTCCCGTACGATTGCCTCCGGAGCCTTGGGGCAGTGCGGCTTGCAAGATCCCGAAGGTAGCGGGATTACCGACGTTCACGGCGGGCGGCGCGAAATTGGAGTGATTCAGAACATTTGTGAAGGTAGCTTCGAAGCGCAGCCGGTAGCGGTCCTTCATCTGGATCACCTTGGCCAGACCCATGTCCACGTCGATCATGTGAGGACCCTGCAAGTTACCGACGCCGCAGCTCCCAAACCGTCCGGCGTTGGCTGGCGGCAGAGCGAAAGCATTGATGTTGAAAAGGCCTTGAGAAGTCTGGTTGGCGTATGGGTTTCCCATGCAATCCGGACGCGCAATGGCCCCGCCGGTGTTTCGCACGATCATATTGGTGTTCGATTGATCGTCGGTCGCCGGCATCGTAGCCGTCAGCCACTGACCTGTTTGTAGCGTCGTAACCGTGCTCACAGTCCAGCCTCCAATAACGGGGTTCACGAACCCGGGTCCGTGCAAAAACTTCCCAGCTCCGAACGGCAGTTGGTACGCACCCGTCAGCAGGACACGTTGCCGCGGCGTTCCCACCACGTTGCCGCGGTCGTACGGGATATCGAAGCGGTTGGCAATCTCCACGGCATAGGGCTCTTCGCCGGCGTATGCGGTTGGCGCATCGCTGCCTTGCGCGTCGCTGATATTTTTCACGAAGGTGTAGTTCGCCTGAAACATCAGCCCATGCCCCACCCTATGTTGGAGTTCGGCTGTGCCCGCCTGATAGCTTTGAGTCCCAATACTCTCCGAATCCATCAACAAATTCCAGTTCTGGTAGGGCGCACGGGGATCGACGACTGAGTATCCGTTGTTCGGAATGGTGTAGGGGGTCGTGCTCGCCGGAATTTGGTTCAGGTCTATGGTGATGGGAAGATGGTAGCCGGCTTGGCCGGTGTAGCTCAACCGGATCGTCGTGTTGGGTGTCACTTCCCGTTCCACGGTCAAGTTCCATTGCGCTGACGAAGGATCCTTCCACTGTGGATTGTTTCCTTCCTCGAAATCGCCGCCGCCTAAACTTGCCGCCGCGCCCGGAGGGGACGTTTGCGGAAACTGGAACGCCGCAGCACCGTTCGTGACAGAATTGTTGTAGGTCAGTAGATCCGAGAGGGCGATGATGCCACTGTTGAAAGACATGGGGCCAAGAGTCGTCATGGTGTAGATGCCAAAGCCGGCGCGAATGACCGTCTTGTTGTTGTTGAATGGCCGCCAGGCGATGCTGACGCGCGGGTCAAAATCGTGCGGCGGCGTAAACCTCAGACCCTGCGGAAGGCCGGCCTGGCTGGCGGTCTCGATGTTCGAACACGGGAGCAACGAGGTCTTACCCGCAAGCGAACATGCGTTGAATCCCTGAAGAAAACCAGTGTATATCTGCTGTAAGACAGGATTGTTTGCGATAAAGTTATAGAATTTGTCCGGAACGACGACGGTCACGTTGTTCGGCGTTGACAAAAAGGTAGCTATATCGCCATTGCTTTCCTGAAACGCCGGAAGGTGCTCCCACCGTAACCCGAAATTGACCGTGAGATGGCTGTTCACCTGCCATTCGTCTTGACCGTATACGCCCCATTGCACGGTGTGTGCATCCATTTGTGGGCCCGTGACCGCGAAGTAAGACGGGTTCGGCGTGCCCAGAAGGAAGTCGCCGAAAGAGTAGTTGGTGAGCGAACCGCTGAAGGTGAACTGGCCAAAGTCGTCCGACGGGGCGAAATACATCAGGGCGTTGTAATGCTCTCTGCGGGCATCCACTCCAAATCGAAGCGTATGCTTGCCCCGGATGTAAGTGAGGTTGTCGGTGAATTGCGTGTTTCCCGAAATGGTTGGTCCAACCCGGTCCTGCCCGATCGAGGTAACCGAGCCGTCGGCGAAATTGAAGGTCGGGAAGGCATCAGCCGTGGGATGCGCGCCAATGTTTACTGGATGATCGAAGTTCAGCCCGAGTTGAGAAATGGCCTGGGCTCCTTCGATGGGGAACGTGTCATTCTCGTTGTAATTGGTGAACCCGAAACGGAATTCGTTCAGTAAACGCGGGGCAATCGAATAGTTGTAGGAAACCACCAGGCTGCGGTTCTGCTCGTTAGCCCCGTCGCTCGGCAAAAACACACCTGCGGGTGCAATGACGCCGGCGTTGTTGAACTCGGTGTAAAAGGCGTTCTTGAAGCTATAGCGGACATAGAGCTGCTGCTTGGAAGTGATGTTGTGATCGAGCCTGATATCGACGGCATCGGAATTCGATGGGGTGGGCACCAGGGTCTGATAGTTATAGGAAGGGTTCAGGACGCCCAGGTTGGCGTTGGGCAGAGGATAGTAGTTCAGCACGGCCTGAGCCACGGGATTGATACAGAACTGGCACGAGCCGCTGGGGATCGTGTTGTTCGGAAAACCCGTGCCCGTGAAGGGATTCAGCACCGGGCCATTCCCAAGACCATTCACAAGATCGTTCAAATTGCCGTTTCTCTCCGCCGCTGTCGGCACCAGAAGCTGCTCCGGGTAGGACTGGGATTTTCGGTTCTGCTCATAATCCGCGAAGAAGAACGTTTTGTCTTTTCCATGGTAGACCTTCGGGATTGTGACGGGGCCGCCCAGGCTGGCGCCGAAGGTGTTGAAGGTCCGCGGCGCCTTGGTCGAGAAATTCAGAACGTTGGCATCCATGCCGCTATCCTGAAAATACTCAAACGCGCTGCCATGCCAATCGTTCGTTCCGCTCTTCGTGACGAAGGTCACGTCGCCGATCTGGGCGAATTCCGCATTGTTGTTGAACGCCGTGACTTTCATCTCGGCGATGTTTTCCATGGATGGGTAGGCGTCCTGGAGCGAGCCGTTCAGGCGCACGTTGGCCGTCGAAATTCCATCCACGGAGAAGCCCACCTGTGCCGCCGTCGCGCCACCCACGGCCATATTCCCCTGCGAGTCCCTGGTCACGGAGGGAGATACGGCTAGAGCCGCCAAAGGGCTGGAGGACACGCTTCGGGAGTTGATCGGCAACTGGGTTAGGTCGGTGTTGATTTTGGAATCGCTAAGCGTGGCGTTTTCCGTGTTTACGCTGGTGGCCGCTTCAGTGACTTCAACGGACTGCGCCTGGGCCGCCACGGCTAAAGCGACATCCAGTCGCAAGGTCTGGCGGGCCGCCAATTCCAACCGGTTGACAGCCGAAGCGGCAAAACCCTCCTTGGTGGCCGTGATGGTGTAATGACCGGGCTTGAGATTCTCGAATGCGAAATTTCCGCTGTCGTCACTCACTACCATCAGATTGGTGTTCTCGTCGAGGCTGTGCAACGTGATAGCCGCCTTGGGAATGGCCGCGCCGCTTTGATCCAGCGTACTCCCGCGCACAGAACCGAAGGTGGACTGCGCGCGAAGGTTCGCCGGCAAGTTTATCAACATACACCCAATCGCGAGGGTTCCCAAAACCATTCGTGTAATACTGCGTGAATTCATTTGTGATCTCCTTGTTGGGACCGAGCGGACACACATACCGTGCCTTGGGCCCGTGCTTTCTGATATTTGCTGATTGCAGACCTCAACGGGGAGGACGGAACCGTACGCTGAAAGTATTATGAACGGTGGCGTGTGAGGAAGGCATGAGGAAGCCGTGACAGGGCCGTCAAAGCGGCAATGGAGTTTTCAATCAGGGCCATAAGAAATCTTGATGAGTAGCTGGCATCGACAGAGGTTGGGCCAGAACGCTCGCCTTCTCGGGCACGACCGCTGTTCACCAAGGACGCTGCTATCATGATTGAGTGGCGCTCGTATGACTGCGGCTCCGGAAGCCATGCGCAAGGCTCAATTCGCGTGGGGGAACATTGCCTGGTTCGGCCTGCTGACGATGGCGTGCTACGCTCCGGTCTTGAGGGCCCTGGTCAGGCAATGGGGCGCGGATGCCGACATGGGCCATGGGTTCTTCGTGCCCGTCATCGCCGGATATATCGTCTGGCAGAAGCGGGACGAATTGCTGGCAATCGAGCCCCAACCGAACTGGTGGGGCTTGGTCGTCGTCATTCTTGGCGGGGTCCAACTGATCGTTGGTACTCTGGGCGTGGAGTTATTCCTGGCGCGCACGTCTTTCGTGATCGTGCTGATTGGCGTGGTCTGGCTCCTGGGCGGCGACTTGATGCTCAAGAAGCTGGCGTTCCCGCTATTCCTGTTGTTTTTCATGGTGCCGATTGACGACGTGATCTATAACCAGATCACCTTTCCGCTGCAGCTTGTGGCCAGCCGCCTGGCGGATGGAGCGCTCACCTTGATGTCGGTTCCCGTCTTGAGGGAAGGCAACATACTCGAGCTGCCCAACCAGCGGCTCTCGGTGGTGGAAGCGTGCAGCGGTATCCGCTCGCTGCTTTCGCTGACTTTTCTATCGCTGGTTTACGGATACTTTTTCGAGAAGAAGACCTGGATTCGCGTGGTGCTGTTTTTCTCGACCGTCCCGATTGCCATTGTGGCGAACAGCAGCCGCGTCACCATAACCGGGGTGCTGACGCAGGTGAAACCGGAAGCGGCCGCGGGGTTTTTCCACAACGCTGAAGGCTGGGTCATTTTCATGGTGGCGTTGGGAATCCTGATTCTCTTCCACCAATTGATCACCCGCGCTACGAATTACGTGGAGGCCAGGAGAGAGTCATGAGTTTTCCGGGCAACCGGTATGCGCGCGTCTTGACGGCCGTGCTGCTGCTTCAGGCTACCGCGTTTTACGCCATCGCCTCGCGCTCAGAGCGGGTGCCGGTGGTCTCACCGCTGAGTCTTTTTCCGCCCGCGTTCGGTGGATGGGCAATGGCGCGGGATGTGCCGGTCGAGAAGGAAATCCAGGACATCTTGAAAGCCGACGACACGCTTAACCGAGTGTACGTCAACCCCTCCCGAACCGGCTACGCCTACCTGTTCATCGCGTACTTCAAGACGCAGCGGTATGGCCAGACGCCGCACTCTCCGAAGAACTGTCTGCCTGGTTCGGGTTGGGATCCCGTGGAAACTGGGAGGCAGACCATCGGCGTTTCCGGCTGGAAGGGGCCCATCGTGACGAACCGGTATGTGGTGGAGCACGGAGACGACAGAAGCGTGGTGTTGTACTGGTACCAGACCCACAACCGCATCGTCGCCAGTGAGTACTGGGCCAAGCTCTGGCTGGTGGTGGACGCCATTCGCTACCATCGCAGCGATACTTCCCTGGTGAAGATCGTGGTGCCGGTCCGCGACGACAACATCGGCGCCGCCACCGCCATGGGAGTTCAGATGATCCAGGCGATGTTCCCAAGCCTGTTGAAGCAGTTGCCCTCGTAAGCCCAAGAGCGCGCGGTGGCGCTCTTGTTTTAGCTGAAAGCTGAAAGCTGACGGCTGAAAGCTATTTGGCGGCGGCCTTGTTCCGCCACATGGAATATAGTTCCGCGCGCTCTTCCTGGCTCAAAGCGGCAGGATTGGGGCTGGGCTGGTCTTCCAGGCAATGGTTGTGGAGATAGCAATCGAGGGTCTGCCGCATGGCAAGCCTGCCGCGGTGCAGCCGGGTTCTTACCGCATCGGTGGTCAGATCCAGGATCTGGGCGGTCTCTTCCGTGGAGAGTTCTTCGATGTCGCGCAGCAACACCACGGCGCGGTAAGCCGGGGGAAGCTCCGCGATGACGCGATCCAGGACATTGCGCAACTCGGAGCGCAGCAGGTCGAGGTCCGGCGGGCGGGCTTGATCGGCCACTTCTTCAGCGGGATCGAGTTGGTCGAGCGAAAGCTCGTGGGCCGGGGCAAAAACACTCTTGCGGCGCTGCATGAGGCAGGCGTTCTTGGCGATGCGGAAGACCCAGGACCGCACACGCTCCGGCTCGCGAAGCTGGGCGAAACTCTCGAAGATCTTGAGCAGCGTTTCCTGCGCCACTTCTTCGGCGTCCTCCGGCCGGCCGCACATGAGCCAACTGTAGTGAAACACCTTGGATCGGAAATGTTCCACGAATCTTTCGAAGGCTAGCGGCTCGCCGGCGATGAGAGCGCGCGCCAGTTCGGTCTCTTCCTGCCGGTCCACGCCACGATTGTAACGTGCTTGGGGGGCGCAGCCGGTGCGGCAGCCCTCAGCCGGCGTGAGCTTCCACGGGCACGTTCACCACGGTTTCGATCTCGGGCGCATTCAGGAGGGTATTGTGGATCAGGCACGCCTTCACCGCCCGCAAGATACCGGCTTGGTGGCGAGCATCGACGGCCGGCGCAGTCACCTCAATCCGGAAGCGTCCCAGCCGCGCCGGTTGCGCGATTTTCTCCGCGGTCACCTTGATTTCCAGGCCCTGGGCCGGCAGAGATCTGGTCTTTAGGTATTGCGCGGCGTAGACCCCCGCGCAAGTCCCCAGCGAGACGAGCAGGTACTCCGGCGGCGTCATGCCGCTGTCCGATCCGCCGTTATCAGGCGGCTGGTCGCAGACCACGCGATGACCCCGCGCGCTGGCTTGGAACATGACGTCACCGAGATGTTGAATGCGGACTTCCATGATGGCTCCCACACCTTAGAGATGCAAATTCGCGGCAATCGTGACAAACGCGGCGCGGAATCCGAGCCACGCTGTAAGGGATTACAATAAGGGGGCCGGTCTTCGGCGAGGGGAACGCGGCGGGACCCTTCTTGACTTTTGCAAGGCGGTAATTTATTCTGACGATTCGCTTTGGCCACGCATCCTGGCCGTTCTATGTATGGGGGAAGACGCGCGCCAGACACGGGAAACTGTAGAACGGTTTCTGGATTCCACTTTGGGGAGCGTGGATAGCGCCGAGGAGCTGGCAGTGGGCGCGGCTCAACGGGCGGGTTTCGACGAAGACGACGTGATGAAGATCGGCATGGCGGTGCGGGAATCGATGGTGAACGCGGTGGTGCACGGCAACCGGTACAACGCCAACAAGAAGGTGCGGTTCTCGGTGGCCAACAACAGGGAGCGATTTACGGTGCGAATCGCGGACGAAGGCGATGGGTTCGATTATTCCTGCCTTCCCGACCCGCGGTTGCCGGAGAACCTGATGTGCACTTCCGGACGCGGCCTTTTTCTCGTCCGTTCGTTCATGGACGAATTTCAAGTCCGGCGCCTGGATCCCGCGGGAACCGAAGTAACTTTGGTCAAGTACATGGTGTCCAAGTAGAATCGAAAGCTTTCAGCCTGGAGGAATGTTCGGTGAGTGTAAAGTTAAATATTCGGCAAGTCGGCGACGTAAGCCTGGTGGATGTGGCGGGGCGGATCACCCTGGGTGAGGGTTCCAGCACATTGCGCGACAGCGTGCGCGAGATGGTGAGCAAGGGCCAGAAGAAGATCCTGCTCAACCTGGGAGAGGTATCTTACATCGACAGCTCGGGAATCGGGGAGCTGGTGTCGGCCTTCACCACGGTGACCAACGGGGGCGGGCAGTTGAAGCTGCTCAACCTCACCAAACGGGTCAGGGATCTGCTGCAAATCACGAAGCTCTACACCGTATTCGACGTGCATGACAGCGAAGTGAGCGCCATTCGAAGCTTCTCGTAAACGGTCGCTCGCAAGCAACGCAGACGCGCAAGTCCCTACCCGCCGCCGACGAACTGCACGATCTCAAGCTGCGCGCCGGGGCGGAGGATGGTTTCGGCCCATTGTGGCTGCTTGATAATGCGCCGGTCCAGTTCTACGGCCACGCGTGCGGGGTCCAACTGCAACTGGTCGAGCAGGCCCAGGAGGGTCTGACCTTCGGGAGCGGATTGGGGCTGGCCATTCACAACGATATCGATGGGCATGCGTGGTTGACACCCCTCTTTTACACCAATTATAGTCAAGTTTCATGCCCGAGTCCTACACGGATCTGTATTTCCCGGTGCTGGTGCAGGCTCTGGTGGCGATGGCTTTGGCGGCGGGGTTGCTGGGTGCGTCGTTCGTGCTGGGGAAACGTGTTCGCAACCGGGTCAAGGACATTCCATACGAATCCGGCATCACGCCGACGGGCGACGCGCGACAGCGCTTCAGCGTAAAGTTCTACCTGGTGGCGATGCTGTTTATTCTGTTCGATATCGAAGCCATCTTCCTCTATCCCTGGGTAGTGGTGTATCGCGAGCTGAGGATGCTGGCGTTCGTCGAGATGCTGGTGTTTGCGATCTTGATCCTTTCCGGGTTTTTCTACATCTGGAAAAAAGGCGCGCTGGATTGGGCGGAGCCGGACCGCTCCAGACGGAAGTTGTAACCGATTCGAAATGCTGCCCGACAATTTGCGAGAGCATCCCGTGGCCGCGGCCGTGGAGGCGTTTGACGCCGGCGCGGTGAGGGGCGGCCACTACGACCGCAAGGAACTGACGCTCGAAACGCCTCCGGCCAAGATCGTGAGCGTGTGCGGATTCCTCAAGTACGATCGGAAGTTCGTGCGTCTGAGCACGGTGACGGCGGTGGACCGCTATCCGGCGGAACCGCGGTTCGAAGTGGTCTATCACCTGCACTCGATCGAGCCCCACCAGCGGCTGCGGCTGAAGTGCCGGGTGCGGGGCGAGGACCCGGTGATCGAATCGGTCACTTCGGTGTGGCGCTCGGCGGACTGGTACGAGCGCGAGGTATTCGACCTTTTCGGGATCAAGTTCGTCAATCATCCCGATTTGCGGCGCATCCTGTTGCCGGACGACTGGGAAGGCCACCCGCTGCGTAAAGACTACCCGGTCACCGGGGCGAGGGTTTAGGCCATGAGCGCGCCGGAAATCCGGGAGCAGACGGCCGCCGCGGCGGAAGGCGAGCAGGCGCCAACCGGCCCCCGGCGGATGGTCCTGAACATGGGGCCTCAGCACCCTTCGACGCACGGCGTGCTGCGCCTGGTGTTGGATCTCGACGGGGAAAACATCGTCAACTGCCAGTTGGATATCGGCTACCTGCACACCGGCATCGAGAAAGAGTTCGAGGTCAAGACCTACCAGCAGGCGGTTACGCTGACGGACCGCGTGGACTACCTGGCGCCGCTTTCGATGAACCTGGGCTACTGCCTGGCGGTGGAGAAGCTGCTGGAACTGGAGATTCCGCCGCAGGCCCAGTGGATGCGGGTGATGCTCACGGAACTCACGCGGCTGAACAGCCACCTGGTCTGGCTGGGAACGCACGCCCTGGATATCGGCGCCATGAGCGTGTTCCTTTACTGCTTCCGCGAGCGCGAAGATATTCTGCGCATTTTCGAGATGTTCTCCGGGCAGCGGATGATGACCAGCTACTTCCGCATTGGCGGGCTGGCGCTGGAGCCTCCGCGCGGCTGGCACCAGCGGGTCAAGAAATTCATCGACATTTTCCCCAGCCGCATCGACGAGTATGAAGACCTGCTCACCTCCAACCCCATCTGGATCGGCCGGACCCGCGGGGTGGGCGTTATGACGCTCGAAGACATGCTGGACCTGGGCGTCACCGGGCCCATGCTGCGGGCCGGGGGTTTGAAGATCGACGCGCGCAAGGACGAACCCTACTCGAGCTACGAGAAGTTCGATTTCGAAGTGCCCACCCGCACTGAGAGCGACGTCTACGCGCGCTACCAGGTGCGCATGGAAGAGATGCGGCAGAGCGTGTGCATCGTCCGGCAGGCCATGGACGGCATGCCTGCGGGGCCGTGGAAGGCCGAGAACCAGCACGTGGTGCTGCCCGATCGCGAAAAGATGAAGACCCAGATGGAGGCGCTGATCTATCATTTCAAGATCGTGACCGAGGGCTTCCGGGTGCCCGAGGGAGAAGTCTACCAGGCGATTGAATCGCCGCGCGGGGAGCTGGGCTTCTACGTGGTGAGCGACGGGACGGCCAAGCCCTACCGCGTGCACATGCGGACGCCCAGCTTCGGCAACCTGCAAGCCGTGCCTAAAATGGTGCAAGGCAGTTTGATAGCGAACGTGATTGCCTCCATCGGCAGCATGGATTTTGTGCTGGGGGATACGGACCGCTGATGACCTTCTCTCCACAACTCGAAGCCCGGTTCGAGAAGCTTCTGAAGAGCTATCCCGAGGGACGGCAGCGCGCGGCCATGGTTCCCATGCTGCTCTACGCGCAGGATGAAGTGGGCCACATCTCCGAGGAGTTGATCGAGGAGGTTGCCAGGCGCGTGGGGGTGACCGCGCTCCAGGTCAACGAGGTGCTTTCGTATTACTCCATGCTGCACCGCAAGCCGCTGGGGAAGTACCACGTGCAGATCTGCACCAATATCAGTTGCCTGCTCAACGACGGCGACAAGCTGTGGGAGCACGCCTGCAAGAAGCTGGGGATCGGGCACAAGCAAGCCACCGCGGACGGGCAGATTTCCCTCGAAGAAGTGGAATGCATTGGGGCCTGCTCGTGGGCGCCGGCCATCCAGGTGAACTACGATTTTCATCACTTCGTGACACCCGAGAAGCTGGACCAGCTTCTGGACAGCCTGAGGAAGAAGCCGTAAGGAATGCTGTACAACGAACCCAGCCCGCTCGAGACCAGGGTGCTTTCGCGCCGCTTCGGTTTGCCGAATTCGGCATCGCTCGACACGTATCTCGCCACCGACGGCTACCAGGGGTTTTTGAAGGCCGCGGGAATGAAGCCGGAGGAGATCGTCGAGGAAGTCAAGATTTCGAACCTGCGCGGGCGCGGCGGAGCGGGTTTCCCGGCGGGGATGAAGTGGAGCTTTGTGCCGCGCAGTTCGCCCAAGCCGAAATACATCGTGGTGAACGCCGACGAGAGCGAGCCGGGCACGTGCAAGGATCGCGTGCTGATGGAAAACGATCCGCACCAGTTGATCGAAGGCGTGCTGATCGCGGGCCTGGCGGTGGGGGCGCACGCCGGCTACATTTACGTGCGCGGCGAATACCGCTACCTGATCGAGATCATGGACCAGGCCATCGCCGAGGCTTGCGCGAACGGCTGGCTGGGGAAAAACATACACGGCACGGGGTTCGATTTCGATCTCTACACGCACACCGGCGCGGGGGCCTACGAGTGCGGCGAGGAATCGGCGCTGCTGGAATCGCTCGAAGGCAAACGCGGGATTCCGCGCATCCGGCCGCCGTTTCCGGCGGTGGTGGGCGCCTTTCAGTGTCCCACCGTGCTGAGCAACGTGGAGACGTTCTGCGCAGTGCCGGCGATTCTGCGCGATGGCGGCGCGGCGTTCGCGGCGCTGGGCGTGCCGAGGGCCGGCGGAACCAAGATGACCTGCCTCACCGGCCACGTCAACAAACCCGGCGTATACGAGCTGCGCATGGGCTTCCCGGTGAAACAGATGATCGAGGAAGTGGGCGGCGGCATTCGCAACGGCCGGAAATTGAAGGCTCTGATTCCAGGCGGATCGAGCTGCCCGGTGCTCACGGCCGAGGAGTGCGAAGGTCTGACCATGGACTACGACGCCATGGCGGCCAGGAAGACCATGCTCGGTTCGGGCGGCGTGATCGTCATGGACGAAGACACGTGCATGGTGAAGGCCGCCATGCGCATCATGCGGTTTTACGCGCACGAAAGCTGCGGCTGGTGCATTCCGTGCCGCGAAGGCACCAGCTGGCTGCGCAAGATTCTGGTGCGGTTGCACGAGAGCGGCGGGACGCGGGACGACATCGACCTGATCGGGGACATCTCCAGGAACATGCTGGGGCGCACGTTCTGCCCGCTGGGCGACGCGGCCGCCATGCCGACCATCTCAATTGTGGAGAAGTTCCGAAAGGAATTCGAGGAACACCTGAGCGGCAAAGCGTGCCCGTACGAGCACGCGAGTCACATGGTGACAGCTTAATGGCTGACTTGGTAAAGCTCACGATTGACGGCCGGCAGGTCGAGGCCCCGCCGGGGACGCTGGTGATCGACGCCGCCAAGCGGGCGGGCATCGACATCCCGTCGTTCTGCTATTACGAGGGCCTCACGCTGCAAGCCGCCTGCCGCATGTGCCTGGTGGAAGTGGAGAAGATGCCCAAGCTGATGACGGCCTGCACGCTTCCCGTTTCCGAGGGCATGGTGGTGAGGACCGAGACCGCGCAGGTGGCCGCAGCGCGCAAGTACATGTTGGAATTCCTGCTCACCAACCATCCCCTGGATTGCCCGGTGTGCGACAAGGGCGGCGAGTGCGAATTGCAGGACATGACGTTCCGCTACGGCGCGGGCGAGAGCCGCTACACGGAAGAGAAAGTTCACACGCCGGAGAAGCAGTTTTCGCCGGTGGTGTTCTACGACGCGCCGCGCTGCATTCTGTGTTTCCGCTGCGTGCGCATCTGCAACGAAGGGCTGGGAGTCAACGCGCTCGGCGTGATCAACCGCGGGGTGGTGTCGGAGATCGCTCCCAACAAGGGCGACCACCTGGAATGCGACGAGTGCGGCGCGTGCATCGATATTTGCCCGGTCGGAGCGCTCACCAGCGGAGCCTACCGGTACAAGACGCGGCCCTGGGAAATGACCCACGTGGGGACCATCTGCACGCACTGTTCGGATGGGTGCAAGACCACGCTGGGCGTTCGCAACGACCGCATCATCCGCGGCAACAACCGCGACCGCTCCGGCATTAACGGCGAGTTCCTGTGCATCAAGGGGCGCTACGGGTTCGATTTCTACGATCATCCGGAGCGGCTCGAAGCGCCGTTGATCCGCGTGAACGGCGGGCTGAAAGAGGCCTCCTGGTCGCAAGCGCTGGAGGCCGTGGCGGAACGATTCAACCAGACCATGGCGGATGGCGGCAGCTTCGGGGTGATCGGCTCCAACCACACCACCAACGAAGAGAATTTCTATTTGCAGAAATTCGCGCGCGCGGTGCTGCGCACCAACCACATCGACCATCACCGCACCGGCGACTTGGTAACCCTGCTCAGTGCGCTGAGCGGCACCAGCGGCCAACTGGCCACCGTCGCGGACCTCTACGAGCGCAAGGCCTTTCTGATCCTCGGCGCCGACCTGGCGCTGGAACATCCCCTGCTCTCCTATCAAATTCGCGCCAACTACCGGCACCACCGGGCGCGCGTTTACGTGGTGACGCCGAAACCCATCCGCGAAGACCAGTACGCCGCCGCCATCGTGCGTGGCGGCGACTACGAATCCCTGCGCGACCAGCTCCAGCGCGAGCCCGAGCTGGTCATCCTGTTCGACGACTCTTTGAAGGGCGACGGGATTCGCAAGCTGGTGGAGTTCGGCGAGCGGCTGGGCATCCCCGTGAAGTACATCTGCCTGCTGGACTACTCGAACTCGCGCGGCGCGGTGGATATGGGGCTGACGCCGGAACTGCTGCCGGGCTACCAGCCCTCGGGACAGCCGGGAATGCGGCTTCACGAGATGCTGCAAACGGACCTGAGCGTGCTGTGGGTAATGGGGGCAAACCCCTACCGGAAGCCGGCCCCTGGCCCCCGGTCCCTGGCCCCTGAGCGGCGTGCGGGCTTCATGCTGGTGCAGGATTTGTTTCTGACCGAGACGGCGCAGTTGGCGGATGTGGTGCTGCCCGCGGCGTGCGCGTACGAAAAGAACGGCACGGTTACCAACGTCACCGGTGAAATACAGCGCCTGAAGCGGGCCGTGAACACCATGGGCGCCAAGCCGGACCTGGAGATCATGGGGTTCCTGGCGCGCGAGATGGGCGCCGCGGCGGCGCTCGGTCCGTGGACCCCGGAAGCGGTGTTTGAAGAGATTCGCAAGACGCAGACGACGCCACCATTCGACGGGCGCATTCCCGTTGAGAACCGGCCCGATCTGGCGCATTCCGACCACAACGGGTTGTTCGCGTCCGGCACCCTCGGGCGCTATTCTAGGGTTCTGAATTCGGTCGTGGAAAGTCGCTTGAGCCGCTAAATGGACTCGTTCATCGTCATCAGCCTGATCAAGACTGCGGTGGTGTTGGCGGCCCTCCTGGGCGCTTTGCTCTACCTCCAATGGGTGGAGCGAAAGGTGATTGCCCACATCCAGGTGCGTCCGGGGCCGTATCGCGTGGGCCCGCACGGTCTTTTGCAGCCGATCGCCGACGTGATCAAACTGCTGACCAAAGAGGACCTCATACCGCCGTACGTGAACAAGCCGCTCTACCTGGCGGCGCCGTTCCTCGCCATGACCATGGCGCTGCTTTCGATTTCCGTGATTCCGTTCGGCCCCACCATCGAGGTGGCCGGCTACCGTACCTGGATGCAGCTCACCGATTTGAATATCGGCGTGCTGTTCGTGCTGGCGGTCTCATCCATGGGCGTGTACGGAATCGCGCTGGCCGGCTGGTCGTCGAACAACAAGTACGCGCTGTTGGGCGGGCTGCGCAGTTCCGCGCAGATGATCAGCTACGAGCTGCCGCTCTCGCTGGCCATCGCCGCGCCGCTGCTGATTTCCAACACCCTCAGCTTGCGGACGCTGGTGGAGAAACAGGAGGGCAGCATCCTGCAATGGAACGTACTGCACGGCCCATTTCCGCAAATTTTGAGTTTCATCATTTTTCTGATTGCTGGCTTCGCGGAAACCAACCGTGTGCCGTTCGATCTGCCGGAAGCCGAAAACGAACTGGTGGCCGGCTTCCACGTCGAATACAGCAGCATGAAGTTCGCGTCGTTCTTCATGGCCGAATACGCCAACATGATCACCGTAAGCTGCATGGCGGTTCTGCTGTTTCTGGGCGGCTGGGTGGCGCCCTGGCCGGCCCGGTACGGATCGAGCTACGTGCCGGTGGCGATTTTTGCGGGCGCAGGTGTGGTGGCGCTTTACCACGGCATGCACCCGGGCCGCCGGCGGGACCGGCACACGCTCCCGGTGTTTGGCGCGGCGTTCCTGGCGATGGCCGCGGTTTTCCTGCTGCCGGCGGTGCAGGCATGGCTGCTGCCGCTGTTCTGGTTCTGCGCCAAGACGGGTTCGGTGCTCTTCACTTTCATGTGGGTTCGCGGCACGCTGCCGCGGTTCCGCTATGACCAACTCATGGGCTTCACGTGGAAGTTCCTTTTCCCGGTCGCGGTTGCAAACTTGCTGGTGACCGGCTTTCTGGTGGCGTGGTTTTCGTGAAATGGACGTCATTCTCTTTCTGATCTTCGCGGTGATCGCGGTGGTTTGCGCCATCAACGTAGTGGTGCAGACGCATCCGATTTCGAGCGCCATCTCGCTGGTGGGCGTGATGGGCTCGCTGGCGGTTCTCTACCTGCTGCTGGGCGCGGAGTTCATCGCGGCCGCGCAGGTGATCGTGTACGCGGGCGCCATCATGGTGCTGTTCGTGTTCGTGATCATGCTATTGAACGCGGGAGCGGAGTCCAAGCGCGGCCGGTCGTTGATGGCGCAGTTGCTGGGCGCGCCGCTGCTCGTCGCGCTGCTCGGCCTCCTGGCGTATTTCGTGCAGCGCTTGTACCCGCGGAGCGCCTCGGTGCATTTCGGCGGCTTCACGCACGGCACGCCGCTGGATATTGGCCGCGCGCTGTTCACCACCTACCTGCTGCCCTTCGAGGTGACTTCCATCCTGATCCTGATCGCCATTGTGGGCGCCATTGTTCTGGCGCGGAAGGAGATGGATTGAGATGACCGCGGTCCCGATTTCCTGGTTTCTGACGCTGAGCGCGGTGCTGTTCGTGCTGGGCGTAGCGGGGTTCGTGTTCCGCCGCAGCGTGATCACGGTGTTCATGTCGATCGAGCTGATGCTGAACGCCGTGAACCTGAGCTTTGTGACGTTTTCCTACCAGCTCAAACAGGTGAACGGGCACCTCTTCGCGTTCTTCGTGATGGTGGTGGCGGCGGCTGAGGCGGCCGTGGGGCTGGCGATCATATTGACGGTTTTCAAGAACCGGGCGACTTTGAATATCGATGATGTGGATTCGATGAAGAACTAAATGCAACTCTGGCTCATACCGGTACTCCCGCTGGCGGGCTTTTTGATCAACGGCCTATTCGGCCGGAGGTTTTCCAAGGGGACCGTCAATGCCGTCGCCATCGGCAGCGTGGCCCTTTCCTTCGCGTGGGTTCTGAAAACTATCTTCGCTCTCGGTTCGCTTGCGAGCCCTTATAGCGAGCACTACTTCACCTGGATCCGAAGCGGCATCCTCAATATCGGCTGCGATTTCGCCGTCGATCGACTCACTATCGTCATGCTGCTGGTGGTAACCGGGGTGGGCGCGGTGATCCACATTTATTCCATCGGCTACATGGCGCACGAAGGCGGCTACTACCGGTTCTTTGCGTTTCTGAACCTCTTCATGTTCTTCATGCTGGTGCTGGTGCTGGCCTCGAACTACCTTGTGATGTTTGTCGGGTGGGAGGGCGTGGGCCTGTGCAGCTACCTGCTGATCGGGTTCTATTTCGACAAGAAGTTCGCCACCGACGCCGGCAACAAGGCCTTCATCGTGAACCGCATCGGCGACTTCGGCTTCTCGCTGGCCATGTTTTACATGGTGAAGAATTTCGGGTCGCTCGATTTCGCCACCGTGTTCCAGCAGGCGCAGGGCGCGCCGGAGGCGACGCTCACCATCATCGGCCTGCTGCTGATGCTGGGCGCGTGCGGCAAATCGGCGCAGCTTCCGCTATATGTCTGGCTGCCCGACGCCATGGCCGGCCCTACGCCGGTTTCCGCGCTGATTCACGCAGCCACCATGGTGACCGCGGGCGTCTACATGACGGCGCGGTCGTGGGCCATCTACACCCACGCGCCGGCGGCCATGAACGCCATCGCCATCATCGGCGTGGTTACCGCGTTTTTCGCGGCCACCATTGGCCTGGCGCAGAACGACATCAAGAAAGTGTTCGCCTACTCCACGGTCTCGCAGCTTGGATACATGTTCCTGGGCGTGGGCTGCGGGGCATTTTCGGCGGGCATCTACCATTTGGTGACGCACGCGTTTTTCAAGGCGCTGCTGTTCCTCGGCGCGGGCAGCGTGATCCACGCGCTTTCGGGCGAGCAGGACCTGCGCCATATGGGCGGCCTGCGCAAGAAGATCCCGTGGACATACCTGACCATGCTGTGCGCGGCGGTGGCCATTGCCGGCGTGCCGCCGTTTTCCGGATTTTTCAGCAAGGACGCGATCTTGGTAGCCGCCCATCAACACGCGCCGTGGATGTACTGGCTGGGCACGCTCACCGCGGGCATGACCGCCTTCTACGTGTTCCGCGCCATTTTCCTGGCTTTCTTCGGCGAGTACCGGGGCGACAAACACGCGCATGAATCGCCTCCTGTAATGCTGATCCCGCTGGCGATTCTGGCGCTGCTGTCGCTGGCCGGCGGATTCCTTTTCAAGGTTCCGCAGTTCCTGGCGCCGCTCTTCCCCACGCTGGAGGCGCCTGAAGATCCCGCGCTGGTGGCGATCTCAGTGGCGGCGGGCTTGATGGGGATCGCGCTGGCGTGGATGATGTACGTGGCCAGGCCCGGCATGGCGGATTCGTTCGCGGCGAGCATGAAGGGCCTCTACACGCTGGTTTACAACAAGTACTTCGTGGATGAGATCTACGCCGCGGCGGTGGTGAATCCGGTGGTCGACGGCTCGCGCGAGGTGCTCTGGAAAGACGTGGACGTGAAGCTGATCGACGGCGCGGCGAACGGAGTCGGCGCGCGCGCCCGCAACCTCGGCAGCTTGTTGCGGTTGATGCAATCCGGCAATATCCGCAGTTACGCCACGTGGGTGCTGTTCGGCTCGGTGGTGCTGATCTTGGCCATGGGGATCGTGGGAGGCCTCCGATGAACCTGCCGACCCTCATTCTGGCGCTGCCGCTGGCTGGATTCCTGATCGCGCTGCTGGTCCCGCGTTCTTCGCCGCAGGGCAGCCGGATCTGGGCCATTGCCATTTCGCTGGCGACGTTTGCGGCATCGCTGGCCTTGCCGATGCTCTTCGACCGAAGTGGGGTGCCCTCTGGGCCCGGAGAGCAATTCACCCTGGACGTGCCGTGGATCGCCACGCCCAACATTCACTACCACGTAGCGGCCGACGGTGTGGGCCTGTGGCTGGTGCTGCTTTCGACGTTCCTGACTCCCATCTGCGTGCTCATCTCCTGGCGCTCGGTGCAGAACCGCGTGAAGGAGTTCTATGCGTTTCTGCTACTGCTCGAATTCGGGTTGGTGGGCGTGTTCCTGGCGCAGGACCTGTTTCTGTTCTACGTATTCTGGGAAGTCTCGCTGGTGCCCATGTACTTCCTGATCGGCATCTGGGGCCACGAGCGGCGCATCTACGCGGCGGTGAAATTTTTCCTCTTCACCATGACCGGCTCGGTGCTGATGCTGGCGGCCATCATTTACCTCTACAATCGCACACAGACGTTCAGCTACCCGGCCATTGTGGAGATGATCTGGAACGGCAGGCTTACCTTCGCTCCCGGCGAGCAGATGCTGCTGTTCCTGGCGTTTTTCGCGGCGTTCGCCATCAAGGTTCCGATTTTCCCCCTGCACACGTGGCTGCCGGACGCTCACGTGGAAGCCCCGACGGCGGGTTCGGTGATGCTGGCTTCGGTCATGTTGAAGATGGGTACTTACGGAATCCTGCACTTCTGCCTGCCGCTGTTTCCCAGCGCGGCGCGAGCCTGCGCGCCGTGGATCGTGGTGCTGGCGATCGTCGGCATCATCTACGGCGCGCTGGTGGCGATGGTGCAGCCCAACATGAAGAAATTGGTGGCGTACTCTTCGGTGAGCCACCTCGGCTTTGTCGTGCTGGGAATTTTCACGTTTACGCAGATAGGCATGGATGGCGCGGTCTACCAGATGCTGAACCACGGCATTTCCACGGGCGCCCTGTTCGTGTTCGTGGGCCTGCTTTACGAGCGGCGCCATTCGCTCGAGATCTCCGATTACGGCGGCGTGGCCACCGCGGCGCCGTGGCTCGCGACGGCGTTCCTGGTCACCACGCTGGCGAGCATCGGCCTGCCCATGCTGAACAATTTCGTGGGCGAGTTTCTAGTGCTCCAGGGCGCCGCCATCGCCAATTTCAAGTGGGCCATCTACGCCGCCATCGGCGTCATCCTCTCGGCGTGTTACATGCTCTGGATGTACCAGCGCGTGTTCTACGGCGAGGCGAAGGAAGAGGTGCGGCGGCGCGTTGCCGACCTCAACCTGCGCGAATGGGCAGTGGTGATTCCGCTCATCGCGATGATGGTGTGGATGGGCGTCTATTCGCAGACGTTCCTGCCGCCGGTCAGCAGGACCACCGCGCGCGTGCTCGAGCAGACCCAGGTGAACGTGCCATTCCAGGTGCGGGTTGAGCGTCCATCGCGGATGCCAGCGGAGGCCGCCAATGTCCGCTAGCTTCGGGTTCAACAGCGCGGACCTCATCCGCTTCCTGCCCGAGACGATTCTCACCGTAATGGGCACGCTCATGATGGTGCTCGACCCGATTCTCCACCGCCGCTCCTCGAACGCCTTCGGCCACATGAGCATCATGGCTCTGATTGCGGCCATCGGTGGGGCAGTCTACGCGTACACCGAGGCCGGCCCGGCGTTCGGCGGCATGTTGATGGTGGACGGCTTTGCCACGTTTTTCCGCGTCCTGGTCCTGGTGGTGGGGATTCTGACCATTCTGCCGTCCTATCGCTTTCTCGCGCGGCAGGACGCCGAAACCAGCGAGTATCATGCGCTGCTGCTCTTTTCGATCGCCGGCCAGTGCCTCATGGCGGCGGCCAACGACTTGATCATGGTGTTCATCGGCCTGGAGATTTCGTCGATCTCGAGCTACGTGCTGGCCGGCTATTTCCGCGACGACAAGCGCTCCAACGAGGCCGCGCTGAAATATTTTCTGCTGGGCTCGTTCGCCACGGCCTTCTTCCTGTACGGCGTGGCTCTGATCTACGGCTCGACCGGCAGCGTCAACCTCACCGCCGCGCGCGCCGTCATCCTGGGGCAAGGCCCCGGGGGTGCCGCGCCGGCGCCGGTATTCATCGGCGTGGCGGCGGCGCTCATGTTTGTAGGGCTGGGATTCAAGGTGTCGGCAGCGCCATTCCAGATGTGGGCGCCGGACGTGTACCAGGGCGCGCCCACGCCCGTGACCGCGTTTCTTTCAGCGGGTCCCAAGGCCGCGGCCTTCGCGGTGTTCCTGCGGATCTTCATGACCGCGTTCGAGCCGATCGGCAGCGGGTGGGAGCCGCTGGTATGGTGCTCGGCGCTGGCCTCGATGATCATCGGGAATTTCGCGGCGTTGCTGCAAACCAACATCAAGCGCATGTTGGCTTACAGCTCAATTGCGCACGCCGGTTACGTGCTGGTGGCGCTGGCGGCGCGCTCGCAGGTAGGCACGGCGGCGGCCATGTTCTACCTGGCTGCGTATGCGCTCATGAACATCGGAGCGTTCGCTGTGGTGAGCCATCTTTCGGGCCGCGGCGAGCGGTACCAGAACATCGAAGACTTCTCCGGCCTCGCCCAGAAACAGCCGCTGACCGCAGCCATGCTTTCGATTTTCCTGCTCTCGCTGATCGGCGTGCCGCTGACGGGCGGCTTCTTCGGCAAGTTCTACATCTTCAAAGCGGCGTTGGAATCGCACCTGGTCTGGCTGACCGTTCTGGGCCTGCTCACCAGCGCGGTGGCGGCGTACTACTATCTGCGCATCCTGGTGATGATGTACATGCGTGAGCCGTGCGAAGCCGTCGAGAACGCCGAGCCGCTCTCGCCGGGATTGCGCGCCGCGCTGATCCTGCCGGCGCTAGGCACGCTGTTGCTGGGGATCTTCCCCGGATGGGTGCTGGCGTTTGCGGAAAAGTCGGCGGCGCTGGTGAAGTAGGCGGGGCATGCTTTTAGCTTGCCCTCCCCGCTTCGTCCAGGCTCTCCGCCATCTCCAGCAGCTTCCCGGCGGTGTTCCAGTTTCTGCCGGTACCGGACGTCTGCAGTGTTTTCTCAATGAATGTCCATGGGACCTTGGGACGAGCCATGCCGTTGGGGTAGTAGATATAGAGTTCGCGGCCTTCCATGCGCAGTTCCTCGGGTGCGGTTTCGATCCGCATTAGCCGTTCGCGCGCGTCCGCCGGCGGCTCGCTGGCGAGGAAATAGACGAGCAGCCTGCTGGGGTCGAGATCGCGACGCGACGCGAACGGGTTGGCCGCGATGACGCCCCGTAGGTCGGCTGCGGTGCGGAGTATGACGCCCGGGCGGAAGGCGAATCTTTGTTCGATCGCGTCCGCAATACGCTTCGACAAGCGGGTGAAATCCCGCGCGTCCGTGCGAAAAACGACATTGCCGCTCTGTATGAAGGTCTGGGCGTGACGCAGTCCCAGGGATTCATACAGTTCGCGGAGTTCTTCCATTTTGATCTTGTTGTGGCCTCCCACGTTGACGCCGCGAAGGAGGGAAATGGCTGCGGCCATAAATTCCGCTCCTATTTCTCCGCCGGCCCGCGCAAATGCTGCGGCATAAAGGTCGCTAAACCGTCGACTATCTTGACCGGCTTGGCGACGATCTTGACTTGGGCGGACTTCAAACCAAGACGGCTGGCCGTGACTGTGATTGTGCCGGCCGACAAGGTCGACCGGACGGAAACGCGGTTGATGCCGCATTCGGTGTTCAGGTAGAGATTATTGGTCGAATCGATCTTGCCGCTATTGTAGCCGCCGCGCCAGATACCCGGTCCGGTGATGGTAAAGTCGACCTTGTCGTCGTCGGTGGGAGAGCGCTGGCCTTTGGCATCCACGACTTCCACGTCAATGAGCGCCGCATCCTGCCCGTCGGCCTGGAGGCCCTGCGGACCTACTATGGGAGTGAGTTTGATTTGCGCCGGCGGGCCGGCGGTGGTCAGTTCCTCCTGGGCCACTGACTTGCCGTTGTTCCGGCCTATGGCCTTCAGGCTGCCGGGTGCAAATTCAACATCGGGGAATGCAAATGTATATCCATTCGCCGGCTGGGAGTTCACCCCGTGGGTTTGGCCGTTTACGAACAGCTCCACCGACTCAGTATTGGCAATGACGTAGATTGTCTTCACGGTCTTCTTTGCGTCCGGACCAGCCGGATAACTCCAATGACCCAGGATATGGATGTCGGGCTGCTCATTCTGCATGACTCGGTGGGCGAAATAAATCTCCTTGGGCAGACGAACGGCATCCACCTTGCCGCTGACCCGGCAGACTTCGCTCGAATCCTGCCGTCCATCCGCGTCGGAATCGGAGAAATAGATGGAGGCATAACCCGACCACTTGGAGTGAGCCGGGTCGGTGTTGGAAATGCGGTTATCCCAGTAAGCCCGATAGCGAGCGACCGCGGCCAGGGCGAAGCTCTCGGAAGTGAATTGCCAGGTGTCGTGGGGTCCCTTCTTGAAACCAAAATAGGGGGGCGAGAAATCGTCCCAGAAGCGGCGCGCCCCTTCTTCTCGAAAGTCCTCGGTTTCAATGAGGGGCGCGCGGTCGCGGCGTTCGGCACTGTAGCCGCGGAACATGTCGGTGGGGCTGGAGAGCTGATCGGTCCGCCGGTCCTGGCCGATCATAATGCCATAGAATTCGGCAATGGGAGTGGTGGCGGTGTTTAACGCGACGTTGTCGTTGCCGCGGGCGCCGATGACTCGGCCGCCATCGGGATCCCATTGCTTGCGCAGGGCAACCATCTGCTCGATGTGTTCGACAGCGACCACCGTGTTACCCGCTTCCCAGAAAAGGATGCTGGGATTGTTGCGGAAATAAATCATGGAATCGCGCATGACTTCCAACCGCTGCTCCCATTGACGTCCCACGGCGTCCCGTTCCTTGTCGCCTCCGGGGCAAATTTGAACGATGCCAAAGCGGTCGAATGAATCGGCATCCACGGACTGCGGCGAGATGTGCATCCAGCGCATGTAGTTGCCATGGCTGTCGCGGATCATCTGGGCGGTAAAATCGTGCAGCCAATCCGGATACCCCCCGCCCAAGCCCTCCCATTCGTTGCTGGAGCGCTGCGCGAAACCCTTGAGGTAGACAAACTTGTCATTGAGATACACACCGCCCGTGCCGGCGCCGCCCTTGAATTCGGTCTTGCGAAACCCGGTAACCACCTTATTGACGTCGACGGTCTTGCCGCCCACCGTGAGGATGGTGTAAACGTCATAAAGATACGGGTCCTCGGGGCACCAGAAGCGGGCGTCCTGCAACGCTCCAGTGGCCGTCAAGACGGTCTTTTCGCCGTCGGCCATGTCAGTGGAGGTGCCGTTGAATTTGGTTCGAACCAGCCCGCTCTGATCGACAATCACGGCCGATAACTCAACCGCGGCGCGATGACCCGACGCGTTATTCACCTCCGGCTCGACTGTAACATCGGCGCTCTTTCCGGCAATGTTGAAGTTCGCGGCATGAACATAAACTCCGGTGCTTTCCAGGCCGTTATAGAGCGGCAGCGTCTGATAGATCTTGCCTGTGACATGCAGCCAGACATGCCGGTTAATGCCGCCGTGGTCGGGATTGAAGTCGTTGGCGTTCCACTCAAACGGAGTATTGCTGGAGCGCTCAACATAGTCGGTACGATTATCCACCTTGACGGCCAGGACGTTGTCTTCATTCCCGAAGTGAACGGCGCCGGAGATATCCAAACCGTAGGGCGTGACTCCGTTCTCGTAAAGTCCGGCTGGCTTGCCATTCAGGAAGATGTCTCCGGCTTGCCGCATGCCCTCGAATTCGAGGAAGATCTTATCGCCGGCAAGCTTGGCCGGGAGCTTGAAATGTTTGCGATACCAAACCAGCCCTTTGAAGGTGCCTAAGTCGCCGCCGCTATGGGAAATGATCTTACGAAAAGAGTCGACGTCGTTGAAACTGTGCGGCAAGCTGACGGTGGTCCAAGCCGAGTCGTCGAAGCCGGGCGATTCCGCGCCCGGCACGTCCTCGCGGATGAATTTCCAGTTCAGATTGAAATTGAATTTGGCGCGCGGCGACTGTGGCGGCGCATAGGGTGCGGCTTGCGCCGAAGCTAGACCCGAAATCCCCCAAACAATCAGTCCCATCGCGGCCCAGATGGCTGCGCGACAAACACGCGTTCGGTGCGATGCCTTGGATGTGCTCAAGTCAAACCTCCTCAGACCTTTCACTTCTTGCCTTGCGTCAACTCCAGCGCTTTGGCCTTATCGGCGTCGGCTCCGGCTTTGTCGCCGGCCGCGCGGCGGGCGGAGCCGCGGTTCACATAGGCGTTAACGTAGGAGGGATTCAGACGGATAGCCTGGTCGAGGTCGGCGAGCGCCTGTGGGTACTGCTTGAGCCGGAAGTACGCGTAACCACGCGCATTGTAGGCTAGCGAGAGCGCGGGATCTAACTTCAGGGCCTCGGTGAGTTGTTCGATGGCCTCCTGGTAACGATCTTCCTGAAGCAGCTTGCGGCCGCGTGTATGATACTCCGCTGCGCTGGCAGGAGAAGCCGTAGCCGACGGAACCGCCGCCGGCGCAGGCGGCGTGGCGGGCGCGGCCGCTTTGCGCGCCGGGCGGGCCTCGGGTTTGGAAGCCGGTTCGGGTTTCGCGGGCTCGGGTTCCGCAGCGGGCTCGGGAGCCGCGGGCAATACCAACGTGCCGGTTTCAGGCGCAGCCTCCTTGGCCCGCGCCCGGTTCACAAGTTCGTCGACCTTCGCCTGGGCCTTCGCCGCCAGATCCCGCGTTGCCGTGTCGTGGGAGTCGAGCTTCTGGGCCTGGAGCAAGTCCGACAATGCTTCGTCGTAACGTTCGAGCAGGTAGTAGGCGTTGCCGCGCGCGGTCCATCCCAGCGGCGATCCCGGATCCAAACTGATCGCCGTGGAGCGGTCCGCCAGCCCCTTCTCGTGTTCTCCCAGCGCATGGTACGAACCGCCGCGCGCCACGTAGGCTTCGGGATTCCTGGGGTCGAGCTCGACCGCCCGCTCGCGGTCCCGCAGGGCATCCTGGTGGCGCTTCATGCGCGCGTAAACCGCGCCGCGCGCCAGGTACAACCGCGCGTCGTTGGAATCGCGCTGGATGGCTTCGCCGTAGTCCGCCGCGGCTCCATCGTCGTCACCCAGCCGTTCGCGCACGGCCCCTCTCACGCGCCAGGCGCGCACATCGTCGGGCTGGAGTTTCACCGCGGCGGCGAGGTCTTCACCGGCGCGCCCATCGTCTCCGGCGCCGATGTAAGCCAGAGAGCGCTCCACCAGCGCCTGCTCGTAACCCGGCTTGAGGCTGAGGCACCGGTCGAAGTCGTCGATGGCGTCGCGGTACTGGCGCAGCGCCGCGCGCGCCATTCCACGGCCCATATACGGCTCCGCATTGTCCAGCCGGAGTTTAATGGCCCGCGTGAAGTCGTCGATGGCTTTGGCGTACTGGACGGTCGCCAGGTAGGCGTCGCCGCGCGCGGTATAGACCTCGGTGCGCTCGAGTTTGAGGCCGATGGCGGTGTCGTAGTCGTGAATGGCGCGCTCGGGCTGATTGGTGGCGGCGAAGAGCTGGCCGCGGGCGGCATACGATTCGGCGTCGGCGGGCTGAAGTTGGATGGCCCGATCGAGATCGGCCGCGGCCTTGTCGCGGTCGCCCGCAGCCAGGTAGTCCTTGCCGCGCGCGCACCATGCCGCGGCGTTGGAGGCGTCCGACTGGATGGCCTCCGAATACGCGGAGATGGCCTCATCGCGCCGCCCCGCTTGGTCGTCGCGAAGCCCGCGCTGATACTCGGTCTGCGACCTCTTCTTATTCGGCTTGGCGGAGGCGCCGTTAACGGAAAGCATCAATCCCGACATGGCGATGGTTATCGCAATCCGCGCGAGGCGGTGAGTTGATGTCCACATCGGCTTCCTGAAAATAGTGTACACTCGGATGGTAGTTGAAATTCCGCTGGTGTACGGGAAGCTGGTGAAATTCCGGCACAGCCCCGCTACTGTAAGCGTGGAGATCCGGTCGAACGAGTCACTGTTCCGGCGACGGAATGGGAAGGCCGATCGGTTCGAAGATGCGCAAGTCAGGAGACCGGCCGGCGGATTCTACACATTTGGCTCTCGAGGGAGGAGCTTGAAATGCGAAGAAAAATCTCAGACGTTTCGGCCTTCTGCTTGTTTTTTCCCGCCTTTCTTTCCGCCGCCCAGTTCAAAGGCACGGTGATCGATCCATCCGGAGCGCCCATTGCCGGCGCGCAGGTTTCGGTGGTCAGGCGCGTGGGAGTGGAGGCGCAAACGGCGTCCTCAATCAGCGGCGCTTTCGAACTGAACGCTCCGGAAACTCCGGGCGCGAAGCTGGTGGTCACGGCGCCCGGTTTCAGCACCCAAACGCTGCCGCTGGAGCGCGAGGTCTCGGTGCGCCTCGAAATTGCGCCGCAGGTCGATTCGGTGCGGGTGGTCGGCTCCGCCATGGGTGTTCCGGCGAGCGAACAGGGTGGCAGCGTGAACGTCATATCGGGCCAGGAGATCCGCGAGCGCAATCAAGCCCTGGCGATCGACATGCTGCGCGAAGTGCCGGGCCTGGCCTTCAGCCAGACGGGTGCCACCGGGGGCTTGGCCGGGCTGTTCATCCGCGGCGGATACGCCACGGACAACCTGGTGGAGATCGATGGCGTGCCGGTCAATGCCTTCGGCGGCAACTTCGATTTCGCGCACATTCCCGCCGAGGCGCTGGACCGCGTGGAGGTGATTAGCGGTCCGCAATCGGCCATCTACGGAGAATACGCCAACAGCGGCGCCATCAATTTTGTGACGCGCGAGCCGGATTCGCCGCTCGCCATCGACGTCCTTGCCGAGGGCGGCAGCAACTACGAGCGGCGCTTCGGCATCTCGGGCGCAGGCTTGGTGGCCGGTTTCGGGATCGCGGCCTCGGCGTCGCGCCTGGACACGGATGGTCCCGTCACCAACGGCGGTTATCGCAACGAAGACCTGTTGCTGAACATCACGCGGCACTTCCGCCGGCAGATGCTGGCGCTGCACGGAGATTTCGATTCCAACCAGGTCGGCGAGCCCGGCCCCTGGGGTTCCGACCCCAAGGACACCTTTACCGGCATCGACACCGTCAGCCGCAGCAAGAACAACTTCTCGGATTACCTGGCGCACTACCAGGCGGACCTCTGGGATCGCGTCCGCGAGGATCTGTTCGGAACCTTCTTTCTCAATAACAACGGGTACCAGAGCCCCTACGGTTTTTCCCTCAATCGCGACCTTCGCGCGCAAGGCGAGGCGCGCACCATCGTGAGCGTTACGCGCCACTACACCGTCGCCGTGGGCGTGTCTGACGGGCTGGAAGAGGTCCAGAACAGCTACATCACGGACGCCGATTACCTTACGTTTCCAATCCGCCGGCGCGACACCGCGGTGTATCTCGAGAACCGCTTGGAAGTGGGTGGCCACCTGTTTCTGAGTGCGGGCGTGCGCGGCGAGTTCATCCACACCGCGTCCATCCCGACGGACGGATACTCGCGGCCGTTCTTCCCGGCGCAAACCATTTCGAGGGCCAATCCCAAGCTGGCCGCGGCGTACGTGCTGGGCCGGACCCGCTGGCATTCTTCCTTTGGCACGGGAATCCGGCCGCCCGCGGGATTCGACCTGGCATTCACCAACAACCCCGCTCTCCAGCCCGAGCGGACGCGCAGCATCGACGCCGGCGTGGAGCAGAAACTCTTCCACGACCGGCTGGCGCTGGACGGGACTTACTTCTATAACCGTTTCTACGATCTGATCGTGACCCTGGGCGGCTCGCTCTCGCAGTTGGGTCTTTATCAGACCGGCAACGTTGCCAACTCCCGGGCACAGGGCGCGGAGTTTGCGGTCAAGCTGCGGCCCGCGCGATGGATCTTCGTCACCGGCTGGTACACGCTCTTGAAGAGCGAAATCCTTTCGCTCAACGGGTCCGTGAATCTCGCGCCGGCGCCGTTTCAGGTCGGCCAGGAACTGCTGCGCCGGCCGGCGAATTCCGGCGCGGTGGTGGCGGCGTTTACGCGCGGCAAGGTGACGGCGGACGTGACCGGCTATTTTCGCGGTTCGGTGCTCGACGTGGAGCCGGCGCAGGGTGCCACCAACGGCCTCTACCAAAACCCCGGCTACGCCAACGTGGGGATCAATATCAACTACGCGCTGGGCCGCGGCCTGACGGCTTACGGCAATCTGCGCAACGCACTGAACCAGCATTACGAGGAAGTGTTCGGCTATCCTTCGCTGCGGCTGAATTTCGTGGCGGGTATGAAATGGACGCTGGCGAAGGGGCGGTAACGGGCGATCTTATGAGCAAGGGACCATTCGACGAACCGCGCCTGGCGATCAATCGCGTTTACACGCGGCGCGGCGACCAGGGCGAGACCAGCCTGGCGGGCGGGCAGCGTGTTCCCAAAGACGGCCCGCGCATTGAAGCCTTTGGCACGGTGGATGAGCTGAACTCGTTCGTGGGCGCGGCGCGCGTCACGGCCAGCGAACTGGCGGCTACGGAAGCGCGGCTTTCGCCGCTGGCGGCGATCCTGCTGCGGGTCGAGCACGAGCTGTTCAATCTTGGATCCATTCTGGCGACGCTGCCCGAAGACGTGCACCCTCAGCAGGCGCGCGTGACGGACGCCGAGGTGGCTCAGCTCGAATCCGAAATAGACCGCATGAATGAGGATCTGCCGCCGCTCCGCTCCTTCGTGCTCCCCGGCGCTGACCGGCTCAGTACTGCGCTCCACATTTGCCGCACCGTCTGCCGGCGCGCCGAGCGGGCCACGGTGGCGTTGGGCCGCGTGGAGAGCGTTCCGCCGGAGGCCGTGCGCTATTTGAACCGGCTCAGCGACGCGCTATTCGTTTGGAGCCGGTGGGCCAACCACGTCACGGGCGCGCCCGAGACTTTATGGGAACCGAACCTGTCCAGCTCGGGGCTGGCTGGTGGATAATTGGGGATAAGGAGAAATCGATGCAGAAGAACACCGCGAGACCGCTGGCCATGGGCCTCACAATCCTGGGAGCCTTAGCGCGGCTTTTGCCGCACCCGCCGAATTTCGCCCCCGTGGGCAGCCTAAGCCTGTATGCCGGCGGTCGGCTGCGGGGGTGGCAGGCGTACCTGCTGCCGCTGGTATTGATGGCCGCGACGGACCCGCTGGTGGGCGGATACTCCTTCGCCACGCCGTTCATCTACTTCAGCTTTCTGATCAACGTCTGGATTGGCTCGCGGCTGCGCTCGACGGAGAGTCCGCTGTGGATTGGCGCGGCGGCGGGCGTGGGAAGCCTCCAGTTTTTCCTGATCTCCAATTTCGGAGTGTGGCTGGGTTCCTTCGCGGCGTACCCGCATACTCTGGGCGGGTTGGTGAGCTGTTACATCGCGGCCATTCCCTTCTACGGCCGCACGCTGGCGTCGGACCTGCTGTACTCGGCCGCTCTGTTCGGTCTGCACGCCTGGCTCAGCCGCACGGTGGCGCGTTCGGAACGGGTGGCGCCGCAGGCGGCTTAGGGTGAAAACGCTGCTCGCCTGGAGCTCCGGCAAGGACAGCTCCTGGGCGCTCCACGTGCTCCGGCAGCAGAATGTCGAAGTCGGAGCCCTGCTGACCACCATCAACGAAGCAGCCGGCCGAGTGGCGATGCACGGCGTTCGGCGATCGCTCGTGGAGGCGCAATCCGAGGCCGTCGGGGTTCCGCTCTGGAAAGTTCCGCTGCCCTGGCCCTGCACCAACGAAGATTACGAATCGCGCATGGCTGAAGCCTGCCGGCGCGCCGTAGCGGAGGGCTTCGACTCCATTGCGTTCGGCGATCTCTTTCTCCGCGATGTTCGCGAGTACCGCGAGCAGCGGTTGGCCGGTTCCGGCCTGACGCCGCTGTTTCCGCTCTGGGGAATTCCGACTGCGCAACTGGCGCGGGACATGATCAATGCCGGTCTGCGCGCGTGGGTCACTTGCGTGGATTCGAGGGTTCTCGACGGCGGGTTCGCCGGGCGGGAGTTCGACCACGCACTGCTGGCGGACCTGCCGGAGCGCATCGATCCCTGCGGCGAAAATGGCGAGTTCCACACCTTTGTCTGCGACGGGCCGATGTTTCGCACGCCGGTCGAAGTGGAGGCCGGCGAAGTCCGCAAAATCGACGGGTTTGTCTATGCGGACCTGCTGCCCTCTCGCGGCGCTATCATGAGCTTGTGACATGGCGCTGATCGCGGTTTCGGGTCATCCGGGGTGCCGTTTTGAGGAGTTGGCGCGCATCGGCGCGCAGCGGCTCGGGTTCGAGTTGCTCACGCAATCCCGCATCCGGGCGCTCACCGAGGAGGAATTCGGCGCGGGCGCGCACATTCCGGACAAGGCTTATCCCAGCCTGGTGACCTCGATTCTGGCGCGGCTGGCCACCGCGCACCACCTGGTCTACTGCGCCGTGGGCGGCGAGCTCCAGGCGCGCCACTTTCCGGGCATGTTGCGAGTCCACGTGGTGGCCCCGGAAAACATCCGCATCGGCAATCTCATGTTCGATAACCGCGTGGAGCGCGCCGCCGCCCGCCAGTTGCTGCTGGAACTGGAAGCCGCCGATCGCGCCGACCGCAAAGCCAAGTTCGGGAAGACCAAAGCCACCGCCGATCTGTTCGACCTGGTGCTCAACGCCGAATCCCTGACCAGCGAGCAGATGGCCGAGTTGATCGAGACCATTGTGATTTCGGCGGGGATCAAGGAACGCGGCTTTCTTTCGGCCGAGGCCGCGGCCCAACTCCAGTTTCAGATGCGTCTGCGGCTGGCGCACTACGGCATCGTTCCCACCGGCAGCATTACGCTGCGCAAGAAGATGTTCGCCCATCAGAGCGAGGAGATGTTCGCCAACCTCCTGGATTTCTATCGCATCGCCTGGGAGTACGAGCCGCGCAGTTTTCCCATCCAGTGGGACCGGGACGGAAATGTTATGGAATCCTTCACCCCCGATTTTTACCTTCCGGAATTCGATCTTTACGTGGAGCTGACCACCATGAAGCAGTCGCACGTGACCAAGAAGAACCGCAAGGTGCGGCTCCTGCGGGAACTCTACCCGCACTTCAATGTCCAGATCTTCTACCAGAAGGATTTTGAAAACCTGGTCTTCAAGTACGGCTTAGCCGAACGGCCGGTGAAGGTATGAGCACCGCCTTGGTCCCCGGGCTGGAACGGATTCTCTTTACCCCGGAGCAGATCGACCAGCGCATCCGTGAAGTGGCCGCTGAAATCTCCCGCCACTACCAGGGAAAGGTAGTGAAACTCGTGGGTGTGCTGAAGGGATCGGTGTTTTTCCTGACGGCGCTGGCGCGTCACATCGAGGTCCCGCTGAAGATCGATTTTCTGGGGATCTCCAGTTTCTCCAACAAGAGCGGCGCGCCCGGCGTGGTGCGCATCGCCAAGGATCTGGACGACAGCATCGAGGGGGAAGACGTGCTGCTGGTGGAGGACATTGTCGATACCGGCTTCACCCTGCGCTACCTGCTGCAAACGCTGGCCGGCCGCGCGCCCAACTCGCTGGCGGTGTGCACCTTCCTGGACCGCAACTCGCGCCGCATCGTCCAGGTGCCCGTGGACTACCACTGCTTTGAGATCCCCGACCGCTTCGTGGTAGGGTTCGGCCTCGATTACAACCAGCTCTACCGCAACCTGAGTTACGTGGCCGTCATGAAACTGGAAAAAAGCGCGTAAGGCGAAGAATCATGGCCACGGATCAAGGATTTTCATCCGTGTTCATCGGTGTTCATCCGTGGCTAAATTGATTTTTTCGAACTACGCGAACAACTCCTGCGCGCGGATCAGGCGCTCCGCCACGTGGACGCCGTTGGGGCATCGCACTTCGCAGGAGGCGCAATCGCGGCAGCGCACGGCGCGCGCCTCTTCCGGCAGCGCCAGGAAGTGCTCCCGGCCCAGCGCGAACTGCCCGTAGAAATCGGCGTACGACAGGTAGCGGATGGTATCCGGAACCGGCACGCCCTTGGGGCACTGGCCGGTGCACTGGTAGCACATGCGGCAGTAAAGCGGGCGAATGTCCTCGTCGATGCGGGCCAGCAGTTTCTCGTCCGCCGCGGAGTACGGCTCCGACATGGCCCGGAAATTCATCTCCAGTTGGTCGATGTCGGTCATGCTGGGAACGGTGGTGGCAAAGCGCTGGTCGCGCAGGACCCACTTCAGTGCCGCCAGCGGCCCGCCCGGTTTCTGCACGCGGTCCATGCGATCGGCCCGGAAGCCGGGCACGTTCTGGAACCCCATCGCGCGGCTGGCGGGCGCCATCACCTTCATCGCCACCATGCCTATGCCGGCGTCGGCAAGCCGCTTGTAGGCAGCGTCGTTCCCCGAGCCCACCGTGAAGTTGTAGGTGCTCAGCACCACCTCGAACTTCCCCACCGCCAGGACGCGGTCCACAATAGTGGTGGGGCTGTGGGTGCTGACGCCGATGTGGCGGATCTTCCCCTGTTTCTTGGCGTGCTCCCAGACCGCGACCAGCTCGTCGGGAATGTCCGCGGCGGTATCCCGGGAGTGCATGTACCAGATGTCGAGGTGGTCCGTGCCCAGTTCCTTAAGGCTGGTGTCGAGGTGCGCCACGGCCTCCGCGGCGGTCTTGGCCTCGGATTTGCTCGAGATCACGACCTTGTTGCGCGACCCCTTCAGGGCCGCTCCCACCATGCGCTCGTTGTTGCCCGACTGGTATCCGCGAGCGGTGTCGAAATAGGTAATGCCCATGTCGACCGCCCGGGAAATCACGCTGGAATCGGACGTAATCATGCACCCGTAGCCGACCGTCGAGACCTTGAGCCTGGTCTTGCCCAGTGTCCGGTAGTGGGCCAATGGGGCCGCCGCCGCCGGTTTGGGTGCTTTCGCGGGGGGCGCCTGTGGCGCCGCGGCGCTTGCCATGCCGGCTACTGGAAGGCTCAGCCCGGCCGCAAGGAAGTTTCTACGCGAGGAATCAGTCTTCATAGTTGTTCTCCGAAGCCGGATTTCCCATTTTGGATTTCCGGGTCTTATTTAGTCTACACCCGGACGGTGTCTGGGTGTACACTGGCACAGGAGCCGAGCCCATGAAAAAGAATGGATTCGTCAAAGGCGTGCTGGCGGCGATGATCGCCGGCGGCCTGGCGCTCAGTGCGAGCGCACAACCAGTGACCATGACGGTGGACGCGAGCCGGCCCGGTGCGCCCATCACCCGTTACATGTATGGATTTTTCACGGAACTCTTGAGCAACTGCTACGAGGGCGGCATGTGGGCCGAAATGCTGGGTGACCGGAAGTTCTTCTATCCGGTGGATTCCAGCAAGGAACTCACGCCCCCCAATAGCCGGAGGTTCGTGGCCCGGTGGAGGCCCGTGGGTCCGGACGAGTTCATACTGATGGACCGCGAGCACGCTTACGTGGGTGAGCACAGCCCTTTGGTCAAGTTGGAGGCCGCCACGCCGCACGGGATTGAGCAGGCGGGCATGGCGCTTCGAAAAGGGAGAAAGTACTCCGGCCGCATCGTCCTGGCGGCGGAGCCCGGAGCCGAAGTGAAGGTCAGCCTCGTGTGGGGGGCCAATCCCGGCGACCGGCAAACCATCCCCATCAAACCGCTGCGAAAAGAGTACACCAAATTTTCTTTGAGCTTCACGGCCGGAGGGGACAGCGACGATGCACGCCTCGAGATCGTGGGAACCGGCAAGGGTTCGTTCCACATCGGCGCCGTATCCCTGATGCCGGCGGACAACCTCAACGGCTTTCGCGCTGATATCATCGCCGCGTTCAGGGAGATCGGCCCGGCCTTATTCCGCTGGCCGGGCGGAAATATGACCTCCGCCTACGACTGGCGGGATGGAATCGGCGACCCCGACAAACGGCCCCCGCGCTATGACTTCGCCTGGCACGCGCTGGAGCCCAACGATGTGGGCATCGACGACTACATGAACCTCAACAAGCTGCTCAACATGGAATCGTACATTTGTGTGAATACCGGTTTCGGCGACGCACATTCGGCCGCCCAAGAGGTAGAGTATGTCAACGGTCGGGCGACCACTCCCATGGGCAAGCTGCGGGCCGCCAATGGCCATCCGGAACCCTACAAGGCGGTTTGGTGGAACGTCGGCAATGAGATGTTCGGTCCCTGGCAACTCGGTTTCATGGCTCTCGATCAGTACGTCGTCAAGCACAACATGGTGGTTCAGGCCATGCGGCAGGTAGATCCGGGCATCAAGATTGTGGCCTCGGGAGCGACGCCCGTCGAGGCCAGCCAGAGCCGCGCGGCGATGATGATCACCGGAAAGCACGTGGCTGCATTCGGCGGGCCGGCGGACTTTACGGGCGGCCTTCTGGCCCACTCCGCGGAGTACTTGGATGCCATCGCCGAGCATATCTATCCCACCACTGTGGACCGGGCATTCGATTCCGAAAAGCAGGATTACGTGCAGGTGGACGAGCCGCTGGTGGATCGCGCCCGGAAACTGGCCAGCGCGGTACGCGCCCCGATCGAGGCTTGGGACGAGTACCAGCGGCGATTCCCCTCCGTCAAGGTGGATCGGATCCCCATGGCGCTCGATGAATGGGTCTCCGGCAGGATCGGCGACGCTAGAGATTCGATGTTCTCGCCGCTATCTTGCGCCCAGGCGCTGAATGAAATGCTCCGGCATTCGAACCGGTTCGTCATTTCGGCCTACACTGGCGCACCCGAGCTGCTGGCTATCGGCAAGACCGATGTGACAGTGCGGCCCATCGGGTTGATGTTCGAAGTGTACCGGCGGCATTTCGGGACGATTCCGCTGGCCGTTGCTGGAAGCTCACCGCAACACGATATAAAGGGCACGGTGGGAGTGGACAAGTCCAGGATCCCCTCGGGCAGCGACACATACCCTCTCGATGCCGTCGCCGCACTGGCCGCCGACCGGAAATCGTTGACCCTGGCTATTGTCAACCCGACCGAATCGGCCCAGCAGATCGATGTTGCGCTCAAAGGAGTGGCCGTTCAGGACACGGGCCGGTTGTGGCGAATCGCCGCGGCGGACCTGGCCGCCGCGAACGTGCCCGGAAAGCCGCGCATCGTGGACATTGTGGAGAGTTCTCTGAACCAGGCGCCCGGCAGACTGGCGATTCCTCCCATCAGCATCAGCATCTACGAGTACCCTGTCCGGTAGCACGGACTACATAGTTCAGCCCTACTTCCGCGGCTTATACGTCTTGCTGAAGTTGTTGCGCGAATTGGTGACCGTAAACGTGCCATCCGCCTGGGCGGAAACTTTGATCCACTTGCCATCCGGGCTGCCCTCTATGTTG
>Ga0116114_1000259_pt1 | contig 37218 bp, 34 predicted proteins | sample June2015DPH_10_5_FD_89823 | JGI IMG/M metagenome (GOLD analysis project Ga0116114, IMG submission 89823) | Peatland microbial communities from SPRUCE experiment site at the Marcell Experimental Forest, Minnesota, USA - June2015DPH_10_40 | ecosystem: Environmental > Terrestrial > Soil > Wetlands... | reverse complement strand
TCGCCTCGTCCCCAGCCCGGTGAGACTTAGTAAATCGCACCGGGCGGTGGGAAGGCAAGTCGCGCGGGCGCGGATACTGGCGCGCTGCCGGGTCCGCTCACTCTTCAATCATGCCCGATACGATGCGGAGAACCGGCAGACCGCGGCCACCAATACCGGGGTTGGCACGACGAACTACACTTATGACGGGGACGGGCGGCGGGTGATGAAGCAGGCGGGAGGCTCGACGACGACCTACGTCTACGATGCGAAGGGGCAACTGGCGGCGGAATACGGGTTCGAGGCCACGCAGCCGCCGTGCGCGACCTGCTATTTGACGGCGGGCACGCTGGGCTCGACGAGGATGGTGACGGACGCCAGCGGGGCGGTGAAGGCGCTGCACGATTTCCTGCCGTTCGGGGAGGAGATCACGGCGGGCCGTAGCGGGTCGAACTACCCCGGCAGCGACGGGATCACGCAGAAGTTTACGGGCAAAGAACGGGATGTGGAGACGGGGCTGGATTGGTTCGGGACCCGTTACCTGTCAAGTGCCCAGGGACGTTTCACCAGCCCCGACAATCCGAAGTTCTCGGAGAGAGCCGATCCTCAGAGCTGGAACCTGTACGGCTACGTCGGGAACAACCCGTTGCCGAGGATTGACCCGCTCGGCCACAACTGGTTCTTTGACGGCGGCACCTGGCAATGGCATCAGGGGGCGGATGTGGACGACAAAGGCAATCCGTGCGCGAGGGGGAGTGAGGGCTGCCACCACAGCGACTATACACATCTCATAGTCTTTCAAGCGACGAGCCAGCGACACGGAACAGCCTTTGGCACGGTGACGCTTTACGGGAACAACGGAGGATTTGTCTCCGGCAACATTCTAGCCAAGGATGACATCGCATTCTCCGGCGGCGCAGACGGAAAGCCGCCGATTCAGTCCGGCAACTTTGAAATCAACTTGAGGAAGCACGGAGGAGTAGGGACTAACCGTGCCCTCTCGCATATGGACGCGTCTCTGGCGGCGTACCATGACGGTATCCAGGATATTGGCACTCATGTGGACATGGGCTATAGCTCGTGGGTCAACATGCAGGAACAATGGGGGCCTATGCGAGCCCACTTAATCCCGCTTCAGGGGCAAGACGACGAAACCTACCTTCACGGCAAGCAGCTCTACTTCGAAATGGGCCTTGACGTGACCCACGGCTGCATTGCGACGCCGGATCACAACGTCCTCGGCAAGATCTTCGAACTGGATCCAAACGGGGTGGGCGAAGGTGCGAAGAACGGGCGTATTGCGGTATCCGCCCAGGGAACGAGGTAGGGCGGCCATGATCCCTGCAATCGTGGTTGCTCTGCTGCTGGCCACGCACGCCGCGCCGCGCTACGCCGCGGGCGGAGGTGAGCCGGAGGTGTATGCATCAATCCCCGCCGAGGAGCGTGCGGGTTTTCGAGCCGCGCTGGAAAAGGTGCTCGAACTCGAAAGGGAAGGTAAATGGGACGAGGTGTACGAGTGGCATGACAAGGAGGAGCCGTTCGGCGGGAAGGCCAATGTCTCCCGAACAACCTTCGTGCGCAAAGTGCGCGGCAACCGCCCCCTCGATTTTGTGGTCACGGGCGTGTACTACATCCCGCCGGAGCGGATTTGGAGCGTGGTGGGATGCGCTCGGTTCTCCCGCATGCCGCCGTTTGTCGGCCGACAGAGCGGCGGTGTCGTTGCCTCCTTCCATGCGAGGCGTACCGTCGACGGGTGGCGATTCGGGGTCCCCCCAAACATCCGTGTGGACATGGACGCCGGGGGTGTGCAGGGGTGCGCGATCACACCGCCTGGTCCAGAGCCGGTCACACACCCAAACTGAATTGTAAGATGACCATCGACAAGGGTTCCCGCGCGGCAACTTTGGCGAGCGGCGGCAAGCCGCCTTCGGCGGCTGGACAGTAGTGACACGCCACCCCGTGGCGGGTGCTGCGGGGAGACCGTGGGTTCCCATATGGGAACCATCTGAAAACAAGAGCTTTCCTCTTTAGCCGCCGTTCCGTCTGCGGGGCGGCTTGCAATGTATGACATACATGCTGTAGCCTGTCGTACATGATCGAAACCGCGCAGCAGAACCAGACCCTATCCCTCCGCATCAGCGAAGCGTTGCGCCAGCGGCTGGAGCAGATCCGCAAGCTCACGGCCTTGCGGAAGGGCGAGAGCGTCTCGACATCGGAGATCGCCAAGCAGCTCCTGGAGACCGCGCGGGAGGACCGCTTCGAGGTGGTTGAGCTGCTGGGGAAGCCGACCGAAGCGCTGCTCGCAATCCGGCGCAAGGGCGAAGCCGGGCAGACGCTCTCGCGGGCCGAGTGGACCACGCTCGCCTACTACGTGCAGCAGGGGGCGGAGGCCTTCACCAGGAATCCGCTCGCGCGCGAAACCTACATCGGAATCCTAAAGGCGTTCGAGGCGGCGCACCAGCTTCGCGCCGGGCCGTCGAGCCGGGACGAATATTATCTCGGCAATCTGCCGGGCGATTGCCGGCCGGAGCGGGCGAAGCCCGCGGAGGCTGCGGAGCTGGTGCGGCAGACAGTGGCGGAAACGGCGCGGTGCATGAGCAATCCGGCGACGAAGTGGACGCCGATGCTGGCGGCCCGGAATCTCTACGTGCTGCTCGATGAGGAGAAGCTGGCCGGGGCCGCGGCGCTGAGCGAAGCGCTGGCGCCCTACTGGGGCGTGCTGTGGCGCGTGGCCGCGCGCGGGCACTACTTCGCCGAGCAGGAGCCGATCCGGGAGATCGGCCGGCGGGAGGAGCTGTACCAGCCCGCGATTCCCGCGCTCACCGAGGGCGGCTACACGCTCTCGTTTGCGCGCGGCGAGGGAAGCGAGCTGTCACTGCTGCTGAGCTTTCCGGGGCCGCGCGGGCCGCTCTATCCGCTGGGGCCGTATCCGATGATCGCCGAGTTCCGGGCCATGGTCGCGGCGCTTGGGCCGAAGACCCGGCCGCCGCAGCGCTGGGACGGCGAGGAGTTCTTCGGCTACGTGACGGAGCGGGAGAAGGAAACCGAGTTCTGGTTCCGCGCGCACGCCAACGGGATCACGTTCGGTTTTTGCGGCGAGGAGTGGAAGGCGGTGCGGGAACTGTTCCGGCGCGCCTGGGAGACGCCGGAGGTGCGGATCGCCTGGGAAGCGCTGGGGCGCGAGTACGGAGAGATGTGATGGTGAAGCCAACGTCTCGGGGCGTACTCCCGTGGCGCCGGTGCACGTGCGGCCCGAAGTGCGGATCGCTCCTTTCCGCTCACTATCGCCCCCTCCCTGCCCTATAATCGTGTTTCATGGTGGTGGACTGGTTCCCGCTCTGGCTCAGTCTCAAGGTCGCGCTGATCGCCACTGCCCTCTCGCTCGTCATGGGGCTGTGGCTGGCCTACCTGCTGGCCCACCGCAGATTCCGGGGGATGGAGGTGCTCGATGCGGCGACGGCGCTGCCGCTGGTGCTGCCGCCCACCGTGCTCGGCTATTACCTGCTGGTGCTGTTCGGACGGCAGGCCGCGCTGGGCCGGCTGTATGAATGGCTGACCGGGTCGCCGCTGGTGTTCACCTGGCAGGCCGCGGTGGTGGCGGCGATGTTTCATGCCGTGCCGCTGCTGGTGATTTTCGCTCGGGCCGCCTTTGAAAGCGTGGACCGGAACTACGAGCGCGCCGCGCGCAACCTGGGCGCCTCAAACTGGCGGGTCTTCTGGAGGGTGACGCTGCCGCTCGCGCGCCGCTCGATCCTGGCGGCGGCGATCCTCGCCTTCGCGCGCTCGCTGGGCGATTTCGGCATCACGATCATGATCGCCGGCAACATTCCGGGCCGCACGCAGACCGTGGCGGTGGCGATCTACGACGCGGTCGAATCCGGCAACGGCGCGCTGGCACGGACGCTGGTGGTGATTGTTTCGGTGGTGGCGGTGGTGATTCTTTCGGTGGCGAACCGGCTGGTGGCCAGGCAGGCGGCCTCTTGATTTCACATGCTGCCTGGGTCGAACGCGGCTGAAGAGAAAGGCCAGAAGAATAATGGCCGCAGATGAACGCCGATGAACGCGGATAAGAAGAGAAATGATTTATCTGCGTCGATCTGCGTTCATCGGCGGCCCATATTGTGTTCCTGAGAGGATCGGGTTAATGCTCGAACTGCGCGTCCGCAAACGGTTCCCGGGCCGGCCGGATTCGGCCCCCTTCTCGCTGGAGGTCGAGTTCCGCGCGGGGGCCGGCGTCACGGTGCTGTTCGGGCCGAGCGGGGCCGGAAAAACGCTGACGCTCGATGCCATCGCGGGCTTCACGGCGCCCGAAGAAGGCCGCATCCTGCTCGACGACGAGATTCTGTTCGACGCCGCCTCCGGCGTGAACCTGCCGGCGCGGGCGCGCCACTGCGGCTACGTTTTCCAGAACTACGCGCTGTTTCCACACATGACGCTGCGGCAGAACCTGGCCTTCGCGGCCGAGCGCCGCCCGCGCCTGGAACGGCACCGCAAGGTGAACGAGATGCTGGAGCACTTCCACCTGACCGATGCCGCGGGCCGGCGCCCGCACGAGCTCTCGGGCGGAGAGAAACAGCGCTGCTCGATCGCGCGCGCACTGATCGGGTCTCCGCGCCTTCTACTGCTCGATGAGCCGGCACACGGCCTGGACGCGCCCCTCCGCGCGGAGTTCTACGGGCTGCTGCGGCAGGTCCGCGCCGAGTTTCCGATCCCCACCGTGTTGGTGACGCACGATCTCGATGAATGCTTCGAGCTGGGGGACGAAATGCTGATCCTGCGCGAGGGGCGGCTGGTGCAAAGCGGTCCGCCGCGCGCCATCGCCGAGCGCCCGGCGAACGTGGAGGTGGCGCGGCTGCTCGGCATCTTCAACCTGCTTCCGGCCGATATCGTGGAACTCAACCCGCAACTCAATCTCAGCCGCCTGCGAGTGGGCGCGTTCGAGCTGGCGGGGCCGTATTTCCCCGGGCGGTTCCGCGGCGACCGGGTGTGGCTGTCGGTCCGTCCCGACCAGCTCACGGCGACGGCCCGAAACGGGGCGCCGGGCGCCAACCAGGTGCCGGCGCAACTGGTGCGCGTCGTCGAGATGCCGCAGTCGGCGCGGCTCGAGTTCGCGGGCGAGATTCGGGTGGAGCTGCCGCGGGCCGAGTACGAAAAGCAGAAGCAAAACAAGGAGTGGCTGGTGGGGTTCCCGCAGCAGGCGCTGAGGGTGCTCTGAACCGCGGAGCGTGGCCTCCGCTCAAGCCACACGCCACCATGGGGGTGGGGGTACTACGCACCTTTTTGCGGTTAGTGCGCTGGCCAAACGAGGGGTAGAGCCTCTATACTAGAAAGCTTGTCACCCGCACCTATTTCAAAACCGCTTCCCGAGCGCCGGGGAGGGCGGAACCTTCTGATGCTCGCCGCAACGGGGCTTGGCACGACGCTAGCGCTTTCCCGTCAAGCGGTTGGGGCTGCGGCGACGATGGCCTGCGAAACGGCCGGGCGACTGCTTGCCGGGCCGCGCCAGGGGAACCGGGCGGCCGGTGATGGGGAGCGCCAGGCTCAACAGGCGCTCGAGGCGTTCATCGACGCGTCTCCGCTGGCGATCTACGCGACGGACTTTGAAGGCCGGGTCACGCGCTGGAACGCGGCTGCGGAGCGGGTTTTCGGCTGGAGCCGGCCGGAGGCGTTGGGCCAGCGGCTGCCGTTTGTCCTCCAGGCCAGAACGGCGGCATCCTCGATCCCCGAAGACAGTCGCGGATGCGATGGGGGCAGAGCGGGGTTGGAGCTGTCCTGCGTCAAGAAGGACGGCGGGACGGTGGAGGTGAAGCTGTGGCGCGCGCCCTTGCAGGACGTCGACGGCGCGCCGAACGGGTGCATCGCCTTCGTCGTGGACGTGACCGAGCAGCGGCAGATGGAGAAGCAGTTGCAGGAGGCGCAGCGGATGGAGGCCGTGGGCCGCCTGGCAGGGGGCGTGGCGCACGATTTCAACAACCTCCTGACCGTAATCACCGGCTACGGCTGCATGCTGCTCGAAGAGCCCCAGGACGGCGCCGCCGTACAGGCCCACGCGGAGGAGATCCTGCGGACGGCGGAACGCGCTTCGGCCTTGACCTGCCAGTTGCTGGAATTCAGCCGGCCGCAGAGCGCGGAGCCCAGAGCGATCGGCATCAACGAGCTGGTTCTGGACATGGACAAGATGCTGCGCCGGGTGATCGGGGAGCACATCGAGTTGGTGGCCGCGCTGAGCCCGGATGCGGGGATGATCCACGCCGACGCCGCCCAGATCGAGCAGGTGATCATGAACCTGGTGGTGAACGCACGCGACGCCGTGCCAGACGGAGGCCGGATCGCGATCGAGACCGCCAGCGAGACGATCGAGGAGGAAGCCGCGCGCGGGGGCTCGCCGACGATCCCCGGCGAGTACGTGGTCCTGTCCGTTCTGGACAACGGCGTGGGGATGGACGAGGAGACTAGGAGCCGTATTTTCGAGCCATTCTTCACCACCAAGGCACAAGGAAAAGGCACCGGGCTGGGCATGGCGACGGTGTACGCGATCGTGAAGCAGTCGCGGGGCGAGATCACCGTAACCAGCGCGCCGGAGCGCGGCACCGCGATCCGAGTCTATCTGCCGAGGGTCCGGCCGGCGGCGCGGGAGCCGGGCGCGGGGCCGGAGGTCAGCTACAGGCAGTGCGGGACCGAAACGGTGCTGTTGGTGGAGGACGAGGACGAAGTGCGCCGGCTGGTTTCGGGCGTGCTGGAACACCACGGCTACACGGTGCTTTCCGCGGCGCTGCCTCAGGAGGCGATCACCCTCTGCACCAGCCACGAGGGAACGATCGACCTGCTTCTCACCGACGCCGTAATGCCGCACATGAGCGGGCGGGCGCTGGCCGAGCAGGCCGGCCGGATGCGCCCCAACTTGAGAGTGCTGTTGATGTCGGGTTATGCGGAAGACGCCCTGGAGGGACGCGGCCTGGCCGGGCCGGGAGGGGCCTTCCTGCGCAAGCCGTTCACTCCCACCGTTCTGACGCGCAAGATCCGGGAAGTTCTGGACGGCGCCTAGCCTCCGCACCGGCCTGACCTTCGCACGGGGCATGGTGATCGCTCTGCTGCCATTTCTCGGTGTGCTGAACTGGATCAATCTCCCGTTTGCCGCGGTGGACTGGTTCTGAGCGTCATCGCGCTGGCAACGGCGAAGGCGGCGACCAAAGGCGTGGCGATCGCGGCCCTGGCGTCGAACGGCGTCGCCGCGGCGATAGGGGCGATCCGGCTGGTGCTGGGAGGCGGGATTCTGTAGCCGTCAGCGCCGGCCGCTGCCAATCGCCGAGGGCTGAGGCCGCGCCTGGGGACTATAATTTGAAGGGGAAGGCTATGGCGATGCACAGGACCGCGATTCTGGCGCTTTGCTTGCCGCTCATGGCGCCGGCGTCCGACAAGGACAAGGGGCCGCCGGTAAGGCAGGCTGGCAACGACAGCGTGGCGATCTCCGCAACCTTGTATCAAGGCAAAGACGCCGTGCGCGAGCTGTTGGGGTCGGACCTGGGCGGCTACTTCATTGTCGTGAAGGTGGAGATGAAGCCCAAGGGCGCCAAGCCGCTGGCGATCGACCGCGACGATTTTCTGCTGCGGAGTTACAACGACGGCCAGAAATGCCAGCCCTACGCGCCCAGCCAGATTGCGGGCCGCGCCGCGCTGGCGGTGGTTCCGGTCGGAGGCGGCGCGGTCAACACCCAGAATGGACCGGTGTTCGGTATTCCCGGCCTGGGCGGCCAAGTCAGCATTGGCAACCCGCCGGGACCGCAGGCGGTCGAAGCCAAGGTCGACGACAACCCCGCGGCCAAGGAGGACCCGATGCTGACTGTCCTCAAAGCGAAGATTCTCCCGGAAAAGAAGGCCTCGGAACCCGTTTCCGGCTTGCTCTACTTCTCGCTCGACGGCAAGCACAAGGCCAAGGACATAGCTCTACAGTACAAGACCCCGAGCGGGCTTCTCACGCTGGAGTTCCGCTAGTTTACGGATTCAATCGTCAGCGTGTCGCCCTCGACGCTGCCGGTGACGGTCACTTTCTCCGCGATCTTGTCGCCGACCTTGTCGGGGTTGGCGACCTTCAAGGTCTTGCCGTCGCTGGTGACGAAGATCGGCGCTACACCGTTCTTAATGCAGTGTTTGGCGCACTCCGCGCCGGAAGCATCGGTGTGCTTGCACTTGCTGCAGGTAAACACGCCGGTCAGGTCCTCGGCGAGAGCGCTCCAGGAAAACAGCGCGAGTCCCAATACGGAAGCGGTCAGCAGTCGTTTCATGATATCTCCCCCTCTGATCTTGCCGCGCTAATGCGGTCAACGCCCAATACTATACGGCAAGAGAATCGGCGAATGCAACTGAGTTGCACCTGCCCGCCCGGCAGACCGCGTTACGATGCAAGAGATGCCCTGGCGCCACGCCCGCCCAGCCGCGGAGCTGTTCACCAAGGCGCTGCTCGTCCCCGCAGCCGTCAATGTGGTCTATCTGGCATTCTTCCCCGGGTACGATTGGCACCTGGAGAGGATTCGTGGGGGAGGCGCTCATGCCTGGTGAATTGGAGAGCGACGCCGCCGCGGTGGCCCGGCATTACGACGATCACGCGCAGGCGGAGGCGGCGCGCCTGGAGCAATACAGCCCGGTCGAATACGCGATCACGCTGCGCTACCTGGCCCGCTTCGTGTCCCAAGGCGCGGCGGTGGCCGAGGCCGGGGTGGGCGTGGGGCACTACTCCGAGTTCCTGGCCCGCCGCGGCTGCCGGCTCGACTTGCTGGATGTTTCGGCGAGTCTTCTGCGGGCTGCCCACGAGCGGCTCGATCGGGCTGGTCTCGCGCCGCAGATTGCAGGCGTTCACCACGCCTCCGCGACCGCCTTGCCGCTGGCCGATGGCGGCCTGGACGCCATCCTGCTGCTGGGCCCGCTGTATCACCTGCGGGAGCCTCGCGAGCGCGAGAGAGCGGTGGAGGAAGCTGCGCGCGTCCTCAAGCCGGGAGGCGTCGTCCTCGCCGCCGGCATCAACCGCATCGCGTTCCTGCGCGACATGTTCCGTTCGCCCGACGCGTTTTCGCAGGCCTTTTTCGGCGACGGCCTCGCGAATGCCGGGCGCGCGTTCGGGCGCGAGCTGAGCCGAGGTGGCTTCATCGCCGAGTATCTCGCCACCGGCAACCTGGACCCGCAACACGCGCCGCCCATCGGCTACGCGCACCTGACCACGGCGGCCGAGTTCCGCGAACTGCTCGCCGCGCGGTTCGAGGAGCTGGCGCTGGTGGGCGTCGAGTCGTTCACCGCGCCGTGGCAGGACCTGTTCCCCTCGAAGCCGCCCGAGGAAGCGGCGGCCTGGCTGGACCTGGTGGAAGCCACGGGCGCGACTCCCGAAGGCCTGGCGTGCTCGGATCACTTCTTGTTTGTGGGGAGAAAGAGGGCGTAACGAACATGGCAAACCGGTTTGGTGCGGATATTCTGATCCAAGCGCAAGATCCGGACGAGGCGGCATTGTTCTACGTCAAACAGCTCGGGTTCGAGATCACGGGCCAGGCGCCGAACATGATCAGCCTCCATGGCGAGCGCATCAACTTATTCATCGAGCGAGGTCCGGCGCTCGGGCCGGTGTTGGAAGTGACCGTCGACAATGTCGAAGAAGCCAAGCTCCGGCTGGTGAAGATAGGCTGCGAGATCGTCAAGGATGAACCGGATTTTCCTAGATGTTACATCAAAGATCCGTTCGGCTTGACTTACAATCTGACGAGCTAAAAGCGGAAAACCAGGCTCTACCGGCTCTGCGCCGCTAATGGGGACAGCCCGCCCCTGACTGGTTTCAACAACGCATTACCTTAGGGGGGCTCTGCGTTTTGCGGAACAACGACTTCAGCGCTTCCGACTGACGGCGCCTCGCGACACGATCAAGCGCAGCCTCCCCGGCCGCGCGCTAGGTGCGGCGCACCTACTTGATCTTGGGGTCGATGGCAAAGTCAAAAACGCTCCAATTCATCACAAAGCCGTATTCACCGGGTTCTGGCGCTTTGACGGTGAAGCGGTACGAGGATTCTCCGTACCTGGATATGTACACGGGTATCGTCCCCACCTGTTGTACGGACCGTTTGCCGAGCCCGCCCTTCGCAGTCGCTACCATAGCCTCGCGGTCTTTCCCCTTCGGCGTGAACGCGTAGAGCGCTATGCTCTCGGGATTCGAACAACTGATCACGAATTCCAGGTCCTTCCCGCTGGTCAGACGGAAGGAGGATGCCATGCCCGGCATCCGGACCGAGGCTTTCACGCCGGTAAGTCCCTTGAGCCCACTCACCACCTGTGCCGCTTCCTTCGGGAGTGGTTTCAAGGTTGGGCCGCTGGAGTCCAGATAATACATCGCTCCAATGGATGTTGGCTGAGAGGTATTCGGCGCCCCAGTATGCGTCGCGAGGTTCCTGCAACCCGCCGGGGACCCGCCGTCGCAAGCCTTTTTGTAGAGCCGGACGGCCTCGGCGACGTCTTTCTGCACGCCCCAGCCGTTAGCGTAAGCCTGGCCGAGGTTGTTGCAGCCGCCTGCGTAGCCGCCGTCACAAGCCCGCTGGTAGAGCTGGAAAGCCTTGGCAGTGTCCGTTGGCACGCCCCGGCCGCTGGCGTACATGACGCCGAGGTTGTGGCAAGACTGGGAATGGCCGCCGTCGCAGGCCTTCTGGTAGAACTGGACCGCCTTGGCGTCGTCTTTCGGCACGCCCCGGCCGCTGCCGTACATGAAGCCGAGGTCGTTGCAGCCCATTACGTCGCCGCCATCGCAAGCCTTCTGCAAGAGAGAGACGGCCTTGGCGTCGTCTTTCGGCACGCTCTCGCCTTTGGCGAACTTCAGGCCGAGCTTGTAGCAACCCTTTGCATCGCCCAAGTCACAGGCCTGCTGGAGAGAATCAGCGGTGTCTTCCTGCGGCGCCCCGAGCAGCGCAGCGGAGACGAGGCCCGACATGAGAAGGACAGCCGCGGCCCGGCGGCGGAGCCGCCGGAACGGCTGGATCGGGTGCACGGCAACGGCCGGGCGAAGAGAATCGCAGTCACTATCCAAGATGGCCACCCGGACTCGTGTTATGGCCTCCAAGCCATCCTCGATTGTAACCTCAACTGGCGCCGCACGGTTGCGGTCTTGTTAAAGAGCTTGTCCCAGAGGCCCGGGTCGCGTCCTACGGGGTCTGGCCGCGCATCTTCATCACCGCCGATTTCGCCGTGTCGCGTGCGGTGAACAGCTCGAGCGAATCGAACTCCTCGTCCGCCACCGGGGTCAACGCCGCATCGGTGTAATGGCGCGCCGCCGGATCGCGTCTCAGCTTCACGGCCAGCGGCCGGTAACGCCAGATCGCCTGCGCCAGCTTGAAATGCTTGTAGAGCAGCCCCATGACATAGCGAGGGTAAAAAACAAATCGGCTCTCGACCGGCAGGTAAGGGCGCCGGTCCTTGCGGTACTTACGTCTGAGATAGCCGCCCTGGTAAGGATGCAGGTTCTCGAGCACGACCGAGCAGTAAGACCAGATCAACTGAGTAAGTACCTTGCCCGGGCCGCTGCCGGTCGCCTCGGCGCGGCGCATCACGGTCTCGAAATGCTCGCGGGAGTAAAAGGCCGCCCACGCGTCGTGGTACGCCTGCTGCCATTGCGCCCTCGACATGCGCGGATGATCCATGGTGACGTGCTCCACGTCGTACCGATTCAGATCCGCATCCATGGCCGCGCCGGCCTTGTAAAGGCGCTGGTGATCCTCGGAGCCGGGCAGAGGGGTCAGGCAAAAGAACTGCAACAGATCGATCGGCAGCTCGCGCTGGACGATCCGAACGTCGCGCGCGATCGACTCCGGCGTATCGTTCGGGAAGCCGAGAATGTAACCCGCGATCACGGTAACGCCGGCATGCTTCCACTCGAGCAGCATCTTCCGGTACTCCGTAATCTTGTTCTGTTTCTTCCGGGCCCCGGTCAGGTTGTCGGGGTCGATGTTCTCAAGCCCGATGAACACCCGCACCACGCCCGCCCGCGCCGCCTTTTGGATAAAGCCGGGCAGCCGGTGGCACATGGTATCGACCTGGATCACGAAGCGGATATCCAGCTTGTCCCTCTGCCGCAGCTCGATCAGGCGGTCGAAGATCTTTTCCCAATCCAGGTTGCGCGAGAAGTTGTCGTCCGTGACGAAGAAGCGCTTGACCCCCTGCGCGACGTTTTGCCGGACGATCCGCTCCACGTCGTCCGCCGACCGCCGCCGCGATTTCCGCCCCTGCACGTTGATGATGGTGCAGAAAGAGCACAGGAACGGGCACCCGCGGCCGGCGTCGAAACTGGTGATGCTGCCGCCGGTTCGCCGGATCTGTGCCGCCGGAAGGATGGGAATGGTCGCGCCTTCCAAAGACGGAAGGTCGTCCATGTAGTTGTACAGGGGCTTGAGCGCGCCGTTCCACGCGTCGCGCAGAACGGCCTCCAGGCGCCCCTCGGCCTCGCCCGCGAAGAGAGAGATGCCGAGATCCATCGCCTCCTTGAGCTCAGGCGGTAGATCCGGCAACATGGCCAGGCAGCCGGAAACGTGAAAACCGCCGATGCAGACTTGTACGCCGGCCGCGCGCAGACGGCGTGCGATATCCATGGCGCGCGGATAGTGGTTCGATTGCACTCCCACCAGCGCGACCAGGCCGCGGCCGCCGGTCCGGGCGATGCGCCGCGCAATCCGCTCCGGCCGGATGCGCGTATTCGTCTCGTCCAAGGCGGTGATGTCGATGAGGACGTCGCCGCCGAGCACGCGGCGCTCCCGGCAGTCCAGAGCCAGGCCGTTCAACACCGCCAGGGTATTTGACGGAAGGGAGGAGCGGACCCACTGGATGACGTAGCCGTCGTCGTCGTAGTGGGACGGCTTGATCAAAACCAGCGAAAAGCGTTTTGGGGATTGCACTGCGGTCACGGCCTCACTCTGCCCTATTCCAACGAGTATAGCCGGTTAGCGCTATGCCGTCAGCCTGGTTCGGACCCGAGAGCGGCGGCGCATTCGCCAGGTTTGGTGGCAACCGCGCCGGCAGGACCTGTTCCCCTGAAAGCCGGCCGAGGAGGCGACAGCATGGCTGAACCTGGTGGAAGCCAGGGGCGCAACGCCGGAGGGGCTGGCGTACTCGGACCACTTCTTGCTAGTTGGGCCGGATGGGGGCGATCTGAGAGGGCGGGGTCGGAATGGGCTTTATCATCTTGCCTCGGTTCGTGAAGAACCGCGACACGTCCTCGCCCCGCTCGGCCGTGCGGGCAATGGACTCGGCCGAAGGGGCCTTCTTAGTCCTGCGAACTGGCTTCATATTGTTTCCAGCCCTCCCGGGTCGAGGCTCCACAGCGTCATAGACTCATAATCTCAGAAGCTGATTCGTCTGCACCCATGGGCACCGCCAAACGTACTCGCCACTGCGATCTATGTATCCGCAGGTCTCGCTGGTTTCAGTCCAACAGATCCCGTCATGGAATCGGAGCCCTAACCTGAACCGTGGGCTGATCACAAATTCGCCCGATGGTTCAATGAACCCGGTCAACGCCTCGCCTGACTTGCCTCTGACCTCGACGGCTGCAAGCCCTCCCGAGAACGGATAAGCACGATCAAACCGGGGCCTAATTACAAGCGACCCAGTCGAGTCGATGTAACCGAATCGGGCGCCGATCTGCACGGCAGCCAGTCCCTCCGTGAATCCGTACGTGAATTCAAAGCGCGGCTCGATGACGATAGCGCCCGTTCGATCAATGAAACCATCTTTGCGGTTCAAGCCGCGAATGGAGGCGAGGCCATTTCTGAACGGGTATGCCCAGGAAACCTCAAACTGCAACGGGATCACGGTGTTCCCCCAAGAGTCGATATAGCCCCACTTGCCGTCCTTCTGAACAGCAGCCAGTCCTTCGCTGAAGTGGTGTCCGGCGTCGTATTTCAGGGGGACTACTTCAGTGCCGACGGAGTCGACGAACCCTGCAAACGAACCGATGTAAACGAGGGCTCGTCCTTCGGAAAAGTGTGCAACCCAGCGATACTTACCCTGCACCACGATGTTTCCATCAACGTCGATGAAGCCGTACTTGCGAGGGGCCACGGTGGCGTAGGCCCGCCCCTCGGAGAACCTCTCGGCGGTGCCAAACTCGCCCGGAAATGCCTGCTCTCCCGAGGCGTCAACGTACCGCCACTTCTTACCAACCACAACGGGTGCGCGTCCCTCCAGGAATTCGAGCCCGAATGAAAAGCGCGGCTCGATCACGGTGTTGCCTTTATCGTCCATGTAGCCGACGCGAGGGCGATGCTGGCCGCCAGCCGAAAAGATTTGGAATAGACTCCGATGGCGATTCGACATGTTCGATTAAGTCTACAGTGTTCAAAACGGCCGTTCGCCGGTTCGACGAGAGGGTCCGCTAGTGCCTTCCTACCCCTCCCGCATCAGGGCCACCGCCAGCAGCAGAATGCGCTTGAGGCCCAGGTCGCGGCCTTCGGGGTTGTACCATTCGGCGGGCGTGTGGGCGCCGCCGCCCTGGCCGCCGACGCCGAGCGAGAGGGCGGGCAGGCCGAGCGAGAGGGGAATGTTGGCGTCGGTCGAAGCGCAGTCGAGGCGGCCGCGGATACCGAGGTGGGCGTCCACGGCGCGCAGAAACTCCAGAATCGGTGCGTCGTCGGGCAGGCGGCCGGCGGGGCGCGAGCCGATCTCCTTCACGCGCGCGGTGAGCTTGGCCCCGGCGGCGCGCTGGTTTTCGAGTTGCAGGGCGCGGTCGACACTTGTGGCGAGCGCGCCGGCCAGCTCGTCGATCCTGGCGCTGTCTTCGGAGCGCAGGTCCACCTTCGCGCGGGCCAGCGCGGGGATCGAGTTCACGCTCGATCCGCCCTCGATGGTCCCGAAGTTGAAAGCGGACCGCGGGCCGTTTCCGTTGGCCGCCGGCGGGAACTGATCGGTGAACCAAGAAATGGCGTGGCTGAGCGCGTGGACCGGGTTGGCGTTGGCGCTATCGCTCCAACTGTGGCCGCCGGCCCCGGTGAACAGGACCTCGAAGCGGCGGCTGGCCAGGGCCTGGTTGGTGATGCGCTCGAGCGAAGGGCCGTCCAGCACCAGCCAGGCGCGGATGCGGGGCGCGAGCGGCGACTGGCCCACCAGGTGCCGCATGCCGCTGAGGTTGCCTTCGCCCTCCTCGCCCACGTTGGCGATCAGCACCAGGCGCGCCGCGGCTTCCTGGATGGAAGGGGCGCTGCGTAGCGCGCGGGCGATTGCGAGCAGAGCCGCCAGGCCGGCGCCGTTATCCGAAACGCCGGGGCCGCGCAGAATGCCCTCGCCATCCACCGCGATCTCGTCCTTGTTGCGTGGCGCGAGCACGGTATCGAGATGGGCGGTCACGGCCACCAGTGGCTCGCCTCCATCGGGCGAGGGCCAGGCGATCAGGTTGCCGGCGCGGTCGATCTCGGCGTCGCAGCCCAGTGCGCGGAACTGCTCGGCCATCCATTCGGCGCGCTTCTGCTCCAGGAACGTGGGGGCCGGGATGCGGCACAGCGCGACGTGCTGCTCGTGAATCCAGAGCTTCTCGCGGGTGAAGAAGGCGAGGCACTCCCGGACGCTGCGCGATTCGGCCAGCGCTCCGATGCCGTTCGGTTTGATCCCGGCGCTCATCTGCTTCCGAGTGTAGCGGAGGCGCTCGGCGGGCGGCGCGATGGGCCCCGGCTGCTGTTGGGCCAAGCCTCGCGCCGGCCCACTACCGCCCCCCGCATCGCGGGGTATACTCGTCGGCAGAGGGACCAGGATGCGACTGCTCGCGAAGTTCAACTTGATTTTCACCCTTGTCTTCGGTGCGGGGCTGGCCGGGGCCGGCTATGTCTCGTACTGGTTTCTGCAACGGAATGCGCGGGAGCAGGTGCTTCAACAGGCGCGCCTGATGATGGAAGCCATGCGCTCCGCCCGCGACTACACGGTCAAGCAGATCCGGCCGTTGCTCCAGGCCGATCAGGCGCGCGACCGGACCTTTCTGCCGCAGACGGTGCCCGCTTTCGCCGCCACCGAGAGCTTCAACTATCTGCGCGTGCGCTATCCCGATTACGAGTACAAAGAGGCGACCCTGAACCCCACCAACCTGCGCGACCGCGCGGTGGATTGGGAAGCCGACGTGATCGAGCAGTTCCGCAATCATGCCGGCCAGGCGGAACTGATTGGCGAGCGCGAGGCGGCCACGGGCCGGTCCTTGTTCCTGGCGCGCCCCATCCGGGCGGACCCGCCCTGCCTGCAATGCCACGACCTGCCGGCGGGGGCGCCCGTCGCTATGATCCGGCTGTACGGCACGGCGAATGGCTTCGGCTGGAAGGCCGGCGAGGTGGTTGGGGCGCAGGTCGTCTCGGCGCCCATGGCCGTTCCCGTTCAAATGGCCGACGCGTCGTTTCGAGTGCTGGTCGTTTATATGGGAGTGGTGTTCGTGGTCGCCCTGATCGTGCTCGATCTGGTCGTGGTTCTTACGATCACGCGGCCGGCGGCGCGGCTATCCGCGATGGCGGACAGGATCAGCCTGGGCGATTTCGCGGTCCCGGAGCTGCCGGTAAGGGGCAAGGACGAAGTCTCCGCGCTGGCCGACTCGTTCAACCGCATGCGCCGCAGCCTGGAACGCGCCATGAAGATGCTGGAGGAGAAGTAGGTGGGACAGGCCTCCGGCCTGTCTCCGGCGCCTGGCGAGTAACCCAGCCTAGCCTTGGAGCGCCTTGATGCATGGTGGCCCATATGAAGACTCTCGTTGTGGCGATCCTCCTCTCGCTGCCGGCCCTCGCGGCAGATCGAACCCCGGTTCCGGCCGTTGTTAAGGCCGCGTGCGGTGCGGATGACGTCGAATTCAGCGTGAAGCTGAATAAGGACGGGCAGCCTGCGTCGCGACCGGAAGCCGGGAAGGCGCTGGTCTACGTCGTGGAGCAGTACGACGCGCCAGGCCTCCAACTTGCCAAGCCGACCGTCAGAGTCGGCCTGGACGGTTCGTGGGTCGGCGCAAACCGCGGCACATCCCATTTGTCCTTCTCCGTCGAACCGGGCGTGCACCATCTTTGCGCGGATTGGCAATCGGCCCAATTGGCCCCCTGGTTCCTTCACTCGCAGGTGGCCCTTACCAACCTCACGGCAGAGGCGGGTCAAACCCTTTACTACAGGGCGCGTGCCGTGTACCAAGGCAGTGGGTCTTGGACCCTGAATCTGGAGGCGGTCAACAGCGATGAAGGGCGGCTGTTGGTCACAACGTCGCGGCTCAGCGCTTATCGTCCCAAGAAGTAGCGCGAGTTCAGGCTAGCGTAGCAAGGCCAAAAAGGCCTTGCGGTCCCGCTCGGAGGGGATCTCGGCGGCGAGCGACTGGTAGAGCTCCTGGATCGTTATGGCGCGGCGCATCTGCTTCGCGACCACGACTGCAGCGATCGGTCCGAGGTGGGCCGCGAGCCTCTGCTTCAACGTCTCGATCACGGCGGGATCCCACGCCGGAGCGCTGCCGGCGGCCGTGGGCGGAGGCACGGGAGTCGTGGTTCCGGTCTGGCAACGCCGCAGGAAACCCTCGCGCGCCGAGGCTTCCGGGATCTGCTCGGCCAGCCGCAGCCGCAGTTGCTCCAGGGTGGAGCAGGTGCGCGCGGTCTTGGTGACCAGGTGCTGCGCGATCGGCCCCAGGGCCGGGCGCAAGTTCGCTTCGAGGCGCGCCAGTTCTCCGGGATCGAATCCCGCCGGGAGCCTCGACGTCACTGTGGCCAAGCTCGGCGTAGCGGTTCCGAACGCCGCCAGCGCGCTCTCGAGATCGAGCGCCGTCTGAAAGCGGTCGTCCGGCGCGCGCGCCATGGCTTTCAGAATGACGGCCGCGAGCGCCGGCGGGACTGCTGGGTTCAGCTCCGAGAGCGGCGCGGGCTCTCCGGCCAGATGCGCGTGCATGATGGCGTACGCGTTCTCGCCCTCGAAGGGCCGCCTTCCGGTGACGGCCTCATACAAGGTGACGCCCAGCGAATAGAGGTCCGACCGCGCATCCGCCGTGCCGCCCTGGACCTGTTCCGGCGACATGTAGGACAGCGACCCGACGGCCATGCCGGCGCCGGTGAGGGTCAGGTTGCCGTCGCCCATGGAGCGGGCGATTCCGAAATCGGTGAGTTTGACCAGGCCGGAGCGCGTGATGAGGATGTTGGGCGGCTTGACGTCGCGGTGGATCACCTTGCGCGCGTGAGCGAACGCGAGGGCCCGCAGCACCTGGCGCGCGCAGTCGACGGCCTCGGCGATCGGGAGCGGGCCGTCGCGGAGCCTGTCATCGAGGCTCGTGCCGTCGATGAACTCCATGATCATCAGAATCCGGTTCCCGACCTGGAGCGCGGTCCGCAGCGCGGCGATATTGGAGTGTTCCAGGCTGGCCAGGAGTTTGATTTCCCGCAAAAAGCGCCCCGCCAGGTCGGGATCCTCCTCGTGGCCGGGGAGGATGACCTTCATGGCCTCGACGCGATCGGAGAGGCGATTCCGGACCTGGAAGACCTTGCCCATCCCGCCCCTGCCCAGAACGCCGACGATCTGGTAATCGCCAACCGTGTCGCCGATCTGGAACTCGGCAAGCATCCCGGTTACAGGTTAGCAAGGAGCGGGGCGGGGGGCAGGCCGAGCGCGCTGGAGCACCGAACCGCGACCATGAGGGAGCGGACGTTCAGCGAGTTCGCAGCGCCTACTGCGCCGCTTCCTCCCGCTCCAGCACCGTCACCGCCGCGGGCGGCACGATGCGCCAGTTGCCCGAGGCGCGCGCGGGAAGACGATGGTGCGTCGAGTAGTACTCGATGATCAGCGTGCGAATGTCGGTGTTGGATTTCCAGAGCACCGTGGCGTTGCGGAACATGCCGTAGCCGCCGCTGCCGCCGGCGCGGTAGTTATTGACCGCGATGCGGAGCTTCTGGTTGGGATCGAGCGGCCGGCCGTGCCAGTTCAGGTTCACGATGCGCTGGCCTTCGGGGCGGGTCAGATCGATCTCGTAGTCCACACCTTCCGCCATGTCGTAGTTGAACCCGGCGGCTTCGTGGCTCACCAGCGGGCCGTGCGAGCAGGCGCGGTCGGGACAGGTGCGGAAAAAGCGCGCCGCGTTCTCGAGAGCGTCCTTGACCATCCGGCCGTCGCCCTGGAGGGTGTAGAGCTCGTTGTCGTAGACGTAAAGCGCCGCGATCTGGCGCACCGTGACGGGGCCCTTCGGAATCGTGACACCGGGGTAGAACAGGGCGGTGAAGGAGACGTCCGCTCCGGTGTTCGCCAATTGCACCGTCTGGATGGCGTCCACCAGCGCCGTGTCCTCGAAACGTGCGATGCGGCCGGTCATATCCACCGGCGACTCCGCTACGGGCGTGTTCAAGAAGCGCTCCGCCAGTTCGTGGTAAGGCCGCGCGATGGACAGGATCTCGGGGTCCGCGACGGTCTCGGGTTTGACGGGGATCAGGCGCGAGGCCTTGTCCACCACGCGCCAGTGGCCCGAGGAATCGTCGAGCGTGAAATCCAGCCGCGCCAGCGACCCGCCCCAGTTCTTCGGCTGGACCAGGAGGACGTCGCCCACGCGATCGCCGGCCAGTTGCTGGTGGGAGTGGCCGAAAACGATGGCGTCAAGGCCGCGGACTTCCTTGGCGATGTCGAGCACCATGTTCTCAGGGGGCTCGGCGCCCGGCGAATGGCGGCGTTCCGGGCGGCCCAGACCGGCGTGCACCGCCGCGATCACCATGTCCGGATGCACGTCCCGGCGCAGCGTGGCGACCTCGCTCTGCGCAACCTGCTGCGCGTCGAGGAACCGGTACCCCTGGTAATGCGCGGGCTCTTCCCATTCCGGGATGGCTGGCGTGGTGAGGCCGATGATCGCCACCTTGACGCCATCCACCGTGCGCACGATGTAGGGATCGAAGGGGCGGGCCAGCGAGCCGGGCTCGACAACCGTGTTGGCCGATAGCCACGGAAAGCCTGCGTCGCGGCGGGCGTGGTCCAGGTTCTTGAGGCCGAAGTTGAAATCGTGGTTGCCCAGCACCAGCGCCGTGTAGCCGAGCTGGTTCATGGCGGCCATCATCGGATCGTGGCGCAGAGCCCGTCCGCGGAACTTGAGGTGCAGCGGCAGGCGGCCGGTGGTGACGTAGGACTGGTAGACCGTCTCGACCGGCGTGCCCTGGATGGTGTCGCCGCAATCGATCAGAAGCGCGTTGGGCGCGTCGCGGCGGGCGGCGCGGACCAGCGTGGCGATCTTGGCGAGGCCGCGGTCTGAGGGTTTGCCCGTGAAGTAATCGACCGGATACAAGTTGCCATGAAGATCCGTGGTGGCCAGCACGGTGACCGTAACCCGCCTGGCCGGGGCCGCGGCAGGGAGCGAAATCAGCGCCAGGGCCGCCCACAGAATGCGCGCCATGCTGCTACTTCGCGGCTGCCGGGACGACGCGGGCGGTCTTGATGTAGTCCAGCTTCGGGAACTTGGCTACGAGGTACTTGTTGCCCTGCGACTGGATCATCTGCTGGTCCGGGCTCTCGCCGTAGCCGCTGTAGAGGCTGTCGACCACTTCCATGCCTTCCACCACCTTGCCGAAGGGCGCGAAGCCCTGGCTGTCGAGCGACGCGTTGTTGCCGAAGTTGATGAAGCACTGGGTGGTGCGCGTGTTCGGCCCCGCCATGGCGTAGGTAATCATTCCGCGCGTGTTGCTCCGGGCCACCTTGTCGTCTTTCAGGTTACGGTTCACCCAGACCGCGCCGACGGCGGGATCGGCAGGGAGTCCGAACTGCACCATGAATCCGCTGAGTACGCGGAAGAACCGCGCGTTGTCGTAGAACTTGTTTTGGACCAGGCGGTAGAAGCGCGCGGCGCCTAGCGGCGCCCAGGCCTTGGTCACCTCGATCGTGAAGTCGCCCTTGCTGGTCTCGAACTTCACACGATAGACGTCGGGCGTAGGAGCCGGTGCCTGCGAGGCTGTCTGTGCGGCGCACGAGAGGGCGGCCGCCGCGAGCATCGCGCTCGCTAAAAAGGGTCTTGAAATGCGCATGGAAGGCATTTTACCAAGTTCAAGCGACTTTCAGCGGCTTGCGTTTGAGGGAACCGGCCATCCGGGCGTATCGGGTATTCAGCACGGAACCGCGACCGTCTCCCGTTTGGCGTCCACCGGGCGCGTCACTTCAGTTTCCCGTCTCGAACGACCTTCACGCTATGGCGGTGCTGTGAGCCGGCTCCTGCCACCAGCCGCACGCCTTGCAGTCCCGGCGGAAGAAAGATGCAAATGAAAACCGGGATAAAGAACATCAGAGCGAGAGGAATGGGAATCGAAATGATGCCCAGCACGATAGCGGCTATGGCTCGATGCCAGCGGCACCGGGAAACGCTGGCCACCTGCAAATCCATCGCCTCGCCACACTTATTGCATCGCACGCCGGAACGCGACTTCCCGCTTGGCGGGCGGGTGAACGATAGCGGTTGAACGGTGTACGTCTCTTTCCAGCTCGCCCTCACTCCGGGTCTGGGGTTCATTCGGTAGTCCGAGGTCCCGATGAAATGCGCGAGCACAACTTGTTCGGAGTGTGTCCGCCTCTTCGCCGGCTGAGGACGGGGAGTCCCGGCAGCCTGGGCAGGTTTGGGCAGGCTGGCCGGCGCCGGAGACGGAAGCTGGCGGACGCCGCAGGCCAGGCAAAAAGCGTCGTCGCTATGCACGCCGCTCCCGCACTGGCTGCAAGAAGGCATGGCCGCCACCGATTGTACACCGGACAGCCTCGGCTTGGCCGGCGAATTAGTCCAGCGGCACCTCGAAGTAGAACAGTTCCTTGCCGCTCGCGGGCTCGCGCAGGCCGGTCAGGTAGAGAGTCGAGCCGCTCTGCCAGGTGGCCCGGAAGTAGAAGAAGCCGCTAGCCGAGTCTTTGGGAGCCAGCATGTGCGCGGCGAAGGCGCGGCCCTCGATCTGCCACTCGCCGAGCGGACTCTTGCTCCTCGAGACGTGTGTCGGAAGTTGCGGGACAGGGCCCGCGTGAACGTTGGGAGCGCTGGGGCCGGAGATGTACTTCACGTCGGCGGCAGGCGTGGCTTCCACCCGATCATGGTCGGGCAGCACGAAAGAGACCTTGAGGCCGTCCAGCGCGATGGTCTGTTTCGAGTCGTTCTGAATCACCACCAGAACCGGCAGGACGCCGTATTTGTAAGGGTTCACCTTCCCGAACGCCGGCTCGGCCTCCGCGTCGGACCGGAGCGCCACCGCCGCCACGGTGACGCCGGAAATGGTCTGGCGGGTCGCAAAGCTCGAGGCCGGACCGGGTTTGAAGGCGGGCCTCTCCTTTTCGCCCGCAAACGCTGCGGCTATACTCAGGAGTACAATCGACGACTTGCGTGTGAGCGTTCTCATCATCTACCGCCTCCTCGAGATCCTGGCGTCTCCCCTCATCGTAGTGTATCTGTTGCTGCGCGGGTTCCGGGACCCGCGATACCTCAAAAGCCTCGGCCAGCGGCTGGGGTTTCTTCCGCGTTCCTACCGGCAGACGGGGCACGCCGCCATCTGGTTGCACGCGGTTTCGGTGGGAGAGGTGCTGGCGGCCGCGGCCCTGGTGCGGGAACTGCGCGCGCGGCTGCCCGAGGCGCCGCTCTTCGTCTCGGCTTCGACGCTGGCCGGGAAGGCCGCGGCCGAGGATAAGCTGGGCGCGCTGGCCGACGGAGTTTTCTACGCCCCCATCGATTACTGCTTGGCGGTGCGCAGAGTGTTGAGGACCATCCGGCCGCGCGTGCTGGTGGTGCTCGAAACCGAGATCTGGCCGAACCTGTATCGCGAGGCCAAGCGCGCCGGGTGCGGCCTGGTCATCGTGAACGGGCGCATCTCGGACCGCGCCATGCCGCGCTACCGGAAGCTGCGCTGGTTCTTCAAGCCGGTGCTCGATCTGGCGGACGCGATCCTGGTGCAGAGCGATTTGAACCGGACTCGCTTTCTGGAACTGGGTGCGCCGGCGGAGAAAGTGCAACTGGCCGGCAATCTGAAGTACGACTTCGATCCGCGGCGGCAGGAACCTCCGGCGGCGATCCTCGAATTCTTCGAGCGCGTGAAGCCGGCGGAGGTGTGGATCGCGGCCAGCACGATGCCGCCCGCAGCGCCCGGCGATCCGGACGAGGACGATGCCGTCATCGCGGCTTTCCGCGAGGTGGCCGAGTCGCATCCGGGCCTACTTCTGGTGCTGGCGCCGCGCAAGCCGGAGCGGTTCGACCGCGCAGCGGAGGCGCTGGCGCTCGCGGGCGTCGCCTTCGTGCGCAGGTCCCAGATGCAGGGCGCGGGCGCGGTGCTGCTTCTGGATTCAATCGGCGAGCTGGGATCGCTGTTCGGCCTGGCCGATGTCGTCTTCATGGGCGGAACGCTGGCGCGGCGCGGCGGCCACAACGTGCTCGAACCGGCGTTCTTCGGCAAACCCGTGATCGTGGGCCCGCACATGGAGAACTTCGCGGAGATCGCGGCGAAATTAGCGGCGGCCGGGGCGCTGGTTCCGATCGCTGGAGCGGCCGAGTTGGCGGGCGCGGTGCGCGGGCTGCTCGAAGACGGTCCGCGGCGGGAACGGATCGGCGCGGCGGCCCGGGCGGCGGCCGAAAGCGAGCGCGGAGCGACGGCGCGGGCCGTCGGCGAAATCCAGCGGGTCTATGCGGCCAGCCTTCCGCGCTACCGAGCGGCGGCGCCGGCCCGGATCGCGCTCGGGCCGCTGGCGGGGCTGTGGCTCGCGGGCGGGGCCATCAAGCGCTGGAGCGGCCGGATGCGACAAAGCCGTCTGGCGACGCCCGTGATCAGCGTCGGCGGTTTGGTGGTGGGCGGCGCGGGCAAGACGCCGCTGGTGCTGTGGCTGGCGCAGCAGCTCAAGGAGCGCGGAATCCAGTCGGCCATCCTGACCCGCGGATACCGGCGGCGCGTCGCGCAACGGCACACTGTGATCGCCCCCGGCGAGCGAGCGCCGGCGGAACTGACCGGCGACGAGGCGCAAATGTACGTACGGGCCGGGATCGGGCCGCTAGGAATCGGCGCGGATCGCGCGGGCGCGGGCCGCCTCATCGAGCAGCGGTTCGGGCCGCAGGTGTTCCTTCTCGACGACGGATTCCAGCATTGGCCTCTGGCGCGGTCGCTCGACATCGTCGTGCTGGATGCGCTCGATCCGTTCGGCGGCGGCGCGGCGATTCCTCTGGGGAGGCTGCGCGAGCCGCTCGCGGCGCTCGCCCGTGCCGGCGCCATCGTCGTGACGCGAACGGCGCCGGGAGAAGACATCGCCGCCATCGAAGCGCGGGTGCGGGAGTATAACGCGAAGGCGCCGGTGTTCGCTTCGCGCGTGACGGTGCGCGGGTGGCGCGACGTGGCGGGCGAAGCCGCATCCTTGCCGCCGCGCGTAGCGGCCTTCTGCGGCCTGGGCAACCCGGATTCGTTCTGGCGCACGCTGCGCGAGCTGGGTGTCGCCCCGCTGTGGCGGCGCGCTTTCCCCGATCATCACCGCTACTCGCATCAGGATCTCGTGAGGACGGCGGCGGAGGCGCGGGCGGCGGGCGCGGAGGCGCTCCTCACCACGGAGAAGGACGTGGCCAACCTGGGCGCGGGCTGGGAGCAGGCGGTCACGCCGCTGGCGGTGCTGTGGCTCGAGATCGGAATCGAAGTGGATCAAGCCGAGGCGTTGATGAGGCTGGTCGAGGCGCCGCTTTCGAGATCGAGCAGGAACTTCTTGCGGTCGAGCCCGCCGCCGTAGCCGCCCAGGCCGCCGCCGGCCGCGATCACGCGATGGCAGGGCACGATGATGGAGACGGGGTTCGCTCCGTTGGCCGCGCCCACCGCGCGCGCCGCGCCCGGCTGGCCCAGTTGCAGAGCAAGCTGGCTGTACGTGCGGGTTTCGCCGTAGGGGATGCCGAGCAGCGCGTTCCAGACCCGAAGCTGGAACGGTGTGCCGCGCAGACCGAGCGGCAACTCAAACGCGCGCCGGGTCCGCGCGAAGTACTCGGCGAGTTGCCGCGCTGCCTCGCGGATCGCCGGGTGGGCATCATCGGGCTCGCCATCCACCGTCGCAGGCCGCTCGAAGAGCACCTGCGCGATGCTCTCCTCCGTGGCCTCGATGTAGAGCGAGAATCCCGGCGCGGCGTCAACGGTGGCCCACGGCATCCTGATACGAGTCTACGGCTTCCGGCGCCGTGTTAGCATGTGAGCAGTTCCACATAGGGGGCGCCGTGACTACCAAGACAGATGCGCCGGGCGCGACAATTCTGGTGCGCATTCTTGTTGGCGCGGTGTTCCTTTCCGAGGGCATCCAGAAGTTCCTCTTTCCGGCGGCCCTGGGCGTGGGGCGGTTCCTCAAGATCGGGATCCCGGTGCCACGGTTCTCGGCGCCCTTCGTGGGTGTGGTCGAAATTGTCTGCGGGACGTGCCTGATTCTCGGCCTTCTAACGCGCCTGTCCGCGATTCCGCTCTTGATCGACATCTCCGTCGCCATCGCCACGACCAAGGTTCCGATGTTGCGGCACCAGGGCTTCTGGTCGGCCGCGCACGAAGCCCGAACCGACTTCTGCATGGCGCTGGGCCTGCTGTTCCTCTTGCTCGTGGGTGCAGGGCCCCTGTCGCTCGACCGGATGTTCGGGCGCCGCTGAGAGTCAATCGCGATGGGCGAGATGCAGAATCACGCCCACGCCGATGCCCACCGGCAGGCTCAATGCCAGGAACCACCGGACCCGGGGGCAGGCCCACGAAGAAGATCGCCATCGAGCCGACAGCGAAAATGAGCCCACCGGCGCCCGAGAAGGACCGGCGAAAGATATTCTGCGGGCGCCGGTTCTTTCGAACAGCGGCTTCATCCCAGCCCGCCTACTCCCCAGCGCCTCGGGACGCTAGCCCTCCCTGCTATAATTGAGATCTATTTAGGATGGTCCGCATATGGCTTCTGGGGCAGCCGTGGAGAAGAAGGTTATCCTGCTGAAACCGCGAGGTTTCTGCGCAGGCGTGGTGAGGGCGATCGATGTCGTCAAAATCGCTCTGGACCTGTATGGTTCGCCGATCTACGTGCGCAAGGAAATTGTGCACAACCGGCACGTCGTCGACCAACTGCGGGAGGCGGGCGCCGTGTTCGTGGAGGAACTGGACGAAGTGCCGGCCGGTGCGCGGGTGATCTTCAGCGCGCACGGAGTCTCTCCCGCCGTGCGCGATCAGGCGCGCGAGCGGCGCCTGCGGGTGATCGACGCCACCTGCCCGCTGGTGACGAAAGTCCACCTGGAGGCGATGCGGTTCGCCAGGGACGGTTACACGATCGTGTTGATCGGCCATCGCGATCACGACGAGGTGATCGGAACGCTCGGCGAAGCGCCCGGCAACACCGTGCTGGTCTCGAACCCGGCCGACGTGGACCGGCTGACCCCGCGCGACCCGGAGAGGATGGCGTATCTGACGCAGACCACGCTGAGCTTGGATGAAACCCGGGATATCGTGGCGCGTCTTAGAGATAGGTTCCCGGCGATTGTTGGCCCGCCGGCGCAGGACATTTGTTATGCCACCGAGAATCGCCAACTGGCCGTAAAGGCAACGGCGCCTCTGTGCGACGTCCTCCTGGTGGTGGGTTCTCAGAACAGTTCGAACTCGAAGCGGCTGGTTGAGGTGGCGAAGAACTCGGGGGTTCCGGCGTACCTGGTCGACGATTCGTCGCAGGTGGATGCGTCCTGGATTGCGAACGCCCAAACGGTCGCGCTGACGGCGGGCGCGTCGGCTCCGGAGAACCTGGTCGAAGACCTGATCGCGTATTTGAAATCGCGCGGTTTCGAACGGTTGGAGGAACTGGACCTAAAGGATGAAGACGTGCGGTTCACCTTGCCGCCGCAACTGGCCCGCGTCACCGGGCAACTGGCTTCTATAACTACGCAATGACCCCTGGCGTTCACATTGCCGAAACGCTCGCGACCCAAGCCGCCGAGGCCTGCCGCCGCGCGGCCGCCCACCTTCTGAGCCTGCAGGATCCGGGCGGCTACTGGCGGGTGGAGCTGACGGCGGATACGACGCTCGAAGCCGACTACATCCTGCTCGAGTTGTGGCTGCATCCGCCCGAGAACGGTGCGTGGAACCCTCCCACGCGGACCAAGATCGACCGGGCCGTGCGCTCCATCCTGGCGCGGCAGCTTCCCGACGGCGGGTTCAATATCTACCCGCAGGGGCCCGCGGACATCAGCGCCACGGTGAAGGCGTACTTCGCGCTGAAGGTGGCGGGCGTGCCGGCGGACGATCCCCGCATGGCCGCGGCCCGGGAGCGCGTGCTGGCCCTGGGCGGCATCCAGCAGGCCAACAGCTACGTCAAGATCAATCTCAGCCTGTTCGGGTTGTATCCGCGGGACGAGTGCCCGTCGGTGCCGCCGGAGATGATCCTGCTGCCGGGCAAATTCCTCTACCGCATGTCCTCCTGGACGCGCGCCATCGTGGTGCCGCTGGCCATCGTTCACTCGCACGCTCCGGCGCGGCCCGCCCCGGCGGGTTTCACGCTCGAGGAGTTGTGGCTGCCGGGAGCGAAGTTCAGCTACCGGCATCACGAGAAACTCCTCAGTTGGCGAAACCTGTTCTTCGTGGGCGACCAACTGGTCAAGTTTTGGGAGCGGCACGGGATTCGGAGCATTCGCCGAAAAGCCATCCGCGAGTGCGAGCGCTGGATGCTCGAGCGCACCCGCTATACCGACGGGCTGGGCGCCATCTACCCGCCCATGATGTACGTCATCATGGCGCTGGACCTGCTGGGCTACCCGCCCGATCATCCCGACCGCGTGGAAGCCGAGAGCCAGTTCGAGCGTCTGATGGTGGATGACGGCCATCGGTTCTTCTTCCAGCCGTGCTTCTCGGTGGTGTGGGATACGGCCATCGCGGCCTTTGCGCTGGGCGAGGCGGCGAACGCGGCGGCCGGCCAGATGCAAGCTACCGCGGACTGGCTGCTGTCCAAAGAGGTGCGGCGCAAGGGCGACTGGTCCGTGATGCGGCCCAACCTCCGGCCCTCGGGCTGGTACTTTGAATACGCCAACGAGTTCTACCCCGACATCGACGACACGGCCATGGTGCTACTCGCGTTGCGCCACGCCAAAGCGAAAAACGCGGCGGCCCAACGGGCCGTGGAAAAGCGCGCACTCGACTGGCTGCTGGGCATGCAATCGAAAGACGGCGGCTGGGCGGCCTTCGACGTCGACAATACCTGGACCGTGCTGGCCGACGTGCCCTTCGCCGATCACAACGCCATGCTCGATCCGACCTGTCCCGACATAACCGGCCGGGTGCTCGAGGCCATCTGCGCGGGCGGTTTGCCGCCCGAACATCCGGCGGTGCGGCGCGGCGTGGCGTACCTCTTCAAGACGCAGGAGGCCGACGGAAGCTGGTATGGCCGCTGGGGCGTGGATTACGTCTACGGCACCTTCCTGGCCCTGCGCGGGCTCCGGGCGGCGGGGGTGAGCGACCGCGAGGCGCCGGTCCTGCGCGCCGGCGAATGGCTGCGCGCCGTGCAGAACGCGGACGGCGGGTGGGGCGAGAGCTGCCACAGTTACCGGGAGAACGCATTCGTTCCCGCGCCGAGCACCGCCTCCCAGACGGCCTGGGCGCTGCTGGGCCTGGCTGCGGGCGGCGACACCGCCAGCCTGAGTGTGCAGAAGGGGATCGAATACCTGGTGCGGACCGAGCGCGCCGATGGCGGCTGGGACGAGCCTCTCGCCACCGGCACGGGATTCCCGGGAGTGTTCTATCTGACCTATCACCTTTACCGGGACGCCTTCCCGCTGCTCGCGCTGGCGGAGTATCTGAAGGCGGGAGGACAAGCTGAAGCTTGTCCTACGCGGCCGCACGTAGGGCATGCTTCAGCTTGCCCAGGCACGCTTTCGGCAGCCTCGAAGGCGGAGACGCAGGGAATGGGGGGGATCGAATGAGATTTCCGCTGTCGATGACGGCTGGTATGGCGGGCTACATCCTGAAGAACAAACTCCGCCCGCCCCGCCAATGGCAACGGAACGCGGCGCCCGCCAACGGAGCCGCCAACCCGTTCCAAATCCTGCACCAGCACCACAACGGCAACGGAACCAGGCACCCCATGATCGAGAAGCGGTTCCCGCTGGTGCTGATGCTCGAGCCGCTGCACGCCTGCAACCTCACCTGCACGGGTTGCGGCCGCATTCGCGAATACGAGACCACGGTCACCAAGCGGCTGTCGCTCGAGCAGTGTCTGAAGGCCGTGGATGAGTGCGGAGCGCCGGTGGTCTCGATCTGCGGCGGCGAGCCGCTGCTCTTCCCGGAGATCGGCGAGCTGGTGCGGCAGACCTCGGCGCGCGGGCGCACCATCTACCTGTGCACCAACGCCATGATGCTGCCCAAGAAGCTGCGCGAATTCAAACCCGACCCGCGCTTCTTCATCAACGTGCACCTGGACGGCCTGGAAGAGACCCACGACCTGTGCGTCGAGCGGAAGGGCGTTTTCAAGCTGGCTATCGAGGCCATCAAAGCGGCCAAGGCGGCGGGATTCAAGGTGTGCACGAACACCACGGTCTACAAACAGACCGAAATGGAAGAGCTCGAGCGGCTGTTCGAGTACCTCGAGCAGTTCGATCTGGATGGGCACATGCTGTCTCCGGGCTACGGCTACTCGGCGGTCAACGACCGGGAGATTTTCCTGACGCGGGAGGACGTCCACGAAAAGTTCCAGTCGATCGACCGGCTGGCGAAACGGTTCAAGCTGAACAGCACCCCGACCTACCTCGACTTCCTCAAGGGCGAACGCGACCTGCCGTGCACGGCGTGGGGCAATCCGACCTACAACATCATGGGCTGGAAAGGCCCCTGCTACCTGATTACCGACGCCCACTACGACACCTTCGAGGAGTTGATGACCGCGACGCCGTGGGAGAGCTACGGCCACGGAAACGACCCGCGCTGCGAGCACTGCATGGTGCACTGCGGGTACGAGCCTTCGGCGGCCCTGGGAATCAACGCCAAACCGGGAGACACGCTGAAGCTGCTGTCATGGGCGATGAAGTGACACTGGTCACCGGGGCGAGCGGGTTCATCGGATGGCACATCGCCCGGAAAGTGGTCGAGCGCGGCTGCCGCGTACGAGTGCTGGTCCGGAAGACCAGTCTGCTGAGAGAACTCGAGGGCGTCGAGGTGGTGACCGGGGACCTGCGCGACGCCGAGTCGTTGCGCCGGGCGGTGGCGGGTTGCGAACGGGTATTCCACGCCGCCGCGGACTACCGGCTGTGGGCGCCCGACCCGAAGGAGATGTTCGAGTCGAACGTGGACGGCACCCGGAACCTGCTGGCGGCGGCGCGCGACGCGGGCCTCGGGCAGGTGGTGTATACGAGTACGGTGGGCTGTATCGGAATCCCCCACGACGGGGAAGGGAACGAGCAAACGCCGGTGGGACTGGACGACATGACGGGCCCTTACAAGCGCTCGAAGTTCCTGGCCGAGCGGGCCGCGATCGAGTTTGCCGCGGGCGGATTGCCCGTGGTCATCGTGAATCCGACGGCGCCCGTGGGGGGCCACGATTTCAAGCCCACGCCGACCGGCAGGATCGTCCTCGACTTTCTGAAGGGTGCGATGCCGGCCTACATCGAAGCCGGGCTGAACCTGGTGGATGTGCGGGACGTGGCCGAAGGCCACCTGCTGGCGGCGGAGCGGGGCAAGCCGGGGGAGCGGTACATCCTGGGCAGCCAGAACCTGACGCTGGCGGACATTTTCGCGCGGCTGGAGCGCGTGAGCGGCGTGAAGGCGCCGGCGTGCCGGATTCCCTATGCGCTGGCGTATGCGGCCGGCGCGGCTTCGACCGGCTGGGCGGCCGTGACCGGACAGGAGCCCCGGGCGCCGCTCGATGCGGTGCGGATGGCGCGCAAGAAGATGTGGGTTTCGCACGCCAAGGCAGCCAACGAATTGGGTTTTTCGCCCGCTCCTCCCGATGAGGCGCTGGCGCGGGCCGTGGCGTGGTTTCGCGCGAGTGGGTATTGTTAGGTGCCGGAGCTGCTGGTGGTCGCCGCCGAGCCGCGGGAGTTGCGCGGGATCGTGCGGCGCTGCCGGGGCGTCCGGAAGCTGAAGTGGCCGGTGTGGTTCGCACGGGTTGGAGATCTGAACGCCAACCGGCTGGTGATGGTGGCGAATGGTCCGGGGCCGGAGTTGGCGGGCAAGGCGGCCGCGATGGCGCTCAAACAGTGCCACCCGGATGCCGTGATCTCGACCGGCTACTGCGGCGCGCTCGATAGGGCCCTGGTCGCGGGTGAATTGTTCGTGGCCGTGAGAGTGGAAGCCGATGGCGCCGTATTCGCCGCGGCCGTTCCGGCGGCGTCTGGACGCGGTTGGAAGACCGGGACTCTGGCGTCTTTCGACCGCGTGATCGGAGTGGCCGAAAAGGTCCGGTTGCGCGAGACCGGCGCCGCGGCCGTGGATATGGAAGCGGGAGCCGTGGCGCTGGCCGCCAAGCGGGCCGGGCTGCGGTTCTATTGCATCCGCGCGGTTTTGGACCGGGCGGAGGAGGAGTTCGATCTGGATTTCAATGCGCTCCGAGGCGCGGATGGGCGGTTCAGCCGCCTGAAGATTTTGAAGGCGGCGCTGACCCGGCCGCTGGTGCGCTTCCCGGAGCTGATGAGAATCGAGAGCCGCGGGCGGAACGCTACGCGCGCTCTGGGAGAGTTCTTTGGCGACTGCGTTTTCTGAGGTTCCGGCGACGATGCGAGCCGCGGTTTACCGCGGGAATAGCTCGATTTGCGTCGAGCGCGTCCCGGTGCCCGAGATCGGGCCGGGAGAGCTCCTGGTGCGCGTCGAGGCCTGCGGCATCTGCCATACGGATTTGAAGAAGGTCGAGCACAACCTGCTCCCGCCTCCCCGCATTTTCGGCCACGAAACCGCCGGCGTGGTGGTGAAGACCGGTGGGGGCGCCACCGGGTTCTCGCCGGGAGACCGCGTGATCGCCTTCCATCACGTGCCATGCGGCGAGTGCTTCTACTGCCGAAGAAAGTTGTACGCGCAGTGCCCGGTCTACAAGAAGGTCGGCGTGACGGCTGGGTTCGAGCCGGCCGGTGGCGGATTCGCCGAGTACGTGCGGGTGATGGACTGGATCGTCCGCCGCGGGGTCGAGAGGTTCGACGGCGGCGTGCCGTTCGTGCGGGCCTGTTTCGTCGAGCCCCTCAATACCTGCCTGAAGGCGGTCATGCGGCTGGAGGCCCAGCCGGACGAAACGGCGCTCATCCTGGGGCAGGGACCCATCGGGCTGCTGTTTACCATGCTGGTACGGCGGACCGGGGCGCGCGTGTTGGCCACTGATGCGATCCCTCGGCGGCGCGAGCTGGCGGCCCGTTTCGGAGCAGAACAGGTTTGGAATCCTAGGGTTACTGATGTGGATAAAGAAGTCAAGAGCCTCACGGACGGGCGCGGAGCCGACCTGGTGATCGTCGCCGCCAGCGTCCCGGGGATCGTCGAGCAGGCCATCCAATCTTCGCGCCCGGGAAGCCGAATTCTTTTGTTTGCCCAAACTTCGCATCAAGAACGTGTAGAATTGTCAGGAGCGGACATTTGCGTCGGCGAAAGGACCCTCTTGGGTTGCTACAGCGCATCTGTGGATTTGCAGAGCGAGTCGGCCCGGTTGGTCTTCAGCGGGGAACTGCCCGTTGAAGACCTGGTGTCCCACCGTCTGCCGCTCGAGCGCATTAGCTTCGGAATCGAACTGGCATTACACCCGGATGAGGAATCGCTGAAGATCATCGTTGAACCACAACAGAGTCGCTGACCGCGATCGGCCCGGCCCAGCGGGCCGGCGTCGACGCGGAGCGGCAGTTCGGGTTCCTGAGGAGAATGGGGACTGTGAATACTGAAATGATGGCTGCCGTTCTCTACGGTAAGGAGCACATACAGGTCGAGCCGGTGGCCGTTCCAGGAATCGGGGAAGGCGACGTACTGGTCCGCGTAAAAGCGGCCCTGACGTGCGGCACCGACGTGAAAGTGTTCCGGCGCGGATACCATGCGCGCATGATCGTTCCCCCGGCGGTCTTCGGCCACGAGTTGGCCGGCGACATCGTCGAAGTAGGAGCGAAGGTCACCAAGTTTCGCGTCGGACAGCGTGTCGTGGCGGCGAATTCGGCGCCCTGCATGCAGTGTTTCTACTGCCGCAAGGGGCTCCAGAACCTGTGTGAGGATCTGCTGTTCAACAACGGGGCGTACGCCGAGTACATTCGCATTCCGGCGCGCATCGTCGAACGCAACATGTACGAGCTTCCCGCCGAGATGAGTTACCAGGATGCTGCGCTGGCCGAGCCGCTGGCGTGCGTGCTGAAGGGCGTGGAAGACAGCGGCCTCCACGCGGGCGACACCGTGGCGGTGATCGGCATGGGGCCCATCGGGCTGATGTTCGTGAGGCTGGCCAAGGCGGCCGGCGCCCGCGTCATCGCCCTGGGCCGGCGGCAGACGCAGCTATCGCGCGCCGAGATGCTGGGCGCCGATGAGTTGATCTCGACCACCGACGTCGAGAGCCCCGTGCGGGCCGTGCAGAGCCTGACCGGCGGGCGCGGCGCGGATGTGGCCATCGAGGCCGTCGGCAAGCCGCAAACCTGGGAGCTGGCCATTCACCTGGTGCGCAAGGCCGGGACGGTCAACTTCTTCGGCGGCTGCCCGAGCGACAGCCGCGTAGCCGTCGATACCGCGCTGCTGCACTACTCCGAGATCTCGTGCCGGGCCAGTTTCCATCACACTCCCGCGCTGATCCAGAAGGCGCTCAGGCTGGTGCGCGACGGCGTCATCACCTCGCGCGACTTCGTGAACCGGCAGGAGCCGCTGGCCAACCTGCTGGAGGTGATGCGGCACCTGATGAGCCACAACGGACACTTGAAGACCGCGATCATTCCCTAACCGCGGTGAGTCCGTGTTCTTACCGCCCCTCGAATTCGTAAAATCGCCGGAAGAGATGGCTCGCGTCTATGCGCCCGTGGAAGCGCGCCGCTACACCCGCTGGCTGGCCACCCACCATTACGAGAACTTTCACGTGGTCACTCTCCTGCTGCCCCGCCGGCTGCGCCAGGATTTCTACAACGTGTACGCATTCTGCCGCTGGGCGGACGACCTCGGCGACGAGATCGGAGACGTCGAGGAGAGCCTGTGGCTCCTGGGATGGTGGGGCGGCGAGCTGGATGCGATGTACGCGGGCGAGGCGCACCATCCGGTCTTTGTGGCGCTGGAGGAAACCGTCGCGCGGCACAACCTGCCGAAAGAGCCCTTCGTCGACCTGATCCGGGCCTTCGTTCAGGACCAGACCGTGACGCGCTACAACGACTGGGACGAACTGTTCGATTACTGCCGTCTTTCGGCCAATCCGGTGGGCCGCCTGGTGCTCCACCTGTGCGGCTACCAGGACCCCGAGCGGCAGGCGCTCTCCGATGCGACCTGCACCGCCCTCCAACTGGCGAACTTCTGGCAGGATATTCCGGAGGACCTGAAGAAGGGGCGCATCTATATTCCCCTCGACGCCATGGAGCGCTACGGCTACACGGAGGAGGACCTCGAAGCGGGGCGCGAGTCGCCCGCCTTCCGCGCCGTCATGCGCGAGATCGTGGGCATCGCGCGCGAGCTCTTCGAGCGGGGACTGCCGCTGTCGGGCATGGTGAGCGGGAGACTGGCGGTCGACATCGACCTGTTCAGCCGCGGCGGCATGTTGGTTCTGGAGAAGATCGAGGCGCAGGACTATAATGTGCTGCGGCGGCGTCCTTCCGTGACCAAGGCCGAGCGCGTCTGGCTGCTGCTCGGAACGCTAGGGCGCCTGGTGTTCCCGAGACAGGAATGACCGGCCTCGAAGCCTCCTACGCAACCTGCCGCCGGATCGCAAAATCGCGGGCGCGCAACTTCTACTACTCCTTCGTGCTGCTGCCCAAGGCGCAACGCAACGCCATCTGCGCCATCTACGCCTTCATGCGCCACTGCGACGACCTGAGCGACGACCCCCAGCCCGGCCCCCGCCTGGGAGAAGCCCCCCGCGAGGCCATCGAGATCTGGCGCCGCGAGATGGACGCCGCGCTCGAGGGCCGCTTCGCGGAAAACCCGTTGTGGCCCGCGTTCCACGATACCGCCCAGCGCTACAACATCCCGCCGGTGTATTTCCACGAGATGATCGAGGGCGTGCTGAGCGACCTCGGCCCGCGCCGCATCCGGACCTTCGACGAGCTGTATCGTTATTGCTACCAGGTGGCGAGCGTGGTCGGGCTCACCGTGATCCATATCTTCGGATTCAAGGGCGCCGAGGCGCTGCCGCTGGCGGAGAAGTGCGGCGTGGCGTTCCAGTTGACCAACATCCTGCGCGACGTGCGCGAGGACGCGGCCCGCGACCGCGTCTACCTGCCGGCGGAGGATCTGGACCGCTTCCGCGTGGACGTGCGCGATCTGGTGGAGGGCAAGCGCACCGACGAGTTCGTCGACCTGATGCAGTTCGAGGCGCGCCGCGCGCGGGCCTACTACACCGAGGCGGAGCCGCTGGTCGACATGGTGGATCCGCACAGCCGGGCGTCGCTCTGGGCGCTGATCGAGATCTACTCGCGGCTGCTGGGGCGCATCGAGAAGACCAACTACGACGTGCTCTCGCACCGCGTCGAGCTTTCGGGTCGGGAGAAGGTGCGGATCATTCTGCGGGCGGCGGTGGGGGGGCGGTAGGATCTCCGCTTTTCTTTCCTGCTCCGCTGGAGCACACCGCGTATAGATACGTGCCAACCACCGCCTGCCAGATCGCGAACGCGCATCGTTCCCGAATGCGCTGTAACGGACCATCGTACGAACTGAAGTCTTCCGCTCTTGTGCCACAAGCCAAAGGGCAGCGCGGCCACCGCTCCTACTATGAGGGCGACAACCAGGAAAGGCGGAGTGAGCAGTCGCCGGTGGCAGATGGAGACGGACAAGGCCAGCCCGAGTCCGCCAATGAGGCCGCCGACGCACACGGCGAACAGGTAGCCCGCCTCGACGCCGAGATTTAAAGCGGACAGATACGCTGCCACCCAGACCCCCACAATGAGAGGGATGACCAGTATCGCCCTTGCCGTTCGCATGAACAGTAGCGCCGACAGCAGGGCGAAGGGGATGGGCAACATCACTAATTCTGCCCAATGGTTGTTCGAATAACCGAACGACGCTGACCACGCACCGCAAATCGCGAACAACACAGCCACACCGAGATACCGTAGCGCATATGCAACGGACTTTGGCTTCATTGGAAATCCCACAGTTCAGCCGCCCATGCGACCCACGTTCCCACGTGGCTAGACCATTCTACCTGCTTTGCCAGGGTGCTCTACTGCTTTGGAGAAGGCGCGGATCTCTTCGCGGGCGGCGGTGGGGGGGCGGTCGGGCGAACGCCTGCGCGCTCAGGGTCTCCACCAGTCTGTGCTTTCCTTGGAGCTATCGGCGTTTATCGGCGTTCATCGGCGGCTAGTGATCCGTCCTGAGAAGTGTCCGCGTAAGCCGACACATAGATATAGGCCGCCGATAAACGCCGATGAACGCCGATAAAACAACAGACTTAGATTTGCTGACCGAGCGCGTACTGGGCGCGGTGTTCGAGGTCTCCAACACGCTTGGCGCAGGATTCCTCGAGAAGGTTTACGAACGTGCATTGCTCCGGGAGTTCGGCCTTCAGGGTATTCGGGCTACTGCCCAGACTTCCTTTGAGGTGACCTACAAGGGCCACTCGGTGGGTGAGTATTTTGCGGACATCCTGGTGGAGGATGAGCTTGTGGTCGAGCTGAAATGTGCGGACCGCCTCGCCGGCGAACACACCGCGCAATGTCTCAACTATCTGCGCGCCTCTGGCCGGACCGTCTGTCTACTGGTCAATTTCCAGAGGCCCAAGGTCGAGTGGAAGCGTATTGTCCACCGGTTTGAGATTCCTGAGCCGGAAAGGGCGGCAACCGCGGCGGGTTAGACGCCGCTTTACCCCTTCACCGACTGCACCGGCGTCTGCGCGAACCGCTTCACGAAATTCGTGTCGAACCGCCCCGCCAGAAAGTCCGGGTCCGCCAGAATCCGCTGGTGCAGCGGAATCGACGTGTAAATCCCCTCCACCACGAACATCTCCAGCGCCCGGTTCATCCGCGCGATGGCTTCGGTGCGGTCGTTGCCGTAGGTGATCAGCTTGGCGACCAGCGAATCGTAGTAAGGCGGAATCACGCAATCGGTGTAGGCCGCCGTGTCCACACGCACGCCCACGCCGCCCGGCAGGTTCAGCCCGGTGATGCGGCCGGGGCAGGGCGCGAACGTCTCCGGGTGCTCGGCGTTGATGCGGCACTCGAGCGCGTGGCCGCGCACC